>Ga0209208_10000053_pt1 | contig 108439 bp, 101 predicted proteins | sample S1TSphfallax_3_FD_187694 | JGI IMG/M metagenome (GOLD analysis project Ga0209208, IMG submission 187694) | Host-associated microbial communities from peat moss isolated from Minnesota, USA - S1T2_Fd - Sphagnum fallax MG (SPAdes) (version 2) | ecosystem: Host-associated > Plants > Peat moss >... | reverse complement strand
ATCTTGATGGGGGCATAGGCGTAAAAGTGCCCGAGCCCGCCGCCCAGATAAGGCGCGCTACCCATCTGCCAGAACAGCCAAGACAGGCATTCCGCACGCTCCGCCCCCGAGGTCGGCAGGAAAGCGCCGAATTTCTCCGCCAGGTAGAGAAGGATCGCGCCGGATTCAAACACCCGCACCGGTTCAGGGCCGCTGCGATCCATAAGGGCGGGTATCTTCGAATTCGGATTGATGTCCACAAAGTCGCTGCCGAACTGGTCCCCCTGATTGATGCGGATCAGCCAGGCATCGTATTCCGCCCCTGTGAACCCAAGGGCGAGAAGCTCCTCAAGCATGACCGTCACCTTCACGCCGTTAGGCGTGGCTAGGGAATAGAGCTGGAGCGGGTGTCGCCCGACGGGGAGCGCCTTCTCATGGGTCGGTCCTGCGATGGGGCGGTTGATATTGGCGAAACGTCCGCCGCTCTCCTTGTTCCACGTCCAGACCTTGGGCGGCGTGTAGGCGGGGTGTTCAGTCATGAAGGGTGCTCCAGGCCAAGGACGGGATCGGTGTTCACCCGCCGCAAACCACAGTGAGAGATGCGCGCCCTGCGAGAGGCACGCGACACCCTGTCATATGGGCCTCACCTCCGCGAGATGCAGGTGGGCGTGCACCTTTCGTACGAAGCGTCCGCCATGGCGGACCACCGCCTCCATCAAGACGTCAAGGAGGCGCGCGCGCGCCGGCGGCTCAAGCATCAAGACGTCGGAGTAGGTGGCGACCAGGGACGCGAAGCCTTGCGCGTCGTGCTCCATCTCCTGGTCGAAGCGCTCATAGCGGAGCGGACCAAAGAGGCCCGACCCCGACCATTGGGACGCGATCCATCCGTCCGCCCCATAGGCGGCCAGGGCGAGGTTCGCCTGGGGCCTGCCGAGGGCGGCTGTGAGCGCCGCGGCGATCTCAGATCCGAGGGGCTCGGGGATTTCTGCATCCGCATTGCCGAAAACCGCCAAGATCCCCTGGGGCGCAAGGAGCGACGCCGCCTTGGGATAGCCCGTCCGCGGGTCCACCCAATGCCAGGCCTGGGCCGCGCAAATCAGGTCAAATGACGTGTCGGACGGGACGAAGGCCTCAAAAACCCCCTCTGTGAATGCGACGCCTCGGCCCTCCCCAACGCGGATGCGCGCCTTCTCGAGCATGGCGGGACCCGGATCCAAGGCGAGGACCTGGAAGCCGGCGTCCGCAAGACCCCCTGTGGCCTTACCCGTGCCGCACCCGACCTCAAGGGTCCTTGCGCCTTCGGGCGCAGCCGCCTTGAGCGCATCGAACACCGCTGGCGGATAGCCGGGTCGGAACGCATCATAGGCGTCTGCGGCCCCGTTGAAGACGAACCTCTGCTCCACAACGCCCTCCTCTCCCCATGCGCCGGGCTCACCCTGGCCCAAGACAAGGACGCAGCGGCGCGCCTCGCCTGCGATATCCTAACGACACAGGCCCCCGCTTGGGGCACTCTTCGGCCAAGAGCGTCGAAGCGGGAACACGGAACCCGCCAACAGGCGACCAATGACATCAGGGATGAACGACATGACCAAGGCGCGTGAGGCGAAGACCCAGATTGTTCTTATCACGGGGGCGTCGTCGGGGGTCGGTCTTCATACCGCCCTCGCCTTCGCCCGGGCGGGGTTCAAGACGTTTGCGAGTATGCGGGATCTGTCAAAACGCGGCGAGCTCGACGCCCTCGCTGAGGCGGAGGGCCTCTCCATCGCTGTTGAGCGCCTCGACGTGCAGTCCCACGCCTCCATAGCCTCGTGCGTGGAGGGCCTCCTCAAGACCCATGGACATATCGACGTCCTGGTCAACAATGCCGGCGCCGGTTTCCTGGGCAGCGTCGAGCAGACCTCGGAGGAGGATCTGCGACGCATCATGGAGGTGAATTTCTTTGGCGTCTGGAACATGACCAAAGCGGTCCTGCCCGGCATGCGCGCGGCGGGCTCAGGCCGCATCATCAGTGTGACCAGCGTGGGCGGCCTCATCGGGCAGCCCTTCAACGAGGCCTATTGCGCCGCTAAGTTCGCCGTCGAGGGGATGATGGAGGGTCTCGCGCCCCTGGCGCGGCGCCTCGGCGTTTGGGTGAGCCTGATCGAGCCTGGCCCCATCAACACTGAGTTTGTCAACACCGTGCGCGCGACGAGCCAACAGACCCTCGCGCGCCTCACGCCGCCCTACGACGCCCTCTTGGGGGCCTATATGGGCGCCTCCTCCACCGTTTTCGCCGAGCACGGTCAGACCGGGGCGGAGATTGCCGCGATCATTCTTGACGCCGCCAACGCCGATCGGCCCCATTTTCGGTACGTGACCAGCCCCTTCGCCAGGGCGGTGGTGAAGCCTAAGGTGGTGGACTACACCGGCGACAGCGTGGTGGACGCGTTCGCCGCGCGGCTCCAATAGGCATGCGGCGCGCAGATCTTGGGCCCCTGGCCAAGGTGAGCCGCCTGTCCCTCGGCGGCGGCGGTCTTGGCCAAGTTTGGGGCCGCACGACCCAGGACGACGCGCAGGAGACCCTTTACGCCGCCCTCGACGCCGGGGTGAACCTCCTCGATACGGCGCCCAGCTATCGGCTGTGCGAAGCGGTCGTGGCGGCGAGCTTCGGCGGAAAGCTCCCGTCGGATCTCAGGATCACCACCAAGTGCCTCCTTGGCGAACCCGAGGCGGGACTGCAGCCGCCCGCCTTGAGGCCGCCTTGGACGCCAGCCTGGCGGCCATGGGCCTAGACTACGTCGACGTCTTTTTTCTTCACACGAACATTTGCGAAGACGACACGGTCTACGCGTTCGCGCCGGAGCACCGCAAAGCCTTCGCCACGCCCCTCAGTCTTTATCGCTGCGAAGTTGTCCCGGCGTTCGAGGCCCTGAAGGCCCGCGGCCGCATCGGCGCGTGGGGGATCACTGCGGTGGGGCTTCCCCAGACGCTGATGACCGTGCTGAAGGACCCCATAAAGCCGGATGTGATCCAAGCCATAGCCAATCTGTTGGATTCTCCAGGCGCTATCCGCCGCTGCGCCGAAGCGCCGCGACCGCGGGAGATCATCGCGCTCGCCAAGGCCTCTGGGGTCGGCGTCATGGGCATCCGCGCCGTCCAGGCCGGGGCTCTGACCAGCGCCATCGATCGCCCGCTCAAGGCCAGCCACCCTGAGGCGGCCGACTATGCGCGCGCGGCGCCCTTCAGAGCCCTGTGCGAGGCCCTAGGCGTGGACCCGGCCCTCATGGCCCACCGTTACGCCCTCAGCATGGAAGGGGTCGACACGGTAGTCCTTGGAGTCAAGAACCGCGCCGAGCTCGCCCAATGTCTAGCCGCGGAGGCCCTGGGGCCGCTTCCCGCGGACCTGCGCGGCGCCATCGACAGCCTCGGGCTGCGCATGGCGGCCTAAGGGCCTCCGAACGCGCCCTTTTGCTCGGACCTAGCGGCCAGCTTTCTCCGGACGGCGTCCACGCATCATCATGGCGAAAGGGCCTAGGGCGACGACCACGTCGCCGGACGGCGTCACAAACAGCCCCTGCTGGGGGCTGTCGGGAAGCAGGCGCCGTCCGCTCCAGGGCGCCTTGCGCTCGGCGGGCGCGCCGGCGAACAGAGGTCCGCCGAAGATCCCGTGCTCGCCTCGGGACCGCGGCCCCTCGCCCCTCAACCGGGGCTCGTCGGCGAAGAAGGCGTGGGCGCCGATGACCACGAGCGGTTTGAGGCCGCCGAAGTTCACAAGGGTGGGCGAAACCACGCCGGACCGGGCGCGGGCGGCCACAACGGCGGGGTTTTGGAAGAAGGCCGCGCCCCGCGTCAGGTCCGGAAGACGCCCGTCCACAGCGAGATTGAGGATGGTGTCCACATGGGCCCGTTGTTCGGGCGTGGGCGGCCTTAGACGGCGCCAATCCCCACCGGCGCGCATGACCGGTTCGAACTGACCGGGCGCATTGAGGACTGCATCCACCGAGACGCCCCAGCGGCCCATCCTCAAGCGGTTGAGGATGACGAAGATCACCGCCGCCAGACCGCTGTCCCCTTGGTCGCCCGCTTCGGCGACGGCGACCCGGGCGATAGCGTCGCGGTTTCTGGCGACGTCCGCGCTCGACGCCTGCGCGCCCGCCCTCTGGGGGGCGCCCAAGGCTAGGGCGGCCAAAGCGATAAGTAGGGCCCTGATCATGGGGACGCGCCTCCCGACCAGCCGAGCAGGGGCGCGTAGACGCCAAGAATGTCCTCGCCGGAAACGGGGCCGAAATAACGGCTGTCGAAACTATTGGGGACGCGATCTGAAATCATGAGCCAGAGGCCCCGCCCCAAGCGGCGGCAGCCGGACCAGTGGGGAAGGACCCGGCCCCGACGGTCGGCGCGGAGGATGGCCGCCCGCGGCGCGCCGTTGATGAACAGGGTGTCCTTCGAGGCGCAGATGTCGTCGCCGGGTCCGGCCGCGACGGTCTTCAAAAAGCTGGACGGCGCCCGCGCAGGCAGGAAGGCTCGCGCCGCAGCCGGCGGCCTGAAAGCGGCGAGTTGGCCCCTCCCGACCGGGCGGTTCGTGCGCCAATACCAGCCCATGGGCTCGCTTGGCGTGACGTTATAAAGCCCGATGGGCCCAGCCGACGCGGCGAGGAGAAGGCCGAGGGTCGCTGCCGCGCCGAGGACCGCGCACGCGATAGCGCCCCTTCCCTTTGGGTCCCCGGGACCAGAGCGCATCCTGTTCTCCCCTCCGTGGCGCAAGCGGCCTAGACGAAGGGATAGAGGGAGCGTCCCCAGGCGGGCGACCCGAGGAATTACGGGCGGCGCGCCCGCGTCAGACCGTGCAGCGTCAACCCAGGGTCCCTCGGCCGCCGTAAAGCGCCCAGACGCTGGCGAGATCCTGAACAATATGTCCGAGGGATTTGTAGATCGTCACGTCCTGGTCCGTGCGCCGCCCCAGGCGGGTTCCGGCGAACACCTCGCCGATCTCCGCCACGATGTGGTCATCCCCGATGGCGCCCGCTTCTTTGGCCTTGAGGAACTCAGCGCCCTGGCGCAGGACCCCCTCGCGGCAGTCGGCGATGAAGCGGGCGCGCACCACAAGGTCCTGATCCGCCTCTACGGGTCCCGGAACACTAGAGCCCACGAGATTGACGTGGGCGCCCGGGTTAACCCACGCCCCTTTCAAAATCGGCTCGCGGGCGGCGGTTACGGCGCAGAGGATGTCTGCGGCGCGCGCGACGGTCTCAGCGTCGGCGGCGGCGACGACGGGGACGCCCAGTTCGTCCTCAAGGCCGCGGCAGAAGGGGATCAAACGCTCCGGCCGCCGGCCCCAGACGTGGATGGCGCGAATGGGACGGACCTTCATCATGGCCCGGGCGTGGGTCAGCGCCTGTTCGCCATAGCCGAGGACGCCAAGACACGACGCATCCTTGCGGGCGAGGGCGTCCGTCGCCGCCGCGCTCGCGGCGGCGGTGCGGATAGCCGTCACTTCCCCGGCATGGGCTGCGCACACAGGCTCTCCCGTATCAGGGTCGAACAGGATCACCAGCCCCTGGTGCGACTGGCGTCCAAGGTCGAAGTTTCCAGGAAACACGCTGAGGAGTTTGGCGCCGAATGCGGCTCTAGGCCCGAGGGCCCCGGGCATGAGGCCGAACAGGCGCCCGTCTGCGAGGGGGATGATGGAACGTAGGAGGTGCAGCGCTTCGCCGCTGGAGAGGGAGATCATGGCGGTGCGCATGAGGGGGATGCACAGTTCATAGGTCAGACGGGCTGATATTTCCTCGCGATCGATGAGGCGCATGAGGCGCAGGGCCCTCCGTGGAACGTTTTGGCGTGTGGCGAAAAATTATGGGCGCGCCTGGCGGCGCGATGCAATCGCACTGGCGCATTCAGCCTAGGACGGCGAAGCTTCAGGTCGGCGCGTGACCACGCCCAAAATCCGAGTGAGCCGCAAAATCATGTCCGCCTATTCCTCCCGCGCCCTTGAAACCGCACTCAAAGCCCTGCCCCTGGCCTATCCCGGCCCTGGCGGCGCCGTGGCCGTCATCCGGGAGGGAGAGGTCCTGGCGCGCCACACCTGGGGCTTCGCCAACGCCGAACGACGGATTGCGTTCACGCCCCAGAGCCTTTTTCGGATCTGCTCCATCTCCAAACAGTTCACCTGCGCAGCGGTTCTGGACGCCTGTCCCGATCCTTGCGTCCTCGACCCTTTCATCGCCCGCCGGCTCCCGCGCCTTGAGGATCCGGCGCCCGGCGCCCTTCACCTGTGCCACAACCAGTCGGGCCTGAGGGACTACTGGGCGGTAGCCATGCTCCACGGCGCCGGGGCGGAGGACCCGTTCGGCGAGACGGAGGCGAGGGCGGTGATCGGCGGCGCGCGCACCCTGCAGTTTCCGCCTGGCGCGCGATACGCCTACTGCAACCAGAACTTCCGCCTTCTTGGCGACTGCCTTGCGGAGAAGACCGCGCGCAGCTTCGCCGCCCTGCTGCGCGAGCGGGTCTTCGGCCCCGCGGGGATGGAGAGCGCCATGCTCGCCGCGGACACCCGGGCCCTGCCGGACGGAACCGAGGGCTATGAGGGCGATCAAATCTCAGGGTTCCGCCCCGCCCGCAATCAAATCCTGTGGACCGGCGACGCGGGCGTCGCGGCGAGCCTGGACGACATGATCGCGTGGGAGCGCCATATCGATCAGGGCCGCGAAGACCCCATGGCCCTCTACCAGCGCTTGAGCGCGCCGGTGACGTTCGCGGACCAGAACCCCGCCGCCTATGGGTTCGGTCTTAGCCGGCGCAGCGAGCTCGGGCTCGCAGTGACCGGTCATGGCGGCGCCCTCAGAGGCTGGCGCAGCCACCGGTTCTACGCGCCTGCCGAGCGGCTCTCCGTCGTGGTGCTGTTCAACCACATGGCCGATGCGCACGCGGCGGCCTTAGGCCTCTTCGCCGCCGCCCTCGGCCTCCCTATCCAAGGGGCGTCCCCCGCCGGGACACCGGCGGAGAGCGGCTGGTTCGGCGCCTTCATCGAAGCCGAGACCGGCCTTCTGACACGGGTGACGCCGGCTGCGGACGGCGGTCTCCTGCTGCGATTTGGCCATCATGCGGACCGTCTTGCATCCGCCGCCGGCGGCGGCGCCGACGGAGACGGGGTCCGCCTCGTGAACCGTGCGGACGGCCCTGTGATGGAGCGCCGGTATGAGAACCACACCGGCGCCCTGGAGGCCCTACCGGATGCGGACGGCGGAGCGATCGAAGGGATCTACCGGTGCCAAGAGCTTGATGCGGACCTTGTGGTGGAGGCCCGGGGCGGGGCGCTCTACGGCGCTTTCGCGGGCTTCCTGGGTCGCGGCCGCATGGAGCTCCTCGAGCCCATCGGCCAGGACGTGTGGGTCATGCCCTGTCCGCGCGCCCTCGACCACACCCCGCCGGGGGACTGGACCTTGCGGTTCATGCGCGGCTCAAAGGGCGAGCCTTCAGAGGTTCGTTTAGGCTGTTGGCTCGCCCGGGGCCTCTCCTATGGGCGCGTGGCGTAGAAAAAGACGCGCCCAGCCGCCTCACGTCCCCCGATCACGGTCGAAGAAGGGCCTGTCCCCGGCTATGGTCACGCGCTCCATGATCCTGACGGCGGGGAAATAGTCGGAGGCGGCGTAGTGCTGGGAGGCGCGATTGTCCCAGAAGGCGATGGAGTCGGTCGCCCAGCGGAACCGACACTGGTGCTCGGGCGCCGCCGCCTGGCTGTAGAGGTGGGCCAAGAGCCAGTCGCTCTCCTTCGGGCTCAGGCCCTCGATCCGCGCCGTGAACGCGGTGTTGACGTAGAGGGCGCGTCGGCCGGTCTCAGGATGGGTGCGAACCACCGGATGGGTTTGAGGCGGAAACGTCTTGTGTAGGGACGCCGCGTCCTCCCCAAGGCGGCCGGCGAAAACGCGGGCGATATCGTGAACGGCGCTAAGCTCGCAGACCCAGGCCTTCATGGCGGGCGATAGGCTGTCATAGGCGGCGTACATGTCGCAAAAGAGGGTGTCGCCGCCCACAGGGGGGATCTCCACCGCCCGCAGGATCGACCCCAAGGAGGGCTCTGCGCGCCAGGTGACGTCCGAGTGCCAGGCGTTTTCTCGCCCGCGCGAGGTCGGGCCGTGGGCGATGCGCAGAACCTCTGGGTTCGGCTGATCTTTGGGGGTTGCTGGGTGGATCTCCAAGGGGCCGAACCGCCGGGCGAACCTGATGTGCTGGGCCGGGGTGATGCTCTGATTGCGGAAAAAGATCACCTTGTGCTCGAGGAGGGCGCTGCGAAGATCGCGCACCACGGCCTCGTCCAGATCCTCTGACAGGTCTACGCCGTGAATCTCCGCGCCAATGGTCGGGGTCAGCTTTTGCGTCTGGAAGCGGGTGAACTGTCCAGCATCAGGTTGGCGGGTCATGGACAGCTCCTCCGAAGCCGAGGTCTCCATGGAAGCCTACCCCCGACAGCGGAAATTCCATAGTCCGGACCGTGGCAGGCCAAGGCCCCCCAAAGACGCTCCCCAGGGCGCGCGGCGCGGACAAGACCCCGTTGCAAGACCCCGTTGCAAGATAAAGGAAGGCGCGCCATTGCTTGCATCCGAGGGGCTCAGGCGGGACTGCGACGGCGAGGAACAGCCCCGCGGTCGCGGCGGCGGGACGGTGGCGGGAGAGGGCTTATGCGGTTTGGGTGGGGAGTAGGCCTTGCGGCGGCGACGGCCCTTGTTTCGGCGGGCGCGTCTCAAGCGGCGCCGTCGCCAGCCGGATTGACCCCTGAGACGGCTCAGAAACTCGCGCGGGTGGGCGGGCCCAAGGTGTCGCCCGACGGCGCCTGGGTCCTCTACACCGTCACCACCGTCGACACGGCGGCGGACAAGAATACGACCCAGCTTTGGATGGTGAGCTGGGACGGCAAGGTCGATCTGCAACTGACCTACGGCAAGTCGTCGGTGAGCGAGGTCCAATGGAGCCCAGACGGCCGCTACATCTCCTTCATCTCAGACCGCGAGGGTGAGGCCAAGGGCGATCAGGTGTGGGTCCTCGACCGGCGTGGCGGCGAAGCGCGTCAGCTCACCGCCGTGGACCAGGCGCTGAGCGACTATCGCTGGTCTCCCGACGGGAAGCGCCTCCTTTTGCAGCTGACCCAGAAGGCGGAGCCCGATGAGGACAAAGGCGCCAAACCTAAGCCGCCTAAACCCATCGTCCTTGATCGATACCACTTCAAACAGGACATCGAGGGCTATCTCACCGACAAGCAGCCCCACCTTTACCTCTTCGATGTGGCCACCAAGACCGTCGCGAAGCTCACCTCCAATCCCGTCGTAGGCGCGACGGCCTTTGGCGAGGACGACGGGGCCTGGAGCCCGGACGGCGCCGCCGTGGCCTTCGTGAGCAATCAGGCTCAACCCGACCCGGATCGTGTTGCGGACAAGGATGTGTTCGTGGTGGCCGCAACGCCGGGATCAACGCCGCGGCAGCTGACGCGCTTCACGGGCGAGGATGTAGGTCCCCTCGTCTGGACACGAGACGGCAAGGCGATCCTGTTTCGCGAAGGCGTTTCGCCCCGCTATTCCATTTATGACGAACCGCGCCTGGCCATGGTTCCAGCGTCGGGCGGCGATCCCGTCATTCTGGCGCCCACCCTGGACCAGTGGGTCGGCCCGCCGGTTTTGAGCCCGGACGGCGGGGCGGCGCTCAGCGTCGTCAGCGACGATCGCCAAGACTATGTGGCGAGCACGCCGCTGCAGCCGCAAGGGCGCGCGACCCGCATCACCAAGGCCTCCGGGGCGGCCCGGGACCTTGACGTGGCCGCGGGCCGAACGGCGCTCATCTGGAGCTCCGACCTCGCCGATCCGGAAATCTACGCCCTGGAGGACGGAGCCCTGCGCCGCTTGACGGGCCATAATGACGCGCTCCTCACCCAAACCGCCCTGGTCCCCGCCGAAGACATGTCAGCGCGCGCGGCCGACGGTTCGGAGGTTCACGCGCTCCTCTCCCTGCCTTTGGGGTACAAGGCGGGGGCCAAGGCGCCGCTCCTGCTGCGCATCCACGGCGGTCCCACAAGCCAGGACACCCACGGCTTCAATGTGGAGCGTCAGCTGTTCGCCGCCCGCGGCTATGCCGTCCTTAACGTCAACTACCGGGGAAGCACAGGCCGGGGACACGCCTATTCCGAAGCCATCAACGCCGATTGGGGACACAAGGAGGTGCTGGATCTGCTCGCGGCGGTGGATGCGGCTGTGGCGACAGGGAAGATCGACCCCAACGCCATGGGCGTAGGCGGCTGGAGCTACGGAGGGATTTTGACGGACTACGTCATCGCCTCCACCACCCGCTTCAAAGCCGCCTCATCGGGTGCGGGGACGGCTAACCTCCTTGGGTTCTACGGCGTGGACGAGTACATTCTGCAATACGACAACGAACTTGGCCCGCCATGGAAGGCCTTGGCCGCCTATCTCAAGCTTTCCTATCCCTTCCTGCACGCCGACGCCATCAAGACGCCGACCCTGTTCATGGGGGGCGATAAGGATTTCAACGTGCCCTTGCAGGGCGGCGAACAAATGTACCAGGCCCTGAAGAGCGTGGGGACGCCGGCTGAGCTCGTGGTCTACCCCGGCGCGTTCCACGGCTTCACGCGCCCAAGCTACATCAAAGACCGCTACGAGCGTTGGTTCGCCTGGTACGACAAATATGTCCGCGGCGTCGTCCCGCCGGCGCCCGCCCCAGACGGGGCCAAGACGCCAGGATCCTGATCCGGCTTAGAGCGCGAACGCAGCCCGCTCCGGCGCCTCACGCGGCCTCAAAGGTCACGGCCTTTCGCAGGCTGGACAGGAAGGGTACGACGGAGATGGGTTTGGCCACCGCCCCGTCAAACAGGCGCAGGCTAGCGTCATGGGCGCCCTTGGCGCCGACATCGGCGCTAAACGCCAGGATGGGCGTCGTCGCATTGGCCCCGTCGGACTCGTAAATGGCGCGCGCGGCGGCGAATCCGTCGATCCCGGGCATGCGCAGGTCCATGAGGATGACGTCGAACGGTTGGTGCTGCGCCAGACTGATGGCCGCTTCTCCGCAGTCGGCCTCCGACACCACGATTCCCAAGGAGCGGCCGAGGGTCGTAACAAGGTCGCGGTTCACGCCGTTGTCGTCGACGACGAGGAGCCTCATACCCTCGAAATCGCCAAGATCGCCAAGATCGCCAAGATCGGCGCCGGCGTCGAAGACGGCGTCGGCTTCCGCGTGCAGGAGGGGAAGCTCGAACCAGAAGACGCTGCCCCGCCCCAGGGCGCTCTCGACACCGATCCGCCCGTCCATAGCGTCCACCAGCCCCTTGCAGATCGCAAGACCGAGGCCCGTGCCGCCGTGGATCCGCGTGGTGGAGCCGTCCACCTGTGAAAACCGCCGGAAGAGGCGATCCTGGCTCTCCTTGGGGACGCCGCCGCCTGTATCGCGCACCTCGACGCGGATCCGCTCCCCGTCCCCCGTCAGCCGCGCCACTAAGGCGACGGAGCCGGATGGCGTGAATTTTACGGCGTTGCCGATGAGGTTCAGAACGATCTGACGCACCCGCCCGTCGTCCAGCATGATGGGCGTCGTCGGCAGGGCTTGAGTGTCGACCTTCAGCACCAGCCCCTTGGCGTCCGCCTGAGGGGTCAGGAGCGCGACGGCCGAAGCCAGAAGGTCAGGGGCGCAGACGGCGCGGGGTTCGATCTCCACCTGGCCCGCCTCGAGTTTCGAGAAGTCGAGGATGTCGTTCACGGCGGTCAGGAGCGCTTGGCCCGCATCCATGATCCGCGCGCCGTAGCGCGCGCTTTCCGCATCCTCGGCGAGACGCGGGACGAGAAGGGAGGCGAAGCCGACGATGCTCGTGAGCGGCGTGCGCAGCTCATGGCTCATGTTGGCGAGAAACTCGGACTTCACCGCGGATGCGGCCAGCGCCTCCTCCCGGGCGGCGACGAGGTCGGCCTCTAGACTCTTGCGCGCCGTCACATCTCGAACCACGTCAAGCACCACATAGGGGCCGTCCGGCAAGTGGGAGCGGACGAAGGAGGGGTGAGCCTCGACCCAAATCACCTTGCCGTCCTTTCGCCTGAGGCGGTACTCGATGGTCCATCCCGATGGACGGTTCGGATCCCTGAGGTAGGACGCGGCGACACGCTCTCGGTCCTCCGGCGCCACGAAATCCAAGGCGGATCGGCCCACGACTTCATGGACCGCGTAGCCGGTTAAGGTCTCCACGGCGGGGGAGACGAACGCGAGCCGCCCGTCCAGGGTGGACTCCGTCACGAGGTCGGCGGCGTTATCCGTCAAAAGGCGGTAGCGCATCTGCGTTTCCGCCAGCGCAGCATCGGTCTGGTGCTTTTCAGTGATGTCCATCAGCGTGCCGACGAGGGCCTGGATCCGACCTTGGCCGTCGCGCTCCACGGTCGTGTAGCCGATCACCCAGCGGACCTGGCCGTCAGGGCGGACGATGCGGATCACCGGGCGTTCCGTCGAGGCCTCGCCGAGGAGGTCGCGCGCGATGCGCGAGCGGGTCAGATCGCGATCATCGGGATGCACCATGTCGAGAACGAGGGCCGGCGTGATGTGGCTTGACGGATCCAATCCGTAGATGGCGTACATCTGCGGGGACCAGATCATGGCGTTTTCCGGGAACTCGATGCGCCAGTGACCCAGGCCGACGATGCTTTCAGCCACCGCCGCGCGACGCGCCGCCTCCCGCGCTTCGTCGAGGGCCATAACCTGGTCGGTGACGTCCTGAAAGAAGCCAAACACGGCCCGCACGGCGCCGGTGGAGTCGCGTTCGCAATCCGCCTTTGATTTGACGAAACGGCATGCGCCGTCCGCGCGGATCAGACGAAGCTGCAGCTCATAGCCGACGCCCTGGGCGACCGCACGCTTTAGGCTTTCCGTGACAACGGGACGATCCTCGGGATGGTAGAAATCGATGGCGTCCCGCAGGCTGGGTTCGAAGGTTTCTGGATCCAAGCCATGAATGGCGTAGACCTCGGACGACCAGATGATCTTCTCCTGCCGAACGAGGTAGAACCAGTATCCCAGGTTCGCCATGGCGCCGGCGAGACCTAGAAATCGCAAGCGCTCGCTAAGCTCCAGCGCATCCGTTGTTTGAAACGTTTCCATGAGACCTCTGCCGATCGCCGCAGAGGGTTCCCGCTTTCAGGTTAATTTGCCCTGATCAGCGAGGGGCGAAGGCGCAGATTAGGGTGCGCGAAAATCGCGCATGGTCCGCTGCGCCTGGCTAAAGCGCAATGACGCCTCAGGGCTGAGCCTGAGGAGCCAGGGTGCGCACGGCCTCATCCACGGTGGTGAAGAGGCGGTCTGCGCCGAGCCGGTCGAGCACTCCGAACCGTTTGAACGCGTCGGCGGCCCGCAGGGACTCAAGTCTGGCGACGGCGAAATCCATGCCCTGCGCGTGGGCCCTGGCGATGACGTCACACAAGAGACCCGCGGCGGTGAAGTCAATTTCCACGATGCTGCTCGCCTCCAGCACAATGAGGCGCGCCCTAGCCTTGGCGGCCGCCATTTCCGCCAGGACGCCGCGATGGAAATCGTATGCGTTGAGGAAGGAAAGGGGCGCCTGGAAGCCGACCACGACCACGCTCTCCAACGCCTCAGCCGCCACACCGCGTCCAGAAGGCGTCGCAGGCCACCAGACGGTGGTCCCCGCCACCCGCTCGAACAGGATCGGCCTCGCCCTGGTGATGGTGAACACGCCGTGGATCAGAGAGACGAACACGCCCACGGCCACCCCGCTCTGAATGGGCAGAACGATGATGAGCCCGGTCGTGAGCGCCGCCAATCCAAACTCGGCGGGGCTGCGTTTAAGCACATCGGCGAATTCGCCCACGCGAAAAATCTTCGACGCGATGAACAGCAGAACCCCGCCCAGGGCCGCCACCGGCACATGTCCTAAAAGGCCGCCGCCAAAGGCCGCAAGACCCATGACCACCGCCGCGGCGATCAGGCTCGAGAGGCCCGACCTCCCGCCCGCGCTAGCGACGATGGCCGTTCGCGGAGGACTGGCGTTCACAGGGTAGGCGCCCACGAGCCCCGCCAGGATGCTGCCTGCGCCAAGGCCGATGTAGTCCTGGTCGACGTTGGGATCCGCCTCGCCGTCAGGAAAGGCCCGCGCCGTTGCGGCGGTCTGCATCAGGATCACCAGGGTGATGATGAAGGCGAGGCCGCCGAGGGACGGCAAGGCGTCCAGCCTTAAGGACGGCAGGGCGATCCTAAGCGCGCCGAGGGGAACCGCGCCCAGGGTCGCAACCCCATGTCGATCCAATCCCAAAAGGGCCGTCGCCGCCGTGGCGGCCGCCAGGGCGAGGAGGGCGCCGGGAATTCGCGCGCTGATGGCTTCAGCCGCAACCATGGCGCCAAGGACGCCCAGGCCGAGGACCACGGAGAGGAGACTGGCGTGGGCGACGGCGGCGCTCATGGCGATGATGCGGTGAAAAACGTCGCCGGATTCCTCGGGCAACCCAAGGACCCCAGGGGCCTGAGAAACGGCGATATGGACCGCAACGCCAGCCAGAAATCCGGTCGTGACGGGCTTAGAGAGGAAATTGGCCACCCAGCCCAGCTTAAGGTAGCCCGCCGCCATCACCATCGCCCCCACCATAAGGGCAAGGGCGGCGGCGAGGGCGGCGTACTGAGGCGAGCCCGCGGCGGCCAGGAGCGCCAGGCTTGCCGCGAAGATGGGCGTGATGGTCGAGTCGCCGCCGGCGGAGAGGCGACGGCTGGCGCCGAATACGGCGAAACCCACCGCCGCGGCGGCGAAGGCGAGGAAGCCGACCTGCGGCGTGAAACCGCCGAGACGGGCGGTGGCCATCTGCTCGGGGACCGCGATGGCGGCGAGGGTGAGCCCCGCGGCGAGGTCGTAGACGAGATCCCCGCCCCTCACGCCGGCGATCGGCTGAAGGACCAGGGCGCCTCTGGCGGAGCTCGATCCAAAGATGGCCATACCCGAACAGTCTAGCCGCCCAGGTGGCCGGCTTCAAAGTGATCCGAAAGCGGAACGTCTATAATGAGGGTCCATCGCCACGCCCCGCGGCGCCGTCGCGCCGGCGGCGGGTCGTCACCGCAGGGCGCGAAAACAGTCGCGCACTTCCTTGACGAACAGGGCTGGCTGCTCCCAGGCGGCGAAATGGCCGCCGCGGTCGAGCTCGTTCCAGTGGATGATGTTGGACATGTGCCGCTCAGCCCAGCGTCTGGAGGCGCGGAAAATCTCTTTGGGGAATATGCTCACGCCCACAGGCAGATCCAACTTTAGGGACACGCCGAAGGAGCCGAAACTCTCCCAGTAGAGGCGAGCGGATGAGGCGCCGGTGGCGGGCAGCCAGTAGAGCATGATGTTGTCGAGCATCTCGTCCTGGGTCAGGACATCCTCTGGCGCGCCCTGATTGTCAGTCCAGGCCCACATCTTTTCATAGATCCAGGCCGCCTGACCGACGGGCGAGTCCACAAGGCCGTAGCCAAGGGACTGAGGTCGGGTCGCCTGCTGTTTGGAGTAGCCCGAGTCCTTATCCTGGTAGTATCGGAGCGCGGCGATCGCCGCCGCCTCCCTTTGCGTCAGGTCGGCCATATCCGAGGCCTCCGGGGCGATGATGGGCATGGTCAGATGGATGCCGGCGCATGCGGGCGGGCGGATCATGCCAATAGCGGTGGTCACCGCCGAGCCCCAGTCCCCCCCTTGGGCCACCCAGCGCTCGTAGCCCAACCGGCCCATGAGGGTTATCCAGGCCAGAGCGATCCTTGGCACGCCCCATCCGGTCTGCGTGGGTCTATCCGAAAAGCCGAACCCCGGCAGGGACGGCGCGACCACGTGAAACGCATCCTCGGCGGATCCGCCGTGGGCGACAGGATCGGTCAAGGGGCCGACGACCTTCATAAATTCGGCGACCGAGCCCGGCCAGCCGTGGGTCATCAGGAGCGGCAGGGCGTGGGGGTTGGGGGATCGGACGTGGAGGAAATGGAATCCAAGGCCGTCAATTTCCGTGCGATGCTGCCCAAGGGCGTTCAACCGCGCTTCGAACCGGCGCCAGTCGTAGACGTGGCGCCAGTGGTCGCACAAGGCGCGGACGCGGGCGAGGGGCGCCCCCTGGCTCCAATCCTGAACCGTCTCCGGATCGGGCCAACGGGCTTGGTCGAGGCGTCGGTGAAGATCTGCGATCTGCGCCTCCGGCACGTCTAAGACAAACGGGGTCACTGCTTCGTTCATGATCTCCGTACTCCTTCCCCTTCGTCCGGCCCGCGACGCCGACGCGCCCTTTGATCCATCAGGCGCAGCCGCAAGGGTCCGAGGCAAGAGCGGACGCGCCATCCTGGGTTCGACCCGCCCTTAGTAGGGCGCGAGACTCAGGTCCTTCGAGACAATGACGCTAAGAGGCCAACCCGGTCGGATCTGAACCGTGGGCTGGCGATTGAGGTCGCGGTCGACGAAGCGTTGGCCCACCTGCGCGGCCTGGGCGCTCACCCCGCTAGCGGCGTCGTTAAGCACCAAACCGCCGCCCGCGCGCGCGCCGGCGTTCTGCGCCACCGCCCCGCCCACGGTGATCGCTGTGGACAGGGCGATAGCGCGCGTGATGGGACCGATGTGGTCGTCCACCCGATCCGTCAGGCCGGCCGCCCCGGAAAGATCTGCGCCGGTCATTCCCCCAAGGTCGACGGAGCGGCCGTCAGGCATCACGATCCGGGTCCAAACCATGAGGGCTCGGCCCTGGCCGTACACCAGTTGGCTGTCGTATCGGCCTATGAGGCGGGCGCCTTGGGGGATCAGAAGACAGCGGCCTGTCGCCGTGTCGTAGACGTTCTGCGTCACCTGGGCGATGGCTTCGCCGGGGAGATCGGAATTGAGGGCCGTCACCAGGGCTGCGCTGATCACGGCGCCGGCCTTCACTTCAAACGGGGACTGGGGCGCTTGATAGCGCGCGGCCGAGGCGGACGCGCGGGCGGCTTCGATAAAGGCGGCTTTTTGCGTCTGCGGCGTCTGCGGCCCGGCCGTCAGGGACCCTGGCGGCTTCGCCCCGTCCAACGCCGACGATGCCGGCGGGATCGCGTCCGCCGGTCCTGAAGACGGCCGCTCCGCCGTTTCCAAAGGGGTGCGAACCGACACGCCGCCGAACAGGGGCGCGGAGCGGGCGGCAGCCTCCGCCTCCCCGGCGGCGGCGGTCTCGCCGCTCTGGGCCGCTTCCGCCGCAGACGGCGGGATCGACGGGGCGGCGGGCATGCTCACCTCGGCGGCCGCCGCGCCCAGGGGTCCTTGGGGATCGGCATAGTCTGCGTGACCGTCCCCGAGGCTGGCCTCCAGGGGGGTGGCCGCGCCCGCCCCTTCCGCACGCGGCCCGACGTCTGGCGCGACGTGTTTGGACGGAGCGAGGCCGATGACGAGGGCGGCGGCCGCAACGCCGCCCACAAGGGCGCCCGCCAGGGCAATGAGGATCGGCCGGTAGCGCGTGACCGGGCGGCGCGGCGCCACGAGGAGGCCCTCGCTCTGGGGCTTTACCGGGACGGCGCCGTCCCCTGGGGCGGCTGAGAGGGTCAAGGCGCCCTCCCCTCGCGGGTGATCCGAACAATGCTTTGCGGCGCCTCGCCTAGGCGCAGCTCAGCCATGTCGAAAAGGCGATCGACCACATAGTAGCCGTCGCGAAGGCGATAGTTGACGAGCTCGGCGCGCCCGCCGTCGCCCACGATGAAGAGGGGCGGGGCGGCGGGGGAGGCGGCGGGCAAGGCGATGTACGTCTTCACGCCGTCGTCGAAGACGCGCTCGGGCGTCCAGGGTGGGGGTTTGCGTTGCCCGGGATGATCAATGCGATAACCGAAATGAAGCGCCTCCACCGCAACGGCCGCCTGCACCATGGGCGGTTTCTCCATCGCGGCGCGCGCGGCCGCCGTCTCCCGCACCTCCTCGGCCGGATAGCTCCAGGAGAGCTGGCTCGTGTAGACGGGATCGTCGTGGCTGACGGCCTCGAGGAAGTAGGACCGTTCGTCGGTCGTGAGAACGAGGTTGGTGCGAAGTCCGCCCCGGGCGGGTTTGATGAGGACGAGGGTCTGGGCCGTGTCGCCCGATCCCTGGACGGTCTCCCCTAGAACCCAACGGACCGTGTCGCCCGCAGCCTTGGACACGAGATGCTCGCCGCGCCGGAGGACCACGGTGGTGAGAAACCGAGGACTCGCGTCAATCCGGTAGAGCCGTCCAAGCTCATAGTCGTAAATGAGATTGGCGTTGACGAAGGCGTTGGACCGCGGGCCGGCGAGCGCAGCGGCGTTAGCCGCGTTGAGCGCGCTGACGCCAGTGTGCAGCCGCCGCTGACGCCTAGGCCTATGGAGGGGACCTGGACCGGCGACGGGCGCTGCGGGACCCATTTGGGCGGCCGGGTCAGCGGACTTAGGGGCGGATGCGGCGAGCCACGAGGCGATGGACGGCGGAGCCGTGGCCGCAACGGGCGCCGGCGGCGTGGCCGGTGGAGCGGAGGGCGCCGGGGCGGCCCGCGATGCCGTCGCAACGAGCAGCAGGGGGATCAATCCCATAAGGCGGTTTTGCGGCATGGCTATAGCTCCCGGCTCCATTGAAAGGCGGTGATCAAAAGGCCGAGGGGATTGATGCGCAGGTCCGCTTCGGTCTTGGGCGGTCGGATTTTTGTCGTGAAGAGACCCGTCCAATTGGTGCGGGTGGCGCGTCCGCCCTGATCGTAGGTCGTCTCGCGCCAGTTGACCTGGAAGGTGTTCGCACTCCGCTGCAACGCCGAGACCACCTCGACGGAGACGGCTTCGTGTCCGACGCGTGCGAAGGGATCCGTGGCCCGGGCGTAGGCGTCGAGCTGGGGTGCGGCTTCAGCGGCGAGGAAATGATAGGCGTTGGTCCAGTTGTCTTTCAACACCACCGGGTCGGTGGGCTTGGAGCGCACAAGCCGGACCCAATCGGCGATGAAATAGCCCATCTCCGCCAGGCTGGGGACATAGGTCTTACCCGCGAGTTCGATGCGGCCGGGACGTCCGTATGAGTCGACGGGCACCACATAGGTGGCGATGTGCGTGCTGGATCGTTCGGCGATATATCCCGCAAGGGTCATGCCGCTGAAGCCCACGGCGCAGAAGGCCATGATCCGCCAGTTGCGCGCCTGGGCGCGCGAGGACCCGATCCGATCATCCCACACCTGAGCGGCGCGCCGGTAGGGAGTCTCTTCGGGTGTCGACGCCCCGTAGCGCTCCTGGGATCGGGAAAAGGCGTTGGTCATGCTCCCTCCTCTTGGGATTGGTCGTCTTTTGACGGGTGAATGGTGGGTTTCATCCCTGACGCCGGCGCGCCCTCGTCCGCCGCCTTCAAGGCGCGGCGCCCGGTTTGCGCAGCCGCGCCGACGAAGCTGGCGCCGGCGCCGGCGAGGCCCTGGCCGCCTGCGGACGCTGAGGGCCCGCCCTTCTGTGCGGACCCCTCCCTCAGAGCTGAGGGAAGCGACCATGCCGCGGCGTTGGCGGCCGCCGCCTTTCCAGCAGCGTTTTGAAGGCCTTTCCCGAGCATCGAGCCTGCGAGGCGCCCGCCCAGCAACACCCCGCTGACGCCGGCGGCGACGCCAGCCGCGCCAGCGAAGGCGGCCCCAGCGTTGAGCTGGGGCCCGCCCGAGGCGAGGGCGCCGGCGACCGCAGGGATTTTGAGGGCGAGGGTCGCCATAAGAATGCTGGCCAAGAGCAGGCCGCACTCCTCCGCCGCCGTCGGCGCGGCTGAAACGACGTAGGTTTTAAAGACGCTCTCCCCGATGGAGACGACAATGGCGAGGGCCATGAGCTTGGCGCCGACGGAGACCACGTACCCCATGGAGCGTTCCGACATGAACGCCGTCTGGGCGAGGACGCCGAAGGGGATGGTGACGAAAGCGATGAGGGTGACGATATGGAACTCGATGATGGTCACCGCGACCTCAACCGCGAGGACGATGAAGGCGATGATGATGCCCAAGGCGGCCGCGGCGGCGATAAAGATCACGTCAAAGTGGACGAAGAGCCCGAGGCCCGCGCCTTGCTGGCAAAGCTGGCCGATATAGGCGAGGAGAGCGAAGGCGTCGGTGAATCCGAGACCAATCACCTTGGTGGGCGAGCCCATGAAGTCAGCCAGACTGAGGGAACCTGAACCGGCCTTCAACCCGAGGGCTGCAAAACCGTCCACGACGAGGACGGATAGACTTGACCAGTTGGCGATGAGCCAGGCGAAAAATCCGACGAGGAGGACCTTTCGGATCAGGGCGGCGGTCACGTTCCCCGTCTCATCAACCGCCCACAAGACCGCCGTCGCTCCGACGGATAGGATCACAAGGGCGCCGAAGACGGCGGAGACGTCCCCAGAAATCAGCCCAAACCCGCTGTCCACCTGGGTTTGAAAGGCGTTGAGGAAGTCGTCGATGATGGCGCTGTCTGCAGTGGCCATGGCGGCTCTCCGTGGGGGTCAAAGCTGCCCGTTGCTCTGCAGGCGGCTCGGCGTAGGCGCGTATTGCAGGGCCCTAGCGGACTCGGCGGCGGCGGCGACCGGCAGGGACTGGGTCTCAGCCGCGGACGACTGGGACGCCCGGGCCGCCGTCATCATGAGGGTCTGGAGTTGGGAGAGTTGGGTGGAGAGGGCCGCCAGGAGTTGGTTGGTCGCCTGGATGGCCGCCGTCTGACCCGGCGCGGACTGGGAGGCGGCCACGGCGGCCGCGACCGACTGGGTGGTGGTCGGTTGCGCCCCCGCCACCGTCGCCTGGGCGCCCATAGCCTCCTGGAGCGTCTGACGGCTTCTGGAGCGCCAGTCCGCCAGACTGGCTGCGATCTGAGCGCTTTGGGCGCCGGGCAAGGCGGTGGGATAGGCCGCGGCGAAGCTCGCGGCGATGTCACCGGCGAGATACCCGATGCCGACCGCTTGGCCCAGGGTCTGGGCGTTGGCCTGATTCACTAGGGCCAGGGGCTTTGAAAAGTCCTGTTGCAGCCGAGACAGCATGGCGGCCTCCTGCTGCACCTGCATCTGGAGGGACTGGATCTGCCTCAAGCCCTGAGAGACGGACTGAACCATCTGAGCGTAGTTGGCGCCGTCATAGACGGCCATTTGAGCGCGCGCCGGGCAGAACGGCGTGAGGCTCGCGGCAAGGGCGAGGACAGGGGCGAGGACAGGGGCGAGGACAGGGACGAGGACAGGGGCGCGCAACTGAAGGATCATGACCGTGGCTCCTTTTTAAGGGTGAGGCGTGCGGCGAAGGGTCCTGCGCCTTCGGGCGCGGTCGCCCTCAGCGCGGCGGCGGCGTCGAAGGCCCCGAGGCGCTCGAAGAAGGCCGCAGAAAAGTCCTGCGGGCCTGAACGGGCGAGAATTTCGTCGATGACCGTCTGATCGGCGGCGGAGGAGGCGCCGGCGGCGGCCAGGGCGACGGGACCCAGGCCGAGCTCAAAAAGCCGATTTCCGGCGCTGGATTGGTAGTAGTACTCCCGCTTGGGGCTGGCCTGGGCGATGATCCTGATTTGCTGGGCGTTGAGGCCGAAACCCTCATAGAGGGCGGAGATGCGCGGCGTCTGGGCGTCGGGGTTGGGCAAAAACACCCGCGTTGGGCAGTTCTCCATCAGGACCGCGCTGATGGGGGAGTTCGCCACATCCTGCAGCGACTGGGTGGCGAAGACGACGGCGACATTGAGTTTTCGAAGGGTGCGCAGCCACTCCTCGATCTTGCCGGCGAAGGCCGTTTGCGCGAGGAAAACCCAGGCCTCGTCGAGGATCAGCAACACGGGTCGGCCGTCAAACCGCGCCTCGAGGGCCCGGAAAAGATAGGTGAGCACCGGCGCCACGGCGGCGCGGTTGCTCATGAGCGCCGACATTTCAAAGGCCTGCCAGGGCGCGCCGAATGCGAGGTCGGCCGCCGCGTCCAAAAGCTGACCGTGGGGGCCGCTTAGGGTGTAGGGAAGCAAGGCCGCCTTGACGCGCAGGTCCTGGATGGTCGCCGCCAGAACCGTCATGGTTCTTTGGCGTCGCGGTCCGGCGGCTAGGTTGGCGAGGCCGGTCCAGATCTCCTCCTTCACCTCAGGGGTCAATTCCACCCCTTCAGCCCGGACGAGGTCCTGAACCCAGATCTGGGCCCAGGCGCGGTCGCCGGGCGCGTCCAACGCCGCGAGGGGCTGGAAGCTCAGAGCGCCGCCGCCCAGGTCATAAAAGCAGCCGCCAACGAGCAATGTCGCAGCTCTGGCGCTGCGGCCCTTGTCGAAGAAAACCACCTCGGCCTCGGGATACCGGCGCCATTGCAGGGCGAGGATGTTCAAAAGAACCGATTTTCCGGCGCCGGTCGGACCGACGACCATGGCGTGACCCACATCGCCCTGATGCAAATCGAAGCGAAAGGGCGTCGAGCCGGCTGTGCAGGTCTGGATCAGGGGCGGCTGATCCTGTGGCGATCCGCGCTTGCGCGCATGGGCCGTCAGGTGGCGGTTCGTGGTTGGACCAGGCCAGACGGCGCTCATCGGCAGCATGTCGCAGAGGTTAAGAGTGCTCACCAGCGGCCGGCGGCAATCGGCGTAGGCGTGGCCCGGTAAGGAACCAAGCCATGCCTCGACGGCGTTCACATCCTCGGCCTTGGTGACAAAACCCGCCCTGTTCATGCAGGCCTCGACCTGTCGGACCTTTGCGGCGAGGCGGTCCGGGTCGCGATCCGACACGGTCACCGTCGGGGTGAAATACCCCATGGACGCCGCATCAGCCCCGAGGATCATGAGGGCCGCGTCCGCGTCCTCAGCCTTAGCCACGGCGTCTTGATCCTCCAGGGCGACGGCCTCGCGGGTGACCGCCTCCTTCAGGAGCGCCATGACCCCCTTTCGCTTGGCGAACCAGCGCTTGCGGACCACGTTCAGGGTCTGGCGAGCGTCCTCCTTGTCCAGGGGGAGGTAGCGGCACACCCAGCGATAGCCGAGATCCAGGGTGTTCAGCCGATCCAAAATCCCAGGCGATGAGGAGGACGGATAGGCCCGGATGGAGACGGTGCGAAGATAATGGCCGCCCAGCCGTGGAAAGAGGCCGCCTTGGAAATCGTCATCCGTCAAGAGGGCGTCGAGGTAGACCGGCACGTCCGGCCGAGCCACAGGATGGGCCTTGGTGGAGACGCATCCGTGCAGGTAGGTCAAGGTCGCCGCATCGCCCAGTTCGTCCACCTCCGGCATGACCGCCCGAAGGATGTCGGCCACCTGGGCGACCACGGCGCGGAAGTCGGCCAGAGCGGCCCGGTAGAGGGCGGCGGCGCCCGCGCCGGCGGGCTGGTTCTCGACAAACAACGCCTCCGCGCGGCCGACCCGCTCTTCCGGGGGCAAGTAGGTGAAGGTGAGGTAATACCGGCTTTCGAAGTGGCGGCCTTCGGCGGCGAAGGCGGCGCGCCGCTCCTGATCCACCAAGGCGGATACGGGATCAGGGAAGCTGGCGTCGGGATAAAGCTGGGACGGACGCCGGTCCGCCTCCACATGCAGGCACCAGCGCGACCCGAGGCGGCGCAAGGCGTTGTTTATCTGCGCCCGGGCGGACACGAGCTGGGCGTCCGTGGCGCTGGCCAGGTCGGGGCCCCTGAAGCGCAGGGTTTTCTGGAAGGATCCGTCCTTGTTCAGAACAAGGCCCGGTCCGATCAGGGCGGCCCAGGGAAGATGGTCGGACAGACGGCTGGACCGCGCCCGATATTCGCGCAGGTACAACATCACGCGTCCAGATACGTCTTGTGTTTGATGTGCCGCCCAAGGGCGTCGAAGATGTAGACGTCCCTTTTCACCAGGGCGTAGGCGAGAAGGTGCGCCGCGCATCCCAAGGGAAGGCCTAACCAGGGGACCTGCAGACCGAGGGTCACAACCGCGGTGAAGGTTCCGTTGAGGATGGCGAACGTCCGGGGCGCGCCGGCGATGGTGATGGGCTCGCAAAGTGATGCGTGAAACGCGATCTCGAAGCCCTCTACAGCTGAGCGGGACATCAAAAGACCGCTCCGCCGGTGATGGAGAAGAAGCTCGTCAGAAACGTCGTCGAGGTGAACGCGATAGCCAGGCCGAACACGATGCCGAGACCCCGACGAAGGGCTGATCCGCCCTCGGCGAAGGCGAAGCCCAAACCGGTGATGGCGATGGCGATGATGCCGATGGATTTGGCCACAGGCCCTGTGATCGAGTCGGCGATCGTTTGAAGGGGAGTCTCCCACGGCATGGCCGTTCCGCCAGTGGTCGCCGCCCATGCGGTCGTCCTCAGAAACGCCGTGGCCAGCCCCGCGGCGGCCAGCGCCAGGCGAGAGCCTGGCGAACCGGACCGTCGACGCGCCCGCGCGCGCGCCCCTACGCCGACCGCCTCATGGGCTTGGCTGGTCTTCAAATCGCTCATGTTCGCCTCCGCTCAACGCAGCGCAGGAAACGCGATGGAGCCGGGTCCGGTCGACCCGAGGTTACCCGGGTGCGCGGCGCTGATCAGACCAAGGCTGAGGGCGCGGGCGATGGCCTGCGGGCGGGTGCACACGTCCAGAACCCGGTAGGCGTTCCCAAGGTGCTCATCCACCGTCTTGGGCGAAAGGCTGAGCACAAGGCCGATCTCTTCGCTGGTCTTGCCTGCGCTCGCCCACTGCAGGCACTCCGCCTGTCGGCGGCGCAGGATCGGCGCCGGGCGCGCCGGGCGGACGGGCGGGGCCAGGGTGCGCAGACGCCGCGTCGCGGCCTCGTAGTGGATGGCGAGGATGTGCAAAGCCGCCCGCAGATCCGGATCGCCGGCGTCCGCCGCCTCTCCAGCCAGGGTCACCCCGGAGATGGAGCCGTCGGCATGGTGCAGAGCCCACCCATACCCTTGACCAAACCCATATCGGCGGGCGTCGTCGAACATGGCCCGCTGGGCGGGGGAGAGGGCGCCGCGCCGCGACGCGATCTCGCTCCAGAAGAACGGGTCCGACGAGCGGGCCATTTCAGCGACCACCGGGTCGATGGCGGCGTAGTTGCGTCGGTCATACTGGGCGTCCCAGTCCCTTCGCCGGCGCCCGAAGGCCGCCGTCGAGACGACGCCGTCCGCCACGCGCCTCAGGCTGATGATGGACCAGGTGGAAAACCCCAGGCGCCCGAAGGCGCCTCCAAACCGCTGATCCACTGCGCCCGCGTCGCCCAGGCGGCCCGCGTCGCGGGCGATCTCCAGAGCCAGGGCGCCAAAGGCGTGAAGCTGCGGCGACCCTGCGCCTGTCCCTGCGGAACCCCCGAACTCACGCCGCTCCGCTCCCGTCCAACGCGCCATGCGATCCTCCCATGTCCTGGCGCGGCATTGCGGGCACGCGGGAGGGTCGGCGGGCAATGGGTTGCGGTTGGTGATACCAATCGCTGGTACCTTTTCAGGCCCCTATTGGTACCTTTTCGTCTCATTTTTGGACCATTTTGGCCACATCCGCTCAGAGGCGGCTCTCGGTCATAGCCGCATAGACGAGGGTGCGCAGCTCCCGGCGGATGGGATAGGCGTTTGAAGGGAGGAGCTGGGTCAGGAAGATCACGATGAGCTCCTCCTTGGGATCGATAAAGAAGGCCGTGGAGGCGGCGCCGCCCCAGGCGTACTCCCCCGGGGTTCCCGCGATAAGGGTCCGTGCGGGATCGACGGTCACCGAGACTCCGAGACCGAACCCGACCCCAGCGTAGGCGGCCTCGCTGAAACGGGAGATGGACATCTGCGTGAGATCCCGTCCGCCGGGCAGGTGATTGGAGGTCATCAGTGCGATGGTTTTGGGGCTGAGGAAGCGCACCCCGCCCAAGGCGCCGCCGTTGAGAAGCATCTGGCAGAACTTCAGGTAATCGGACGCAGTGGAGACCAGCCCGCCGCCGCCTGAGACGAAGGTCGGCGGCTGCAGGTACGGACTTTCGCGGGGGTCGTCCTGCAGGACCCGCCGCCCCTTGCCGTCGAGGGCGTAGCAGGCGGCGAAGCGGTCTCGCTTGTCCGGGGGAACGTGAAAGCCCGTGTCCACCATGCCCAAGGGGTCGATCAGACGGGTCTTGAGCACCTCGTCGAAGGGGCGGCCCTCGATCCGTCCGATGAGGTAACCGAGGACGTCGGTGGATACCGAGTAGTTCCAGCGCTCCCCGGGGGAGAACTCCAGCGGCATGCGGGCGAGGGCTTCGATCATGCCGTCGAGGGTTCCGGAGACGGCGATCTCGCCTATTTTTTCGCGCCGGTAGGCGGCGTCGACATTGGTCTGTTCCTGGAAGCCGTAGGTGAGCCCGGACGTGTGCCTCAGGAGGTCGACGATCTGCATGGGCCTGGCGGGCGGCGTGGTGCGGAAGCTCGCCAGGAACCCGCCAGCGTAAACGCCGAGACCCGCCCACTCGGGGATGAACTTGGCCACTGGATCGTCCAACGCCGCCTTGCCCTCCTCCACCAGCATCATGAACAGCACGCTCGTGAGGGGCTTGGTCATGGAATAGATGCGCACGACGCCATCGGATCGCATGGGAATGTCCCGCGCCTCGTCCATCCGCCCTTGGACGCTGGCGTGCGCGATTTCGCCGCCGCGCGCCACGAGCACCTGAGCGAAGGGGAGCTTGCCCGTGTCGAGGTAGGTTCGCGCCAGGTGCGCGTCGATGCGGGCGAGGCGTTCAGAGGAGAAACCGAGAGCTTCAGGCGATGCGGGCATCGGCGGGCGGTCCTTACGTCGGCAAGTGGGATCCATTGAGCCCTGTTGCGCGGCCTCGGCCAAGCCCTAGGGGCGCGATCATGGCCGCGAATCCGCTCGAACGACCGCGCCGAGGAGGCAAATAATTTCTACAAAGGCGACTATTATCCATATTTCATGCTTCATTGCGGAAAAATTAGGTGGGTTGACCCTTTCAGCTTGTGAAATTATTCGATCTCGTGCCGTCCCGACGAGACACCGGCCCCATGACGACGACCCTGAAGAACAGTCGCCCCCTGAGTCTTCGGATTCCCGAACCTCGATTTCGCCCCGGCGACCCGGCGGACTTCAGCAGTCTCCATATTCCCGAAGCCGGATCGGCGCCGAGACCGCCGGTGGACGCGTCTCCCATGGACACGCGCGACCTCGCCTATGGCCTCATTCGCGTATTGACCCTCGAAGGCCAGGCGGTGGGACCGTGGGATCCCCGCCTGCCTGCGGAGACGCTGCTGCATGGCCTCCGGTCCATGATGTTGACCCGGGCCTATGACGAGCGGATGTACCGAGCCCAGCGTCAGGGCAAGACCAGTTTCTACATGAAATGCACGGGCGAGGAGGCCGTTGCGGTCGCCCAGTCCATGGTGCTGCATCGGGACGACATGGCCTTTCCCACCTACCGGCAACAGGGGATTCTCATCGCCCGGGGTTACCCCTTGGCGTCCATGATGAACCAGGTCTACTCCAATGAGGCCGACCCTATGAAGGGGCGCCAGCTTCCCGTGATGTACTCGGCCCGAGAGTTCGGCTTTTTCTCCATTTCCGGCAATCTCGGCACGCAGTTCAGCCAGGCCGTGGGATGGGCCATGGCGTCCGCCTACAAGGGCGACGATAGGATCGCCGCCGGTTGGATCGGCGACGGCTCCACCGCGGAGGGCGATTTCCATCACGCCTTGACCTTCGCATCGGTCTATCGGGCGCCGGTCATCCTCAACATCGTCAATAATCAGTGGGCCATATCCTCGTTCCACGGCATAGCCGGGGGCGAGGACGCGCCCTTCGCCAGCCGCGCCATCGGCTATAATCTTCCCGCGCTTCGGGTGGACGGAAACGACTTTCTTGCGGTCTACGCCGCCACCCAATGGGCGGCGGAGCGGGCGCGCTCCAATCTTGGGGCGACGGTGATCGAACTTTTCACCTACCGGGCGGAGGGCCACTCCACCTCCGATGATCCGGCGCGGTATCGCCCGGCTGACGAGGCCAAGGGGTGGCCCCTGGGCGATCCCATCGCCCGTCTCAAACAACACCTCATCCACCAGGGCGTCCTCAGCGAAGACGACCACCACGCCTTACAGGCGCAGGTGGTGGAGACCGTGCGCTTGGCGGCCAAGGCGGCGGAGGCCAACGGCACCCTCAGCGAGGGCAAGAGGCCGAGCGTGAAGACCATGTTCGACGACGTTTACAAGGAGCAGCCTTGGCATATCCGGCGTCAGAGGCAGGAGCTCGGGGTTTGAGCGTGGCCGAGGAGCCCGCCGTCGGGCGGATGAACATGATCCAGGCCCTCAACTCGGCCATGGACGTCATGCTCGGGCGCAATCCGGACGTCCTCGTGTTTGGAGAGGATGTGGGCTATTTCGGCGGCGTGTTTCGCGCCACGGAGGGCCTTCAGCGCAAGTATGGCCTACATCGCTGCTTCGACACCCCCATAGCGGAAAGCGGCCTCATCGGCGCGGCCATCGGCATGGGCGCCTACGGCATCCGTCCTGTGGTGGAGATCCAGTTCGCCGACTACATCTACCCAGCCTACGATCAGCTGGTGTCGGAAGCCGCACGCCTCCGCTACCGCTCAGCTGGGGACTTTTCCGCGCCCATCACCGTGAGATCGCCTTACGGCGGCGGCATTTTCGGCGGTCAGACCCACTCTCAGAGCCCAGAAGCCTTGTTCACCCACGTGGCGGGCCTGAAGGTGGTGATCCCGTCCAACCCCTACGACGCCAAGGGGCTTCTGATCGCGGCCATCGAAGACGACGACCCAGTCATGTTCTTCGAACCCAAGCGGCTTTATAACGCCCCCTTCGACGGGCGGCCGGACCGACCGGTGACGCCCTGGGCCAAACACCCCCTCAGCGCGGTGCCCGAGGGCTATTACCACGTTCCCCTCGGCGTCGCCAAAGTCGTGCGCCCCGGGGAGGCGGCCACGATCCTCGCCTACGGCGCCATGGTGCATGTCGCCCTCGCTGCGGTCGAGGAAAGCGGCGTTGACGCCGAGATCATTGATCTGCGCACCCTTGTCCCCCTGGACATCGACGCCATCGTCGCCTCGGTGGACAAGACGGGTCGTTGCGTCATCGTTCATGAAGCGACCCGCACCTCAGGCTACGGCGCTGAGCTTTCCGCCCTTGTGCAAGAGCATTGCTTCTACAAGCTCGAGGCGCCTATCGAACGGGTCACCGGGTGGGATACGCCCTACCCGCACGCCTTCGAATGGGAATATTTCCCGGGCCCGCGCCGGGTCATCAACGCGCTCCGGCGCACCCTGGGGGGCTGAGATGGGGCGATACGTCTTCAAGCTGCCCGATGTGGGGGAAGGCACGGCCGAGGCGGAGATCGTCGCCTGGCATGTCCAGGTCGGGGAGATCGTCCAAGAAGACGCGCCCCTTGTGGACGTCATGACGGACAAGGCCACCGTGGAAATGACCTCCCCGGTCACCGGCAGGGTGACCGCTCTGGTGGGCGAGCCCGGAGACATGGCCCCGGTGGGTTCGGTCATCGTGGTCCTGGATGTGGACGGAGCGGCAGAGGGCTCAGAACCGATCACGCCGCCCACGCTCCCTGAGGCCGCCCCCGTCGCCGCCCCCGTCGCCGCCTCGGAAGCCGCCGAGCCCCATCCCAGGGCCCCTGCGCCCCTGGGCTCGGTCCATGGCGCGGCGCCGCCGCCGTCCCTTGACCTCGATCCCGCGGCCGGATCCTCCGCGCGGGCGAATCGCGATCGCGCCCCCCTTTCCACGCCCAACCGCGCCCCGGGCGAACGGCCCGCCGCCTCCCCCGCCGTGCGTCGGCGGGCTGAAGATCTTGGCGTAAAGCTCACCTTCATCCCAGGGAGCGGCCCAGGCGGCCGGATCGAACACGCCGATCTGGACGCCTACCTCGCCGCGTCGGCGGCCGAGGCGGCCCCGGTGAAGGTCCGCGCCGCCTTGGCGCCCAGGACCGGCGTCGAAACCGTCAAGGTCATTGGCCTTCGTCGCCGCATCGCGGAGAAAATGCAGGAGGCGAAACGCCGTATCCCCCACTTCGCCTATGTGGAGGAGGTGGACATGACCGAGCTTGAGGCCCTGCGCCAACACCTGAACGCAACCCATCCGGACCGACCGCGCCTAACGGTCCTGCCCTTCTTCGTGCGCGCCCTGGTGCGCATCCTTCCCGCCTATCCGCAAATCAACGCCCGCTTCGACGACGAGGCCGGCGTGGTGCATCGGCATGAGGGCGTTCACCTCGGCGTCGCCACACAGACGCCGAACGGCCTTGTGGTGCCGGTCCTGCGACACGCCGAAGCCCTTGAACTGTGGACGGCCGCCGCCGAAGTGGCGCGCCTGGCCGAAGCGGCCCGGACGGGAAAGGCCAAATCCGAGGAGCTGAGCGGGTCCACCATCACCCTGACCTCCCTTGGGCCCCTTGGGGGCGTGGCGACGACGCCAGTCATCAACTATCCCGAAGTCGCCATCATCGGCCCAAACAAAATCGTCGACCGCCCTGTGGTTCGCAACGGCCAAATCGTCATCCGCAAGATGATGAACCTGTCCTCCTCTTTCGATCATCGGGTGGTGGACGGTTACGACGCCGCCGAGTTCATCCAAAAGGTGAAGGCCGCCCTGGAGCATCCCGCCTCACTGTTCGTGGACTGAACCATGGGTGAAATCCTGCATGCCAAAGTCCTGATCCTGGGCGGCGGGCCGGGGGGCTATGTCACCGCGATCCGGGCGGGCCAACTTGGTCTGAACCCTGTTCTCGTGGAGGGCGACCGCCTCGGGGGAACCTGCCTCATTCGCGGCTGCATCCCGTCCAAGGCCTTGATCCATGCTGCGGGGCGCTATGCCGACATGACCGCGGCGGCCAGCCCGAGCGGATCCCACGGCCTTTTCCTCTCCGCGCCGCCCGCCCTCGATATGGGCGCCGTCGTCCGCTGGAAGGACGGCGTCGTGGATCGTCTTAACGGCGGCGTCGCCACCCTCCTGAAACGGTCCAAGGTTCGGGTTGTGTCGGGCTGGGGCGTCTTCAGCGACGCCAAGACCTGTCATGTCGGCGACTTGACCATCAAGGCCGAGACCGTCGTTCTCGCGGCGGGCTCCGAGCCCAGCGGCCTTGGCGTCCTCCCCTTCGGCGGCGAGGTCATCTCCTCCACTGAAGCGCTCAGCCTCGATCCCCTCCCCCGTCGCCTAGCCGTCGTCGGCGCGGGCTATATCGGCTTGGAGCTCGGATCCGCGTTCCGAAAGCTTGGGGTCGAGGTCGCGATCGTCGAGGCCCAGAACCGGATCCTCCCCCTCTATGACGAAGCCCTGACCCAGCCGGTGAAGGCATGGCTTGCAACGGCGGGCGTGGATGTCCGCCTCAACGCCCGCGCTCTGGGCTACGCTGACGGCGCCCTCCAGATCGCGGCGGCGGGCGGCGCCGAAAGCCTCCCTGCGGACAAGGTGCTGGTGACCGTCGGACGCCGGCCTCGGACAACAGGGTGGGGCCTTGAGACCATGGGTGTCGATATGGACGGGTCTTTCATCAAGACCGACGCCTACGGACGAACCTCCATGTCGGGCGTTTACGCCATCGGCGACCTCGTGGGCGAGCCCATGCTTGAGCATAAGGCCGCCCATCAAGGACACCTCGTCGCCGAGACCATTAGCGGGCGTCCCAGGCGCTTTGAGCCGGCGGCCATACCCGCCGTGTGCTTCACCCATCCTGAAATCGTCTGCGTCGGTCTCGGTCCTGACGAAGCCGCCGCGGCGGGACATGACGCCGTCGCCGCCGTCTTTCCCCTGCAAGCCAATGGCCGCGCGCTCACGACGGACGCCGGCGCCGACGGCGGTTTCGTCCGCGTGATCGCCCGTCGCGGCGACCACCGCATCCTCGGCGTCCAGGCGGTGGGACAGCACGTGTCCGAGCTCTCAGGAGAATTCGCCCTGGCCCTGGAGATGGGCGCCGTGTTGGAAGACATCGCTGGAGTGATCCATGCGCACCCGACGGTTTCGGAGGCGTTTCACGAGGCATCGCTGCGCGGCCTTGGCCACGCCATTCACATTTAGTCGCCCCCCTGGCGCTTAGCCCCTCGCCGCATGCTAGCATCCATTCGGCTTTAGCCCGGCTTCGATCGACTAAGGGAAGGCGCGCGGAGCCTCTAGGGGTTGTGGGGGAACGCAGTGAGCATCGTCGTATCGCACCGTCGGGAGCGGGGTCCGGTCTGCCTTGTCGCCATCCTAGCGGCGTTTGTAGCCACCGACGGATGCGCGTCTGCGCCGTACAGCCTGCAGCCGCCGCCTCAAGGCTCCGCCCCCGCCCCGAGCGCGCCCCCTGGCCCTCCCCAGACGGAGCCGACGCCTCCTGCCGACCTCGCCGGACCGGCGGTCCTGCGCGGGGATCAGATCGCGCTTCTGATGCAGACCCTCTCCGACGTGGACGCCGAGGGCTTTCCCAAGGACGCCTTCACGCCGCCAGGCCTTGACGCCCTCCTGCGCTCGCCGTCCCTGGCGGATCGGAAGCGCGGCCAGGGGCTCCTGCGCGGCGCCGTCCTCGCCTACGCCCGGGTCCAACACGGCGGGCGGATACCCGTGAGCGCCTTCAACAAGAACTGGGGGCTACGGCCCGCGCATTACGATCCAGCCCCGGAGTTCGACCAGGCCGTTTCCGTGGACGCCCTGGACCGATGGATCCAATCCCTGGCGCCGCCGTTCGACCGCTACCGCGGCTTGAGAGACGCCCTCGCCCGCTATCGGCAAATCGCCGCCCAGGGGGGCTGGGGAAGCGTGCCCGGCGGCGCGCGTCTGGCCGAGGGCGACAAGGGCCCGCGCGTGGACGCCCTGCGCCGGCGCCTCGCGGCCGAGGACGCGACCCTGGGCGAGGATCGCGGCGAGGGATACGACCAGGCCCTGGCCGATGCGGTGCGGACCTTCCAGCACAACGTCGGACTGACGCCGACCGGCGTCGCGGATCTGGCCACCGTTGCAGCGCTCAACGTCCCGGTCCGCGCGCGCCTCGTCCAGATCGAGGCCAACATGGAGCGCTGGCGCTGGGTCCCGAGAACCATGCCGGACACGCGTATCGAGACCAATATCGCCTCTGAGGAGATGACCGCCTTTCAGGACGGATCCGTGGTGCTTGAGATGCGGGCTGCGCCAGGTCGGACGGACGACCAGACGCCCATGCTCGCCTCGGCGGTCCAGTCCATCGTCTTCGACCCGCCCTGGAACGTTCCTGCCTCCATCGCCACCAAGGAGCTTTGGCCCAAGGAGACCGCACACCCCGGCTACCTGGCGAGCCACGGCTATAAGGTGGTTTCCAGCGCCAGCGACGGCAGCGTGCGCATCATCCAGCCCTACGGACCCAAGAGCGCCCTCGGCTCCATCAAATTCGACTTCGCCAACGCCTACTCGGTTTATCTGCACGACACGCCAAGCCGCGCCGCCTTCAGCCGGGGCGCGCGCGCGGTGAGTCACGGATGCGTCAGGCTCCAGCGGCCGCGGGAGCTGGCCGCTTTGCTGCTGCAAGACCAGGGGGACTGGAGCGCTGAACGCATCGCTTCGACCATCGCCCGCAGGTCGACTGAGAGGGTGGTCCTCACCCGACCCATGCCGATCTATCTGCTCTATTGGACGGCATTTCTGGATGTAAAGGGTCGGGTCAACTTCCGAAATGACGTCTATGGATGGGACGCCGAACTTATGAGGCTGATCGCCGCAGCGCCGGGTTGACGACTGGCGTTCCGGATGCTGGTGATGAAAAAGCAACAGGCGTGAGAATTTTGTACTCCGGTTCGGCGGTGCGCCGAGTTCGGTCTGGGAGCGTGAGACCATGATCATCGCCCGCCGTCGACTGCTTAGCTTGGGTCTCGCCGCCGCCGCCGCCGCCGCTCCAGGCGTAGGTCTGGCCCATAGCCGCCGCCACGGCGCCCATCACGGCGTGGTCCACGGCCGCCACGGTCTTGAACACGGGCACGCCGCGTGGCGGCGCCACGCGGGACACCTTCCGACCGCGGACGCCTCGCAAGCCCCCGTCCCGGCCGCCGACCTCGGCCCCATCCTCGGAGACGAGCCCCGGCGCCTCAAACTCCTTAACCTGCACACGGCCGAGGCCCTGGAAGCGGTCTACTGGGAGGACGGGCGCTACGTTCCCGACGCCCTTCACGCGGTCAATCACGTGCTGCGGGATTTTCGCACCGGGGAAACCCACCCCATGGATCCGCAGGTGCTCGATCTCTTGGTGGCCCTGCGCCGGCGCGTGGAGTCTAAGGCGCCCTTCCACATTATCTCAGGCTACCGGTCTCCCCGCACCAACGCCCTCCTCAGAGCGGAGGGGGGCGCAGAGACGGGCGTGGCCAAGAAGAGCCTCCACCTGCAGGGGCAAGCCATCGACCTACGTCTCGCCGATGTGGACCTCTCCCATGTGCACGCCGCCGCCCTTTCCCTGGGACGGGGCGGCGTCGGCTACTATCCCGTCTCCAATTTCGTCCACGTGGACGTAGGCCGGGTGCGGCGCTGGGACGGCGTTTGACCTTAGGATCCCCGTGAAGGCCGGTCGGCTCTCGGCTCAAGGGGTCGACGAAGGCGCCTGAAACTTCCTAGGATGCGGCTCTGTCAGGGAGACCGCCAATGAAAGCCGCCGTTCTGCGCCAGGTGGGCGCGCCGCTAGAAGTTGAAGACGTGGCGATCGGCAAGCCAGGACCGCATGAAGTCCTGATCCGCACCGCCGCCGCAGGCGTCTGCCACTCAGATCTTCATTTTGTGGAAGGCTCCTACCCCCACCCCCTGCCGGCGGTCCTGGGACATGAGTCGGCTGGCGTTGTGGAGGCCGTGGGCAGCGAAGTGCGCACGGTTAAGGTCGGAGATCACGTGATCACCTGTCTTTCCGCGTTCTGCGGCCATTGCGAACACTGCCTTGGCGGTCACATGTCGCGATGTATTTCTCCAGAAACCCGTCGCGCCAAGGGGGATGCCCCGCGCCTGTTTAAGGAAGACGGCCCGCCCACCCTGAACCAGTTCCTGAACCTGTCCTCGTTCGCGGAAATGATGTTGATCCACGAACACGCCTGCACGGCGATCCGCAAGGACATGCCCCTTGATCTCGCGGCCCTCATCGGCTGTTCGGTGACCACCGGCGTCGGCGCGGTCATCCACACCTCCCACGTCCGTCCAGGCGAAACCGTCGCCGTTATCGGCTGCGGCGGCGTCGGCCTCGCCGCCATCAACGGCGCCGCCATCGCCGGTGCGGGCCGGATCATCGCCGTGGACACCCAAGGGTCCAAACTCAATCTGGCGAAAGCCTTCGGCGCCACGGATGTGGTGGACGCCAGCGAAGGGGATCCGGTGAAGCAGGTCCTCGACCTCACCGGCGGCGGCGTGCACCATAGCTTTGAAGCCATCGGTCTGAAAAAGACCGCCGAACAGGCGTTCAAGATGCTCGCCCGGGGCGGGACGGCCAATATTATCGGCATGATCCCCGTGGGCGTGAACATCGAACTGCACGGCGCGGACTTTCTCGGAGAAAAGCGCATCCAGGGCAGCCTGATGGGCTCCAACCGGTTTCCCATCGACATGCCGCGGTTCGTGGATTTCTACATGCAGGGCAAGCTTCATCTCGACCAGATGATTTCACGGCGCATCCGCCTCGATCAGGTCAATGAAGCGTTCGATGAGCTAAAACGCGGCGAACTGGCCCGCAGCGTCATCGTCTTCGACCGCTAAGGTCGCTTCAGAACCGGTGGGTTGACGCTCCGCCGCGGCCAGGGCCGTAGCGGAGCGCTCCGCCTTAAAGACGCTCTACGATGGTGACGTTGGCCAACCCGCCGCCCTCGCACATGGTCTGCAGACCATAACGCTTGCCACGGGCGTGTAGGGCGCTCACCAGGGTGGCCATGAGCTTGGTTCCCGAACCGCCGAGAGGGTGGCCGAGGGCGATGGCGCCGCCATTGACGTTGAGACGTTCGGGGTCTGCCTTTATCTGCTGCAGCCACGCCGCGGGCACGGAGGCGAACGCCTCGTTGACCTCGTAGAGGTCGATGTCGTCGATGGACATCCCGCTCTTGGCCAGGGCCCTTTGGGTCGCAGGGATAGGCGCCTCCAGCATGATCACGGGGTCGCCGCCCACCACCGTCATGTGGTGAATGCGGGCGAGGGGAGCGGCGCCGATGGCCTTCAAGCCTTTTTCGTTGACCACGAGGACCCCTGACGCGCCGTCGCAGATCTGGCTCGAGGACGCCGCGGTGAGCGCCCCGCCTTCCGCCAGAAGCTTGACGCCGCGGATGGCGTCTAGGGTCGAGTCGAAGCGGATCCCCTCGTCCACCTCATGGATCTGACGCGAACCGTCGTCTAAGGCGATCTCCACGGGCACGATTTCAGCTTTGAAGGCCCCAGCCTGGGTGGCGGCGATGGCCTTCTGGTGGGAGTTGTAGGCGAAGGCGTCGAGCTCATCCTTCGCCAGGCCATACTTCTTCGCCATCATTTCCGCGCCGGTGAACTGGCTGAACTGAATGTTGGGGTACTTCTGCTCAAGACCGGGGCTCTTGTAGAAGCCGAAGCCGTTCTGCATGGGCAGCCCGGCCGACAGGCCCATGGGCACGCGGGTCATGCTCTCGACGCCCGCGGCGATGACCACGTCCATGGACCCGGACATGACCGCCTGGGCGGCGAAGTGGAGGGCCTGTTGGGAAGATCCGCACTGGCGGTCGACGGAGGTGCCCGGAACGTGCTCCGGCAGCTTGGACGCCATTACGGCGTTGCGGGCGACATTGATCGCCTGCTCGCCCACCTGGCCGACGCACCCCATGATGACATCCTCCACCAGCTCGGGATCGACGCCGGAGCGGTCCACGAGGGCGTTCAGGACCTGGGCCGACAGGTCTACGGGGTGCCACCCCTTGAGACGGCCGCCCTTGCGGCCTCCGGCGGTTCGGGCGACGGCGACGATATAGGCTTCAGCCATGGGACATCCTCCATTGAGACCGGGGTTAGTCTTATGCCCCCTTAAACACCTGCTTCCCTAAGGGGAAGCAAGGGAGGACGCCATGGGAGGGGATATGACGTCAGAGCTCCACCACGCCGTCCCCGTGAGCCGCATGGGCGCCCTTGGCCGGAAAGTGCTCCGCCAGGGCGGCCCCGCAGATCTCTATGGCCTGGACGAAGCCTGACGCTGGGTCCCCGCCGCGCACTCCGGACACCAAAGCGGCTACGGACGCGTTCCATGCCGCATCACCGACTTCGCGGTGAATGCCCTCGTCGGCCACCAGCTCCACTTGCCGATCCTCGATGGATGCGAAGATCAGGACGCCCGTCCTGGTGGATTGGGAGAGGCCCGTAGACGCGAAGTGGGCGTAAGCCGTGCGCTTGACCCTGTGGCGCTTTAAGAATCGCGGCGTCACCAGCCGGCGCACGGGCGGGATCGCCACGATGAAGGCCGCGAAGGCGAACAAAAGCGCCTGGAGCACGGCGTAGGCCGCCAAGGACTGGGTAATGACGTCTCCAAGGTTGGGCGCCTCCGCCCAACCCGATCCCAGGACCGCAAGGGACCAGGGATGAAGTCCCAGAAGCACGCCCGCCGGCGGAACGAGCAGCGCGGTGGCGGCAGCCCAGGCCAGGGGCACCTCCCGGTATTTTGAAACCTCCTGGGCCACGATGCAGAAGATCTCTCCCGAGGTCCTAGCCTCGGCCGCCGCAATGGCCTCGGCGATACGGCGATGGTCTTCAGGCTTAAGCATCACCAACTCCCCGAGGAGCCGCCGCCGCCGAACGATCCGCCGCCGCCGGAAAAGCCGCCGCCTCCACCGCCGCCGCCGCCCTCGTCGTCGTCTCCATCGCGAAAACCGCCCAGTATTCCGCCCAGCAGCATCATTGGCAAAAAGCCTCCACCGCGTCCGCCGCGCATGAGGCCGCCGAACACAAAGATAATGAACAGGAGCGGCACGATCAGGCCGAACAGGCTCACCGGCCGGTGGCCTCCCCCGCGGCTCTCAACAGCAATCTTGCGCTGTGCGTCCGCCGCCCGCTGCTCGGCCACGGACGGGTCTGCGCCCATCTGATCGATGATGGCCTGGGTCCCGTCGACGACGCCGCCCGCGATGTCGCCGGCGCGAAATTTAGGCAGGACCTTCTCCTGCAGAATCACGCTCGTCACCGCGTCCGTGAGGATGGGCTCCATGCCGTAGCCCACTTCAATCCGCACCTTGTGCTCGGACGGGGCGACGATGAAGACCGTGCCGTTGTTGAGGCCCTTGCGCCCCACGCCCCAGGCGCGGCCGAGCTGATAGCCATAGTCGGCGATGTCGTCGCCCTGAAGAGACGGCAGGGTGACGACCACCAGCTGGCGGGAGGTGCGAGTTTCAAGATCGGCGAGCTTGGCCGTCAGATCCGCGATGATCTCCGGGGTGAGGACGTGGGCGTCGTCCACGACCCGGCCGGTGAGGGGCGGGAAGGTGAGGGCCGCCTGGGCGGGCGCTCCGAAGCTGAACGCCAGGGCGAGACAGACGAAGGTCGCCGCCGCCAAGCGGAGGAGCGATCGCCTAAACGCGCCAGCGGCCCGGCCGTTTACGCGGGCGCGGGTCAGGGCGCTCACGGCTTGGACGGCGTCGGGGACGTTCCGGCGGGTGGCGCGATGTCGAAGTTCACCTTGGGCGCGGATTGTGCGGCGTCGGCGGCGGCGAAGGGAACCATGGGTTTTTCCGCGTGGTAAAGCGTTGAGGCCCACAGAACGCCCGGGAAGGTGTGCAGCGTGGTATTATAGTCCTGCACGGCGTCGTTGTAGTCTTTGCGCGCCACGGCGATCCGGTTCTCGGACCCTTCCAGCTGGGACTGAAGGGCGAGGAAATTCTCATTGGACTTCAGCTCGGGGTAGCGCTCCTGAATCACCGTCAGACGGCCGAGGACGCCCGTCAACTTGTCCTGAGCCTGCTGAAACTGCTGAAACTTGGCGGGATCGGTGATGGTGGAGGCGTCAACGGAAACATGGGTCGCCTGCGCCCGGGCCTCAGTGACTTCATCCAAAACCCCGCGTTCCTGGCGGGCGTACGCCTGCACGGTCGACACGAGATTGGGGATCAGGTCGGCGCGCCGCTGGTAGTAGTTCTGAACGTCCGCCCAGCGGGCCTTTGCGGCCTCTTCCTTCGTAGGAATGGCGTTGACGCCGCATCCGGATAGGGAGACCGCTGCAGCGGCGATCGTTAGGGGAAGGAGACGACGAGAAAAGGAGAGGTTCAAGGGGGGCCTCGTGAGTGCGCGCCGTCGATCAGCGCCCCTTCAGACTACCAGAACCTTCAGCCGGCGGAAGGCCGCCGACGGGAGGCGGAAAAGCGGCTTGACCGCGAGGCCCTCACGCAGCGACCTTGATCCTTGAGACTGCGGGGGGACCCGCAGCGCAACGCCCCGACGGAGGCCCGATTTATGAAACCCCTCGCCCGCGCCTCTGGTCTCCTCGCCGCCGCCGCCGCGCTCTTGGCGGGCGCAGCGGCGGCGGACGACATCGCCGGCGTGATCGCTGCCCGGCACGATCACTTCAAGTCCATGGGGGCCGCAGCCAAGGCTTTAACGGGCGAACTCGACGCGCCGGCCCTTGTCGTCGCCGACGTTCGGCGCGACGCGACGACCCTTGACGCCCTCGCCGCAGAGCTGCCCACGTGGTTCCCTGCAGGCTCAGGACCAGACTCCGGCGCAAAAACTCGCGCCTTGCCGGCTATCTGGACCACCCCGGAGGCCTTCGCGAAGGACGCGAAAGACCTCGCCCTGGCGGCAGACCGTCTCAATGCCGCCGCCGCGGATGGCCGAATGGACACCCTACGACCCGCCCTCGCGGCGGTGAAGGCGACCTGCAAAACCTGCCATGACGCGTTTCGGGGCCCGGAGACCTAGACCGAAGCCGCCCTGTAGGCCCGGCCCTTAAGGCTTTGCGGCCGACGGGGCGGCCTCCGAGGACGCGGAGGCGCGGATCAGCACGTCAACTCTTCGACGCAACGGTTCCGGATCGCCGCCTGGCGCCACCGCTCCGGCCTCCCCAAGCCCCTCGACGAAGAGCTTGGAGGACGGCAGGCCGGCGGCCGTGAGGGCCCTGGCCACGACCCCCGCCCGAGCGCGGGAGAGCTCGAGGTTCAACCGCGCCGGACCGTCCGCATCGGAAAGTCCGACGACGGCGACGGACGTCAGCCTGCAGCCCTTCACACGCGCTGCGGCGTAAGCGATCTCCTGCTGGGCGGCCGGCGTCAGGTCCTGAGAGGCCGTTTCGAAATAGACGGAAAAACTGAAGTCCACGCAGGACACGGCCGGTGCGAGGGGGCCGCCGGGCCGGGCCGCCACAGCCTTCACGGGCGGTTTCGATCCCTCCACGCAGCCGGCGAGGGCGGCCCCTGTTGCGAAGAGCAGGACGCCCATGCGGCGGACCAGCCGTCCCGGCCGCCGACGGTCAGGTCTTGGGCTGGCCGTCTTCCCAGTAATATTTTCGCGTCTTCGGATCATAGTAATAATAGCGCCGGTGATGGGTGTCGTAATATTGACGGTAGGGTGATTTTTCCTTGGGCGCGCAAGGCGTTCCTGGGGCGCACCGCGCCTGGGGCGCCTTGGCCGAAGCCGGCGGCGCAGCAGGCGGGGGCGCCAGCAGGCTGGGCGGCGGCGGGGGCGGCGGGGGCGGAAGCGGGGGCGGCGCAGACGGCCCCCTGAACGCGGCGCATCCGGCTGTCGCCGCGGCCAGGGCGGCGGCAAGACCCCATGCGGCGACTTTGACCCTCGCTCTCATTAGTTCCTTCCGCCGGTTGCGCCTTCGACCTCTCGCTTAGCCGCCGGGCCGCGAAAGGCCAAGCCCGCAGAGACCTGCGCGCCGTCAGCGCTTTGACGTCCGCGACCCCGTGAACGCCCGAAGCACCGCCGTCACCAGGGCAGGGTTGGCGAAGGCGAGAAGGCCCGCCGCCGCCGCCGCCCCGGCCGCCGCCAGGGGACGGTTTTGAGCCAGATCAAGCAGACGGTCCACAATGGAGGCGGGAGCCTCCGGGCGAGCCTTAGGTTTCGCGCCGCCCTTGAACGGCGACCGCGCCACGCGCATGAGCACGATCACCGCTCCGGCCGCCGTGAGCGCCGCTAAGAGGACGAGCACGCCCGCCGCTCCTGCTGGAGTGAGGATCCTGCTTAGGAGGGCGTAAATGGCGAAGGCGGCGGCGAACACAAGGGTCGCCGCGGCCGCGCACAGGACCCCTAAGGCGGCCGTCGCCAGGGCGATGCGACGGGCGATCAACGACTGCGGCCCGCAATCAGCCAGCCGATGAGCACGCCCGCGCCCAGGGCGGCGATCACGGAAGCCACCGGTCGGCGGCGCGCGCTTTCAACGATGGCGTCCCTCGCAACGCCGACGCCTTCGGCGGCGGCCTCCGCTAGATCCTCAAAGGCGGGGCGAAGCTGGTCGGCGAAGGTGAAGACCGCCGCCTCCCAGGCTTCGGCGGCGGCGTCGAACAGGGTTTCAGGCGAAGACCCGGCGGGATCGGATGCGGTGGTCATGAGCCATTGTCCATCATGGCGCCGCTTCACTCAAGTGCCGCCGGCGGCCCCCGCCGCCCGGACCCGCCTCAGGCCGCGGCCTTGGTCCGCCTAGGATGGAAAAACAGCGCCTGGCCGATGGCCGCCTTGACGGTTTCCGGCTGGAACGGCTTGGTGATCAAGAAGGTCGGTTCAGGACGCTCTCCGGTGAGCAGCCGCTCGGGAAAAGCGGTGATGAAAATCACCGGAATGTCGAACTGGCCGAGAATGTCGCGCACGGCGTCGATGCCGGACGATCCGTCGGCCAGCTGGATGTCCGCGAGAACCAGGCCCGGAACAGCCCGTCCGACAGCCTCGACCGCTTCGGAGCGGGTGGCCGCAACTTCGAGCACCTCGTGGCCAAGCTCTTTGATCAACGCCTCGATGTCGGACGCGATGACCGGCTCGTCCTCAATGATGAGCACCCGGGTGGCGAGCTCGGCGTCGATCTCCTCTTGGGCGACGCGGATCAGCGCCTCAACGGCCTCAGGGTCGGCGTCCAGAATTTGGCCCGCCTCGGTGATGGTGAACCCTTCGAGGGCGGTCAGGAGGAAGGCCTGTCGCGATCGGGGCGGGATCCGCATGAGCCGGCGGGCCGGCTCTTCCCGCTCGGCTGCGGCGAGAGCGACGGCGGAGGGCTCGAGCCGTGCGCCGGTGGCGCCCCAAATGGTGTGAAAGATCCGGTAGAGGGCCACGCGGGGGGTCAGGGCGGGCGGCAGGACGGTCTCGCCTGCAGCCAAAGCCTCAAGGGCGGCGCGGACATAGGCGTCGCCAGCGCCCTGGTCGCCCGTGAGGGCGCGCGCGTAGCGGCGGACATAGGGAAGGTGCGGCGCCAGACGTTCCAATAAGGCCATGATGATCCAGCTCCACTCGCTACTATTTTGACGCCGCCGCTCCCGGCGTCGCCAAGCCAAGCGGCTTCGCATCTGGCGAGCGGCTCCAGTTTCGCAGGCCATAACGCGAACCTAAGGCCAAGGTTCCCATTTTCGGCCCGTCCGTGGCATGACAATACCGAACGGCGTGGAACCCTTGCGGCGCGAGCCACGTTAGAGAGCCTGGGTGGGTTCCTTAGACCTTTTTGTGACGTGGGGCGCGTCGAAGAATGTATAGTGCAAAATGACCGACACGCCGGATCGTAAGCCGCGGCGCAGACCCGGCGAGCCTGACGTCGAGGAGGCTCGCCTGAGGCAGCAGGCCATCGGCGTGAAGTTGCGGCAGTTGTTTAACGACGTGGTCAACGAACCGGTTCCGGACGAATTCCTCGAGATACTCCGTCGGGCGGACGAAAAGTCCGCGCCGCCGTCCGCGGTCGGCGCCGCCTCGGGGTCCCCAACAGGCGATTGTGATTGAATGAACCCTCGCGCCGATATGGAGGTTGCGGCCGAAGACCGGTTCCGCAACGATCTCGTCTCCCTCATCCCCCAGCTGCGGGCGTTCGCGCGCACCCTATGCGGGGAAGCCGCGGCGGCGGACGATCTGGCTCAGGACGCCATGATGAAGGCGTGGGACGCGAGATCGAGCTACCAGATGGGGACGAACATGAAGGCCTGGACCTTCATGATCCTCCGCAACCAATTCTATTCCGACAAACGCCGCAGCTGGCGCCAGACCCAGCTCGATCAGGAGGCCGCCGAGCGGACCCTGGTGGCGGTGGACGATCCAGCCTCGCCCCTCGCGCTGGATGAGTTGCGCCAGGCGCTGAAAATGCTGCCCTCCGAGCAAAGAGAAGCCCTCGTCCTCGTGGGCGCGGGCGGCTTCGCTTATGAGGAGGCCGCGGCGATCTGCGCCTGCGCCGTCGGAACGGTGAAAAGCCGGGTGAGCCGCGCCCGAAGAGCCCTCCTCGCCGTCCTTGAGGCGGGCGGATATGACCGTGACGGCGCGCCCGCGGGCGACGCGATGCGGTCGATCCTGGCGGACGCGGAGCGACTGAGCGGGTCACGGTGAGGCCGCCGCTTTTCAGATTGAACCGCAACGCGCGACGGGTGACGATCCGCTTTCGTCTTGGCCTCGCCGTGGCCGTCGCCCTCTCCCCCGTCCTCATGCTCGGCGTGGTGCAGGCGGGGCTCAGCTTCGATCACGACGCACGCCACCGCCGCTTCATCCTCACCGAGGCCGCCCAACGCAGCGTCGTGGCGGCGCAGGGCAAGACCCAAGCCGCCCTTAGCGTCCTCACTATCCTCGTCCCCCAAACCGGCGCCCTCGACTGCGCCCCCAACCTCGCGCGGGCCAAGGCGGCCTTGAGGTTCTACGATAATTTGATCCGCCTGGACGCGTCCGGCGCCGTCCGCTGCGCCGCCGCCCCCGTCTCCCAAGCCGCCGCGCGGTCCTTAAGCGCAGACGCAGCGCTCCTCGGGCCCCTGCGCGCCGGAGCGGCTTCGATTACGGTGGCGGCGCCCTTCGCCTTTGCCCCGCACGGCCCCGCGGCCCTGGCCGCGGTTCGCGCCCGTCAAGTCGACGGCGCTTTCGACGGCGCGCTCATCGGCGTCCTTTCCGCCGCCAGCCTCAGTCCCGCCCTGACGGATCGAACGCTGCCGGAAGACACCCAGCTGGCGCTTCTGGACGAGGAGGCGCGCATCGCCGTGGCGGACCGGCCCCAGGCGTTCGCGCCGCCGCCCCGGAACTGGCGGGCGGAGGCTTTGTCCCCATCGGGCCTGCTGTTCACCGCGGCGTCGGCCGCTGGCGCGCCGCGGGTCGAGGTGATCGAACCGCTCCTCGGCGATCGCCTGTTCCTCGCCGTGTCCGCCCCCACGCCGGGCCTCCTGTCCTGGGCCCGGCTGAACGCCCTCTATCACATCGTCCTTCCCCTCCTTGGGTGGATCGGCGCGTGGACAGCAGTGTGGATCGTCACCGATCGGGTGGTCATCCGATGGCTCAGCTACCTCGATCGCATCGCGGCGATTTACGCCAAAGGCCGGTTCTCCGTGCGCCCGGTTCAAGCTGAGAGCGCGCCCGCGGAGATCCGCGCCTTCGCCGAAACCTTGGACTCCATGGCGGACGCCATCGTCGCCAGAGACCTGTCTTTGCGCGAGTCCCTCGACCACAAGGACACCCTCATGCGAGAGATCCACCACCGCGTGAAGAATAACCTCCAGATCATCACCTCGCTCTTGAACATGCAGCAGCGCGCCCTCAGCGACCCCACGGCGCGGGAAGCTATGAGCGACACCCGACAGAGGATCAGCGCCCTCGCCCTCATCTACCGCGCCCTCTATCAAAGCCCTGACCTGCGCAGCGTCGACGTGCGTCAGTTCCTCGAAGAGCTCATCGGCCAGCTCTCCGCCAGCGACGGGGCGCGTCCGACCCTTGTGCGCACGGAGCTCTACGCCGACGACCTTGAGATCGATCCGGATAAGCTCGCTCCCCTCGCCCTCTTCGCCGTCGAAGGCATAGCCATCGCCCGCAAACACACCTTCCCTGATGGTCACGGCGTGATCCGCGTCCGCTTCGCCGTGGACACGGACACCGCTTACCTTGAGATCGCTGACAATGGCGCGGGACAGGCCGACCCCGGCGCGGACGACGGGGTGGGCGGAACCTTGATGAACGCTTTCGCGCGCCAGCTCCGCGGCCGGATGGAGCGCTCGACCGCCGAAGACGGGGTGAGATCGGTCCGGCTCATCTTCCCGCGCCCCGACGCTCCCAAGGACACGACGCCGGTTCCCTTTCAGCTGAGCGCCACCAGCCCGCGCACACGCGCCGAGGGCGCCGAGCCTCAGACGAGCGCGTAACGGATGGGCAGCGCCTTGGGCCCGTTGACGAAGGCGGCCTCGGACAGGCGTGGTTCGCCGGCCAACTCCACCGTCTGAAGACGCGGGAGAAGCTCCTCCCAAAGGATGCGCATCTCCATACGGGCGAGGTTCTGCCCGAGGCAGAGATGGGCCCCATACCCAAAGGCCAAGTGTCGGTTCGGCTCCCGGTCGACGCGAAACGCGAAGGGGTCCTCAAACACCTCTTCATCCCGGTTGCCTGAGGGATAGCACAGCATAAGCCACTCGCCCTTGGCGATGTCTCGGTCCCGCACGCGCACGTCCGCCGTCGTGGAGCGCATGAAATGGCGAACCGGGGTGGTCCAGCGGATGGATTCCTCCACGAGTCCGGAGACCAGGCGGGGGTCGGCCTTCACCTTGGCCAGCTCTTTAGGATTGTCACAGAGGGCCCAAAGGGCTCCGGCCGTGGACGAGGAGGTTGTGTCGTGCCCGGCGGTGGCGACGATGATGTAGTAGCTCATGGCCTCAAACGGCGAGATGGGAGCGCCGTCGATGGTTCCGTTGGCGATGACGCTGGCGACGTCGCCGCGCGGGTTGGCCTGCCGATCCAGGGTGATGGCGTTGAAATAGCCGAAGAAGTCGGCGATCACCGCCTGGAGGTTGGCGATGGCCGCGTCCGTATCCATGGGGCCGGCGTCGGCGCCGGTGCGCTTCAGATCCGGATCGGTGGACCCGAACAGCTCCTGGGTCAGCTGCAACATGCGCGGCTCGTCGGTTTCCGGCACCCCGAGGATCTCCATGATGACCCTCAACGGATAATGGAGGGCGACGTCCGCAACGAAGTCGCACGCGCCGCCGAGGTCGTAGAGCTTTTCCACAAAGCTGCGCGCGATGACCCGGATGCGGTCCTCAACGCGCTTTAGGTTGGACGGCATGAACCAGGCCTGGGTGAGAGCCCGGTACTTCATATGATCCGGCTCATCCATCTGCACCAGGGAGCGGACGAGGTGCGGACTGCCGCCGGTGAGTTGGCGCACCTTCTGATCCGCCTCTCGGGTGGTGAAGACCGTCGGCAGATCACCGGACCGGTATAGGGCGTTGTCCCGGCTTATGGCGAGGATGTCGGCGTGTTTCGTGACGACCCAAAATGGGTCCACGCCGTCGAGCTCAGCACGGCCGAGGGGATTATTGGCCCTAAGCCAGCGGTAGGCCTCATGGAGCCTGATCGGATCAGCATGCGCCCGAGGATCGATGATGGTGCTCGCCACCTCGGGGGGAAGAGTTTCCAGCCCTGCCATCCGGTCGCCTCCAAGTCCCGCGCCTTTCAGGCGCCGCCTTGGGCAAGTGCGCCGATTTTACGCCCCGGATGCAAGGGATTTCATGAGGCCGATCAACTCCGGTTCAGCGCGAGCTGGATCACGTCGGTTCTGCCCGTGCGGAACCCGGCCTCGCAATAGCCGAGGTAATAGAGCCAAAGCCGCCGGAACCGTTCGTCGAAGCCCAGGGTCTTTATCTCCGCCCAGCGTCCTTCAAAGCGGTCCGCCCATAGGGAAAGGGTGCGCGCATAGTCGTCAGCAAAGCGCCGGACCGAGGTCCATTGCAGGCCCACGCGATCGGTTTCCGCCTTAAGCCGGGTCTCGCTAGGCAGCATTCCCCCCGGAAAGACGTAGGTCTGAATGAAGTCCGGCCGGTCGCGATATCCGTCGAACAGCGCATCGGCGATGGTGATGATCTGAAGGCCCGCCCGACCGCCGGGCGCAAGGCGCTCCGAAAGGGCGGTGAAGTAGGTCTGCCAATAGGCCTCCCCAACGGCCTCGAACATTTCGATGGAGGCGATGCGGTCGAACCGCCCGCGCACGTCGCGATAGTCCATGAGCTGGATATCCACCTTTTCGGCGAGGCCCTGCTGGAAGATCCGCCGGCGGGCGTGCTCGTGTTGGGCCTTGGATATGGTCACCGCCGTGACCTTGGCGCCCACCTCGCGCCCCACGAACTCGGCGAAGCCGCCCCAGCCGCAGCCGATCTCTAAGACCTCATGGGACGGCTCAACGCCCATGGAGCGGACCAAGGCTTCGTATTTGGCGTCCTGAGCCGTCTCCAAGGCTTGGCCCGGCTCGCTGAACAGGGCCGCCGAGTAGGTCATGCCCGGATCAAGCCAGAGCCCGTAGAAGGCGTTCCCAAGATCGTAATGGGCGTGAATGTTCTTCTTGGACCCGCGACGGCTGTTGGAGCGTAAGGCATGGGTGAGGGCGTTCCACGCCCGCACCATGGGGTTGCCGTTCATCAACAGCGCCAGGCGGTCGAAGTTGTGGGAGAAGGCGTTCAGGAGATCCGAAAGTTGCGGCGTGTCCCACTCGCCTTCGATGAAGCCCTCGGCGAATCCGATGTCGCCGGAGATCAGGATGCGCCGGATGAATTTGAAATCACGAATCTCCATGTGCACTTCCGGCGCGTCCTCAGACCCTGGAAATCGCACCCGGTGGCCCGAGGGGAGCGCAACGACCAGGGGACGCCCCTCCCAGTTCTCCGCCGCAACGCGCATGACGTTCCGGAACGCCGCCGGCGTGCGGCGGATCTCCGGCGCCGTCCAGGAGAACCGGGGGATCGCTTCGTCTTGCGTCTCCGCCAAGCTCATCTCATGCTCCTTCGCTGCGGCGGCCCCGGCGAGAGGCGGTCCAAGCGGTCAGGGCGCAACTGACGCCCGCAGCCGTCGCCGTGGCGAATGCGCCCCATCCAAGATCAAATACGGTGACGCGCGTAGACCAGATGCGCAGGGTCGCCTGATTAGTGAGGTCGTAGGTGGCGTAGGCGCACAGGCCCAGAATGGCGCCGTTCGCGGCGGCGCGCATGACCCCGCCCTCGCGCAGGGCTGGCGCCACCGCCAGACGGGTCGCCCCGAAAAAGTAGACGGCGTAAAAGAGGATCGCCGGCAGAAGGCGCGGCTTGTCCGTGAGCATGGGGCCGAGGGCGGGCGCATAGAGGCGCGGTCCGACCTGGCTCAGCCAGACCGCGTCCATGCTCAAAAAGGCCGCGGCGAAAAAGGCGTAGGCCAAAACGAGGCGGCTCATGACGCCCCCGCCGGGGCCAGCCGGTAGTGGCTGACGCCCCACTCCTCGCCGTCCCTGTGTCCGAAAAGGCCGGCGGTGGCGAGGAAGAACAGCCGCCAGCGACGACCCCAGACCCGGGCATGGGGTCCATAGGTCTCCTGCAGCACCCGGTTCACGGCTTCAGGCGCCTTATCGAAGTTGTGCAGCCAGCCTAAGGCGGTGCGCGCATAGTGGCGTCCGCTCCAGCGCCAGTCGGCCTCCACGGTGAACAGGTCCGGAAAGGCCCCGATGAGGTCATGGCTTGGCATGACGCCGCCGGCGAAGAAGTACTTTGCGATCCAGTCCGCGGGATCAGCCACGTCGAAGCGGTAGGGCGCAGTCTTGTGACTGAAGACATGCACGAACAGGCGCCCCTCCGGCTTCAACCAACCCCGGACGCGGGTCAACAGCGCCCTCCAGTTGGCCATATGCTCGAACATCTCCACGGACACAATCCGGTCAAACGCATCCATCGTCGCAAAATCGTTCATATCGCAGGTGACGACGTCAAGGTTCCCAAGACCCAGGGCCCTGGCCTTGGCGTCGATGGAGAGCTTCTGGGACCTTGAGTTGGACACGGCGGTGACGCGGGCGTTGGGATAGTGCGACGCGATCCAGAGGCTTAAGGAGCCCCAGCCGCACCCGAGCTCGAGAATGCGCTGACCGTCCGCCAGATCCGCATGCCGGCAGGTCTCCTCGAGGGCGAAGTCTTCGGCTTCCGCCAGGGTCTCGCGGCCCGTGGGATAGAGGCACGAGGAATACTTTAAGCGCGGGCCGAGGACGGTTTCGAAGAAGGCGGCGGGGACTTCATAATGCTGAGCGTTGGCCATGTCGGTAAATTCGGCGATGGGCCTCGCGGCCATCTCCGCCGCAAACTGGGCCGTCGCCGAGGGCGTCAAGCCGGAAAGGCGCCGGCGGGCGCCCCCCACGAGGAGGCTGATGGCCGGACGGGTGACGAAGTCGGGAAGGGGCGCGTCCTCAAACGCAAGGATGGCGGTTTCAATCAGGCTCATGACAGGCTCGCTTTGGTTCTGATCGTTCGGGCGTCGATGAAGGCGGTGAGGTCCCTAAATACCGGAGCGAGAAATCGGAGCGGGGCGGCGACGGCTCCGATCATGAGGGCGTGATCGAGACCGCGGTAATAGCGGGTTTCCACCGCGCCGCCGGCGGCTTGCACCCGGGCGGCGAGGTGCTGCGTGTTGAGGGGATAGACCACCTTGTCGCCAAGGTCGTGGGCGAGGAAAAGCGGTGGGCCGCCGGCGTCCGCGTGGTTGACCGGCTGGCTGTCGGGGACCTGGCCGCTCGGTCCGAAAATCGCCTTGAGCTCGTCGGAGCGGAGCGGAAGAAAATCATACGGTCCCGCTAGACCGACCACGCCGGCAAGGTTGCGGCGGGGGTCGAGGCCCACCTCCCCCAGCCACCGCGGGTCGAGGGCGAGCATGAGGGCGTTGTAGGCGCCGGCGCTGTGGCCGACGATGAAGAGATTGCGCCTGTCCGCGCCGTAGTCGGCGCTGTGGTCGTAGGCCCACCGGACCGCCTTGGCGCAGTCCCGCAGGAAGTCCGGGTAGTGGGCCTCAGGATAGACCCGATAGTTGGCCACCACGGCCAGATAGCCGTGGGATGCGAGGGCGTCGCCGACGAAGGCGTATTGCGACTTCTCCCCTGAGTCCCATCCGCCGCCGTAGAGGAACACCACCACCGGGGCGCCGGCCCGAAGGGTGCGGGGGCGATAGACGTCAAGGTCCTGGCGCGCCTGCGGGCCATAGGCGAGGCCGCGCGCGGCCCGAACATTGAGACGGGGCTCGAGGGTGTTGAGGATGGTGGTCGGGGCGCAGGCGGCGGCCAGCAGGGGGAGGAAGGCCGCAGCGGCGATCTTCGGAAATCGTCTTACCGGCATTCACACCCTTTCGGCCCCTCTGTTATACCGCAACGCGTCCGCCTCCAATCCTGGGCGGCGTGGGGCGGCATGGCGCAGCTACGGCTCGCGGCGTCGTCTGGATGCTTTTAAGCCCTGCGTCCACCACGGGTTGGGCGGCGTAGCTGGCGGTAGAGCACCATGGGGCCGCAGTCACGGCCGGAGGAAAGAAGACCCATGAACCCGCCCCCTCGGCCCGGCCATCGTTTGAACATCGCTATCGTCGGCTCGGGGATATCGGGCCTGTCGGCCGCGTGGCTCCTCTCGCACGCCCATGAGGTGACCCTGTTCGAAGCGGCTGAGCGCCTGGGCGGACACACCAACACCATTGAAGCGCGAACAGCACAGGGCGCGACCACCCCCGTGGACACGGGCTTCATCGTTTACAACGAAAAGACCTATCCGAACCTCGTGGCCATGTTCCATCACCTCGGCGTCGCCACCCGGGGATCGGACATGTCCTTCGCCGTGTCCCTGGACGCGGGTCGGCTTGAGTATGGATCCACGGACCTGCCCGCGCTTTTCGCCCAGAAGCGCAACCTCTTGCGTCCCCGGTTCTGGTCCATGTTGCGCGACCTGCAGCGCTTCTATCGCGAAGCGCCCAAGGCCCTCGAGGATCCAGACGAGGGAGCGACCCTTGGCGAATACCTCGACCGGGAAGGATATGGCGTCCCCTTTCAACGCGACCACCTCCTGCCCCAGGCCGCGGCCATCTGGTCCTCGGATCCCGTCGCCATCCGCGCCTATCCCTTCACCAGCTTTGTCCGTTTCTTCGTGAACCATGGGCTCCTCGAACTCGACATCCATGCTCGGCCCCAATGGCGGACCGTGGTTGGCGGAAGCGGGGCCTACATCCCCGCCCTGACCCGGCCCTTCAGCCCGGGGATACGCGCCAAGACCCCCGTGCGGGCCATCGTGCGCGGGTCTCAGGGTGTAGAGCTGCAGGGAGACGCCGGCGATCTTGGTCGGTTCGACCACGTGGTCGTGGCCGCGCACGCCCCCCAGGCCCTAGCCCTCTTGGCGCAGCCCACGCCCCTTGAGGCGCAGCTCCTCGGCGCCATTCGCTACACCCCGAACCTCGCGGTCCTGCATACGGACATAAGCCTCATGCCGCGGCGGCGCTCGGCATGGTCGGCGTGGAACTTCGTCGGCGAAAGTGGAGGCCGCGGCGAGGTGACCTACTGGATGAACCGCCTCCAAGGCCTCACTGGACCTGAGACCTACCTTGTCTCCCTTAATCCGCCCAAGCCGCCGGCGGAAGAGAGGGTGATCTCAACCCAATTCTATGAGCACCCCCTCTTCGACCAAGCCGCCGTCGCGGCCCAAAAGAGCCTCTGGGCGCTCCAGGGCGTCGGCGGCGTCTGGTTTTGCGGCGCCTATTTCGGCGCAGGCTTCCACGAGGATGGGCTGCAGGCCGGCCTCGCCGTGGCCGAGGCGCTGGGCGGGACGCCCCGGCCCTGGACGGTGGACGCCCCAAACGGGCGGATCTACGCGCCCCAAGCCATCGCCCGGGCGGCCTGAGGTGGCGGTCCTTCGATCAGCGCTCTACGAAGGCCGGGTGTGGCACCGCCGCCTGCGGCCCCGGGAGCATCGCTTAGCCTATGGGATCATGATGATCCTGGTGGACTTGGACGAACTGGAGGCCCTGCAAAAGACCCTGAAGCGTTTTTCCATCGACCGGCTCAACCTTGCCGATTTTCGCCAGAGGGATCACCTGTCCGGCGGCCCCGAAAGCCTAAAGGCGCAGGTGGAGACCATCCTCGCCACAGCGGGTTACGAGACGGGCGGCCCCATCAGGCTCCTGTGCATGCCGCGGGTGCTGGGGGCGGTGTTCAATCCCTTGAGCGTCTACTACTGCGAGACCAAGGACGGCCGGCTTCAAGCTGTCCTTTATGAAGTGAACAACACCTTCGGCCAGCGTCACAGCTATCTTCTCGCGACGCCGCACGCCGCGGACGGCCCCGTCGAACACGGCTGCCCCAAACGCTTCTACGTCTCGCCCTTCAACGGCATGGAGATGGCGTATGATTTCCAGCTTCGGCCTCCGGGTCCCCTGCAAGACGACGCCCCCCTCTATATCCGCATCAATGTGCGCGATGCTGAGGGCCTGCTCATGTCCGCAGCATTTTCCGGGGTGCGATCCCCCTTGACGGACGCCGGCCTGACGCGGGCTCTGGTCCGGCATCCCCTGTTGGCGGCGAAGGTGGTCTTGGGCATCCACTGGGAGGCGCTCAAACTCGCCTTGAAGGGGATGGGCCTGATCCCGCGCCCGCCGGCCCCGCCAACGCCAGTGACGACGGCCGGCTGATCCGACCCTCGCCGCCAGGATCCGCACGCCCCTTTTTCCGCCGCGGGCTCGGCAGGAGCCGCGCCCGTCCTTTGAGGGCTAAACGGTGACCTGGGCGCCCAGTTCGACCACCCGGCCCGGCGGAATTTTGAAGAACTCGGTAGGGTTGGCGCCGTTCTTCAGAAGATAGATGTAAAGCTTGTCCTGCCAGAGGGGCATGGCGGTCTGCGCGGCCGGCACGACGGACCGGCGGCCCAGGAAGAAGGACGTCGACATGATGTCGAACTTGATGCCGTGTTTACGGCACAGGGCGAGGGCCTTGGGCAGGTTGGGACGGTCCATAAAGCCGTAGCTGATGACGAGCTTTTTGAAATCGTCGTTGATGGGCACGATCTCGATCCTCTGACTATCCGGAACGCGGGGCGTCTCGCCGATCCGGACCGTGGCGATGAGGTTCTTCTCGTGCAGCACCTTGTTGTGTTTCAGATTATGCATCAGGGCGACCGGCGCCATCTCCACGTCCGAGGTGAGGAAAATGGCCGTGCCCGGCACGCGATGGGGCGGGCGGGCGCGCAGCATCTCGATAAGGTCGGTGAGGGGCACCGCCTCGCGTCGGGTTTTTTCGGAGAGGATCTGAGACCCCCGCACCCAGGTCCACATGACGAGGAAGAGGGCGCTGCCGATGAGCAGAGGGACCCAGCCTCCGGAGGCGACTTTCAGTCCATTGGCCGCCAGGAAGATGGCGTCGAGCGAGATGAGCGGCGCGATGAGGGCCAAGGCGGCTGGGAGGCGCCAGCCCCACATGCGCCGGGCCACGGTATAGGCGAGGATGGTGGTCACCAGCATGGTTCCGGTGACGGCCAAGCCGTAGGCGTCGGCGAGGTTGTCGGCCGTCTGGAACATGGCCACGAGCATGAGGACGCCCAGCATGAGCAGGGTGTTGATCTGGGGCATGTAGATCTGCCCCGACTGGGTCTCCGACGTGCGCCGCACGTCCATGCGCGGCAGGAGCCCCAGAAGCACCCCCTGCTGACTGAGGGAGTAGGCCCCGGTGATGACCGCCTGACTGGCGATGACCGAGGCGAACACCGCCAGCATCACCACCGGAAGCCGAAGGGCGGGCGGCGCCATGACAAAAAACCAGTCCTGGTTGACGAAGGCCTGGTGGTGGGCGCGGGCGAACGCAAGGGCGTGCAGGGCGTAGGCCCCCTGGCCGAAATAGTTCAAAACCAGGCACGGTAGGGCGAAAAACAACCAAGAGGCCTGGATCGGCCAGCGGCCGAAATGACCCATGTCCGCATAGAGGGCCTCAGCGCCGGTGACGGTCAGAAAAACGGAGCCCAGCACAAGGAAGCTGACGAGACCGTGCTTGAGCATGAAGGCCGCCGCGAAATGCGGGCTCAGGGCGAACAGAACCTGCGGCGTGTGGGCGATGTGGGTGACGCCGAGGGTGGCGATGGTGAGGAACCAACACACCATCACCGGCCCGAACAGCTTCGCCACGGTGGCGGTTCCCCGCGCCTGCACCACGAACAGGCCGATGAGGATCGCGAAGGAGACGAGGGTGATGGCGTGGGGCGAGGTCACCCCCTTCAGCGCCGGCACATCGTTCATGCCCTGAAACGCGCCGAGGACGGAAATAGCGGGGGTGATGATAGCGTCGCCGTAAAACAGCGCCGCGCCAACGACGCCGAGGAAGAAGACCGCCACAGTCCGTCGGCCGAGGGCGCGCTGAGCCAGGGCCATGAGGGAAAGGACGCCGCCCTCCCCCTTATTGTCCGCCCGCATGACGAACAGCACGTATTTGAGGGTGACGACGAGGAGGAGCGCCCAAAGGGCCAGGGAGACCACGCCAAGGATAGCCGGAACGGTCACTTGATCGTGGGACGCCTGCACCATGGCCGCCTGAAACGCGTAGAGCGGGCTTGTGCCGATATCGCCGAAGACCACCCCGATGGAGCCGACGGCCAGGCCCCAGAAGCCGGCGACCCGGTGAGGCGGGTGGCCGGCGGCGGCCGCGTCCTCAAGGGGGGCGAGGGAGGCTGGACAGCCGGCGAGCGGCTCCAGGGCGACCTCAGCAGTTCCGTCGGCGCGCAAAGCAGACGCCTCCGTGGCACTTACCGCCATCACATCCTCCGGGCGCGCAGGGGAGCCGCGCGAAAGCCAAGGCGCGCCGCGATACGCCTTTTTAATGCCCTGTTCAATCACGCGCCGCGGTTGCGCCTAGGGCGCGGCGCCGCACAGCAGAAAAACTCGAAGCTTGGGCCGCATTTGCGCCCAGATTAGCCTCTTGCGGCAACTCTGCGTATAATGCTTGGCCGCGGCCCTCCCCGCCGCCCTCCGGCCCTGGCATCGCTTTGACGCACCCTGCGGCGTCAGTCGTCAATCCAGGTCAGGCCGCGGTATAAGACTTGATTCGGCGCGTGAAGCGCCGCCACGGATGATGCCCCCATGGCCGCCTTCGACGCCGCATTCGCCGCTGCTGGCGGCGCCGCCAGCCTCGCCCTGGCCGCCGCCCTGTGGGCCCTGGGCCAACGTCGCGCCGCGGCCGCCGAGCTGCGCGGCTTACGTGCGGAGCTTCGGGCCCTGAAGGAAAGCGGCGCGGTGGCCCACGCCTCCACGGACGCCTTCGACAGCGCCTTCATCGTCATCGCCCTTGAAGACGGCGCGGCCGCCCAGGCCCGCGCCGCGTCGGGCCCGGAGAGCTTGGCGGCGTGCGCGTCCGCCCTGGGACTTGGAGAGCCCGGCGACGCCGGCGCGGTGCTCAACGCCCTCATGCGGTCGGACCCTGAGCACGCCCGCCGGTTGAAAGCGCTTATCGAGCGTGGCGAGCCCTGCGACTTCGAGGTGCGCGGACCCCAGACCGGCAGCGGCCCTCGGGGCTCGGTGGTGGTGGAGGGCCGCACAGCCGGCGCGTTCGCCTGGCTGCGCCTTTCCGTCTCCAGCGGCGCCGGCCTGCCCTCAGCCGCAAGGTTCGCGGAGTTTCTGGACGCCCATCCCAACCCGGCCTGGATCAGCGGCGTGGGCGGGCGACTGGTCTGGGCCAACCGCGCTTGGCTGAAGGCCGCGGAAGCGGCCACTGTGGAGGACGCGGCGAGCCGCGGTTTGAGTTTTGACCGCAGCGTGGAAAGCCTCGCCGCCGAGGCCGCCGCCCTCGGCCAGAGGCGCGAGGGCTTGAGGTGGGCGCCCATTGAAGGGCGCAGACGGGCCTTCCTCGTCTCCGCCCAACCCCTGGACGGCGGCGGAGCAGGGGCCATCGCCCTGGACGTCACCGAAATGGAGGACATGCGCGAGGTTCAGCGCCGTCAGAATGCGGCGCACGACGAGACCTTGAACCGCCTTGCCGACGCCGTGGCCATCTTCGGCCCGGACCGGCGCCTGTCGTTCCACAACACAGCCTTCGCCGACCTGTGGGGCCTTGAGCCCGCCTGGCTGGCGGAAGGCCCAACCCACGCAGAGGTGCTCGACCGTCTGCGCCAGCGCCGCCGTCTTCCCGAACAGGCCGATTACGCCGTTTGGAAAGCCCGCGAGCTGAGCTTTTACGAGCAGATCCAGGTGGGGCCGGACGAGCTTTGGAGTCTTCCCGACGGCCGCACCCTTAGGGTCGTGCGCCAGCCGCATCCCTTCGGCGGACTTCTGGTGCTGTACTCGGACATTACCGGCGAGCTTCGTCTGCGCGCGCAGTACAACAGTCTCCTCCAGGTGCAGCAGGCGACCCTGGACAAGCTCAACGACGCGGTGGCCGTGTTCGGGTCGGACGGACGCCTGAGGCTGCACAACGAGGCGTTTGAACGCTTCTGGGGCGTCACGGCCCAGGCCATGCTGGACGCCGGCGACTTCGACGGGGTGAGCCGCCTGTGCATCCCCCTCGTGCACGACAGGACGTTCTGGGGCGAACTGAAGGCGCGCGTCGCCGACCCTGATCCCCAGGCGCGCGAGCCCATCTCTGGGGAGACGCGAACCTCAGATCAGCGGATCATCGCGTTCCAGACCCGACCCCTTCCCGATGGCGCGACCCTCATCGGGTTCGACGACGTGACCGCCACGCGCAACCTCCAGCAGGCGCTCATGGACCGGTCCGAGGCCCTCAGCGAGGCCGAACGCCTGAAACGCGATTTTGTCGGCAACGTGTCCTATGAGCTGCGTACGCCCCTGACGACCATCATTGGCTATTCGGAGCTTTTGGAGAGCCAGGAGGCCGCCCTGCCTGAACGGTCGCGGGCCCATGTGGCCTCCGTGCGCGCCGCCGCCGCACAGCTGGCGCGGTCCATCGATGATGTTCTGGACATGGCGCAGATCGACGCTGGAGAAATGGCCCTCAGTCTGCATGACGTGGACGTGGCTGAGCTCTTGCATCACGCCGCCGCCCGGGCGGAACGCCTGGCGGAGGCGGGGGGGGTGCGTCTGACCGTGGATGGGGAGGCGGCGGGGGTGATCCGCGCCGACGCCCGCCGCCTTGAGCAGGTCCTCGACCATCTTGTGGTCAACGCCGTACGGTCCACCCCGCCCGGGGGACAGGTCGCCCTAGACGCCCACCGGGCGCCCGGTGAGGTGCAGGTGCGGGTGCGCGACACCGGACGCGGCATACCTTTCCATGTTCAGGCCCACATCTTTGATCGCTTCGTCGGCCGCGAACGCGGCGGTCCCGGCCTTGGCCTGGCCCTGGTCAAGGCGCTGGTGGAGCTCCACGGAGGGTGGGTGGCCCTGGAAAGCGAGCCCGGCTCAGGGGCGACCTTCACCTGCCATCTTCCCGAAGCCGCCCACGCCGGAGCCGCTCATCCCGAACTCAGCTTTGGCTGACGCGGCTTCGCGCCTCAGCCCTCGTCCGCATAGATCTTCACGAGGCCATAGAGGAAATCCCGGCCCTTTAGCAGGGACGTCACCCGGATACGCTCGTTCAGCCCGTGGACCCCATTGCCGTCCGGGTCCCCAAACATGCCCGTCACCCCATAGGTGGGAATGCCCACGGGCGTGAGGAAGGCCCCATCCGTCGCGCCGGCCGTCAGGACGGGGATCACGGGGGTCCCGGGCCAAAGTCGGGCGGCCATGGTCACAATGGGACCCATGATCGCCGGCGTCAGGGGCGGCGGATCCTTGGTCACCGCGCTGCGGGCGCCGAGGGTCTGGACCGAAACCTTGGGATCGTCTGCGATCTTGGCGAGGACGTCCCTTACCGCCTCGACGCTGGTCCCGGGGAAGATCCGGCAGTTGACGTTGGCCCGGGCGCGTTGCGGAAGGGCGTTGGTGGCGTGACCGGCGTCGAGCATGGTGGCGACGCAGGTGGTGTGCAGCATGCCGTTGTATCCTGGGTCCTGCTCGACCATGGCCGCGGCCTCAGCGTCGGCGGGATTAGCCGCGAGGGCCTTCATCGCTGCGCCCATAGCGCCTCCCGTCAGGGGCGCCATGCGCTCGAAATAGGCGCGCGACGCATCGGTGAACTCTATGGGGAACTGATAAGCGCTCAGGCGCACAAGGGCGCCGGCAAGGTGGTAGATCGCGTTGTCCGGGGTCGGGCGGGAGGAATGCCCGCCCGGATTGACCACTTCGAACCTGTAGTCCTGAGGAAATTTCTCGCCCGCCTCCACGTTGAGCGCCACAGGACGGCCCTGGGCGTCGAGGCGGCCTCCCGCCCCTTCGTTCAAGGCGAAGGCCGCGTCGATCAGGGCCCGCTCGTGGGTCGCAAGGTAGCCGGCGCCGTTGAACGCGCTGGCCGTCTCCTCTCCGCACGTCAGCGCCAGCTTCACATCACGACGGGGATGAAAGCCTTCGGTCTTGAAACGGATCAGGGTGTCCACCCAAACCGACGCTTCAGCCTTGTCGTCGCTCGCCCCCCGTCCGTAGAAATACCCCCCCTCCTCCACAAGGGTGAACGGGTCGCGCGCCCAGTCCTCACGCTTGGCCTCCACCACGTCGATGTGAGCCAGCAGCAGCATGGGCCGCGCGGACGGATCCCGCCCATGCAGAACCGCCACAAGGCCACCCTCCTTGGGATGGCCGGGGGCCTGAAACAGATGCAGGTCCGTCTCCGGGAACCCTGCAGCGCGGAGCCGGGCGGCCATCTTGTCGGCGGCTAGGGTGCAGTCCCCGGCTGAGAGGGTGGTGTTGGTCTCCACAAGCTCCTTATAGAGGCCCTTGAACGCCACCTGATCAGGCCGCAACGGCGCGTCCTGCGCGCCGGCTGGCGTCAGGGCGAGAAACGACGCCAGCGCGCTCGCCGCGGCCGCGAGGAGGGTTTTCTTCGTCACCACGCTCCGTCCCCCTTGTGTTCACGGGATGAGTAAACCCCCCCGCAAGCCCCCTCGCAAGCGCTGAGCCGACGGTTTCATTTGCACTGGCGCCCGTCCGACGCGCCCCATAGGTCGCTGGGCCTGACCCATCCGACAGCGTGGTCAACGCTGATGCGGCACCAGCCCCTCTGACATCCCAGGAGATCGGCGGTGGCTCTCGCCGCCAGAACCGCGCTCACCTTGGCCTCGGCGGAGGGACCGCGTCGCATGGGAAGGTCGCTCGGGACCACCCGCATGACCGTGCGTCGGCTGTCGAGGGCGCGGGCCCGGACCCAGGCGAGACCGCCATCCGGGTCGCATATCCGCCTCCAGTCGTCAGCCGACTCAACGATCTGAACCGGAACGCCCTTTACCTGATAGGTCCACAGGGCCTTGTAGTCCTCCCCGGGCCCCACCCGCGCATTGACGGGCGCCGCCTTCAGGGTCGCGTATCGCGGCTTTGAGGGGTCGTCCGCCCCCCGGTCGGCCGCCGCCTGACCTCCGCAGGCGCTTTCGAGCAGGCCCAAGCCAAGACAGACGGCGCTAATCACAGGCCTCGCCCGCATGCGCCATTGGCCCCCCCTCGGGGCTTTGCTAAGGATCTCGTCGATCATCATCCTCACGGGCCCCTTTTCGGGCTCCCTTCGGCGCCTCGTCAATGCCCGTTCGCAAACCCAAGGTTATCGTCACCCGCAAGCTTCCGGATCCGGTGGAGACCCGGATGCGTGAGCTGTTCGATGCGGAGTTGAACCTGGAAGACCACCCCATGACGGCGGCGCAACTCGCCGAGGCCGTCTCGAGGGCGGACGTTTTGGCGTCGACGGTGACCGATCGCATCGATGCCGAGGTGCTTGCCGCCGCGGGCCCGCAGCTGCGCCTCATCGCCAACTTCGGCGCCGGGGTCGACCACATCGACGTGCAGGCCGCCGCCGCCCGCGGCGTCATGGTGACCAACACCCCTGGCGTCCTTACCGAAGATACGGCCGATATGACCATGGCCCTGATCCTCGCCTCGGCGCGCCGGATCGTCGAAGGCGCCCATGTGGTTCAGTCGGGCGGCTTTTCGGGATGGTCGCCCACCTGGATGATGGGCCGCCGGATCGGCGGGAAACGCCTGGGCGTCATCGGCATGGGCCGGATCGGCCAGGCGGTGGCCAAACGGGCTAAGGCGTTCGGGATGCAGGTCCACTACCACAACCGCAAGCCCGTACCCGGCGCCGTGGCCGACGCCCTGGAGGCCACCTACTGGGCTTCCCTCGACCAGATGCTCGCGCGGATGGACGTGATCTCCGTCAACTGCCCCCACACGCCGGCGACCTTTCACCTCTTGTCCGCTCGCCGACTGAAGCTGCTTCAGCCCCACGCCATACTCGTCAACACCGCCCGGGGAGAAGTCATCGACGAGGCCGCTCTGGCCGACCTTCTGGTCCGCGGACAGATCGCCGGAGCCGGCCTGGACGTCTATGAAAACGAGCCCGCCATCAACCCCAAGCTCTTGCGCCTGCAGAACGTGGTGCTCCTCCCGCACATGGGATCGGCCACGGTGGAGGCGCGTACGGAGATGGGCGAGAAGGTCATCATCAACATTAAGACCTTCATGGACGGCCATAAGCCGCCGGATCGGGTCATCCCCGAGCGTCGTTAAGGACGAACCGGAGCCGGCGCCCGCCCCTTCGGCCGATGGCGCGTCCGTGGGGGCGCCGCCCCCCCGCGCCTCGTCTTAGTAGCGGTAGTGATCCGGCTTGAAGGGGCCTGCCGTCGGCACGCCGATGTAGTCGGCTTGGTCGGGACGAAGTTGGGTCAGGTGGGCGCCCAGCTTGGCCAGATGCAGCATGGCCACCTTCTCATCCAGGTGCTTGGGCAGGGTGTAGACCTTGGTCTCGTACGCCTTGGCGTTGGTCCACAGCTCGATCTGAGCGAGGGTCTGGTTGGTGAAACTGGCGCTCATGACGAAACTAGGATGGCCGGTGGCGTTTCCGAGGTTCACGAGGCGCCCTTCCGAGAGGAGGATGATTTTCTTGCCGTCGGGGAACTCCACATGGTGGACCTGCGGCTTGATCTCATCCCACTTGAAGTTGCGCAGGCCCGCGACCTGAATCTCCGAGTCGAAGTGGCCGATGTTGCAGACGATGGCGTTGTTGCGCATGGCCCGCATGTGGTCGACGGTGATCACGTCCTTGTTGCCGGTCGCGGTGACGAAGATGTCCGCCTTGTCTGCGATCTGATCAAGGGTCTTGACTTCGTAGCCCTCCATGGCCGCCTGCAGGGCGCAGATGGGATCGATCTCGGTGACGATCACCCGGGCGCCGCCCTGGCGCAGGGAGGCCGCCGAGCCCTTGCCCACGTCGCCGTAGCCGCAGACCACGGCGACCTTGCCTGAAAGCATCACATCCGTGCCTCGGCGGATGGCGTCCACTAGGCTCTCCCGGCAACCGTAAAGATTGTCGAACTTGGACTTGGTGACGCTGTCGTTGACGTTGATGGCGGGGAAGGGCAGCTCGCCCCGCTCCGCCATCTGATAAAGGCGGTGCACCCCCGTCGTGGTCTCTTCCGAGACGCCCCGGATGGCGTTGCGGATGGCGGTATAGAAGCCGGGACGCGCCTGCAAATACCGCTTCATCACGGCGAAGAGGGCCTCCTCCTCTTCGTTGGAGGGATGGTCGAGAACAGTAGGATCCTTCTCCGCCTTAGGGCCGAGAACGCACAAAAGCGTGGCGTCCCCGCCGTCGTCGAGGATGAGATTGGGATAGCCGCCGTCGGACCATTCAAAAATCTTGTGCGCGTAGTCCCAGTATTCCGTGAGGGTCTCGCCCTTGACGGCGAACACAGGGGTGCCGCGTTCGGCCACGGCCGCGGCCGCGTGGTCCTGGGTGGAGAAGATGTTGCACGACGCCCAGCGGACGTCCGCTCCAAGGGCCTGAAGGGTCTCTATGAGCACCGCGGTCTGGATGGTCATATGCAAGGAGCCCGCGATCCGCGCGCCGGTAAGGGGCTTCTCGCGGCCGAATTCCTCGCGCACCGCCATCAGCCCGGGCATTTCGGTCTCGGCGATCTCAATTTCCTTGCGGCCCCAGGCGGCGAGGGAGAGATCTCGAATGATGTAGTCGGCCACAGTCACGGCTCCTTGTCAGCGCCGCAGTCCTATAGCCTCCGCGCGCTCACCTCGCAATGAGGGCATAAAGAGATCTTTATGTGACTAGAGGGCTTGCCCGCGCAGGAGACGCGGCGCGTCCCCAAGGGCGCCGGAGGCCTCCCGCACGAAAAGGCGGCGCAGAGGGGCGGACTGGTGGACGAACCGCAGACCCAGATCCCGGGCGGCCCTCACCAGAGGCGCGTCGGTTGAGAAGAGGCGGGTAAAGACGTCCGTGGCGGCCGCAAGCCCCGCCGAGTCGAACCGACGCCAGCGCGCGTACCGCTCCAAGACCAGGTCCGAGCCCCAGTCCTCCCCAAGCCGGCGGGCGTCGATGATGACTTCGGCTAGGGCGGCCACGTCTTTCAGCCCCTTGTTCAAGCCCTGACCCGCGATGGGGTGGATAGCGTGAGCGGCGTCCCCTACGAGCGCTGCGCGAGGGCCGACCATGGCTTCAGCGATTTGTAGCGCCAGGGGAAAGGCGCTGCGCGGCCCCGTCAGCACGGGCGCCCCAAGCTGGTCGCCGAAGCGGCGCGCCAGGTGCGCCTCAAAGGCGGCGTCCCCGCCCTGGTCCAAGGCTTTGGCGCTGTCTTTGCTCTCGCTCCACACCAGGCTCGCCCGTTGGCGCGAGAGGGGGAGAATGGCGAGGGGTCCCCTTGGCAAGAAATATTCGTGGGCGACGCCGTGGTGCGGTTTGGCGAGGGCGACCGTGGCCACAAGGCCGACCTGGGCGTAGGGCCAGCCGAAGGTTTTGATCTTCGCCGCCTCACGCACGAGAGAGCGACGCCCCTCCGCCCCCACCACTAGCGGCGCCTCAAGGCGGAGGCCGTCCTTCAGGCGAACCTCAGCCGCACGCACCCCAAGGTCCGCCGCTGCGATGACGGCTGGCGCAAACACGCGGGCGGAGCTTTCGCGCAGCGCCGCATAGACCGCACGGCGCGCGATGTCGTTCTCCACCATCCATCCGAGGCAGGGATCGTCCGCGTCGGCGCCGTCAGCGTCCCCGAGGTCGGCGCCGTCGAAGCGCAGAAGGCCGGGGCCCTGTGGGCGGCGGCTTGCGCCGGGCGATGCGCCGTCGGTGATGAGAATAGAGCGGATGGGCTCCGCCTCGGCGGCGATGGCGTCGGCCACGCCGAGGGCCCGCCACTGGTTCATCGACGAGAGGGTGATCGCGGAGGCTCGACCGTCGCGGGCGCCGGGGACGTCGTGGGTCACAGGCTGGGCGTCCACCAGGGCGACCTCGGCCCCCGCCTGGGCGAGGGCGAGGGCGAGGGTCGCGCCGGTGAGGCCTGCGCCGGCCACGATGACGTCGAAACGGAGGGAAGAGGCTTCAGGATCGGCTGCGGCGGTCATAGGCCCTTCTCCTCCAGCGCGCCGTCCAGGTCCACCCGGATCCCACGGTAAACGCGCCCTTAACGCTCCCCAGTCAGTACTTCGGACGAGCGCGGGAGTGGAACATGGCGACAGCGGCGAGCCCAGGGCGGAGCGAGGGCCGTGAGGATGTCCGGGGCGAGGGGCGCAGCGGCGCACGGCCGCGCGCCGGCGCCAAGGCCGGCGCGCGAGCCCCCGGCGCGCGGACCGAGCGCCCGCGTCCCAGCCTCTTTAGCCCCATCCTCTTCACCATGCGGGCGCTTTGGGACAACGACCTCGCCTGCCGCCTTCGGGGAGGCGCGTGCGCGGCCGCAGGAGCGCTGAGCCTCGTGGCGCTGGCGAGCTATCATCCTGAGGATCCAAGCTGGAACACCGCCTCGCCCGGGAGTTGCCGCAACCTCCTCGGCCGCTTCGGCGCCCGCGTGGCCGACGCCGGAATGCAATCCATGGGTCTCGCGGCCTTCGTCTTCGCCCTGATCCTCCTGTGCGCCGGCTTCCAGCGGGGCCTGGCCCGCGATCCCAGGGGCGATCGAGGATATCTGCGCCTGCGCTCGGCGACGGCCGCGGCGGGGGCGCTGCTCTTGGCGGCGGCCCTGAGTGCGCCCGGCGCGCCCAAGGCCTGGCCCCTGGCCCGCGGCCTCGGCGGCTTCTGGGGCGACGGGGTCCTCAGCCTCGTCGCTGCGCCCTTCGCCCTTGCGGGCATGCCCGGCGCCCGCATGGTGGCCGGAGGCCTGGCGTTTGTGGGCGGCCTTAGCGCGCTCTTCTGGGCGGTGGGACTTCGGATGGCGGATCTCAGCGCCGGCTGGGCGGTTCTCGCCGCCGGCGGCCAAGGGGCCTTCGCCGGCGCGGCGCGCGTGGCCAGACGCCGCGACACGGCGTTTGCAGAACCTGAGCTCTATGAGGCGGACCCCTCTCCCCGGCGCGAACGCGCGCCGCCCTCCATCGCCGGCGGCCAGCGGGGCGCGGCCGCTCGTGACGAGGAGGAGGAGAAGGAGACGCTGCAGGGGGCGAGCGCGGTCGGGGCGGCCGCCCTCGTCGCCAACATCAAGGCGCCCAAAACGTCCGCGCGGGAGGCGCGGGAGAGCCAAAAGACCTTCGAGTTCCTCAATCCCGGAGGGTTTCAGCTTCCGGAACTCGCCATGCTCGCCAAGGCCAAGCCGCGCCAGCACTCCATCGATGAGGCGGCCCTGCGTCAGAACGCACGGCTCTTGGAGACGGTTCTGGCTGAGTTTGGCGTGAAGGGTCAGATCGACCAGATCCGGCCGGGCCCAGTGGTCACGCTTTACGAGTTGGTGCCGGCACCCGGGGTTAAGTCGAGCCGGGTGATCGCCCTGGCCGACGACATCGCCCGCTCCATGAGCGCCAGATCGGCCCGGGTGTCCGTCGTCCAGGGGCGCAACGCCATCGGCGTCGAACTGCCCAACCAGCGGCGGGAGACGGTCTATCTTCGCGACCTCCTGTCGTCGAGCGAGTACGAGAAGACCGGCCCCAGCATCCCCATGGCCCTCGGGGAAACCATTGGCGGAGAGCCCTATATCGCCGACCTGGCGCGCATGCCCCACCTCCTGATCGCCGGGACCACCGGGTCGGGCAAATCGGTGGGCGTGAACGCCATGATCTTGTCGATCCTCTACCGCCTGCCGCCTGACCAGTGCCGATTCATCATGATCGATCCCAAGATGCTGGAGCTCTCGGTGTACGACGGCATTCCCCATCTCTTGGCGCCCGTGGTCACGGACCCCAAGAAGGCCATCGTGGCGCTGAAATGGACCGTGCGGGAGATGGAGGACCGCTATCGGCGCATGTCCAAAATCGGCGTGCGCAACATCGCCGGCTACAACGAACGCGCCCGAGAGGCGCAAGCCCGGGGCGAACATTTCGAGCGGACGGTCCAAACCGGTTTCGATGAGATGAACCGTCCCGTTTACGAATCCGAGACCCTACGTCCCGAGGCCATGCCCTACCTGGTGGTGGTGATCGACGAGGTGGCCGACCTGATGATGGTCGCCGGGAAGGATATCGAAGGCGCCGTCCAACGCCTGGCGCAGATGGCTCGCGCTGCTGGCATCCATCTCATCATGGCCACCCAGAGGCCGTCTGTGGATGTGATCACCGGCACCATCAAGGCGAACTTCCCGACGCGCATCAGCTTCCAGGTCACCTCGAAGATCGACGCCCGCACCATCCTCGGCGAACAGGGCGCCGAACAGCTGCTCGGTCAGGGCGACATGCTCTACATGGCCGGCGGCGGGCGGGTGACCCGCCTCCACGGCCCCTTCGTCAGCGATCAGGAGGTGGAGGACGTAGCCAAGTTCCTCCGCAGTCAAGGAGAGCCGCAGTATCTTGAAGAGGTCACGGCCGCGCCCGATGAGGACGAGGGCGGCGAGGACGGCGGGATCACGAGCGGATCGGGCGACGACCTCTACGACCAGGCGGTGGCCGTCGTCACGCGGGACCGCAAGGCCTCCACCAGCTACATCCAGCGCCGCCTGCAAATCGGCTACAACCGGGCCGCCTCCCTGATTGAGCGCATGGAGCAGGAAGGCGTCGTCGGTCCCGCCAACCACGCGGGCAAACGCGACGTGCTCGTCGGGCCGCCTCCCTAATTCCGCCTTGCGCCCGGCCCCTCCGACTAAAGCCCCTTGCACCGAGCGGGACCCCGGATCTAAGCCCGATCCTTGGCAACAAAAGGTTCGTCGCCGTGCCCTCCCGTTCTCCGCGCTTCCGCTTCGCCCGATCCGTTCCCAGACACGCCCCCTCTGGCCAGGCCCGCACCACGCGGGGGTCCCGCCTCCTCCTGGCCGCGTCGGCGTTTGGGTGCCTCGTGGGCGCCTCCCCCGGCCTCATCGCCGCCGCCCACGCGGGCGAGCCTCCAGCGCCCACGCTTTCGGCAGCCGACGAGGCCCTCGTGGCGCGGGCCGCGACCTATATCGAGGGTCTCCACGCGGTGGAGGGTCGTTTTGTTCAAATCGATCCCAAAGGCGCAGAAGAAACGGGCCGGGTCTATTTGCAGCGCCCCGGTAAGGCGCGGTTCCAGTACGATCCTCCCGCCCAGCTCCTCGTCGTTTCTGACGGGGACACGGTGTCGATCTACGATCGCAAGCTGAAAAGCTTCGACCAATACCCCCTCAACCAGACCCCCCTGGCCCTGCTTTTGGCGTCGAACCTGCACTGGGATCGGGCCGTGGTGATCACCAGCGTCGACCGCACCCCAGGCGGGTTTACTATCGAGGCCAAGGACGCCCATAAGGTCGCACAAGGCCGGATCGCCTTCGCCTTCTCGGACGCGCCCCTCGCGCTCAAGGGCTGGACTGTGGTGGACGCGCAGAACCAGAAGACCGAGGTGCGCCTGGGTCCCTTAAAAGCGCGGACCGCCCTTGACCCGCGCCTCTTCACCCTGGCCCCGCCCGCCGGATCGGCCTCGCCCCCTTAAGCGTGACTGTGTCAAACTTGGCACACGCAATAATTATTGAGTTAGGCCTTGAGTTCACTGGCCACACGTGGCAAATATACAACGCAACGATGGGCCCTCATCCCCAATGAACCTGTCGGCCCGGACCGGACCATCCCCTCCCGGTCCGGGCGCCCAAATGCCTTCGACGCCCGGCTGCGCCCCCGCTGCCGGGCGTCTTTTTTGAGGCGCAAGCCTTCTCGCGTCACAGGACGTGAGGGCGCGAAATCCGACGATCCGGCGAGACCCTGCGGGTGGGTTTGTGGCATAGGGGCGTCATGAAGCTGCGCCTTGTCACGTGGAACATCAATTCAGTGCGCCTGCGCGTGGACCACGTGGCGCGCGTCGTCGCCGAGCTTCAGCCTGACGTCTTGTGCCTTCAGGAAATCAAATGCCGGGACGGCGAGTTTCCCCGCGGGGCCTTCCAAGCCATGGGCCTCCCCCATGTGGCGGTGCACGGCCAAAAGGGGTGGCACGGCGTCGCGACCGCATCCCGCGCGCCCCTGGAGGCCTTGCCCCACCTTGATCTGTGCAAGCGCGGCGAGGCGCGCGGCGTGGCGGTGCGGGTCGCAGGCGTGGAGATCCACAACTTCTACATCCCGGCGGGGGGCGACGTTCCAGACCGCACAGAAAATCCCAAGTTCGACCACAAACTCGACTTCGTCGAGCGCCTGGCCAGGGATCTGGGACGGCGCGACCCCAATGCGCCCCTCTTGATCTGCGGCGACTTCAATATCGCGCCCGGCGAGTTCGACGTCTGGAACCACCGGCATATGTCGAAGATTGTCAGCCACACGCCCATTGAGGTCGCCGCCATCGAGCAGGTAAGGGCGTCCCTTGGTTTTACCGACCTCGTCCGGGCGGCCCACCCAGAGCCATTGCCCCTGTTTAGCTGGTGGAGCTACCGGGCGCAGGACTTTCGCGCGTCCGGTCGGGGTCTGCGCCTTGACCACGTCTGGGGATCGCCCGGGCTGTTAAACAGCCTCAAGGCGCCGGCGAGCGCCGCCGTGCATATGGATGTGCGCGGTTGGGAGCGGCCCTCCGACCATGCGCCCGTCAGCGTGGACCTGGTGCTTTAGGGCGCGGCGTGCACGGTTAGGGCGCTAGCCGGTAGCCGCCAGCCTCAGTGACGAGGAGCTGAGCGGTGGCGGCATTGGGTTCGATCTTCTGTCGGAGGCGGTAGATGTGGGTTTCCAGGGTATGGGTGGTGACCCCGGCGTTGTACCCCCAGACCTCGGCGAGAAGCTCGTCCCGGGCCACGGCCTTGCCGCCCGCCCGGTAGAGGTACTTCAAAATGTTGGTCTCCTTCTCCGTAAGGCGGACCTTCTTCTTGCTCTTGTCCAGCAACACCTTCTGCGCGGGTCGGAACTCGTAGGGACCGATGTGGAAGACCGCGTTCTCCGACTGTTCGTGACTGCGCAGCTGAACCCGGATCCGCGCCAGGAGCACGTTGAAGCGGAACGGCTTGGCGACGTAGTCGTCAGCGCCCGCCTCCAGCCCCTCAATCGTATCGCCGTCCCCTGAGGCGGCCGTGAGCATGATGATGGGCGTCGTTACGCCCGCGGCGCGGATACGGCGGCAGACTTCACGGCCATTGATGTCGGGAAGATCCACATCGAGCAGGATGAGATCAGGGGCGGCTGCACGGGCCGCCTCCACGCCAGCAACACCTGTGGGCGCCTCGAGCACCGAAAAATCGGCCTCAAGGGCGATCTGCTCCGCCAGGGCGGCCCTGAGCTCGTCGTCGTCGTCGACCACGAGGATGGTCTTGAGTTGGGCCATGGGCTGGATCACATCTCGTTGGGCGGCGGCCTTTTGAAGATAGGATGGATTAGGAGGCGCTGCATGATCTTCACAGCATTTTCAGACGGACGCTTCGATCTCGCCGGCCGATGGACACGATGCGCCCTCGGGTCCGGCGGCGTCGTGGAGGCGGCGGTCAAGCGCGAAGGCGACGGGGCGAGCCCCTTGGGCACATGGCCCCTTAGGACGCTGCGCTTCAGAAAAGACCGTCTGAGCGCGCCGGCGACCCGATTGCCGCTCCGGGCCATAGCGCCCGAGGACGGCTGGTGCGACGCCCCGGGCGACCCCGCCTACAACCGCCCCGTCGTCCATCCCTACGCGGCGAGTGCGGAACGGCTCTGGCGTGAGGACCACGTCTACGACCTCGTGGTGGACCTCGGATACAATGACGATCCAGTGGTCGCCGGAGCGGGATCCGCCATTTTTCTGCACCTTGCGCGGGACGGCTATCCCCCCACCCAAGGCTGCGTCGCCCTGTCCCTAGCAGACCTTTCCACCCTCCTTGGTCTGGCGCGCCCAGGGGACGGGCTCCGGATCAGCCGCGCGTGACCGCAAAATAGGCCCGGGGCCTGCGGCGTCAGCTCTTTAGTCGGCGCGTAATGGCCTCGGCGTCCGCCGCGATCCCCGGATCCTCCAGCTTCAGCTGTTCGATGCGGCGCACGGCGTGCAGCACCGTCGTGTGGTCCCGGCCGCCAAAGCGACGGCCGATATCGGGATAGGACCGCGTTGTTAGGGTCTTGGCCAGGTACATGGCCAGCTGGCGTGGACGGGCGATGGCGCGGGTGCGCCGCTCGCACAACAAATCCGACTGCTTGAGGGCGAAGTGCTCCGCCGTCGCCTTCTGAATCTCGTCCACGGTAATGCGCCGTTCGCCGCCCTTGTGCAGGTGGGGACGCAGGATCGCCTCGGCCTCATCCAGGGTCAGGGCGCCGAGACGGTCCCCCGCGCGGAAGGCCAGAGTGTTGAGACCGCCCTCAAGTTCGCGCACGCTGTCGGCGAACCGATCGGCGAGCATCTCGAGCACTTCGGGGCGCGCCTTAGCCCCGCACCCGATCTGACGCGACAGGGCGCTGAGCTTGCGCCCCAAAATACCTAGACGCATGTCGCGGTCCGCAGGCTCGATGCCGCAGACAAGCCCCGATCCTAGATGGGAGCGCAGCCGGGCCTCCACCTCCACGAGGGCGGAGGGGGGGCGGTCCGCGGAAAACACCACTCGGCGTCCCTCGCCGATGAGGGCGGCCAGGGTGTGGAAGAGCTCCTCCTGGGAGGATTTCTTGCCGCCGATGAAATGGACGTCGTCGATCAGGAGAAGGTCCGCCCCGCGCAGATCGACCTTAAAGGAGGGACCGGCCCGGTCCATCACGGCGCGCACGAAGGTGGACGTGAACTGCTCGGCCGTCAGATAGACGATCTTAGCCGCAGGCCGCACCCGGGCCGCCTCCCAGCCGATAGCGTTGAGCAGGTGGGTCTTGCCAAAGCCATAGGGCCCGTGGATGAGGACCGGATTGAAGCCGCCATTGGCCCAGCTCGCCACCTTGCGCGCCACCGAGAGGGCGAACTCATTGGACGGGCCCGCCACGAAGGTGTCGAAGGTCATTCGCTCCTGAAGGCCGGCGGGCCGTGACCCGGGCGCCTCCGCCTCCTTCACCGCCGCCGGAGCGGCGCTCAGGGCCTGGGGCTGCACCGCGGTCAAGGGCGCGCCCTCGGCGCCCTCGAACTCAGTGCGCGACTTCAGGGCGAGGGGACGACCCTCCTGATCGTACTGACCCCAGAGTTCGTCGATACGTCGCCAGGCGTTGCGCTTGATCCAGTCGCGGGCGAGGCCGGTGTGGGTCACCACCACGATCTCGCCGGACGGCCCAGGACGCAGCTGCGCCGGCGCGATCCACGAGCCGAACGTGTCTTCGCCGAGCTCGCACCGTAAGGTCGCGCAGGCCTTGGACCACGCACTGCCCATGCCGTTACCTGAAGCCCCCTCAAGCACCGATCCCACTTCCGCCCTCCTTGGCGCCGCGTTCGCAATCATCCCACCACCCCCTCAAAATTTGGCCGCGCGTCCCCAACGCGCGAACAGACCCGGTCCGCACACCGAAAAAACGTTTGACAACAAGCGCCCCGCAGCGAGCCTAAGGCCCCGCCGTTTTCCGTCCGTAATCAGAGGAAATCCGTTCGAGAGGTTCAGAGTAGCCACCGCCCCCGGTGGGTCAACGGTGATTCTTTTAGGCGTCGAGCGAAATTTTTATTGACTCCACGGAGCCCGTTTTAGGGCTTGGATTTCCCATTATCGGGCGGTGGTGCGGCAATTCGTATAGGGACAAAGACTAGATGAACTGACGCAAAAAGACCGCAGGCGCACTGACGCCTACGGCCTTGAAACTACTTTAAAATTGACCGGAGTGGCGGTTAAGCGGTCGCCATCTTCTTCAAGCGTGCGTGAAGACGCGACACTTTGCGCGCACCGGTGTTCTTGTGCACGACGCCCTTTGACACGGCCCGCATCAGCTCTGATTGGGCTTGGATGAATGCTGCTCCGGCCGCGCCGGCGTCCCCGGAGGAAACCGCCTCTTCAAACTTGCGAAGAAAGGTGCGCATGCGCGAGCGGCGCGCCGTATTGACGTCCGTGCGACGCTGAATCTTGCGGATCGCCTTCTTTGCGCCGGGCGTATTGGCCATGATTGAAGTCCGGAACGATGGGCGACGGACCTAAGCCCGACGCGAAAAATTGGAGGGCGGTCTATACTGATTGCCGAAGCCCGCGTCAAACCGAAAGACCGCCCTATCCGTCGAAGGCCGAAGCCAGCCCCTGGCGGCCGACCCCCTCCAGGGCCACGGACTTGACCACGGCCCACACCTCAAGACCCGGCCTTAGGTCGAGGGCAGACACGCTGTCGGGAGTGACCAGCGCCAGGAGCGGCTGGTCCGCAGCCAGGAGGCGCACCAGCACTGATCCGTCGCCCCGGGGCGCGAAGGCGTCGATCCGCGTCTTGACGATGTTCCGGGCCGAAAGACCGGAGGGCGGCGCTAGGGCGAGGATGACATCCCGGGCGAGGACCGCCAGACGCGCCCTCGAGCCCACCGCAGCGTCCAGAGGCGGACACACCCACTCCACGCCTGCGCCCCGGACCAGGGTGACGCCGCGCGCCGCGTCGTGACGCGCCACAACGCCCTCAACCGCCGCGCCCACGTCGGCGCGCTCGGCCAGGGCAGGAAGATCGGTGCGCGCGAGGACAGCCCCAAGGCTCCCCTCGGCGACCACGCGACCGTCTTGGAGGACGACCAGGCGATCGGCCAGACGGACCGTCTCGCCCAAGGAGTGGGTCACATAGAGCATGGGGACGGCGAACTGGTCGCGCACGCGCTCGATCAGGCGCAGGATCTCCGCCTTTCGTGCGGCGTCCAGGCCGGCGAGGGCTTCGTCGAGCAGGAGGAGCTTGGGCTGGCTGAGAAGCGCGCGCCCGAGGGCGACCCGCTGCGCCTCGCCCCCGGAGAGATGGCGCGGTCGGCGCGCCAGGAGCCGTTCAAGGCCGAGGGCCCGCGCCACGTCGTCTGGGGCGATGAACGCCGGCCGGCCGCGGCGCCGGCGCAGACCGAAGCGGAGGTTCTCCTCGACCGTCAGGTGCGGAAAGAGGCGGGCGTCCTGAAACACCCATCCGAGGCCGCGCGCCTCAGGCGGCAGGTTCACACCTCGGTCCGCGTCAAACAGCGCCTCCCCCTGCAGGATGATGTGACCCGCATGGGGCTTTGACGCCCCCGCGATCAAAGACAGGAGCGTGCTCTTGCCCGCGCCAGAGGGTCCAAAAAGAACCGTGACCCCCGGCCCGGCGGTGAAGGCGGCGGCGAGGGTGAAGGCGCCCGCGCTCCAGCCCACGCTCACATCAAGACGCGCGCTCACGCAGCGCCTCGCGCTCGCGCCTCGCGGGCGAGGACCTCGGCGGCGGCCACGGCGGCGAGGGCCAAGACCACCGCCACGGCGGCGAGGCGCAGGGCGGCCGCCTCCCCGCCAGGAGACTGCAGGTCGCTGTAAATGGCGAGGGGCAGGGTCTGGGTTTCTCCAGGTATGTCGCCCGCGAAGGTGATGACCGCTCCGAACTCTCCAAGGCAGGCGGCGAAGCCCACCACGGCGGCGGAGAGAAGGCCTGGCCAGGCGGAGGGCAAGGTCACGGTCACGAAACGGTCAATCGGTCCGGCGCCCAGGCTGGCCGCGGCCATCTCCAGTCTGGGGTCCACCGCCTCGAACGCCAGACGGATAGTCCGCACCATCAAGGGAAATGCGCCGATCCCCGCCGCAAGGGACGCCCCGGCCGACGTGAACACCAGCCGGATCCCGAACCACCGCATCAACGCGCCTCCGAGGGGCCCCTGAACCCCAAAGAGCAAGAGAAGGAGGAAGCCGAGCACCACAGGAGAGACCACCAGGGGCGCCTGGACGAGGGCGTCGAGGAGGGTTCGGCCCGGAAAGCGCCCCCGGGCGAGGAGGTAGGCCGTCCCCGCGGCGACAGGAAGACCGGCGGCCGCCGCACGGCCGGCCACAACGACGCTGACCCGCACCGCCAGCCAGTCGTCCGGGGACAGGAGGGCAAGGCTCACGGGAGAGGTTCGACGTCTATCTCCACCACCGAGCGGACCGACCGGGCCGGGCGCAGGTCGCCCCCCACCACGAGACGCAACGGCCCCTCTGGCCCGAGGGGGGCGCCGTCCGCGCGATCAGCCAGGATGACCGGTTCGTTCCGGAAGGCGGGGTCCATATCGGCAAGGCCGAACACCGCCTTATACCCGTCGGCGCCCTTCACCACCACGAGATCCGCCATGGCTGCGCCCCTCAGCGCCCGGCCGAGGGGCGCTGCGACCTTGGCCAGGAGAACGTCAAGGCGCACCCCCTCGTAATGGATAGTCTTCCCGCTAAGGGTGAGGTCCACAGATGTCTGCGGCAGGGCCGCCAGCTCCGAGGCCGACGCCTCAAAACGCGCTCCCGCCGGGCCGCGCAAAAGGACCCCCGCCGGGCCCTCGGCCCGGACGGCCAAGGGCGCCGCCGCCGTGACGAGGGCGAGACAGAGGACCTGACGAAGGGCCCGGGCCGGGCCCGGCGCCTTGGGCGCGCGGAAAGGCCGGTTCAGCCTGTCCTTGGGCGGGCTAATGGGCTTCGTCCCAGTTGAGGGCGGCGCGGGCGGCGACCACCAGGGGCACGGTGAGGTCGACCGCGGGCGCTGCGGCGGTCTCCATGACTCGCCGGGCGAGGGCGCACACCGCGTCGGCTTCCGCCAGGGGCGCTTCGAACACCAGCTCGTCATGGACCTGGAGCAGCATGCGCGCGGCAAGCCCTTCGGCCTTGAGCGCCGCGGGCACGCGGACCATGGCGCGGCGAATGATGTCTGCAGCCGCGCCCTGGATCGGCGCATTAATGGCCGCCCGTTCGCCGAAGCTCCGTTCGGCTGGGGTCTTACCCCGGATCGCGGGGATATGGATCCGCCGGCCGAACAGGGTCGATACGAACCCGTTCTCCCGCACGAAGGCCTTGGTCACCTCCATATAGGCCCTGATTCCCGGAAATCGCTCGAAGTAGGCGCGGATGTAGTCGGCCGCCTCGCTCTGCGGGATCCCCAGCTGATTAGCCAGACCGAAGGGCGAGATGCCGTAGACGATGCCGAAGTTGATGGCCTTGGCCCGGCGACGGACGTCCGAGGGCATACCCTCCACGGGGACGCCGAATATTTCCGAGGCGGTCATGGCGTGGATGTCGAGATTGCGCCGGAACGCATCCTTCAGCTGGGGAATGTCGCCGATGTGGGCGAGCAGGCGCAACTCGATCTGGCTGTAGTCGGCGGACACAAGGACATGGCCTGGTTCTGCGATGAAGCAGGTTCTGAGCTTGCGCCCCTCCTCCGTCCGGATGGGGATGTTCTGCAGATTGGGATCTGAGGAGGCGAGGCGTCCAGTTGAGGCGGCGGCGAGGGAGAAGGAGGTATGGACCCGCCCGGTCCGGGGAGACACGGCCGCCACAAGGGCGTCGGTATAGGTGTTCTTGAGCTTGGCCACCTGACGCCAGTCGACCAGGGTGCGCGGCAGGGCGTGCCCCTGTTCGGCCAGATCCTCAAGGACCTTGACGTCCGTCGCCCAGGCTCCCGTCGGCGTCTTCTTGGCGCCCGGCAGCTTCATGTCTCCAAACAGAATATCGCCGATCTGTTTGGGACTGCCGAGGTTGAACGCGCGACCCGCCAGGCGATGGGCTTCAGCCTCAAGGGTCTGCATTTTCAGGGAGAAGTCGTGCCCAAGCAGCCTCAACCGCTCGGGGTCCACCTTCACCCCCTCGAGCTCCATGGACGCGAGGACCTGCGGCATGGGCCGCTCCAGGGTCTCATAGACGGTGGTGAGCCGCTCTTGGGTGAGGCGCGGACGCAGGGCCCGATAAAGCCGCAAGGTGACGTCGGCGTCCTCGGCGGCGTATTCCGTCGCCGGGCCGAGAGCGACCTGGGCGAAGGAGATCTGCGCCTTACCGACGCCGGCCACGGTTTTGAAGGCGATGGGCGCGTGACCGAGATACAACGCGGATAGCTCATCCATCCCGTGGCCATGCAACCCGCCTTCCAGGACGTAGGAGATCAGCATGGTGTCGTCGAGGGGCGAGACGCTGATCCCGTAGCGCGCAAGGACCGCCAGATCGTATTTGGCGTTCTGTCCGACCTTGAGCACGGCCGGGTCTTCCAGGAGCGGCTTAAGCCGCGCGAGGGCCTCGGGCAGGTCAAGTTGGCGCCACGCGTCGGCGTCGCCATCCCCGTGTCCGCCGAAATCCAGCCCGCCGTCGGCGGCTGCCGGCCGGTGGGCTAGGGGGATATAGGCCGCCTCCCCTGGCCCCAGGGCGAGGGAGACGCCGCACAGCCCGGCGTCCGTGGCGGAGAGGGCGTCGGTCTCCGTATCAAAAGCGATCACCCCCGCCGCTCGGGCGCGCGCGACCCAGGCGTCCAGGGTTTCCAGGTCCTGAACGCACACGTACCCCGCACGGTCCACCGGCGCCGAGGCGGGCGCGGCATCGGCGGCGCCGACAGGGGCGGCCGGCGCGCCGGCGGGGGTTGAGCGCTCGCCTTCGGCGACCCGGCGGGCGAGGGTGCGGAACTCCATGGCTTCCAGGAAGGCCGCCAGGACCGCCGGATCGGGCGCCTGCGCCTTCAAAGCGTCGAGGGCGACCGGAACCGGGGCGTCGTCGGCTAGGCGCACCAGGGCGCGGGAGAGGCGGACCTGATCGGCGTAGGCGAGGAGGGTCTCGCGTCGTTTGGGCTGCTTGATTTCCCCGGCCCGGTCGAGGAGGGCGTCAAGGTCGCCGAACTCCGTCAGAAGCTGCACCGCCGTCTTGACCCCGATGCCCGGGGCGCCGGGCACGTTGTCGACGCTGTCCCCCGCGAGGGCTTGGATCTCCACCACCCGTTCCGGGCCGAGACCGAATTTCTCAACCACTTCCGCCGGCCCGATCTTCTGCTGCTTAACCGGATCGAGCATGGAGATCCGCCCGCCCACGAGCTGCATGAGATCCTTGTCCGACGAGACCACGACCACTTCGCCCCCAAGGGCCGCCGCCATCCGGGCGTAGGTGGCGATAAGGTCGTCCGCCTCGTAGCCGTCGAGCTCAAGGGCGGGCACGCCGAAGGCCCGCGTCGCTTCCCGGACCAAAGGAAACTGGGGTACGAGGTCCTCCGGCGGCGGCGGCCGCTGGGCCTTGTACTGATCGTAAAGCGCGGACCGGAAGGATTTGGCGGCCGTGTCGAAAACGACGGCGATGTGCGTCGGCGGCGCCTGCTTCATGTCCGAAAGGAATTTCCAGAGCATGTTGCAGAAGCCCGCGACGGCGCCCACCGGCAGTCCGTCGGATTTCCGAGTGAGGGGCGGAAGGGCGTGAAAAGCCCGGAAGATGTAGCCGGACCCATCCACGAGATAGAGCCGCATGGGCGCGGGCTCTCCTGGCCTCTCAGGGCCTTGTTCCGCCGCGTCGTCCGCCTCAAGGTCGAGAATATCGCTCATGCCTGAAAGGATAGGACCATCCGCTATCCGGGTCACCCCGGATGGCGAGGGGTTCGTCCCAGTCAGCTCGCGTCCGACAAACCCAGTTCGCTGCGGATGTAGCGGTAGGTCTCCCGGTCCTCGCAGGCGCAGCCGCGCAACTGGCCCCTGGCGTCCTTCCAGATGAGGGTCGGGTACCGCAGCTCAATGCCGTTCTCCGCGAGGAGCGGCCGCAGGGCGTCCACCAGGGCGCGCCCCTTCTCCACGAGAGCCGCTCGCGCCGGATCCTCGTCTGCGGACTTCAACCCCTCGCCTGTCCAGGCGTCCACGGGCATGCCGGTCCAGGTCTCGTACGTCCCCCAGCTGCGGGTGGCCCAAAGCTCCGCCACGCCGGTGCGCTCGGGCGCGGTGGACTTGGCCCTGCGCGCCACCATGATCACCCGCGTGTCCACCCCGGCCCGATGAAGATCGGGGAACTGCTCGGTTTCAAACCGAATGCAGTCGGGGCAGCTACGGAAGGAGATCATGTAAAGCACCTTTCCCTTCAGGTGCGGAGACACCCAGCCAGACCTTTTCAGCAGCCCCTCGATGCGCGCCGCATCCTTCGTAATGGCGTGAATGCCGCCCGCGGCCCGCTGGGCGTCCTCGGGGGACTGCTGCAGGGGCGCGGCGGGCGCCGCCGCTGCGAGGGTCAAAGCCATGGCTGCCGACCCGAGGGCTGTGATGAGACGAAACAGCATGGGACGGGCTCTCCTTAAAGGGCGGTTGCAGCGGACGAGGCGGACGGCGGTCCGGCGCCCGCCGACGCAAGAACAGCCGCCGCCGCCGCCGCCGCGAGGGCGGCGCCGGAGGCGAGGGCGGCGAAGGCCAAAGGCCGTCGCGCGCGGCGCGGGGCGCGGGGGGACACCGACAATCAGGTCTGGCGTTCCACCAGCATCTTCTTGGTTTCCGCAATGGCCTTGGCCGGGTTCAGGCCTTTGGGGCAGACCTGGGCGCAATTCATGATGGTGTGGCAGCGGTAGAGTTTGAAGGGATCCTCCAAGGCGTCCAGGCGCTCCCCCGTCGCTTCGTCGCGGCTATCCGCCAGCCACCGCTGCGCTTGGAGGAGGGCCGCAGGCCCAAGATACTTGTCGCCGTTCCACCAGTAGCTCGGGCACGAGGTGGTGCAGCAGGCGCAGAGGACGCATTCGTAAAGCCCGTCGAGCTTGGCGCGGTCCTCGGGCGACTGGGCCCACTCCTTCTGCGGGGTGGGGGTCTCGGTGTGGAGCCAGGGCTCAATGGAGGCATATTGGGCGTAAAACAAGGTAAGGTCGGTGACGAGGTCCTTGACCACCGGCATGGAGGGGAGGGGCGAGACGGAGACCTTCTCCCCGTAACTTTCATGGCCATGGGTGCAGGCGAGGGTGTTTCGGCCGCCGACGTTCATGGCGCAGGACCCGCAAACCCCTTCGCGGCACGAGCGTCGGAGGGAAAGGGTCGGGTCCATGGTGTTTTTGATATGCAAAAGGACATCCAGGACCATGGGTCCGCAGGCGGAGACGTCCACGTCATAGGTGTCCCACCGCGGGTTCGAGCCGGCTTCGGGATCGTAGCGATAGATCTTGAAGGTCTTCACCGTTTTGGCGCCCTCCGGCGCCGGGTGGTGGACCCCTTTGACGACCTTGGAGTTCTTCGGAAGGGTGAAGGCTGCCATGGCTTATCCTTTGGATTGCGGTGACACATATGGACGGCCGAGACGGCGCGGTCCAGAGGCTCTGGCGACGGCGGGGGCGGACCCGGGCCGGGCGCCCAAAAGCGTGAGAAGCGCCTCTTTTCCAGGGGTCTCCACCCACCGGAACAGGGCCAACGATAGGGCGACCATGAGCAGAACGGTCAGCACGAGGGCGGCCGGCCAGGGCAGGACGGCGGACATCCGGTTGATCAGCACGATCCCGACGACGGAGTGGATGAGATAAAGGGAGTAGGACGCCTCGCCGAGACGAACCATGGGGCCCCAGGAGAAGGGCCTGAACACGGGAACGCCGCGAGCGAACAGGAGAAAACCGACGATGATCGCCGCATTGATCACGGCGAACCCGAGCGCCGACCCGGCGGGGTGCTCGAAGCTGACCCATCCCTGAACCAGAATGACCACGGCGCAGAGCGCGGCGCAGGTCAGGGCCGCGGGCCCAGGCCTCGTCTCGCGCCGCATGCGCCGGATCGCCACGCCAAAGGCGAAATAAGGCAGAAAGGTCGGCAGCAGGAGATCCCACGCATAGGCCCGCCCCGGATAATCGAAGCCGCGCAGGCCGGCGATGAAAGACACCAGCATGACCCCCGTCAGGCTTTCGAGAAACCGCGGACGGCACAAGAAGAACAAGAGGGCGGCCATGACGTAGAAGCGCACTTCAATCCAGAGCGTCCAGTAGACGCCGTCCACGAACCCCAGGCCCTGGATGTGCAAAAATCCGCCCACCAGGTTTGGATCCAGGAAAAGGACGCTTAGGAGGAAGCTTAGAGGTCCGACCCTCCACGCCGGCGGGCCGGCGAGGGCCGCCAGAGACGTGAGGCTCGCGCACACGAGCATGGCGGGCCAAAGACGCGCCAGGCGACGGCGGAAGAAGTCCAACGCCCCCCGGCTCCGCTCGAGGGTCAAGCCGATGACAAACCCCGAGATGACGAAGAAAACCTCCACGCCGGACCAGGTCAGGTCCAAGCCGGGCCAGCCGACAAAATAGCCCTTGTAGGGATAGTAGTTGGCGGACGAAAGGGGCGCGGTCCAGCGCACCGTATAATGGAACGCCATCACGGCGAGGATCGCGCACCCTCGCAATCCGTCAAGGTCCGACAGCCGGTCCGGCGCGGCCGGCCGAAACGCCGCCACGGCCGGGCCGGAGGTCATGACGGGCCGATCAATAGACGCGCGCCTTGGGTTGGATATAGGCGATGTCGTTGCTCATGGTGTAGGCGTGCACCGGGCGATAATCGATGGTCACCGTCCCAGAAGCCGGGTCGAGCCAGGCCAGGGTGTGCTTCATCCAGGTTTGGTCGTTCCGGTCCTTGAAGTCCTCCCGCGCGTGGGCCCCACGGCTCTCTTCGCGGTTCACCGCCGAGTTCACCGTCACCGCCGCCTGGACGATGAGATTGTCGAACTCAAGGGTCTCCATGAGGTCCGTGTTCCAGATCATGCCGCGGTCGGTGACGCGGACGTCCTTCACCTGGGCGTACACGTCGGCGATCTTGCGCACGCCGTCGCGCATGGTCTCCTCGGTGCGGAACACCGCGCAGTCGTCCTGCATGGCCCTCTGCATGGTGTCGCGCAAGACTGCCGTCGGCGTCTTGCCCGAGGCGTGGCGGAAGCGGTCGAACCGCTCGAGGTGGGCGTCGGTCCAGTCCGCCTTCAGCTCGCGTTGACGCTCCCCCGGCTTGATCACCTCCGCGGCGCGAAGGCCCGCGGCGCGGCCGAAGACCACAAGGTCGGTCAAGGAGTTGGATCCGAGGCGGTTGGCGCCATGCACGGAGACGCAAGCCGCCTCGCCCACCGCCATGAGGCCGGGCACAACCCGGTCAGGATCGCCGCCGGCCTTGGTGAGGACCTCCCCGTGGTAATTGGTGGGAATGCCGCCCATGTTGTAGTGGACCGTAGGCAGAACCGGGATTGGCTCCTTTGTCACGTCCACCCCGGCGAAGACCCGTGCGCTCTCGCTGATGCCAGGAAGCCGCTCGTGGATAATGGCCGGGTCGAGGTGGTCGAGGTGCAGATAGATGTGGTCTTTCTTAGGCCCGACGCCGCGACCTTCACGGATCTCGATGGTCATGGATCTGGACACCACGTCCCGGGACGCCAAGTCCTTGGCGGAGGGCGCGTAGCGCTCCATGAACCGCTCACCCTCGGAGTTGGTGAGGTAGCCGCCTTCCCCGCGAACCCCCTCAGTGATCAGAACGCCCGCGCCGTATATGCCGGTGGGATGGAATTGGACGAACTCCATGTCCTGCAGGGGGAGTCCCGCGCGCAACACCATCCCGCCGCCGTCGCCGGTGCAGGTGTGGGCCGAGGTGCACGAAAAGTAGGCTCGACCATAGCCGCCGGTGGCCAGGATGACGAGATTGGCGCTGAACCGATGCAGGGTGCCGTCGTCGAGCTTCCACGCCGTCACGCCCCGGCACGCGCCTTCGTCCATGATCAGGTCAAGGGCGAAGTACTCGGTGAAGAAGTCCACCGCATGGCGCACGCTTTGGCCATAGAGGGTGTGGAGAATGGCGTGGCCGGTGCGGTCGGCCGCCGCGCAGGTTCGCTGGATCGGGCCCTCGCCGAAGTTCTTGGTCATGCCGCCGAAGGCGCGCTGATAGATCTTGCCGTCTTCGGTCCGCGAGAAGGGAACGCCCCAATGCTCCAGCTCGTAAACCGCCTCAGGCGCATGGCGGCAAAGGTATTCGATGGCGTCCTGATCGCCGAGCCAGTCCGAGCCCTTGACCGTGTCGTACATATGCCAGCGCCAATCGTCCTGGCCCATGTTGCCGAGGCTCGCGGAAATGCCCCCTTGGGCGGCCACCGTGTGGCTGCGGGTGGGGAACACCTTGGTGACGCATGCTGTTTTTAGACCCGCCTGGGCGCACCCGAGGGCGGCCCTGAGGCCGGACCCGCCAGCGCCCACGACGACGACGTCAAACGCGTGGTCTACAAACTGATATGCGGCCATTAGGCGGCTCCTGACGCGCTGAGGGCCACTTTCAGCACGGCCATGGCGGCCAGCACAAAAGCGCCCAAGCTAAGAAACAAATTAGCGATAAGGCTCGCGGATTTGGCGAGCGGCGTATGAACATAGTCCTCAACAATGGTCTGCACGCCCAGACGGACATGATAAAAGCCCGCGGCGAGGAGCAGGATGAGGATGGCGGCGTGAACCGGCGAGCGCATCCAGGCGGCTGCGCCCTCATAGCCGAGCGGCGCAAGCTTCAAGGCCGACCAGACGCCCCAGAGCAGGAGAAAGAACAGCGCCACCGCCGAAACGCGCTGTCCGATGAAATGTCCCACGCCGTGCTTGGCCGAGCCGAAGCCGCGGGCGCGGGACAGGGGGGTGCGGAACTGCGATCCAACGGCCATCACGCGGCTCCCGTCAATAGGGCGAGGGCCCAGACGGCCACGGCGGCGGCGAGGGCGAACGCCATGCACACCACGGCGGTGAAATCGGCCGTGCGCGGCTCAAACCCGCGGCCCTGGTCCCAGACGAGATGCCGGACGCCGTTGGCCATGTGATAGAAAATGCTGAGGGTGAGGGCGAACAGCACCAGCTTGCCGAGGGGCGAACCCAGAACGCCCATGGCGGAGGCGTAGGTCTCTGGGCCGCCGGCGAGGGCGAGGCACCAGAAGGCGAGGATCAAGGCGCCGCCGTACAAAGCAACGCCCGTGGCGCGATGAAGGATCGACGCGGCCATGGTGATGTGCCACCGCCAGATGGTCAGATGCGGCGACAGGGGGCGTGCGCTCACAACTGGGGCTCCGGTGTCCGCCTTAAGATCCGCCATCTCAATCCTTCTCCGCGCCCTCAGCGCGGCCGTTGTTTAAGCCTGGTCCGCAGACTGTCAACGGAACCGGGGATATGGGTGGTCAACGTTCTTCTTCAAACCGGTCTGCGATCAAAGTCGCCAAGGCGTCCAAAGCCTCCTGAGCTTCGGGGCCCTCGGCCGCCAGCTCCACGGTCGCCCCGGCGCCCGCGGCGAGCATCATGAGGCCCATGATGGATTGAGCCTCCACGGTCGTGCCGTCCCGCGAGACCGTCACCTGCGCGTCGAACTGCGAGGCGGTCTTGACGAATTTGGCCGACGCCCGGGCGTGCAGGCCGCGCTCGTTGACGATGGTCACCGTCCGGTGCAGCGTTGGGGTCATTTGTCGCCGGCGAGGACGTAGGACGCCACCGAGATATACTTGCGCCCAGCGTCCTGCGCCTGGGAGACGCAGGCCTGAAGGTCGCACCGCTCGCGCACCGACGCGAGTTTGATGAGCATGGGCAGGTTGAGCCCGGCGATCACCTCGGCGCGTGTTTCGTCCATAACCGAAATGGCGAGATTGGACGGCGTTCCGCCGAACATGTCGGTGAGAAGGATCACTCCATCCCCCTCGTTCACCTTAGCGGCCGCGGCGACAATGTCCTGACGCCGACGCTCCATATCGTCGGACGGACCAATGGAGATGGCGGCCACTAAGCGTTGCGGACCGACCACATGCTCCATGGCGGCCACGAACTCCTCCGCGAGCCGTCCGTGGGTCACGATCACAAGACCGATCATACCTTCCTCTTGAGAGGCCCCGCGCACAAACGGCCGAGCCGCAGGTGGCGCGGGGGCTTGATACGCCGCTGGCGGGCCGAGTCAAACGCGCGTTGCAGCCAAAACCCGCTCAAGCTTGTCGGGTGCGGAGGTTTCCAGGGCGCGGACGCGGATCCGAGGGAGTTCAACGCCCAAAAGGGATACGCCGTCGGGCGCAGGGATGCGCTCCAGGGTCTCATCCGCCGCCGCGCATTCAGCCACTGCTCCGATCTGCGCCAGCTCCAGGACCGGCTCGGTTGATACGCCAAGATGACGCACTTCCAAGAGGCCGCGCAAGGTTTGCGGCGAACGGCCGTAAAGCCGGCCTCCCGAGGTCCATAGGATCACGCGGTCGTCCGCCACGAGCCGCCAGCCCCGGGCGAGGAGGCGCAAGGCGAGATCGCTTTTCCCGCGACCAGAGGGCCCCAACAGCAGGACCCCAGCCCAGCCGCGGGATTGACGCCGCGCCACCAGTCCGCCGTGGATGGGCTCCTGCGCCGTCGTCACGCCGCCGCCTCGGGAAATTCGACGATGAAGCGCGCTCCGACCACGGCGCCGTCCGGCGCCCGCCGGTTCTCCGCGTGGATGGAACCGCCATGAACCTCCACGATCTGCCGGGCGATGGACAGGCCAAGACCCGAGTGGCCCCCGAACGCCCCCCGCCGGTCGTCCTTGTTCCGGGGCCTCTGGGTGTAGAACCGCTCGAAGATACTCTCCAGATTGTCTTCCGGGATCCCCGGGCCTTCGTCGTCCACCGTGACCACGACGGACCGCCGCGTCCCGCGCCTGAGGGTGAGGGTCACGGCGCCGCCCGGCGGCGAGAAGGAGCGGGCGTTGTCGATAAGGTTGCGCAGCACCTGGCCGATGGGCCCCTCCCGGCCGACCACGAGGTAGGCCTCCGCCCCGGACGGCGCCTCCGAAGCCCGCACCTCAGGATCGCCCGCCCGGTCCGAGGCCCGGTAGAAGCCGGCGATGTCCGCCGCCAATCGTCCAAGATCGATGGTGCGCGGCGCCTCACGGGAAAGCTCAGCGTCCAGCCGCGAGGCGTTGGAGATGTCCGTGATGAGCCGATCAAGCCGGCCCACGTCGTGTTTCAAAATTGGCAAAAGCCGCTGCTGCGCCGCAGCCGTCGGCGCCATTTCCAAGGTCTCCACGGCGGATCGGATGGAGGTTAGGGGGTTTTTGATCTCGTGGCTCACGTCCGCGGCGAAACGCTCGGTGGCGTCCATTCGAGCAGACAGGGTGGCGGTCATGGCCTCAAGGGCCCGCGTCAGGTCGCCGATCTCGTCATCACGCTCGGAAATGTCGGGCAGGGACAGGATCCGGGCCTGCTTCAGGCGCACGCTATCCGCAGCTCTCGCAAGACGCAGGACCGGACGGGCCACCAGTCGCACCAGGAGCAGCGAAGAGATGACGTTCACGGCGACGGCGATGAGAATGAACGGGATCAGGGCGGCGCGCTGCGCGGCCACGATGGCGTCCACGTCCCCGGCCTCGATGGTGAGAACGCCAAGCACGGCCTTCACGTACTGGATGGGGACGGAGACGCTGACGACCCGCCCTCCGCTCTCAGTCTCCCGGACCTGCTGCACCGCCAGGCCCGATAGGGCGGTTCGGACCTCCGCGCGCTCCGCCTGGTGCGCTCTCGCCTCCCGCTCCGCCTCCTCCCGGGCCCGGTCGCCCAGAAATCCGAACAGGTGAAAACCCCGGCTCCGCGCCGGGGGCAGGGCGTGGACCACGACCTTGTCGGCGATGACGTCGCTGTCGGCCACCAGACGGCCGTCCGCGTCGTAGAGCCTCGCCCGCTCCGAGCGGGGTATGTCCAGAAGTTCAAGGAGCTTGACCGCCTTATCGACGTCGAGGCGCGGCTCCGGATCGCCTTGCGTCGCCCCCTTGACGATGACGTAGGAGATGAGGTCCGACTGGGTGCGCAGACTGTCGACGCGGGCGTTGATGAGGCCCTGACGAAACTCGTTCAAGACCAGGACGCCCACAACCAGGAAGGCGAGGCCCAAAAGATTGAGGACGATGATAAGGCGTCCAAGACGCGACGCTGATCCGCGCGCGCGTTGCGCGCGCGGTCGGCCGGGTGAGGTTGCGTCGACGCTGGACACGGCGGCTCCGGGTTTTGGGAGCCTAGGACTCCCGGTAGCGGTAGCCCACGCCATAAAGCGTCTCGATGGCGTCGAACTCGGGGTCGATCACCCGGAACTTCTTCCTCATGCGTTTGACGTGGCTGTCGATGGTTCGGTCGTCCACGTAGACTTGATCGTCGTAGGCGGCGTCCATGAGGTTGTCCCGGCTCTTCACGAACCCCGGCCGTTGCGCCAGGGACTGCAGCAGGAGGAACTCCGTCACGGTCAGCTTCACCGGTTTTCCGTCCCAAAGACAGTCGTGACGCGCCGGATCAAGGGTGAGCTTGCCGCGCTTCAGGGGTTTGGAGGCCGCCATGGCGGAGGCTTGGCCGGGGGTCATGGTCCCGTCCTCGTCCTCGTCGGGACGCCCGCGTCGCAGGACCGCTTTCACCCGCTCAATGAGCAGGCGTTGGGAGAAGGGCTTGTGGATGTAATCGTCCGCCCCGAGGTTGAAGCCAAGGATCTCGTCGATCTCCTCGTCCTTGGACGTGAGGATGATCACGGGAAGATCGGAGGACTGGCGCAACCGTCGCAGCACCTCCATACCGTCCATCCGCGGCATCTTCACATCCAGGATCGCCAGATCGGGCGGATCGCTCTCAAGGGCGGCCAAACCGCTCACCCCGTCGTGGAACGCGGTGACGGTGTGGCCGTGGTTTTCAAGGGCCAATGAAACGGAGGCGACGATGTTCTCATCGTCGTCGATCAAGGTTATGCTCGCCATGGTCGGGGAAATTGGTCCTTTGCGAGCCCGCACGCAAGCGTTGCGTGGCGCAGTTAAGGTCGTTGCAAGCTTGCCCGCCTAAGATCGGCCTGATGGACAGGGCCTTGGTTCACTTTGAGGTGTTTGCGCGACCCCGGGGCAACGCGCCCTTCGCGCTTCATTTCGCGACGGAAGATCGAGGCCGGGCGATCGAGGTCGCCGAGGAGCTTTTGAGCCTTGGACGCGCCGCCGCCGTGCGCGTCACTAAGGAGACCCTTGATCCAGAATCGAAGGAATTCCGGTCCATAAACATTCTCACCAAGGGCGATATCATGCCCGAACCAAAACGCGTGCGCAAACTTGAGCCGGCAGGGACGCCGTGCGTGGCGCCCCAGGATCTCTACTCCGCTCACGCGCGCGAACGCATCGGCCGGCTTCTGGACGCCTGGCTTCGGCGCCGCTCGGTCACCGCCTTTGAGCTTCTGCACCGGCCCGATCTCGCCGAGGCTCTTGACGCCTCAGGCGTCGAGCTGCAGCACGCGGTGCAGAAGATCGCCATTCCGGAGGCCCAGGCCCTGGGGCTTTCGACCCATGAAGTGATCCGCACGTTTCAAAAGCTCATCGAACGGGCCATCGAACGGGTGATCAAGGACGGCAAGAGCCGCGCATTTCCTACGATCGGCGACGGCAACTTCGCCGCCCTCGCCACCCGGCTCGCCGAGGAGGAGACCGAGCGCCAATATATCCTCGGCGGCGGCGTCGCGAGGTTCCTGGCGCCGGCCAAGACCTGGTCGGAAAAGGTCTCTCTGATCCTAGATCTTGCCGACGCAGCGCCGGAAGGTGGGCGAGCGCGGGCCCTGGCTCTCTCCGTGCTAGAGCAGCCCCTGGCTGAAATCCTGTCGAGCCACGGCGCCCTTTCGGACCTCGTGGGCGGCGGCCTTGACCTTGGCGGAAACCTTGCGGCGCTCACGCGCCTTGTGGCGGGCGAGGCTGTACGGCGCACCATCGTGTTCGACCCGAACCTAGAGAGGATCCTGCCGCCCCTCTCCGGCGGCGCCGCGCGTCTTTCCGAATGGCTCCAGACCGAATCCTTCTCCCATGTCCGCCATGGCCTCGCCCGGCGGATTTTGCGCGAGTTGCGTGGCCCTCGCCGCCTCCGGCCGTCGGATCCGGACGGCGAAATCGCCCTTCTGCGCGGGCTCGCCATGGCGCTCACCGCCGCCTCCGGCCAGCTAGTGGACCTGGAGGACGTGCAGGAGACGTTCATCGAGCGCTCCAGGGGCCTGATCGGCGCGGATTTCGTAAACACCTTCGTCCAGGGCCGGGAGAGCGCCTTGGCCGAGGTGCAGGCCCTCGTGCGCTTGGCTGAAAATGTCGCCGGGCCTCTGAATAAGCGGGCGGCGGGCCAATGGATCCTGGCCGCGGTGGGCGCCATGCGGTTTGAAAAGGAGGCCCGCTTCGGCTTCGACGCCCCGGCGGCCCGCCTCGCCGCCCTCGCGGCGCTGCAGAGAAGCATCACCCGCACCGGCGTTGCTGAGGCCGACGTCGAGGAGATCAACGTCAGGATCGGCGCGGTTGGAGGATGGATCGAGAAGGACGCCAATCTCTGCGTCCTGGTGGCCCGGTCCTCCGCGCCGGCGCATTTTCGCCTGAGCCTGCTCCTGCGCATGGCTAGCGGAGAAACCGCGCCGCGCGGCCCGGCGGCGGACAAGGCCCGAACGGAGGCGGTGAAGCTTTTGCGCGCCCCCGACGCGCGCTCGGAGCTCGCGCGGACGCCCTCCGCCCTTGAGGGCTTGAAGGCCCTCATCGCTCAAGCCGGACTGGCCGCCTAGGCGCGCAGGGCCTCAACGCCTGGAAGGGCCTTTCCTTCCATCCACTCGAGAAAGGCGCCGCCGGCGGTGGAGACGAAGGTAAAGTCCTGCGTCACCCCAGCGTGGTGAAGCGCCGACACCGTATCCCCGCCGCCGGCCACGGCGACGAGGGCCCCGGCCTTGACCTGAGCGGCGGCGTGACGCGCGGCCTCGACCGTGGCCTTGTCGAAGGGTGGAACCTCGAAAACGCCGAGGGGCCCGTTCCAGATGAGGGTCTTGGAGTTATCCATGGCCCGCTTCAACCGCGCCGTCGTCTCAGGACCTGCGTCCAGGATGCGCTCGTGCTCGTCAACCTCCCCAAGGCCGCGGACCCGAGCGGCGGCGCCCGGCTGAAGCGTTTCCGCCACGACGATGTCGAGGGGCAGGAAGAGTTTGCAATTGTTCTGCCCGGCGAGGCGCACGATGTCCCGCGCCGTTTCCGCCAGGTCCTTCTCACAGTAGGAGGCGCCCACGTCATGGCCCTGGGCGTAGAGGAAGGTGTTGGCCATCCCGCCGCCGATGGCGAGTTTATCAAGCTTGGTGACGAGGTTCTTCAGGAGATCAAGCTTGGTGGAGACCTTGGAGCCGCCGACGATCCCAAGCACGGGCCTTTCTGGAGACCCGAGGGCCGCATCAAGGGCGGCGAGCTCGCGCTCCATGGCGAGCCCCGCATAGGCGGGCAGCAGGTGGGCGAGGGCGCTGGTTGAGGCGTGGGCGCGGTGGGCCGCGGAGAACGCGTCATCCACATAGAGATCCCCGAGACGGGCGAGGGCGCCTGCGAAGGTCGGATCGTCCGCTTCCTCGCCGGGATGGAACCGCAGGTTCTCCAGCAAGAGGACGGAGCCGGTCTCCAGGGCCTGGACCGCAGCCTCCGCCGCCTCGCCGACGCAATCGTCGGCGAACGCCACAGGTTTTCCAAGGAGGGCGCTAAGGGGCTCGGCCACGGGCCTCAGGCTCATGCCCTCGACCCTTTTTCCCTTGGGGCGGTCGAAATGAGACAGAAGCACGACACGCGCGCCGGCGCCGGTCAGGGCGCGAATAGTCGGCAGGGCGGCCTTCAAGCGCGTGTCGTCGCCAACGCGGCCATCCTGCATGGGCACGTTGAAGTCGACGCGCACGAGGGCCCGGCGGCCCCCAAGGTCTCCCGCGTCGGCGAGGGTGCGCGCCTTCATCGGAGCAGCCGCGCCATGGCCAGGGCCGTGTCGGCCATGCGCGTGGAGAAGCCCCACTCATTGTCATACCAAGCCAGAACCCGAGCCAAGCGACCGTCGATGACCTGGGTCTGGGGCAGGGCGACGGTGGAGGATGCGGCGACGTGATTGAAGTCGCTGGAGACCAGCGGTTCATGCGTGACCGCCAGGACGCCGGCGAGGGGCCCTTCGGCGGCCGCCGTCAGGGCGGCGTTGATCTCCTCGCGGGTGACCTCCCGAGCGGGAACCACCTTCAGGTCGACCACTGAAACGTTCGGGGTGGGGACGCGGATGGATGAGCCGTCAAGTTTGCCCTTAAGCGCGGGAATCACGAGGCCGATGGCCTTGGCCGCGCCGGTGGAGGTGGGGATCATGGAAAGGGCCGCGGCGCGGGCGCGGTAGAGATCCTTGTGCAACGTATCCAAGGTGGGCTGGTCGCCAGTGTAGCTGTGAACCGTGGTCATGTAGCCGCGCTCGACGCCGCACAGATCCAGGAGCACCTTGGCCACGGGCGCAAGGCAGTTGGTGGTGCAAGAGCCGTTGGAGACCACCACGTCCTCGGCGGTTAGCTCTTGGTGGTTCACGCCGTAGACCACCGTGCGGTCCACGTTCTCCCCTGGGGCTGAAATGAGGACGCGCTTGGCGCCGGCGGAAAGGTGCGCAGCAGCCTTGTCCCGGGCCGTGAAAAGTCCGGTGCACTCAAGGGCGATGTCGACGCCCACGGCGGCGTGGGGCAACTTGGCCGGATCGCGTTCGGCGGTGCACAGAATGGGGCCGCCGCCCACATCCAGAGTGTCCCCCCTTACGGTCACAGCGCCCGGGAAGCGCCCGTGGGTGCTGTCATAGCGAAACAGGTGCGCGTTGGTCTCAATCGGCCCAAGGTCGTTGATGGCTACGACCTCAATATCCGTCCGGCCGTGCTCAAGAATTGAGCGCAGAACCAGTCGACCAATACGACCGAAACCGTTGATCGCGACGCGAACGGCCATTAGGCCCTCCCAAACAGTGATGGCATCCCCGGCGGGGCCTTTCGCGGTCAGAGCCTTGTCTGTCAACCCTCACAGCCGGCTGCGAACCCCGCCTTGGGTCTAGAAGCCGTCAATTTTGCCCTTTGGAGGCCCCCTTGACGGCCTGCACGACCGCCTCGGCCGTGATCCCAAAACCCTCGTAGAGCCGCTCATAGGGCGCAGACGCGCCGAAACTGGACAGGCCGACGAAGGCTCCGTCTGCGCCAATGAATCGATCCCATCCAAAACGGACCCCGGCCTCCACCGCGACCTTCACCGGCGCGTCGCCGACGACGGCGCGCTGGTAGGCGAGGGGCTGACGATCGAAAAGGCCCCAACAGGGCGTTGAGACCACCCGTGTGGGGACGCCTGCGGCCTGGAGGAGAGCCCGGGCCTCTACGGCGATGGCCACCTCGGTCCCGGCTGAGAACAGGCTCGCCCTGGCCGGCCCGCCTTCTGCGGGCAAAAGCTCGTAGGCGCCCCGCGCGCTGGGTTCGTCCGCCAGGGCCTCAAGGCGGACCGCCGGCGTCTTTTGGCGCGACAGGGACAGAAGCGAGGGCCCCTTGGCGTTCGAGAGCGCCGCCTTCCAGCACTCTGCCGTTTCGACGGCGTCGGCGGGTCTGAAAACCAGGAGGTTCGGCATGGCCCGAAGGCTGGCCAAATGCTCAACCGGCTGATGAGTGGGCCCATCCTCGCCGAGGCCGATGGAGTCGTGCGTCATCACATGGACCACCCGGGCGCCCATGAGGGCGCCAAGGCGAATAGCCGGCCGAGAGTAGTCGGAAAACACCAGAAACGTGCCCGCGTACGGGATGACGCCCCCGTGGAGGGCCATGCCGTTCATGGCGGCGGCCATGCCGAACTCGCGCACCCCGTAGCGCACATAGCGGCCGGCGTAGTCGGGCGCGTCGAAATAACCCATGCCCGACACGAGCGTGTTGTTGGATCCGGTAAGATCCGCCGATCCGCCCACCAATTCGGGAATGGCGGGAACCAGAGCCTCAAGGGCGCGCCCGGAAAAGACGCGGGTGGCGTCCTTCGGCGCCTCAAGCGCCTGTTTCGCCCGGAGGGCGTCTAGGGCCTGAAAGGCGTCCGTCGGCAGGGCGCCGGCCTCAACCGCCCGTTCGAACTCGGCGCGTCTGTGGGACGCCTCGTACCGCTCGCGCCACCGCCGGCGCGCCGCTGCGCCGCGCGCGCCGACCTTGCGCCACGCCTGGGCGACATCCTGCGGAATCTCGAACGGGGGGGCCGACCAGCCCATGGCCTCGCGGGCGGCGGCGATTTCCTTGTCGAACAGCACATAACCGTGGCTATGGGGATCGCCCTCCTTGGGGCCGCCGCCGCGGGTGATCTTCGTCTTGCACGCGATCATGCTGGGCCGGTCCTGCCGCATCGCCCAGGCGAGCGCGCGGCCAAGGGCGGCGAAGTCATGCCCGTCAACCGCCCTTACCGCCCAGCCGGCGGCGCGAAAGCGGGCCGCCTGATCGCCGGTCTCCGCCAGGGTGGCCTCGCCGTCTATGGTGGTGTTGTTGTCATCGAACAGAACCGTCAGCTTCGCGAGGCGCAGGCGACCGGCCAAGGAGATCGCCTCGTGACTCACCCCTTCCATGAGGCAGCCGTCGCCGGCGACGACCCACGTCCTGTGGTCGACCAAGTCCGCGCCGAACCGCGCCGCAAGGCTCCGCTCCGCCATCGCCATGCCGACCGCAGTAGCCAGGCCCTGTCCCAAGGGCCCGGTGGTGGTCTCCACCCCGTCGGTGTGGCCGTACTCAGGGTGGCCCGGGGTTGCGCTGCCCCACTGGCGAAAGTCCCGCAGGGCCTGCATGGAGACCCCTTCGAATCCGGTCAGATGCAGCAGGCTATAAAGAAGCATAGAGCCGTGGCCCGCCGAGAGGACGAACCGATCCCGATCCGGCCAGTGCGGCGCCTTCGGATCGAATTTCAAGAAGCGGCTCCACAACACCGTTGCGGCGTCCGCCATGCCTAGGGGCATCCCCTGGTGGCCGGAACGCGCGCGATGAACGGCGTCAAGACTGAGAACCCGAATGGCGTTGGCCATGACGAGGGCGGTGACGGACATGGTAGAACCTAACAGCGGTGCGGACGAAGCGCCGGGCGCGGACCATTGCCCGGCTCAACGCGACGGCGCAAGCTTCCGCCGCCCGCGAGGGCGGACTATGGAACCACGCAGAGACGGGCTGGAGGCGATGGCGCAAGAGCATGAGCTGGGATCCCAAGACGATCCCCTGACCCGAGCCCTGGCGGCGCTCGGCGCGGCGCTGAACGGACTTGATCAGCGGGTTGCGGCTTTTACCGCCGCCGCGACGGAGGGCGACGCGTTTGAACAGGATCGGGCGCGCCTGGCGGCGGAACTCGATGCGGCTCGGGCGCGGGAGCGGGCCCTTGAGGCCGTGGCGGCCGAAGCGTCTGCGGCGTTGGGTCGCGCCGCCGCCGAGGTCCGCGCGGCGCTTACCGCAGAGGAGGCGTGACATGGCGACCGTGGCGGTTATGGTCAACGGCAGAGCCTATAGCGTCGGCTGCGAGGACGGCCAGGAGGCCCACGTGGAGGCCCTCGCGGTGGAGTTTGATCGCCAGGTGCAGGACGTGGCCGACCAGGTCGGTCAGGTGGGAGAGCTGCGCCTGTTTCTTATGGCGGCGCTCATGAGCATCGACGAACTGGCCGATCTACGGATCAGGCTTGAGGACGCCGAGGCCGCCCACCGGGAAGTCCTGGCGGCCCGCGCAGCGGACAAGGCTAGGGCGGCGGACGCCCTGAACGAAGCGGCGCGCCGTATCGATGGCATGCTGAAGCCTGAAGAGATCGGGGCTGCGCCGCTTGAGACGTGGACGAGGGACGCTTAAGTTCGTCGTCGGCGGGTCTTGCTGCGGCTCACGTCGGAGGCCTCTAATCCCGGGGACCTTAATTCACCTCATAGGGAGCTGTCCCTGGCCGAGATCGTGGTTTCGGACACACGGCGCCCACCTGGTCATCCAGGTCCGAGGGGATTGAAACGCCTCCACGGTTCTTCGCGGCGCCGCCACGGGCCAAGGCATGACTGATCAGGCCGACCTTGAAGACGCAGGCTTGGATCATCCCCTCGCCCTCGTTGGTCGGGACAAGGCCTCGGCGCGGGTCCTGGCGTTGGCACGGCGCGAGCGACTTTTTCTGCAGCATCCCGATGCGGGCGTCGCGCTCTCATCCGCCGCGCCCCTAGGCGTCGTGCGCGCCGAGGCCTGTGTGATCTCCGCCTATTGGCCCATGGGCAGCGAGATGGATCCGCGCCCCCTCATGCTTCGACTGGCCGAAGCCGGCGCGGACCTTTGTCTGCCGCGCCTTCTTGAGGGCCCGGCCAGGGCGCCGTTGCGGTTTCATCGCTGGACGCCCGCAGAGCCCCTTCAACAGGGCCCCTTCGGCTTGATGCAGCCAAGGCCCGAAGCCCCTGGCGCAGTTCCGGACCTTCTTTTGGTGCCGCTCCTGGCCTTTGACGAGTCCGGATCGCGACTTGGGTATGGCGGTGGGTATTACGACAGAACCCTTGCGGCCTTGCGCGCCCGAAAGACCGTTGTCGCCGTGGGCGTCGCCTACGCCGGTCAGGAAGCGGACCATGTCCCCGTGAACGACCATGATCAGGCCCTCGATGCGGTCCTCACCGAGAAGGGGTGGCGGCCGGTTGGGCCCCGCATCCCCCTGGGGAAGGCGCCCGACGCGGCGTGTGATACTGAGGCGGAATGAAGCTTGCTTTTTTCGGAGACGTGGTCGGCCGGTCCGGACGCGACGCCCTCATCACCCATCTTCCGGGTCTGCGCCGGCGCTTGCGTCTCGACTTTGTGGTGGCGGACGCGGAAAACATCGCGGGCGGTTTCGGGGTGACCGAGCGGTTGGCTAATGACCTCTTTGACGCGGGCGTCGACTGCGTCACCCTCGGGAACCACGCCTGGGATCAGCGGGAGGCGCTCACGTACATCGCCCGCGAGCCGCGGCTTCTACGGCCCCTAAATTATCCCCGTCTCAGCCACGCGCCCGGGCGTGGAGCTTGGCTCTATGACGCCCCCGCCGGGCGCGTGCTTGTGGCCTGCGTCCTTGGTCACCGGGGCATGGAGGCTCTCGACGACCCGTTTTCCGCCCTCGACCTCGTGCTTGAGGAGACGCCCCTCGGCGTCGCCGCGGACGCGGTGATGGTTGAGGTTCACGCCGAAGCGACCTCAGAGAAGATGGCCATGGGACATTTCTGCGATGGACGCGCGAGCCTCGTGGTCGGCGCCCACACCCACATTCCCACGGCGGACGCTCAGATTCTTCCCGGAGGAACCGCCTACCAGACCGACGCCGGCGCCTGTTGCGATTACGACAGCGTCATCGGCATGAGCAAACACGAATCGGTCCGCCGCTTCGCCACAAAGCTCCCTGGCGAGCGCCATCGCCCCGCCGACGGGCCAGGAACGGTGTGCGGCGTTTTCGTCGACACCGATCCCAGGACGGGTCTGGCGCGCCGCGTCGAACCTATTCGGGTGGGGGGCCGCTTGATCGGTCACGTCCCCGACCTCGACGCCGGCGATCTGGCGTTTCCTACGGCGGCGGACTAGAAGCGCCGTTTCCCCGCGACGCACTCGCCTTCAGATCCCCAACCCCCATGGCCGGCCACTCAAAATTCAAGAACATTCAGTTTCGTAAGGGCGCGCAGGACAAGAAGCGTTCGAAGCTCTTTTCGAAATTATCCCGGGACATCACCATCGCCGCCAAGGCGGGCCTGCCCGATCCTTCGGCGAATGCGCGCCTTCGCCTGGCGATCGCCAACGCCAAGGCGGAATCCATGCCCAAGGACAACATCGATCGGGCGCTGAAAAAGGCCCTCGGCGGCGAAGCAGACACCATGGAGGAGATCCGGTACGAGGGCTTCGGCCCCGGCGGGGTCGGTCTCATCATCGAAACGCTCACAGACAATCGCAACCGTTCCGCCGCCAACCTTCGGGCTATCTTCACCAAGCGCGGCGGCGCCCTGGGCGAAACGGGTTCCGTCGCCTTCATGTTCGATCGCATGGGAGAGATTGTGTATCCTCTCTCTGCAGGATCGGCGGACGCTATGATGGAGGCGGCCATAGAAGCCGGCGCAGAAGACGTGGAGAGCGACCCGCCGTCGGACGACCCGGACGAGGCGCCGCGTCACCGCGTTTACGCCGGCTTTGAGGACGTCAATGCGGTGGTCGAAGCCCTGGAGGCCCAGTTGGGGCCGGCGCTGTCCACGGGCGTCATCTGGCGTCCAAAAACCACCACGCCCGTGACCGGAGACGCCGCGGCTAACCTTCTTAAGCTCCTGGACGCCCTCGACGACGACGACGACGTCCAGTCGGTGTTCGGCAATTATGACATCAACGACGAGGATCTGGCCAAGCTGTCGGTCTGATGGATGAGCCCAAAGCCTTCCCCAGCGACCTGCGCTCGTTCGGCCGCATCCGGTCGCGCGCCATCAAGCCGAGGCGGCAGGGGCTCATGGAGACCCTCTTGCCCAAGGTGGCGCTTCCCGATCCCAAGGCCGGGCCTTTGGACGTCGGTCTTTTCGCGCGGCCGGAACAGAGCCTAAGCCTAGAGATCGGCTTTGGCGGCGGCGAACACCTCGCGGCGCAGGCGTTGCGCGCCCCCGGGGCGGTCTTCATCGGCGCAGAGCCGTTTCACAATGGCGTCGCCAGCGCCTTGCGCCATATGGAAGATCACGGTCTTCAGAACGTCCGCCTACATATGGGCGATGCGCGCGATGTGATCCGCGCGCTTCCGGACGGGCGCCTCGACGCGGTTTTCATGCTTTTCCCAGACCCATGGCCCAAGGCGCGCCATCACAAGCGCCGCCTGATCCAACCGGACGTCCTGCACGCCATCGGCCGGGTCCTCGCGCCCGGGGGTCTGTTCAGGTTCGCGACGGACTGGGAGGACTACGGCGCCTGGACTTTGGATCTGGCGCTGCGAACCGGGCTGTTCACTTGGACAGCCACGTGCGCCGACGACTGGCGCACGCCTTTTCCGGACCACGCCCCCACGCGCTACGAGGCTAAGGGCCTTGGCGACATCAAGCCGATGTATCTTGAGTTTCGCCGCCGCTGAGCCCACGGACCGTCCGCCAGATCGCCTTGTCCTTTAGTTCTGCCGCAATGAAGCGGACATGGGCCTCGCGCTCCGCCGGCGTCGATCGGGGGGACATGGGGCGCGGTCGCGGCGGATAGGGGCCGGCGTCCTCATCCCGCCCGATGGCGACCCTTTTAACCGCCGGCGACAGATCAAGAGCCCGCTCCTTCCCGCCTTGCAGCTCCAGATAGACCATTGCGAGGAGCCGGGTGTCGATCAGGGCGCCGTGCTTTTCGCGCTCCGCCAGTGAGATTTTGTATCGCTTACAAAGGGCGTCGAGGGAGTTGTACATTCCCGGAAACCTAAGCTTGGCCATCTCGAAGGTGCATATCCAGCGCGGCTCGGGGAGGATGGTCCGGCCGGCCCGTTCAAGCTCGGCGTTGATGAAGCCGCGGTCGAAGGCTGCGTTGTGGGCGATGAGCGGGGCCTCGCCGATGAAATCCAGAAAAGCGTCGACGACGTCAGGGTTGGAGAACCTGGGCTTTCCCAGAAGATCCGCCTTGCTGATGCCGTGAATGCGCTCGGCTTCGGGGTCTATTTCGCGTTCCGGATCAATGTAGCGGTGAAAACTTCGGCCTGTCGGCAGGAGATCCTCGACCTCGATGCAGGCGATTTCAATGAGACGGTGACCCGTTTTCGGATCAAGGCCTGTGGTTTCCGTATCGAGAACGATTTCGCGCGCCATGGACGGAAAAATGCAGCGCGTCGTCCGCCGCGTCCAGACGGTGAAAAGTGACCTAACGTCCTGGTCTGACGGAGCGCCATCCTGGCGTGCGGACAGCCGCGATGACGGTCTCAACCTGGCGTCGGGCCGCCTCCACACCTCGGCTTGTGTCGATGACGAAATCTGCGGACGCCCGTTTTTCCTGATCCGGGGTCTGCCGCTTTAGGATCGCCTGAAACTTCTCCTCCGTCATACCGGGACGGGCGAGGACGCGCGCGCGCTGCTGTTCAGGATCGCACGAAGCGACCACCACCACATCGACGGCGCGGTCTCCGCCGGTTTCGAACAAGAGGGGCACGTCCAAGAGCACTAGATCGGCCCCTTTGGCCGCGGCGCCCTGCAAAAACTGCAGACGATCCTGCCCAACCAGGGGATGAACGATGGCTTCCAGGCGCTTCATTGCAGCGGCATCGTCAAGGACGCGTGTTGATAGAAGAGATCGGTCGACGGATCCGTCCACCACCACCCCAGGAAACGCGTCTTCGATAGGACGAACCGCCGCCCCTCCCTTGCGGTAAAGGGCGTGGACTGCAGAGTCCGCGTCGTAGGTTGGAACCCCAGCCTGGGCGAACAGACCCGCCGTCGTGGTTTTTCCCATCCCGATGGAGCCGGTGAGGCCCAAGCGCCTCATGCGGGCTCTCCTAAAGCCGCCAGGAGGAAATCGCGGTCTGACCTGTCAGGGTTCGGCGCCACGCCATAAAAGGCGCTGAAGGAGGGCGCGGCCTGTCCGATCAACATATCAAGGCCGTCGACGGTCTTAAGGCCCCGCCGGCGGGCGGACTGAAGGAACTCGGTCCGCAACGGGCGATAAAGCATATCCATGACCACCATATCCGGTGGCGCTGGAATGTCCTCGAGGTCGAGCGCCGGCGAGCCGGCCATCTCGGCGGAGGTCGTGTTGATTAAGGTTCCACCGTCGGCCAGAGCGGCTTGCGCATCCTCAAGCGTGAAGGCTTCCGCGTCAAAAGTTTCGGCGAGAGCGTGCGCGGCGGACGCCGTGCGATTCACGATCCTAAGATGGCGGACCCCATGGGCGCGAAGGGCCGCGGCGGCCCCCCTCGCGGCGCCGCCAGCGCCGAGGATGACGACGGGAGAGGCGGTAAGGTCGTGATCCGGCGCTTGGTTTTGGAAGGCGTAGAGAAGGCCGACCCCGTCGGTGTTGTCCGCCGCGACCCGGCCGTCCGCATGGAAGAGGAGCAGATTGGCCGACCCCGCGTCCACGGCCGCGGCGCTGGGAAGATCGGCCAAGCGTAGAGCTCTGACTTTAAAGGGCAGGGTCACGTTGACCCCCCGCACGGCGCCCCCGCGAAGCGCCTCCACGAAGGTTTCAAATCGCTCGGGTGCGACGGCAAAGGGGACGTAGGCGCCGTTGATGCGAGATTTCGCGATCCACCGGCCATGAAGCTGAGGGCTAAGGGAATGACCGAGGGGCGCCCCCACCACGCCGGCCGCCATCATTGGGTGGGGATGCGATGCAGCGGTCACGTCTTCAGAACCCCTTGACGGCGCAGATGGTCCAGAACCGGGAGAAGGGGAAGGCCGAGGACCGTGAAGTAATCCCCCTCCACCGCCGCGAAGATCTGGGCGCCTAAGCCTTCAAGGCGGTAAGCTCCGACGCATGAGAGGAGTTTAGAACCTTCCGCCTCGATGTAGTGGTCGAGAAAGTCGGGCGAGAGGGCGCGGACCATCAGCTTGGCGGTCTTCAGGTCGCGCCAGATGGGCGCCCCGTTTTCGGCGATCACGGCGGCTGAATGTAAAAGATGCGTCCGTCCTGAAAAGAGCTCTAGGTGGCGACGCGCCTCGGTTAGATCATTCGCCTTGTCGAAAAGACGGCCGTCAAGCTCCAGGGTCGTGTCCGCTCCGAGGATAAGGCCGGAGCGTCGGCGCGAAACCTGGACGGCTTTAGCCTCGGCCAGGGCGTCAGCTACGTCGCGTGGGCTCCCGCCTTCCGCCAGAAGCGCTAGCTTAAGCGCGGTTTCGTCCACGGCGGGGCGCACTGTTTCAAATCTCACGCCGGCGTCGGACAACATCGCCGCCCGCGAGGCGCTGGAGGAGGCGAGGACGAAAGGCTTCACGCCGCGCCCTCGGGCCGACCGGCGCGGCGGGCGTTGAGAAGGTTGATCACCGCGGCCGCGGTTTCCTCCACGGATCTGCGCGTGACGTCTATAACGGGCCAGCCATGCCGGTCGAACAAGCGCCGGGCGCTGATGGTCTCTTCGCGCACAGCGTCTTGATCGACATAGCTTGTGTCCCTGCCCTCGTTTAGGGAAAGTAGGCGATTGCGCCGGATCTGGATGAGGCGGTCAGGCGAGACGATCAATCCAACGATCAGAGGTTTGGTGGCGCAGAGAAGCCGGTCCGGCGGATTGGCCCCAGGGACCAGGGGAACGTTGGCCGCCCGCACGCCGCGGTGGGCGAGGTAGATGCAGGTCGGCGTCTTCGAGGTCCGGCTTACCCCGACTAGAACCACATCCGCGCTTTCGAGGTCCTGACCGCCCTGACCGTCGTCGTGTCCGATGGCGTAGTTCAAAGCCTCAATCCGGTTGAAATACTCAGTGTCGAGGGTGTGCTGGCCCCCGATGCGCGTGGAGAGCTGGGCGCCAAGATAGCGCCCAAGGGCCGCCGTCATGGGATCAAGGGCGGCGATGCATGGGGCGTCGAACACCCGGCAGCCCGCCTCCAGAGCCATGCGCAGATCACGGTCGACAATGGTGTGGATGACGACGCCAGGAGCGTCCTCCACCGCCCTCAGAACCCGCTCAAGTTGCCGCTGAGACCGCATCAGCGGGTACATGTGCTCGATGGGAAGGACATCGTCAAAGCGCGCGCACACGGCCTTGCTCATGGCGTTAAGGGTTTCACCCGTGGAGTCGGAGACGAGATGAACATGGAAGTAGGTGGAAAACCGGGGGGGCGGCGACGTCATGGGCGTGGTGTCATCCGAGTGCGAAAACGTCGCAGCAGGTTCCTGGGGATCAAGCCGGTGATGTTTTCTCCAAAACCCGGGTTTAGCGGAGGATGAAGCGCGCGGAAACGGCCTCGTTTGAGGGCGGCCCCGTTGGAGGGTGGACGCCGGGGGATTTCCGGCTTCACAGTTTACTGTTTCTTAACCCTGTGCGGTGGGGAGCCTTACGGTTTGGTTGCGCCGGGGATAGGGCGCTCCGTTCGCAGCCACGCGGTGACGGAGTTAACGAAACCTTTACAAAAAAAGAGCGTGTTAAGGAGTTGTTAAGCGCGTCCACATGGTCTGCGTAATCGGTTTCGGTCTGTGGACGTCTCAAGGGGCGGCGGGGGGCTGGCTTCGGTTTAGGCGGGTTATCCCCGAACCGCGGGGGGCCAGTCTCTGGTTCCATCTTTCAAAAAGCCTATCAGAGTGAAGATGAAGGAAAGAGTTCAGTCCGAGGCTTGAGGAGTAGGCCGGGACGGGTTTAAAGGGGCCAATGAGGGACCCCTGCTTAAGCTTGATCCGGCAACGACCCCGAGGGTGTTCGGGTCTTGAGGCCGAAGCGTCCACCATTGGGGTCGACCAGGGCAGAGTCCGCCGCGGCCGGGGATGCTCGCCCAGCCGAGAGCCTCAACACGGCGCGTTTGCGCTCGACGGTCACCACCCGCGGCGCCACCCATGACACAACGGGTTTCGGTGGTGCTCTTCAATCTGGGGGGACCGGACAGCCTCAAGGCTGTTCGACCTTTTTTGTTCAATCTTTTTAATGATAAGGCGATCATAAGCCTGCCTCAGCCCCTGAGGTGGTGCCTCGCCCAATTGATTTCACGCATCAGAGCGCGAACAGCGGTCGAAATTTATGCCCAGATGGGCGGCGCGTCTCCGCTGGTCGCGGAGACCGAAGCCCAGCGCGCCGCGCTGCAATCAGTTCTTGAAAGCCGGTTGGATGGCGGGGTCCAGACGGTCGTCGCTATGCGCTATTGGAAGCCGCTGACGCGGGATGCCGCCCGGGCGGTCAAGGCCTTCGCTCCGGACCATATTGTCCTGCTTCCGCTCTATCCGCAGTTTTCCACGACCACCACGGGCTCATCGGTCAAGGCTTGGCGCGCCCAGTACGACGGTCCGGGCCAGGTCCATACGGTGTGTTGCTATCCCGAGGATCCGGATTTCGTGGCCGCCCATGTCGCGAAGATTGAAGAGGTCTTAGCCGGGCGATCCCTTAGCGAGCTTAGACTCATCTTCTCAGCCCACGGTTTGCCCGAGAAGGTGATCAACGAGGGAGATCCCTACCAGTCCCAAGTGGAGCGTACAGCTAAACGGGTCGCCGAAGCCGCTGGCGCGCTCGACTGGGTGGTCTGCTATCAAAGCCGCGTCGGGCCGTTGAAGTGGATCGGTCCCAGCACGGTAGAAACCCTTCAGAAGGCGGGCTCTGAGGGCATTGGCGTCGTCGTCGTGCCCATCGCCTTCGTGTCTGAACACTCGGAGACACTGGTCGAGCTTGACCTGGAATATAGCGAAGTGGCTGAAAAAGCTGGCGTGCCCATTTATCTCCGGGCGCCCGCAATCGGCGAGCAGGCGCGGTATATCGAAGCCCTTGCGCGAATTACCCAAGACGCACTGCTTGAGTCTGAAGTCCATAGCCAGGCTGCGCCATGTCATGAGCGTTTCGCCCAATGTCCATTCCGCAAGGTAAAGAGGGTTCGGTGAACGCCTATCTTCTCTACAACATTCTTCGCGGCGTCCATATCCTAGCGGACATCGCCTGGATGGCGGGTTTGCTCTATCTGCCGCGCCTGTTCGCCTATCACACCAAGGCGACCCCCGGATCTGAGATGGATGAAACCTTCAAGGTGATGGAGCGCAAACTCTACCGGATCATCATGAACCCGGCCATGGTCGCCGCCTGGATCCTGGGGCTCTCGCTTATCGTCCTCGACGGAACCCAGAGGTTAGGCTGGGGCTTCATGAAAAGCCCTTGGATGTTGACCAAGCTTTCTGGGGTTATCGTTTTGACGGGATGGCATCAATTTCTCGGCCGAGGTCTGAAGGCGTTCGCCGCGGGCCGCAACAGACGCTCCGAGGTTTTCTGGCGCGCCACCAATGAAGTGCCCTTTCTGGCCGCTATCGTCATGGTGCTTTCTGTGACGACCAAGTTCGGATCTTAGCCCGTCGCGCTTGACGCCGACCCCGCACTATGGTTCGCCTCTTACCTGTCGTCGCCGAGTCATGTGCGACGGCTCCCGCCCTCTCGGTCAAGCTGCGCCTTCGGCCGCTGACCAGCCAAGACATCCCGGGGTCCAATACCCGCCCGGCGCCCTCATCGGCGCGCCGGGAGACTGTGAGTTAGAAATGCCCAACGACATGGATCTCGCCCTTGAGACGGCGCCGGCTACGGGCGCAGAATTGCTAGAAGCATCTGACGATAATTCCGCCGCCGCTGTCATCGCTGCGACGCTTCCCAGAATGTCGCTTCAGGAATTGAAGGAGAAGTCACCCACAGACCTTCTCGCATTTGCCGAGAGCCTGGAGGTTGAGAACGCCAACGCCATGCGCAAGCAAGATATGATGTTTGCGATCCTCAAGACTTTGGCCGAAGAGGGCGTCGAGATTTCTGGGTCAGGGACCTTGGAAGTGCTCCAGGACGGCTTTGGTTTCTTGCGGTCTCCTGAAGCGAACTACCTTCCAGGGCCCGACGATATCTACGTCTCGCCCTCCCAGATCAGAAAAATGGGTTTGAAAACCGGCGACACCGTAGAAGGTCCGGTCCGCGCGCCGCGGGAGGGGGAACGGTATTTCGCCCTCCTCAAGGTCGACACGGTCAATTTCGAAAGCCCAGACAATGTTCGCCACAAGGTCCACTTTGACAATTTGACGCCGCTCTATCCGGATGAACGGCTCACCATGGAAATTGATGATCCGACCCTGAAGGATCGGTCCGGTCGCGTCATCGATATCGTGGCGCCCTTGGGCAAGGGGCAACGCTGCCTGATCGTCGCGCCGCCGCGGGTTGGCAAGACGATCATGATGCAGAATATCGCCAAGGCGATCGCCGCCAACCACCCGGAATGCTACCTCATCGTCCTCCTCATCGACGAGCGCCCTGAGGAAGTCACCGACATGCAGCGCACGGTTAAGGGCGAGGTTGTGTCCTCGACCTTCGATGAGCCGGCCACGCGGCACGTGGCGGTTGCCGAGATGGTGATCGAGAAGGCTAAGCGCCTCGTGGAGCACAAACGCGACGTCGTCATCCTTCTGGACAACATCACAAGACTTGGCCGCGCCTACAACACCACGGTGCCTTCCTCAGGAAAGGTTTTGACCGGGGGCGTCGACGCCAACGCCCTTCAACGCCCCAAGCGCTTTTTCGGTGCGGCCCGGAATATTGAAGAAGGCGGGTCTTTGACCATCATCTCCACCGCCTTGATCGATACAGGATCGCGTATGGACGAGGTGATCTTTGAAGAATTCAAAGGGACCGGGAACTCAGAAATCGTTCTGGATCGGAAGGTCGCCGACAAGCGTATTTTCCCGGCCATTGACGTGCTGAAGTCAGGAACGCGGAAAGAGGAGCTGCTGACGCCAAAGGATCAGCTGCAGAAGACCTACGTTCTGCGCCGCATCCTCAGCCCCATGGGCGCTCAGGACGCTATAGAGTTCCTTATCGACAAGTTGCGGCAAACCAAGAACAATGCCGACTTCTTCCAGTCGATGAACACCTAAAGGGTGTGACGCCGCCGCTGATCGGCGAACGCGGGGGACGAGGATAGGGACGGAAAATGTCCGCCCCGGTGCGCCAGGGAGCGGCCATATGAAGATTAAAGTAGAAATTGAGTGCACCCCGGTGGAGGCGCGATCCTTCCTGGGGCTGCCTGACGTCACCCCGCTCAATGACCATATGGTCCAAGAGATGACCAAGAGGATGGACGCCAATATGGCGGCCCTGCAGCCGGAAGAACTCATGCGATCCTGGGCGGCTTTTGGGGGCCAGGCCCAAGAGCAGTTCCGTAAACTCATGACGGCGGCCGCGGATGCCGCACTTTCACGGTCCTCGTCCAGGTCCTAATGCGTGACACGATTTTCGCCCTGGCGACTGCGCCGGGGCGGAGCGCGGTGGCGATCCTTCGTCTTTCAGGCGACCGGTCCAGAGACGCGCTTCTACGGCTCACAGGCCGTCTCCCCCCCCCGAGGCGAGCAACCCTGCGCACGTTGCGGCATGGGGGCGAGGCCCTAGATCAGGCCCTCGTCCTGTGGCTTCCAGGCCCCGGAAGCTTCAGCGGCGAGGACATGGCCGAGTTTCACATTCATGGCGGCGCCGCGGTTGTCGAGGCCTGTTGCAACGCCCTCACAGCCTTGGGCCTAAGGACCGCCGAGCCGGGAGAGTTTACGCGCCGAGCCTTTGAAGCCGGGCGCCTCGAGCTCTCAGAGGCGGAAGCCGTCGCCGATCTCGTTGACGCGGAGACCGATGCGCAACGCCGACAAGCCTTGGCGCATCTCGGCGGCGCCCAACACCGGCGAAGCGAGCGGTGGCGCGAACAGCTTCTTTCTGCTTTGGCGCTCCTTGAGGCCCAGATCGATTTTCCCGATGAGGAGGTGCCGGCGGACATCGCCCGTGACGCGATGCGGCCCCTTGAAGAGCTCAAGGCTGAGCTTGAGGTCGTCCTTGCCGACGTGAGAGGCGAACGGGTGCGGGAGGGCGTTCGCATCGCCATCATCGGCGCGCCCAACGCAGGGAAATCGAGCCTTTTGAATGCCCTCGCAGGCCGCGACGCCGCTATCGTCACGCCCATTGCCGGGACTACGCGGGATGTAATCGAGGCGCCGATGGTCCTGGGCGGATATAAGGCGACGCTTGCGGACACCGCGGGGCTGCGTGAAACCACAGATGTTGTGGAGATGGAAGGGGTCCGACGGGCCCGGGCATGGGCCGAGGGCGCTGACCTGCGGCTACTCGCCGCCGAGCCCGCTGGCCGGGAGGACTTGGGGGTGTTTACGGGGCTTCTACGGCCAGGGGACTTTCTCGTGGCGACAAAGGCCGACCTCGGGGCGCGGGGGGCGGGCGAGCTGGAGCGGCTGGCTAAGGCCGCAGGGCTCGCCGGTTTCTCCACATCGGTGCAGGACGAAGGGACCATCGTCACGTTGCGCCGGGCCTTGGAGGCCTGGGTGACGCAGGCCCTAGCCGGCGCGGATGCGCCCGCCATCACGCGGGAGCGGCACCGCTGGCTTCTTGGCGAGGGACTGTCGCACCTAGGCAGGGCGTTAGGGCGGCCGTCGGGGGATGCCGAACTTATCGCCGAGGATGTGCGCCTGACGGTGAGGGCGCTTGAGCGCCTCTCAGGTCGGATCGATTCAGAGGCGGTTCTGGATAGGGTTTTCTCAACCTTCTGCATCGGTAAGTAACCTCGCGTTCAGGATGTTTCACGTGAAACACTGGGGGCGGCGCGCCGAGGGATGTTTCACGTGAAACATCACCCACCCCCGGCGAATGCGGCGGCAAGGGCTCGACGGCCCCGGCGGCAGCGACTAAACCGACGGCCCGAGGAGCCAACCATGTGGGACGTCATCGTCATTGGAGGGGGTCACGCGGGCGCGGAGGCCGCCGCCGCCGCTGCTCGGTATGGCGCACAGACGCTGCTCCTTACCCATCGCCTCGACGCCATCGGAGAGATGTCGTGCAACCCCGCCATCGGTGGTCTGGGCAAGGGACATCTTGTCCGCGAGATCGACGCCCTAGACGGCCTCATGGCGAAGAGCGCCGATCGATCCGGCATTCAGTTCCGTTTACTCAACAGATCGCGAGGGCCCGCCGTCCGGGGGCCGCGCGCGCAGATCGATCGCGCGCTCTACCGCCAGGCCGTGCAAGATGCGCTCACGGCCACGGCTAATCTGACCCTTAAGGCGGCTGCCGTTGAGGATCTCATTATCGAAGACGGCCGCGTCGTTGGCGTGGTGGACGCCGCAGGCGGCGCCTATCGGAGCGCTGCGGTTGTTCTTACCTCGGGGACATTTCTTCGCGGGGTCATTCATCGTGGGGAGGAGCGGATCCCCGCCGGCCGCGACGGGGACGCTCCCGCCCTGGGCCTGGCGGACCGCCTTTACGCCATGGGCTTGCCCATAGGACGTTTGAAGACCGGTACGCCGGCGCGACTTGACGGCACGTCCATCCGCTGGGCTGCGGTCGATCGTCAGGAGGCTGACGTCGATCCCTATCCCTTTTCGGTGCTCACGCGCGAGATCACGGCGCCCCAGATCGCCTGCGGCGTGACGGAGACCAATGCCGAGACGCACCGGATCATCGCAGAAAGACTCGGTGAATCCGCGGTTTACGGCGGACGAGCCCTCGGTCGTGGGCCTCGCTACTGCCCCTCCATTGAGGACAAGGTGGTCCGGTTTCCCGATAAGACCTCCCACCAGATCTTCCTTGAGCCGGAGGGACTTCAGGACGACACGGTCTATCCCAACGGCGTCTCGACATCCGTCGCACCGCAGACCCAGGACGCCTTCTTGCGGACCATCCGCGGACTCGAGAATGTGCGCATCCTGCGTTACGGATACGCCATCGAATATGATTATGTAGATCCCCGCGCCCTCACCCCCGCCCTGGAGGTTCGGTCAGCGCCGGGCCTGTTTCTCGCCGGCCAAATCAACGGCACCACAGGATATGAAGAAGCGGCCGCCCAAGGTCTGGTCGCGGGCCTCAACGCTGCGCGAACCGCCGCCGGCGCGCAACCGGCCGAGTTCTCTCGGGCGGAGGCGTACATCGGCGTGATGATCGATGATCTCGTTACCCGCGGCGTCACCGAGCCCTATCGCATGTTTACGAGCCGGGCGGAGTTTCGTCTGCGCCTGCGGGCGGACAATGCGGATCTGCGTTTGACGCGCCTAGGCGTGGAGTTGGGCGTCGTGGGATCTGAGCGCGCTGGCCACTATCGTGAGAAGGTCCGCGCCCTGGAGGCGGCGCGAGAGGAGGCCCGAAACCTCACCCTCACCCCTGCTGAAGCGGCCAAGTACGGCGTGCGGGTCAACGACGACGGCCGCCGGCGCGCGTTCAGTCAGCTCCTCGCCCATCCGGAAGGCGGCTTTGAAGTCCTCAAGCGCATCTTCCCGACCATCGCTCAATGGCGCAAGGACGTGCGCGAACAGCTCGAAGTGGACGCAGCCTACGAAGGATACCTAGAGCGACAGGAAAATGACGTCGTCGCGTTCCGCCGCGATGAAAATCTTCGACTTTCACCAGATCTGGACTATCGCCAGATCGGCGGCCTGTCTGCAGAATGCCAGGAGAAATTGTCGCGCGTCCGACCCGCGTCCCTCGGCCAAGCCAGCCGGATCGAAGGCGTTACCCCCGGCGCCCTTACGGCTCTGCTGGCCCATGTGCGGCGCCGGGAGAGCGCCTGAGGTGGATGACGAAACGTTCGACGCCGCCGCGTTTCAGGCCATCTCCGGCGCTAGCTCTACTGAAATGGCGGATCTGCACGCTTACAAAGCGCTCATTGGCCAGTGGGGCGAGCGGATGAACCTTGTAGGTCCTTCCGCCCTCACGCAGTTTTGGCCTCGGCATGCCTGGGATAGCGCCCAGCTCCTTGACCTTGCGCCCACCCAGAGGGTGTGGGCGGACGTAGGCGCTGGCGCCGGTTTCCCGGGCCTCGTCTTGGCTATCTTCCTCAAGCGGCGCCCTGGGTCGGTGGTGCATCTGGTGGAAAGCATCACAAAACGGTGCAGGTTTCTTGAGGCGGCGGCTGAAACCCTCAGACTTCCCGTGGTTGTCCACAACGCACGCGCGGAACATACACGCATTGAGGGGCTTGAAGTGGTGACCGCCCGGGCCTGCGCCCCTATGGTTCGCCTCCTGGGTTTCGTCGAGCCCATGATGCGCGGAGGCGCCGAGGGCCTCTTCCTGAAGGGCAGGGACGTCGAAGCCGAAATTCAACAGGCCCTGGCGTCTTGGCGTTTCACCGCAGAGCTCATCCCCAGCCGAAGCGGCGAAGGGGGCAACATCGTCAAGGTTAAGAGGATTAACCGTGTCTGAGATCTCATCCGCGCCTAAACGCGTGCTGGCCGTCGCCAATCAAAAAGGCGGCGTCGGCAAGACCACAACCGCCATCAATCTCGGCACCGCTCTGGCCGCCGTCGGAGAAAAAGTCCTCATTTTGGACGCCGATCCCCAAGGCAACGCATCCACGGGCCTTGGCGTCGCTAAGACCCGGCGCACAACAACGCTTTACGATGTCCTTGTGCGCGGCGCCGCCTTGCGCTCCGCCGTCGTCGAGACGGCCGTCCCAGGCTTGCATCTGGTTCCAGCCGATGCGGATCTTTCGGGCGCTGAAATCGAGCTTAGCCAACACGCGAGGCGATCCTACCGCCTTCGCGAGGCCCTGGCGGCGCTTTCGGGAGGCGAGACAGGCGCATACGACTATGTCTTGATCGACTGCCCGCCTTCTCTCAACCTGCTGACCGTAAACGCCATGACCGCCGCGCACGCGGTCCTCGTGCCGCTTCAGTGTGAGTTTTTCGCCCTGGAAGGCCTGACCCAGCTCATGCGAACCGTGGAGCTGGTGCGCGGAAGCCTCAATCCCAGCCTGGAGATCCAGGGCGTCGTCCTCACCATGTACGATCGTCGCAACAGCCTTTCTGAACAGGTGGCTGCTGACGTGCGGGCGCATTTCGGCGACAAGGTCTACGATGCGGTTATTCCACGCAACGTGCGCGTCTCCGAAGCGCCGTCCTTCGGCAAGCCCGCCCTGATCTATGATTTGAAATGCAGTGGGAGCCAGGCCTATCTGCGGCTTGCGCGTGAAGTTGTGCGCCGTGAGAGCGCACGGCGCACCAAGGCTAACGCGGCTTAAGGAGGCGAAGATGTCTGAGGCGAGTGGGCGTAGGGGACTGGGCCGGGGCTTGTCCGCCCTCTTGGGCGAGGCTGATGCGCCAACGCCGGCCTCGGACGCGCCAAGGGCGAACGACGGCCGACGAGAGGTCCCCATCGAGCTCTTGCGGCGCAATCCGGACCAACCCCGCCGATCCTTCGGCGAGGCGGAATTGACCGAGCTGGCCTCATCAATACGGGAGAAGGGTGTGCTCCAGCCCCTCCTGGTGCGTTCAGCGCCAGGCGCACCGGGGGAATATCAGATCATTGCCGGAGAGCGCCGGTGGCGCGCGTCCCAGCAAGCGGGCCTGCGGACCTTGCCGGT
>Ga0209208_10000052_pt1 | contig 109031 bp, 81 predicted proteins | sample S1TSphfallax_3_FD_187694 | JGI IMG/M metagenome (GOLD analysis project Ga0209208, IMG submission 187694) | Host-associated microbial communities from peat moss isolated from Minnesota, USA - S1T2_Fd - Sphagnum fallax MG (SPAdes) (version 2) | ecosystem: Host-associated > Plants > Peat moss >... | reverse complement strand
TTGCACCCCAGATACAGCGGCGCCGTCACCAGCACCGCACCCAGCACCACCGGAAAATTCCTGGCCAGCACGGCATCATACGTCAGCAGCCCCAACCCTGGCCGATCGAACACCATCTCCACCAGCACCGCACCCGAAAGCAGACTGCCCACCCCCACGCCCAGCACCGCGATCACCGGCACAATCGCCATCGGCAACACAAACCGCCACGCGACCCACGCCCGCCCGATCCCGAATGCGCGAAACGTGCGTACATGGTCCGCCGTCAGCCCCTCCAGCATCGCCGCCCGCATCAGCCGGCACAAATACCCCACCCACCCAAGCCCCAGCGCCAACGAAGGCAACGCCAGATGCCGCAACGCATCCACCGGATCGCCCTCCCGCCCCACGCCGATCGCCGGAAACCAGTGCAGCGTTACCGCGAACAGCAACAACGCATAAATCGCCACAAGCGATGTCGGCAGCGCGATCGCCGCCGCCGAAACAACCCCCACCACCCGATCCGCCCACCCATCCGCGCCCAGCGCGCAAAAACACCCCAGCGGAACCCCCAACGCCATCGCCCAGCCAATGCCCGCCGCCGTCAAGGCCAGCGTATGCGGCAATGCATGCAGCAACAGCCCGGCCACCGGCTGATGCGTGAGTACATCGCGCCCCAAATCCCCATGCAGAATGCGCCAGAGAAACCGGAAAAACTGCACCGCAACCGGCTGATCCAGGCCCATCTCCGCCCGCAACGCCGCCTTCTGCGCCAGGCTCGCATGCGGCCCCAACACCACGCTCGCCGGATCCCCCGGCACCACGCAGATCAGGCAAAACAAGACCAAAACCGTCGCCAGCATCACCAGCAAACCATGCCCCACCCTGCGCGCGAGAAATCCAATCACCTAGCGAACAGTCAAAAGTTCTTTGCTTCTTTCTTTCAAGAAAGAAGATTCTTTTTTCTTTTGTTCTTTTTTGAAAAAAAGAACCAAAAAACTTTTACCCATGTGTATCCGCTTTCACTGGGCTATCGTGCCACACGTCATCAAACACACAGGCGCCATCGAGAAACGCGCGCAAGGCGGAGCGCAGGCCGGCCTCACCAAAATCCGTCTCGCTCTCAATCCGCACATCCCAATCCGGCCGCCGCATGAACTGCACGCGCTTAAACGCCACCCGCGCCGGCCCATCGCCAATTTCGTAAACCTCCCGGCCAGACGCGCCAAAAACCAGATCCCCCAGCCGCATCGTCGGCTTCGTAACACTCACCTCCAGCGCCGCACCCCCCGTCACCACATCCCGCCGCACCACCCGCGCATACGCGGCCGGCGCCACCACCTCATGCGCAATCGCCACCGCCGCCACCGGCTCCTCAAACCCGCCAAACGCCGCCGCCCCTTCCGGCAACCCCGGCAAACGCAGCACCGCGCTCCCCGGCCAAACCATCCACCCCGCGGCCACCCTCTCCGGCCACGCCATCGGCCAATACGCGCTCGACATCGCCAGGCGCATCCGCCGCCCCGCGGCAAACACATACGCCACGCTCTTCAGCGCCACCCTCACCCCAAACCGCGCCCCCGCTGCACACCCCTCCGGCCGACGCACCCGCAACAGCCCGAACGTCACCCGTGCCGAAACCCCATCCTCCCGCACCTCACACAACCGCACCGCCAGCAATCCCGCAGGCCCCGCCAGCGACACCTCCATCGCCAGCACCGCCGCCCCCACCAGCGCCACATCCTCGCTCAGCACCTCGCTGTCGAAACACAGCGACAGCCCATCATCCTCCCGTTGATCGCCCTGAAATTCCGGCCCGCTCCCGCCCCCATCCAGCGGGCACCATTCCCCACCCCACACCCCGCAATGCGGCGGCGTATCCAAAGCCACGCCCGGCCCCGCCTCGCCCAAATTCGCCCCCACCTCCAGCCGCCCCCCCGCCAGCCGCATCTCCCGCACCGCCGCCTCCGCCGGCCACCCCGCAACCCTGATCCAGCGCCCGCCGATCGAAATCCCCCCCGCCCCCGGCACCAGATCCCGCCCAAGCCACAATGTCAGATCCGCACAGGCCGCAGCGCCGGGTGACTCGCCATACAGATGCTGCCGCCACCAGCCGAGACATTCTTGCAGAAACCCGATCGCCGGCCCCGGCATGCCCCAATTGGGATACATATGCGTCCACGGTCCGATCAGGCCCCGCCGCGGCACAGCCAGATGCTGCATCAACCGCAGCACGGCATCCGGATAGCCATCCGTCCATCCGCCCACCGCGAACACCGGGCACGCGATGGCGCCGTACTCCTCGCACACCGACCCATGGCGCCAATACGCATCGCGCTCCGGATGGGCCAGCCAAATGCCCAGCGGCGGCGCCAGCCCGGCCAGCCGCGCCGCCCACATCTGCCGCCACCGCGCCCCCACCTCGGCCGGGTCCGGCGGCCGCGCCATCTGCGCGAACAGCCCCGCACCCCACTGAAGCCCATCCGAGAGCAGCGCCCCGCCCATGGTATGCACGTCGTCGCGATAGCGATCGTCGGTGGAGCAACACGTAATGATCGCCTTCAGCGCCGGCGGCCGCCGCGCCGCCACTTGCAAGGCGGCAAAACCGCTCCAGGAAATGCCGATCATCCCCACCGCACCGCTGCACCAATCCTGAGCCGCGATCCAGGCGATCACCGCCACCGCGTCATCCTGCTCCTGCGGCGTATATTCGTCCGTCAGCACCCCATCGGAATTGCCGCTGCCCCGCAGATCCACGCGCACCGCCGCCAGCCCGTTCTGCGCGAACCACCCGTGCAGCATGGAATCGCCCACCGCCGTCAGGTCGGATTGCCGATAGGGGATCCATTCCAGCACCGCCGGCGCCCGATCCACACAAACGGCGCGCCACAGCCGCCCGGCCAGAACGGCGCCATCCGGTAGTGGGATCCAGATTTGCTCGTACTCTGCCGCGCCCTCGGTGGTCACCGCGATCCTCCCGGCCGCGAAAAACCCTGCAAGCCCTGCGCCAGCTCAGCCGCCCTGCCGTCGCACATACAGCTCGACACTCGTGGGACAAAAATTGTTCACCGGCATGATGTCCTGCGGGCAGGTGGAGAACACGACCACCGCATCCATTTCCGCCCGCAATTCCACCCTGTCCCCCGGCGCGCTCACCGGCGCGCGCATCTCCAGCGCGCCCGCCGGCCCCACGGCCACGTTCATGAACAGATTGAGCGGCGCCGGTGTCACCACGCGCGCCAGCCCCAGCGCCGCCAGCGCCAAGCCGAGATTATCGCTGCAATTCTCATGGCCGGGATCGCCGCCAAGCTGCGCATACCGCGCGCTGTCGCAGGCGGCGATCAGCGTGTCGTGCACGCCGGGTGACGTATCGGCAACCAGGCTCAGGATCGCCCGCCGCCGGTTCGTCACGAGCGTATCCCCCACCGCCGGTATCAGCCGCAGCAGCGCGGTGCGGCTATGCTCCATGGACATGAACTCGCCCATATCCCCCGCGCTGAACGCCCAGGTATCCACCACCTGGCTGCCGTAGGTATTCACCACGCCCACCACATCCCCGCACGAAAGCCGAACGCCGATTCCCGTGCGGGCCGGGAGTATGGTTTGCCAGGTACCCGCCAGTGTCATCGGCCGGCCTTCTTGATGTGCCGGGCAAATCAACCACCCAGCCCACGCCCGCGCCAAATAACCCCTGCCGCCCCTCCCATAACCCCGTGTTATGCTGGCCCTGGCCATCCCCGGCCCAGCCTCAAGGTGGCCGCAACGGCTCTTAACCTTGCAATCATGGAATCCTCCTCCATAATTGCAAGGATGTTCGCGCGTCACCTCCTCAAGCCGCTCAGGGAGGCTCTGGAACTCTCCCCCGCAGTTGGCTTGCTCGGCCCGCGGCAGGTCGGAAAGACGACCCTTGCTCTGAAGGTGGCGGAGGAACGTCCGTCCGTTTACCTCGATCTCGAGACCCCATCCGATCGTGCGAAGCTTGCCGATGCTGAAACCTACCTCGGCAGTCATGAGGATCAACTCGTCATCCTCGACGAGGTCCATCGCGCCCCCGAATTGTTCCAAATCCTGCGCGGCCTCATTGATCGCGGGCGCCGCAAGGGCAAGACCCATGGCCGCTTCCTGTTACTGGGCTCAGCCTCCGTCGACCTTCTGCACCAATCGGGAGAGAGCCTTGCCGGACGGGTCACCTACCTGGAGTTGGCGCCCCTGGACGCGATTGACGCTCCCGAGGATGCCGGCACCACGCTATGGGCGCGTGGTGGCTTCCCGCCAAGTTTCCTGGCGCCGAGCGACGCAATGAGCCTGCGCTGGCGGCTGGATTTTATCCGCACCTATCTGGAGCGGGACATCCCGCAGTTTGGGCCGCGTGTCCCGGCCGAGACGCTGCGCCGCCTCTGGACCATGCTGGCCCATAATCAGAGCGAGCTTCTGAACGCCGCGACCCTCGCCCGCGCGCTGAGCGTCGACGGCAAGACCATTGCGCGCTATCTCGATCTCCTGGTCGACCTTCTCCTCGTCCGGCGTCTTCCGCCATGGCACGCAAACGCCGGCAAGCGTCTCGTCAAATCGCCAAAAGTCTATGTGCGTGATAGCGGCCTGGTTCATGCGCTGCTGCGCCTCCCAACGCTGGAAGACATCCTTGGCCATCCCGTCGCCGGTGGAAGCTGGGAAGGTTTCGTGATCGAGTCGCTCCTCGCGGTTGCACCCGCCGGCACGGAGGCGAGCTTTTATCGCAGCTCGGCTGGTGCCGAAATCGACCTGCTTCTGGCCCTCCCTGGCCGGGAATTGTGGGCAATCGAGATCAAACGCAACGCGGCTCCCAAGTTGGAGCGTGGTTTCCACAACGCCTGTGCCGACCTCAGCCCGACCAATTGCTTCGTCGTTTATGGCGGCAGCGAGCGCTACCAGATGAACCCCACGACGACAGCCACCAGCCTGCACGCCTTGGCCGCTGATTTGCTGGCTATGGGGTAACCCATACCGCGCAGCCAATGAGGGCCGGCGCCATATGAAAGTCAGCGGTTCCGTGGGTCGGTATTAGCCCCTTGACTTACCCACGCACCTGAACAAAGTTACCGACCGTTCGGTAAGGCCCACCCCATGGCTGAGCGCGGCGGAAAGCGGGACACAATCAAAACCGAGGCCCTGCGCCTGTTCGCGCAGCGCGGCGTCGACGCCGTCTCCGTGCAGGACATCGCCACCGCCTGCGACATGGCAAAGCCCAACCTCTACGCTCATTTCACCTCGAAGGACGCGCTGGTCCGCGCCTTGTTCGAGGAGGGATATCGCGATTACGGGCGCCAGATGCGGGAGGCGCTGGCCGAACCCGGGCCCTTCCGACAGCGGATGGACCGTCTGGTCCGTCTGATCTGCCGCCTGCATGACGAGGACCAGTTGCGGTTCCGCTTCATTCTCATGACGCAGCATGCCAATTTGGCGCATGTGCGGCCGGGCGAGGCGAACCCCGTGGAAATCGTGGTGGCCCTGATCTCCGGCGCCATGGCGGCCGGCGAACTTCCCAGGCGCGATCCGGCGATTGTGGCGGCGTTCATCGTGGGGCTGGTGCTGCAGCCGGCCACGTTTCTGCAATATGGCCGGCTGACGGGCAAGCTGTCCGCGATGGCCGACGATATCGTCGCGATGTGCATGCGGGTGGCGTCATGAGAATTGCCAGGATCGCGCGGGGCTTTGCGCCGTGGCGTGATGTGTGGGTTCGCAGCACATGGCGGGTGCAGCTGCACTGTGTCACTGGCCATGCCCGGCTGCTCGATCCGGCGCGGCGTGTGGTGGCCGAAGGGAACGAGGCGGAGTGCCTGGAGGAGGCAGCGCGGCGTGCGCCGCACGCGCGCCGCCGCCGTGGCGTGGTGCTGCTGCACGGCATCCTGAACGATCCCTCGATCATGCTGCGCGCCGCCCATGCCTGCGTGGCGGCGGAGTGGGCGGTCGCCAATGTTGGCTATCCCAGCACACGGCTCCCCTTGGCGGCGCATGCGGCCGCGGCCAGCCGGGCGGCGCGCGCGCTGGCCGAGGACGGCGCCACCGAGATTTCCTTCATCGGCCACAGCCTGGGCGGGCTGGTGGCCGCTTCCGCCATGGCCCGAGCGGCCGCGGATGGCTGGCCGCCGGGGCGCCTGATTCTGGTGGGCACGCCCGCGGGGGGATCGACCATGGCCGGCATGCTGCGCCGCCTGCCCGGCTATACAGCCTTCCTGGGCCCGTGCGGCGAGGTTCTCACGCAAGCGGGCGCCGCCGGAATCGCCTGGCCCGAAGGGCGCCAGATCGCGGTGATCGCCGGCGGCAATGGCGGGCGCGGCTTCAACCCGCTACTCGCCGGCGACAACGATTTTACCGTCACGGTGGCCGAGACCAGGCTCGGCGCGCGGGAGAGCGGTTTTTTGCGCGTGCGCGCGCTGCATAATGGCCTGGCCGAGCACCGCGAAACGATCGGCGCGGCACTTTCCTTCCTCGCAACCGGGCGGCTTGCCGCCTGATCAGGAGATATGGCGATGGCACGCACGGGGATACTGACACTGCTCGCCTCGCGGCGGCTATGGCCGCTTTGCATCTCCCAGGCCTGCGGCGCCTTCGATGATAACCTGCTGAAAAATGCGCTGGTGGCCATGGCGGCCTTCCGCGTGGGCGCGGCAGGCGCGGGCTTCGCGGCCATGGCCGGGGCGCTGTTCATCGGCCCCTATTTGCTGCTCTCCGGCACCGGCGGCCAGATCGCCGACCGGTTTTCCAAGCGCACCGTGATCCTGTGGGTGAAGCTGGCCGAAATCCCGCTGATGATCGCGGCCGCCGCGGGGTTTCTCACCGGCAATGTGAATCTGTTGCTGGCGCTACTGTTCGGCACCGGCGTTCAATCCGCCCTGTTCGGACCTCTGAAATACGGGCTGCTGCCGGAGCAGTTGCACGAGGATGAACTGGTCGCCGGCAACGGCATCATCGAGGCGGCAACCTTCATCAGTATCCTCGCCGGCACGCTGGGCGGCACCCTGGCGGCGCTGCCGGCCGGGCCCGCGATTGTGGCCGCCATCGGCATTCTGGCCGCTACACTGGGGCTGGTATCCGCGTTCGCGATCCCGCGCGTCGCCCCCGCCGATCCGGGCGCGCGGATCGGCTGGAATCTGCTGGGCGAGACCTGGGCGGTGGTGCGTGCGGTGCGGCCCAACCGGCCCGCCTGGCTGTCGATCCTGGGGTTGTCATGGTTCTGGTGCACCGGCACCACGGTGATTGCCGAGTTCCTGCCCCTGGTACGGGATTGCCTGGGCGCGGGTGCTCCCGCGGTAAGCCTGCTGCTGGTGGTGTTCGCGCTTGGGGTGGGCGGCGGCTCCATGCTCTCGGCGCGGCTGCTGCGCGGTGAGGTGTCGCCACGCCAGGTGCCCTTCGCAGCATTGGGGATGACACTGTTCTGCTGGGATCTGGCCCATGCCTTCGCGGCGGGCGCGCATCTGGGCAGTGTGGCGGCGATGCTGAACAGCGCGCGTGGCTGGCGCATCCTGGGCGATCTGGCGGGCATGGCGGCCTGCGGCGGCCTGTTCTCCGTGCCGCTGAACGCGCTGTTGCAGGAATCGGCGCCGGTGGCCAAGCGGGCACGAACGGTCGCAGCGAACAATGTGATGAACGCGGTGTTCATCATCGTGGCGGCCGGCGTGGTGGCATTGGTTTCCTGGTGGGGAATGACCGCGCCGCGCGCGCTGGAATGTCTGGCACTGGCCAATCTGGCTGTCGCCATCCGTATCATCACCATCCTGCCGCATGATGTGCTCCGCCCGTTCTTCCGCCTGTATTTCCGGCTGTTCCATGGCTTGCAGGTGACCGGGCTGGCGAATTACCGCGCCGCGGGCGACCGCGTGGTGATCGTGTCCAACCATCTCAGCTATCTGGATGCGGTGCTGATTTCCACCGTGCTGCCCGGCAGCCCGAGTTTCGCCGTTCATACCCACCAGATGCGCCGGCTGCTGGTGAAACTGGTCGCGCTCACCCTGCATGTCTTCCCGGTGGATGTAACCACCCCGTTTGCGATCAAGCGGATGATCGAGGCCGTGCGCGACGGCGGCGAGAAGCTGATGGTGTTTCCCGAAGGGCGCATCACGCAGACCGGCGCGCTGATGAAGATTTTCGATGGCGCCGGCATGATTGCCGATCGTGCCGGGGCGAAGATCGTGCCCATCACCATTGATGGCACGCAGTTCACGCCCTTCGGCCATATGCAAGGCAAGCTTCGCCTGCGCTGGTTTCCCAAGTTTCGCATAACCATCCATCCGGCCGTGAATCTGGCGCCACCGGATGCGGCCGCGCTATCGCCCCGCGCGCGCCGCGATGCCATCGGCCGCGCGTTGCAGGATCTGATGGTGCAAACCTCGTTTGCCGCAAAGGATGTGGGTAAAACCCTGTTTTCCGCCTTCCTGGATGCGCGCGCGGTGCACGGCGCCAAATCGCTGATCATCGAGGATATCAACCGCGATCCGATCTCGTATGAGCGTGTGCTGCTGGGTGCCGCCGCACTCGGCCGGCGGCTCGCGGCGATGATCCCAGGGGATGCCCCGGTGGGCGTGATGCTGCCGAATGCCAACGCCACGCTGGTAACGCTGCTGGGATTGGGCGCGTTCGGCCGCGTGCCGGCGATGCTGAACTTTTCGGCCGGCGCCGAAGGCATGCTGTCGGCGTGCAAGGCGGCGCAGGTTGGGGTCGTGGTCTCCAGCCGCGCCTTCGTGACCAAGGGCAAGCTCGACCGCGTGGTGGAGCGTATGGCCCGCGATGTGCGCTTCATCTGGCTGGAGGATGTGCGCGACATGATCGGCCTGGCCGACAAGCTGCGCGCCAAGCGCGATGCGCTGTTCGCGCGCCGGCTACAAGGTGCGAAGGGCGCCCCGGATGGGCGTTGCGTCGTGCTGTTCACCTCCGGGTCGGAGGGTGTGCCCAAAGGTGTGGTGCTGAGCCACCGCAACATCCTGGCCAATTGCGCGCAACTGGCCGCGGCCGTGGATTTCAATCCCACGGACCGCGTCTTCAACGCGCTGCCGATGTTTCATTCCTTCGGCCTGGTGGGTGCCACGATTCTGCCGCTGCTCGCCGGCGTGCGGAATTTCCTCTATCCCTCGCCCTTGCATTATCGCGTTGTTCCTTCGCTGATCTACGACACCGACGCGACAATCTGTTTTGGCACTGACACTTTCCTCAACGGCTGGGCGAAATATGCCCACCCATATGATTTCTACCGCATGCGCTACATCTTCGCCGGTGCCGAGCGCGTGCGTGAGGAAACCAAGCGCCTGTTTGCCGAAAAATTCGGCGTGCGCGTGCTGGAAGGTTACGGCGCCACCGAAACCTCGCCTGTTTTGGCGATCAACACCCCCATGCACACCCGCCCCGGTACTGTGGGGCGGATGCTGCCGGGTATCGAGCAGCGGATCGATCCGGTACCCGGTGTTTCCGCCGGCGGCCGCCTGTTCGTGCGCGGCCCCAACGTGATGCTGGGCTATCTGCGCGCAACCGCCCCCGGCGTGCTGGAACCGCCCGAAGGCGGCTGGTACGACACCGGCGACATTGTCGACATCGCCGCCGACGGTTTCATCACCATCACCGGCCGCGCCAAGCGCTTCGCCAAGATCGCCGGCGAAATGGTCTCCATGACCGCCGCCGAAACGCTGGTCGCCAGCGTATGGCCCGACGATCATCACGCCGTCGTCGCCATCCCCGACGCGCGCCGCGGCGAAGCCCTTCTGCTCGTCACCACCCGCCCCGGCGCCGACCTGTCCGAGCTTGCCGCCGCCGCCCGCCTGCGCGGCGTGGCCGAAATCGGCATACCCCGCGCGGTGCTCACAGTCGGCGCCATACCGCTGCTCGGCACCGGAAAAGTTGATTACCCCGCCGTGCAAATTCTGGCCGACCGCAGCTCAGCCGCCGCCGCCTGAGAACCCCCACCCTCATAGCCCGCATCGCTCTTGGCCGATGCGGGGGCATGCGCCCCACGTAACGGAAGGGCGCCATGCCCACCGGGGCAGTTACCAAATAACTAGCCCTACTCTTGCGCCACACGGACGTGCTTGCTAGCATTATAGCATGGCAAAGGAAGCAGAATTAGCTCTACAAAAGCTGCTCCCCCTGGAAGCGAATTCGCTATTATTAACCGACGCACGGGCACACGACTTTCTGTTCGTAACCGGCTTGTCCGGGCCTGAAAAAATGGGCCGCTGGACCAACGGGCCCAGCGCCACCATGGCATTCAAGCTACCATGTACAAAGGGTCACCACGTCCTGCTCACACTCGAATTCGGCGCCTTCACCAAGCCAGGAACACTAGATCAGCAGATCGTCCTTGTCACCGCGAATGGTATTCAAGTCGAAGAGTGGACCGTTCCGGATGGTTTTGCACGCAAGCGGTCCATTGTACTGGAAGCCGGCACATTGAAGAAAGATCGCCTCGTCAGTCTGGAACTATCCTTGCCTCGCTGTGCGTCGCCCGCCGAGCTGAACGTGGGTCCCGACCGCCGGCGCCTGGGCATTCAAATCTCGCGCCTAACCTGGCAAGAATTGAAGGAGCTCCCGGGTCCGTCTGACTGGATACGGCAATTGGGCAGGCCTGTTGGAGGCGAAGCGCGTAAGTCTTTTGACGAACACGCGCTCTCCGGCTTCTGGTCCCGATTCATCACAGGCCCGAATGTCCTCGACATAGGTTTCAAGGGATATGCCGATGTCACAGGCGTAGTACCAATTACCCCAACCGCCATTGGAATGGACCTGGACTACCCAGGCTACGACGGTACGACCTTGCCTTTTCCGGATGAAAGTCAAGACGCTGTATATTCAAGTCACTGCCTGGAACATATTCCCGATTACAAAACAACAATCCAGGAGTGGCACAGGGTAACCAAGATTGGCGGCCATATCATCACCGTCGTACCCCACGCCTACCTATATGAACGAGGCCATAGCCCACCATCGATCTGGAATGGCGACCACAAACGGTTCTACACCCCCTCCTCGCTCCTTCTCGAGTTCGAACAGTCGCTGGTGCCAAATTCCTACAGGGTCAGATACCTGGACGACAACGATAGAAACTATAAATACGAAAATCCCCCGCATACGCACCCCTTCGGATGTTACGAAATTGTCCTGGTTATTCAGAAAATAGCACCGCCCTCATGGTCGTTGAGAAGCTGAACCACGCATCGCCGTAGCCCGCATGAACTGCGGGAACACACCGGGCTGCGATAACGCGCGCGACGCCGTATCCCCTACCCAGGGAAAAAATCGGCGGCGATCGCGTCGCCCGGGGAATACGGGCACGCGTCAGGAAAGGCGGATTCGGGCAGCCCGGTCTCCAGCGCCGCCTGCCGGCGCGCGCGCCGGTAAGCACCAAAAACGGCCTCATTCAGGCGGGGGCGCAGGCTGGGATTGTCGTCCAACAGGTCGGTCAGGTCGTCGCGGGCGTTGGCGATGGAGATTTGCCAGGAGGCGCCACGGTGGCTGGGCTGATACTGCCATTTCAGCAGATGCAACAGCAGAACCGAGAGAAAACTGACCAACGCCCGCTTCTCCGCGCGCCCCATGCTGTCGATCTCCGCGGCAATATGCGCAACGTCAGCGCGCGCAATGTCGCCCGCGCGCAGTCGTGCCGCCTGCTCCGTCGCCCAGGCGTAGAAATCGGTGTCGTACAGGTCGCTCGCCATGGCCAATCATACCACAGAAGATGTCGCCAAACCGGCTTCTTGTGAGATGATGGAAGTGGGCAAGAAAGACGTTCTTTTTTGAAAAAAAGAACCAAAAAACTTTCGCCTGTTCGCCTTGCCCAAGATCCGACACGGGTGACACGGCGCATACCTCAACAAACAAAAGTTTTTTGGTTCTTTTTTTCAAAAAAGAACATTTTCCTTTGTGCGCCGCAGCAAATATTTTCTTGATCAGCCCGCCCCGCCGCTCCACCCTTCCGCCGTACCGGTCGAAGGCTGCACCACGATGCCCTTACCCTTGCTCGCCCTGGCCCTGGCCGCCTTCGCCATCGGCACCAGCGAATTCGTCATCATGGGGCTGCTGCCGGATCTGAGCCAGGATCTGCACGTCTCCATTCCCCGCGCCGGGCTGCTGGTCTCCGGTTATGCGATGGGCGTGGTGGTCGGCGCGCCGATCCTGGCGATGGTCACCGCGACATTGCCGCGGCGCGCGGCGCTGCTGGGCCTGATCGGGTGCTACGCGGCCGGCAACCTGCTCTGCGCCGTGGCGCCCAGCTATGGCCTGCTGATGTCGGCGCGTATTCTCACGGCGCTGTGCCACGGGGCGTTCTTCGGCATCGGCTCGATCGTGGCGGGCGAGCTGGTGGCGCCGGCAAAGCGCGGCCAGGCGATCGCGATCATGTTCTCGGGGTTGACGCTGGCCAATGTGCTGGGCGTGCCGGCGGGTACGGCACTGGGGCAACTGGCCGGATGGCGTGCCACATTCTGGTGCGTGGTGGCGATCGCGGTGCTGGCCACGGCCGCCATCGCCTGGGCGGTGCCGCGCATGCCCAGGCCGCGGGGCATCGGCGTACTGCGGGAGTTCCGCGCCGTGGGCAAGCCACAGGTGGTTCTGGCCATGCTGATCAGCGTGGTCAGCTCGGCCAGCCTGTTCAGTGTGTTCACCTATATCGCGCCGATGCTGGAAGGGGTGACGCATCTTTCCCCCAATGCGGTCAGTTGGCTGCTGCTGCTGTTCGGCGTCGGCATCACGGCGGGCAATCTGCTGGGCGGCCGGCTGGCGGATTGGCGGCTGATGCCCAGCGTGGCCGGCGTGCAGGTGGCGCTGATGGTGACACTGTCGCTGCTGACGCTGACCGTGCATGCGGCGCTGCCGGCGGCGCTCACGCTGCTGCTCTGGGGCGCGTTGAGCTTCGCGGTGGCGGCGCCGCTGCAGATGCGGGTGGTGGATTCGGCGCCGGAGGCGCCCAACCTGGTGGCGACATTGAATCAGGGGGCGTTCAACCTGGGCAATGCCACCGGTGCCTGGTTCGGCGCACTGGCGATCGGTGCTGGCGTCGGCTATGGCTCCCTGCCATGGCTGGGGGCCGGGCTGAGTGGCGTGGCGCTGGTGCTGACGGCGTTGGCGATAGCGCTGGAGCACGGCAGAGGGGGTATGCAGGCGCGCCAAACGGCCTAGCGCCGCGGTGGCCAGGGCAGTAGGGTTCTCGCCTGCGGTCGAATTGAATATGGCGCGTGTGAAGATGAATACCCTGGCCGTCGTGATGGGCCGTCTCGCTGTCATCATCCTGGTGCTGGCGGGGGGTTTTGCTGTCCCTGCCGCCGCCGATCCGGCGTTGTGGGTGGCCAAGGGAGCGGGCGCGACGGTGTATCTGTTCGGCACCATCCATGTGCTGCCGGCCGGCGACACGTGGATGAGCGCCGAGGTGAAGGCGGCCCTGGCGGCTTCCACCCAGCTCTGGACAGAGGCGGATATCTCCGACCTGGGCGATGCCGTATCGGCGCTGCGGCATTATGGGCTGGATGCCTCCGTGGATCCGGTCACGTTGTTGCCGCCCGCCTATCGCGACCGCTACCGGCGGGAGATTGCCGAGGTAGGGCTTCCCCCGGTGCTGTTCGCCCATGCGCGGCCATGGCTGGCGGAGATATTGCTGAGCGAGGGGGCCATGCAGAAGGCGCGACCCATGGAGCTCGGCGCGGAGGCCAAACTGCTGGCCTATGCCCGTGAGCACCACATGGGGATGGCGACATTTGAAACTCTGGACCACCAGATCGCGCTGATGGCGGACATGCCGCCGGACGTGCAGCTTGCCTCGCTGGAGGAGCAGATCGACGAGTTCGACCAGGCCGGGGCGATTTACCAGAGAATGCTGGCGGCCTGGCACGCCGGCGACCAGGACGCCTTGGAGAAGCTGATCAACCAGGAGATGCGGTCCCGTAGCGAGGAGCTGTGGACCGAGCTGATCCTGCGGCGCAACGAGAAATTCGAGCGCCGGATCGAGGACATGCTGCAAGGCACGGCGACCGCGTTTGTAGCGGTGGGGGCGGGGCATTTATGCGGATCGGATGGCGTGCCCGCCTTGCTGAAGGAGAGGGGCGTGCAGGTGGTCAGGCTTAAGTGAGGCCAGCGGGCTCTGCCCCTGACCTTACTTTGCTTTTGGTGTAGTGAGGCGCCTATGCACTGCCTCATCCTCGGCTCCGCCGCCGGCGGCGGCTTCCCCCAATGGAATTGCGGCTGCCCGCTTTGCAGCCTGGCCCGCGCCGGGGATCCGCGCGCCCGCGCCCGCACCCAGGTGAGCATCGCCGCCTCCGCGGACCAGGAAAATTGGCTGATCGTGGGTGCCTCGCCGGATTTGCGGCAGCAGATCCTTCAGAACCCGGCCATGGCGCCGCGCGGCCCGCGGCATTCGCCGATTGCCGGCGTGGTGCTGGTGAGCGCGGATGTGGATGGGCTGGCCGGGCTGCTGGTGCTGCGCGAGCAGCAGCGCCTGCGCATCTTTGCCCCCGCCTCCATCCTGGCCATCCTGCGCGACAACCGGCTGTTCGCCGCACTGGACCCCGCGCTGGTGGAACAGGTGGAAATCCGCGCGGATGAGAGGGTGGATACCGGGCTGGGGCTGACGCTGACCCTGCTGGAGATGCCGGGTAAGGTACCGCTGTATCATGAGGACCGCAGTGCCGCGGCCGCGGAGAAGGCGGCAACCTATGCGGCGCGGCTGGAGGCGAACGGACGCATCGCCATTGTGGCCCCTGCCTGCGCGGAGATCACACCCGAGGTGATCGATCGCCTGGCGGGCGCCGATGTGCTGTTCTTCGACGGCACGCTGTTCACAGATGATGAGATGATCCGGGCAGGGGTTGGGCAGAAGACCGGGCGGCGGATGGGGCATGTGTCCGTCTCCGGGCCAGAAGGGTCGCTGGCCAGGCTGGCGGGCGTGGAGGCGCGGCGGATCTATGTGCACATCAACAATACGAACCCCATGCTCCTGGAGGGATCGCCCGAATACGCGGCGGTGCGGGCGGCGGGGTTTGAAATCGGGTATGATGGGATGGCGGTGGCACTGACATAAAAGCGTCGGTGGCCACATCATGCCCGACCGCGTAACGTTGGTGGCACATCACGCCATAGGAGCACGAAGATGCGTTGCACCCTGCTGACCCTGGCCCTGCTCATTGCCCTGCCGGCGGCGACGCGCGCCCAATCGCTGAGCGAACGGCTGGCGCATATGCACCCGGAAGCGGCGCAGACCACGGTGCATGTGGCGGCGGGGGTGAAGACGAAAGGGAATTACGCACAGATCGTGCCGATCCTGGCCGATCAGCTCTCCGGCGCCAACATCACGCTGGTGCCGGATGAGAGCACCGGATCGTTCATGTCGGCCACCGGCGTGTGCCTGGGGCTGGATGAGGCGGCGATCGTGCAGCGGGATGCCGCCAGCGAGCGGGCGCATGTATCGGACCGCAATGCGGCGAGCTGCACCGGAAAATACGTGTCCTTGGGCAAGCCGCTTTACCCGTATTACGGGTTCTGGGTGGTGCGGGCGGATGCGCCGTTCAGCCGGGTTTCCAGCCAGGTGGGCAGCGTGCAGGCGGGCCAGGTGCTGAACGTGGCGGCCGGCGAGGATGGCTCCGGCGGGCAGATCACGCTGCACAATCTGCTGGCGGCCGACCCGCGGTGGAAACTGGCGGTGCATCCCACGCAGGATGGCGGCGAGGCCGCGCTGCGCCTGTTGCGGGACAAGAATATCGATGCGTTCTTCCTGATGGACGACCGCAGCAGCACGATGATCGAGCAATCCATCAAGGGCGAAGTGGATGCGCGCGGCCGGCCGGTGTTCAAGTTCCTGTCCATCAATCCGAACGATGCGTTCTTCGCGCTGCGCGACTGGACCGGGCGGAAGATGTATCAGCCGGAGAACCTGACCAGCGGGTGGTTCGGGGGCGTAAAGACCGTTTCGGTGGACGCGGTGTTCATCGTGAGCAAGGCGTGGTGGCGGCAGGGCGGGAACCATGCGGTGGTTTCGGAGTTAGGCCGGGCGATCGATGCGGCGGAGCCGGCGATCAGGGCGGCAACGAAGACGCCGGGGGATTGGGTGCCGGCGTCGGAGGAGAAGTAAGGAAGGTCTTCTTTTTTGAAAAAAAGAAGCAAAAAACTTTTGCCTACTGGCGTCCACCTCGCCGGCAGCGGGTACAATTGATAAAAGTTTTTTGGTTCTTTTTTTCAAAAAAGAACACTTCCTGCCTTGACTTGCTGAGCCGCAGTTTTCCCCGCCAGCCACCCCAGCGTTGTCGCCGCGCACAGCCCCATGGCCGGCAGATACCCCCAATAGGATGGCCCGGAGACGCCGCGGGCGGCGCCGCCGCCGGCGAAGAGGTTGGGCAGGGGCGTGCCATCTTCACGCAGAACGCGGGCGTGTGCATCCACCTGAAGTCCGCCCTGGGTGTGGTAGAGCGCGCCGCGCACTTTTAGGGCGCGCAGCTCGCCGGCGGGGGGGCGGTCGTGGCCCCAGCGGCGGCCGGTTTCATCGGGGCGGCCGGCTTCGGCTGCGGTCCAGGCGTGGCGCAGTGTGGCCTCCACTACGTCCGCATGGGCGCCGATGCGGACGGCGAGGGCATGCGGGGTGGCGGCGGTGCGGGCGGCGTTGAGGGCCATCAGCGCCTGGGTTTCGGGGATGTGGGCGCAGCGGGCTTCGATGCCGGCATCGAAGATCACCCAGGCGACGCCATCCGGGCGGGCGACGATGGGCAGGGCGAGGCCGGCGATATCCTCCAGTTCGTCGACGAAGCGGTGGCCGTTTCGGTCGACGAGGATGCCGCCTTCCACCAGCACGCCGGGGGGGACGGAGATGCCCTGTGGGTCGGTGAGCATGCCGTAGCCCTGGTAGGAGCCCATATCCGCGAGCGCGCCGCCGAGGCGGGCGCCGAGCTGGATGCCGGTGCCATCGTTGCCTTCATGGCCGTGATGGGTGGCGCCGGCGGCTTCTGGCATGTGTGTGGCGACCAGGGCGGCGTTGGCGGCGAAGCCGCAGGTGGCGAGGATGAGGGTGTCGCACAGCACCGTCTCGCGCGTGCCGTCGGGCCGTTCGATCACGGCGCCTTCGGCGGTGCCGCCGGGGCCGGCGAGGATGTCGATCAGGCGGGCCTGGAACAGCACATCGATGCCTTCGGCCTGGAGGCGGCTGTGGAGGAAGTTGATCAGATCGGCGCCGCCATGGCCGGGCCAGCCGTGCACGCGGGGGAGGCTGTGGCCGTAGGCGGCGCGGAAGCGGATATCGAGCTCGTAGGGCAGGCCGTGGTGTTCGATGAGCCAGGCGAGTGCGGGGGCGGATTGGTCGGCGATGGTGCGGGCGAGGCGGGGATCGGTGAGGCCGCGGGTTTTGGCCATGATGTCGGCATAGAAGCGGTCCGCATCGTCCTCGATGCCGGCGGCGTGCTGGGCTTTTGTGCCGGCGGCGCAGATCAGGCCCTGGGACATGGCGGTGCTGCCGGTGGGTGTTGCATCCTGTTCGATGATGAGAACGTCCGCGCCCACCGCATGCGCCGCGAGCGCCGCCACCGCCCCGCAGGTACCCCCACCCGCGATCAAAACCTGCACGCGATACTGGGTTTCCAATCGTCCACCTCTCCGGCATCGGATCTAAGTGTTAAAAGTTCTTTGCTTCTTTCTTTCAAGAAAGAAGAATCTTCTTTTTCTAAAGAAGCAAAAAGACTTTTACCTATGGCGTGTCGAGAAAACGTCGCAGTGTCGTGGCGACTTTGGCGGGGGCGCGGTAGTAGGGGAGGCGGGCGAGGGGGGAGAGATCGACGAGGTGGGCGTGGGGGAGGAATTTGACCGAGCGGATCGTGTCGTCTCGCAGATCGTCCTGCATCGTGATGATCAGCATTTTCTGGCGCAGGTGCGGCAGGCGATCCATGCCGGGGTAGCGCGCACTGGCATCGAAGAGATACCAGCGGCGTGTGTAGCTGCGCAGACTATCCACCAGGATCATGGAAATCCCCTCGGGGTCCAGGCCTGAGTTCTTTTCCGCCAGCAGCCCGACCAGGCCTTGTTGCAGGCGCAGCACGGTGGCGGGGAAAGGTTCGTCCCGCCGGATGGCGATATAGCGGGCGTGTTCCTCGGCCGGTGTTTCCAGGGCCAGGCCGTTGACCACCAGGCGGCGGACCCGGGCCGGGTAGGCAAGGGCGAGTTGGCTGGCAACCAGGCTGCCGCCATGTGTGCCCATGACATCGTAGGTGGGTGGGCCGCCTTGCGTTTGCAGGGCGGCGAGTGCGTCGGCCACCGCATCGGCATATTGGTCGATGGTGATGGGCGCGGGGAGGGGATCGGAACTGCCGTAGCCGGGCAGATCGATCAACGTGACGGGGCGGTCGCGCGCCAGGTCTGGGGCGAGGGGGCCGTATTCGAGGTGGGAGAGGCTGGTTTGGTGGATCAGCAGCATGGGCGTGCGCCAGCCGGAGGGCGGCCCTGGCGGGGTGATGTGGAGCACGAAGATCTGGCCGAGCCGTGTCGGCACGAAGGATTTTTGGCTGGTCTGCGCCTGGGCCGTGGGCAGCAGCAGAAGGCAGGCGGCCAGAAGGGTGATCAGCGTGAGTGTCGGCCGCATGTGGTTCACTCTGTTGGGTGGGGTTGTATGGATTTGCGGGGCGCGGGGCCGGAAGAGGCTGGGCTGGCGCGTCCGCAGCGCGGACAGTTTTTGGCGCGGGCTGGCGGGCGCGGCGCAACCGTTGCTTGTGCGGCATGAGGGGGCAGGGTTGGCCGCGCCCGTTGCTGTGAAGGACTGACATGGTGTCGACCGGGAACCGCCAGCTTCGCGTGAAAACCTGGCCGGATGGCCTGCCCCGCCCGGGGGATTTCGAGCTGGTGGATGGGCCGATCCCCCGGCTGGGCGATGCGCAGGTGCTGATCCGCAATTTGTTTCTCTCGATCGATCCGTATTACCGGCATTCGCTGGGGCCGCGATTTCTGGGCACGCCGTTTCGGCGGCCGGGCGATGTGATGATGGGCGTGACGCTGGGGGAGGTGGTGGAGAGCCGCGATCCGCTGGTGCCGGTGGGCGCGCATGTGACGACGCTGCTGGGCGACATGCAGGATTATGTGGCGGTTTCCGGGCGCGATGTGCGGGTGTTGCCGCCGGCGATTTTCGGCGCCGGGGGCTTGCCGCTTTCCACCGCGCTGGGGGTTGCCGGGATGCCGGGGCTGACGGCGTATGCGGCGATGGTGATGCAGGCGCGGGCGCGGCCCGGGGAGACGTTCGTTGTTTCCTCGGCGGGCGGGTGCGTGGGCGCCACGGCGGGGCAATTGGCGCGGATGATGGGGTTGCGCGCGGTGGGGATCGCCGGCACCGCGGAGAAGCTGGCGTGGGTGACGGGGACGGCCGGGTTCGAGGCGTGTGTTTCCTACAAGTCGCCTGATTTTGCCGCGGAACTTGCGGCGGCGTGCCCGCGGGGCATCGATATCAACATGGAACATGTGGGCGGGGCGGTGCTGGCGGCGGTGCTGCCGCTGATGGTGTATGGCGGGCGCGTGGTGATGAGCGGGCTGATCGACCAGTATAATCAGGCCGTGTCGCCGCCAGGGCCGAACTGGGGCGTTATTATCTCGCGCAGCCTGACGGTGACGGGGTTGCGGGTGTTCGATCACCTGGCGCTGCTGCCTGCGTTTGAGCGCTTGGTGGCAGCGCGGGTGGCGGATGGGTCGCTGGTGTATGCGGAGGATGTTGTGGATGGGCTGGAGGCGGCGCCGGCGGCTTTGACGCGGGTGTTGACGGGGGGGAATTTCGGCAAGTCGATCGTGAGGATTGCGTAGACCCTGGCGGGGTGTGTTCCCAATGGCGGTGGGCGTAGGAACCCGGCGGCGGGTGTTGCGTGGCTTGTGGATTGCTTCGGCCAAGGGGCCTTGCAATGACGGGGCTGGTGCGGGCGTTGCGCGGAGAGGCGTGGGCTTGCGATTAAAGGGATGAACTCGGGAGTGCGGAAATTCCGACTTGTTGCTTGTTGATGCTGTAGCTGATCCATAATGTTCCGCCGGCTTCATAAGCGCCGGGATAGGAGAATCCCAGGGTTTGGCCGTTGGGATATGTTGGTGGGGTGGCGCCGGAGATGATGGAATAGATGTGGATGAGGGTGCCGGTGTTGCTGTCGAACGTGGCGAGGTAGAGGGGATACCGGTTTTTTCCGTGCGGGTTGCCGATGATGGCGATGTGGCCGTTGGCGAGTTTGACGATCGTGGTTTCTGAGGGCTGGTTGGGGAGGGTTGTCTCGGTGATGGGGCTCCAACTGGTGCCGCCGTTGTGGGAGATGGAGGAAAACATCATGTTGGGGGCGGCGCCTTTGGTTTGGCGCCATAGCCGCAAAAGGGTTTTTTGATCGGCGGAGAGGGCGGCGGTGCTGGGCTCGACGAAAATGTCGTGGTTGGCGTCCGTGGCGAAACCGGTCCAGGGGGTGGGGGGAAAGCCGATCTGGGAACCGCCCCAGGTGCCGAAAATGTTGGCGTCGTGGAATAACGCGCGGCTGAGCAGCCTGTTGTACGCGTAGGCGGGGGTGAATGGGAGGGGCGTGGTGGCGGTGGCGGCGCTGATGAGGAAAGGGGGGCCGAGTGTGCCGTTCGGGTTGCATGCAATGCCGATGAGCGCCAGGCCGGTTTGGCTGTCTCCGCCATCGGCTTTTTGATCAATGGCGGCGACGAGATAAAGTTTGCGCCCGTGGGTGACGAAGGCCCTGGGATAGGAAATGCGCATGCCAGGGAAGATGGCGGTGCTGAAGGCACTGGGCGGGGGGATGGCGATCATCGGGCCGGTGCGGGTGGCCCAATGATCGTTGCTGCTGATGATTTCAGTGATTTCTCCGCTTTGGTCCTCGTTGGTGAGGTTGCCGCTATAGGCGACCCAGACGCGGCCATGCGAATCCACGGCGGTGCGCATGTGGTGGTGGTAGCGCAGGCTGGTCAGGTCGCTCAGCGCAGGGGTTTTGCCGTTCGGCGTATCGATGATCCAGTGCGTGACGCCCGGGGCCGGCTTGTAGGGGCCGGCGAGAGGTGTTGATCCCCAGTGCAGGGTTACATCAGCAGCGTCAGGGTGACCGGCACAGGCAGGGTTTACCAGTGCCGACAGGAGAAAGCCGGCACCGAGGATGGCTGCGGTACGGGGTTTGAACATCGCAGAACCGATCGGAGGCGGTCAGGCGCCGCCGGTGGCGAGGCTGAAGATGATCCGGCCGAGCGCGCCGAGGAGGAGGACGGCAGTGGCGAGGAATTGGATGAAGAAACCGGTGCTGCGCTTGGCGGGATCGGCCATGTAGCCGGTGGCGTAGAGCAGGCGGCCGATGATCCAGACGATGCCGAGGGCGGCGGCGACGAGTTCGGTCCAGTAGAGGGCGAACAGCCATAGGCTGGGCAGGAAGATCGGCAGCCATTCCAGGGTGTTGGATTGAACGCGCACGGCGCGCTCCAGCACCGGATCGCCGGTCATGGCGGGGGCCTTGATGCCGGATGTGCCGCGGGCGCGGCCCACCTGCATGGCCATCCAGAAATAGGCGAGCAGGGACAGCAGGGTGACCAGGGCGGTCCAGCGATGGTACATGATCATTGCGGGTTTCCAGGGGTGGCTAGGGTGGTGGATTGGGGCACATCACGCGGGTTCAAGCCCAGGGATAGCGGCTTTCGTAGGTTCTGACGAACGCATCGATTTCGGGCTGGCGGCTGCGGGTGAGGTCGATGTCATCGAAGCCCTGGAGAAGCTTTTCGCGCCAGACGGGATCGATGGTGAAGGGCCAGGTTTGCGGGCCGGCTTCGATGCGGCAGGCGTGCAGGTCGATGGTCAATTCGCCTGGGCTGGACTGGAGTTTTGCGAGAAGGGTTTCCACGTCGGGCGCGGTGGCGATGGCGGGGAGAAGGCCGTTGCCGACGGCGTTGGATGCGAAAATGTCGCCGAAGCTGGGGGCGATGACGCAGCGTATGCCGAAATCCAGTAGGGCGTAGACGGCGGCTTCGCGGGAGGAGCCGCCGCCGAAATTGCGCCGCGCGACCAGGATGCGGGCGCCGGCATAGGCGGGGGCGGTGAGGGGAAAGCCTGGGGTGGCGCGCAGATCGTGCAGAAGAACGGGGCCGTAGCCTTCGGATCGGCGGCGCTTGAGAAAGCGGGCGGGGGCGAGCTGGTCCGTGTCGATCCCTTCCAGAGGGAGGGGGCAGGCGATGGCGGTGAGACGGTCGAATTTTTCCATCAGGCTCGCCCCGAGAGCAGGGGGCGTACGTCGGTGAGGTGGCCGGTGAGGGCGGCGGCGGCGGCCATGGCGGGGGACATGAGGTGGGTGCGGGCGCCGGGGCCCTGGCGGCCGCGGAAATTGCGGTTGGTGGTGGAGGCACAGCGCTGCCCCGGGGCCACCTGGTCCCCGTTCATGCCGACGCACATGGAACAGCCGGGAAGGCCCCAGGCGAGGCCGGCATCGGTGAAAATGCGCGCCAGACCCTCCTGCTCCGCCTGCTGCTTCACGCGGGCGGAGCCGGGGGAAACCAGGCCGGGCACGCGGGCGGTGCGGCCGGCGAGAACGGCGGCGGCGAGGCGCAGATCCTCGATACGGCTGTTGGTGCAGGAGCCGATGAAGACCCGGTCGATGCGCACGCTGGTGAGGGGCTGGCCGGGGGTGAGGCCCATATAGGCGAGGGCATCGCGGGTGTGGGCGGCGCGGGCGGGGTTTGGGATGTGCTCCGGATCGGGGATGGTGGCCGTGATGGGAAGCGCATCCTCCGGGCTGGTGCCCCAGGTGATGGTGGGGGCGATGGTGGCGGCGTCGATGGTTTCCTCGCGGTCGAAACGGGCGCCGGGGTCGGTGGGGAGCGTGGCCCAGTCGGCGCAGGCGCGGTCGAAATCGGGCGGGGCGTGGGGGCGGCCGCGGAGATAGGCGAAGGTGGTTTCGTCCGGCGCCACCAGGCCGCAGCGGGCGCCACATTCGATGGAGAGGTTGGAGAGCGTGAGGCGGCCTTCCATGGAGAGGGCGCGCACGGCGGGGCCGGCATATTCCAGCGCGTGGCCGCGCGCGCCGTCCGCGCCCAGTTGGGCGATGATGCAGAGCGCGAGGTCCTTGGCGGTGATGCCCGGGCCGAGCCGGCCCGCCACGGTGATGCGCATCAGGCGCGGCAGCTTCTGCCACAGGGTTTGGGTGGTCAGCACGTGGGCGACTTCCGAGGCGCCGATGCCGAAGCCGATGGCGCCGAGCGCGCCGTGGGTGGAGGTGTGGGAGTCGCCGCAGACAATGGTGAGGCCGGGCAAAGTGAGGCCGCGTTCGGGGCCGATCACATGCACGATGCCTTGGTCCGGGTGTTGCCAGCCGGCGAGCGGGATGGCGTGGCGGGTGGTGTTTTGGGTGAGGCGGTCCAGCATGTCGGCGATGGCGGGTTCGGGCGGGGTGGCGCGCGTGGGGGCGTAGTGGTCGGCCACCGCGGTGCAGCGGTTGGGGTGGGCGACAGCGGCGCCGCGCTCGGCGAGCTGGGCGAAGGCGTTGAAGGAGCCTTCGTGGAGGAAGTGGCGGTCGATGAACAGCAGGGATTGGCCGTCTGGGCGGCGGAGGATTTCGTGGCGCAGCCAGATTTTTTGGAAGGAAGAAAGCATTAAGGAAGGTCTTCTTTTTTGAAAAAAAGAAGCAAAAAACTTTTGTCCCTTTGCGCACGCTGCCGGCGAGGCGCGCGCCAAGTGATAAAAGTTTTTTGGTTCTTTTTTTCAAAAAAGAACATCTTCCTTCCCTTACCTGTTCTGCTGTCCTATAGCGGGTTCTATAGCTGTATCATAGACAGGACAGGTTATCTATGGAGGCCAGCAAGGCCCAGCGCGTGTATCTCACGCTGAGCGAGCAGATTGCCACTGGCGTGTTGCCGGCCGGCGCGCGGATGGCGGGGGAGCCGGCGCTGGCGGCGGCGCATGGGGTTTCGCGCGTGACGGTGCGTCGGGCGCTGGACCGGCTGGCGCAGGAGGGTAGGGTCAGCCGGCGGGCCGGGGCGGGCACGTTCGTGGCGGGCGGGACGGTGCAGCCGGTGGTGCGGGCGGATCTGGCGGATGTGTTCGCGCGGATGCGGGAGATGGGCGAGCGCACCGGGGTGAGGTTGCTGGCGTTTGCGTATGGCGTGCCGCCGGAGGGCGTGGCCGAGGCGCTGCGCCTGGCGCCGGGGGAGCGGACGCAGCGGGCGGTGCGGGTGCGGCTGGTGGATGGGCTGCCGTTTTCCTACCTGACCACGCATGTGCCGGAGCGGATCGGCGCGACATATGACGAGGCGGATCTGGCGGCCACGCCGTTGCTGGCGCTGCTGGAGCAGCGGGGGATTGTGGCCGATCACGCGAGCCAGATTCTGGGCGCGGCGCTGGCGGGGCCGGAGGTGGCCGAGGCGCTGGGTGTGGAGGTGGGCGCGGCGCTGGTGAGCCTGACGCGCATCGTGACGGCGGCCGATGGCAGCGGCATCGAGCATTTGCATGGGCTGTACAGGCCGGATCGGTTTGTGTTTCACATCGATATCGCGCGGTCGGTGCCGGCGCGGCGGCGCAGATGAGCCGTTGGATCGACCGGATTGACGAAAGGCTGGTGACGGCGCCGGGGGTGTATGATGCGCTGACGGCGAGCCTGGCGGCGGCGGCGGGATTCGCGGCGCTGTATGTGTCGGGCGCGGGGATTGCGTATACGCGGCTGGGGCGGCCGGATATCGGCCTGGTTTCGATGAGCGAGGTGGCGGAGACGATCGCGCTGATCCGCGATCGGGTGGGGGCCAAGCTGATCGTGGATGCCGATACGGGGTTCGGCAATGCGTTGAACGTGCAGCGCACGGTACGGATGTTCGAGCGCGCGGGGGCGAATGCGATCCAGTTGGAGGATCAGGGTTTCCCCAAGCGGTGCGGGCATTTGCGGGACAAGACGGTGATCCCCACAGGGGAGATGCTGGGCAAGATCCGCGCCGCGGTGGATGCGCGCGCCAGTGAAGAGACGCTGATCGTGGCGCGCACCGATGCCGAAGCCGTGGAGGGATTGGCGGCGGCGCTGGACAGGGCGGCGGCGTATGCCGAGGCGGGGGCGGATATTTTGTTCGTGGAGGCGCCGCAGAGTGTGGCGCAACTGGGCGAGGTGGCGCGGCGCCTGGCGCGGGTGCGGCCGTTGCTGGTGAACATGGTGGATGGCGGGGATACGCCGCCGGTGGCGCATGATGATTTGCAGGCGATGGGTTTTCGCATCGTGATTTTTCCGGGCGGGATCGTGCGGGCGATCGCGCGCACCGCGCAGGCGTATTATGCGTCGCTGGCGGCACATCGGAGCAATGTGCCGTTCGCGGATCGGATGTTCGATTTTGCCGGGCTGAACGGGCTGATCGGCACGGCGGAGATGCTGGCGCGCGGGCGGGATTATGCGGGGGATAAGCCATGATCGATCCGGTGACGCTGGCGATTTTGGATGGCAGGCTCGCGCAGATTGCCGATGAGATGGATGCGACGCTGTATCGCGCGGCGTTCAACCCGATCATCGCGGAGGCGCGCGATGCGTGCCATGGGCTGTATCATCCGCTAACCGGCGATACGCTGGTGCAGGGGGCTTCGGGGCTGCCGATTTTTGTCGGCGCGATGGCGTTTGCCGTGCGCGGCGTGATCGAGAAGGTGGGGCGCGATGGCGGGTTGGAGCCGGGCGATACGTTCCTGTTCAACGATCCGTATGTGGGCGGCACGCATCTGAACGATTTCCGGCTGGTACGGCCGGTGTTTCGGGGCGGGGCGTTGTTCTGCTGGATTGCGTCGGCGGGGCATTGGCTGGATATCGGCGGCAATGTGGCGGGCGGGTATAATCCGCGCGCCACCGAGAGCTTTCAGGAAGGGGTGCGTATCCCGATCGTGAAGCTGGTGAGCGGCGGGCGGGTGAACACCGACATCCTGGATATTCTGGCGGCGAATTCGCGTGTTCCGACCAGCAACTGGGGGGATTTGCAGGGGCAGTTGGGCGCGCTCGATCTGGGGGAGCGGCGGCTGGGCGGGTTGCTGGATGAGTATGGCGATGCGCTGGTGGCAGAGGCGTTCGAGGCGTTTTCGCGCCGGGCGGAGGCGCTGATGCGCGCGGCGATCGCCAGCCTGCCCGATGGCGTATATCGTTTTGATGACGTTCTGGACAATGACGGGATTTCCGCGGCAAGGCTGACGGTGGCGCTGGATTTGACGATCGCCGGCGACCGCATGGTGCTGGATTTCAGCCGTACTTCGCCGCCGGCGCAGGGGCCGGTGAACATTTCCACGGCGACCTCGATCGCGGCGTGCTATGTGGCGTTGAAGCATGTTTTTACGGACGTGCCGGCCAATGCGGGGTGCCTGCGGCCGATCGAATTTGTGGTGCCGGAGACGACGTTGCTGGCGGCGACAGCGCCGCGGCCGATGGCGGGGTATACGGAAACCATTCTGCGGCTGATCGGGGTGATTTTGGGGGCGCTGGCGCAGGCCGATCCGGCGCGGGCGACGGCGGCCCCGTGCGGCACGATCAATGCGCTTTCCATGGCGGGCACGCGCGCGGACGGGTCGCGCTGGGTGATGTTCAATTTTTTTGGCGGCGGCCTGGGCGGCAATCCGGAGGGGGATGGGTTGAGCCATGCCGGCAATCCGATTTCCACCGCCACCATGCCGCCGCTGGAGATTTTGGAAGCGGCGTATCCCGTGGTGTTCACCCAATGGGCGCTGCGGCCGGATTCGGCCGGGGCCGGCGCGCATCGCGGCGGGTTGGGCGCGATCTATGAGATCGAGAGCCTGACGGATGCGGAGGTTTCGCTGCTGGGCGAGCGCGGATGCGTGGGGCCGTTCGGCGTGGTGGGCGGGGAATCCGCGGCGCTGAACAGGTTTTTTTGGGAGGATGATGAGGGGTTCCAGACGCCGGCGCTGGTTTCGAAAGTAACGGGCGTGCGGTTGCGCGCGGGGCGGCGGGTGCGGCTGGAGACGCCGGGCGGCGGCGGCTGGGGGAGTGCCTGCGCACGCGATCCGGCGGCGGTGGCGCGCGATCTGGCACTGGGGTACGTAACGGGCAAGGGCGGGGCCGCGCCATGAGCACCGTGGTCGGCGTGGATGTTGGTGGCACGTTCACGGATTTTTTTCATTTCGATGAAATGGCCAGGCGCTTCACCGTGGGTAAAACGCCATCCAACCGCGGGGATGAGGCGGTGGGGTTTCTGGCGGGGCTAAAACAGTTTGGCGCGATCGGCGATCTGGGATCGATCGTGCATGGCACCACGGTGGGCACCAATGCGCTGCTGGAGCGCCGCGGCGCTCGCGTGGGGCTGATCACCACGGCGGGGTTTCGCGATGTGCTGGAAATGCGCCGGCGGGACCGGCGGCAGACCTGGGGGCTGTGGGGCGATTTTATTCCCGTGGTGGATCGCGACATGCGGCTGGAGGTGCGGGAACGCACGCTGGCGGATGGCAGCATCCGCACGGCCATTGATCCGGAGGAAGTGCGCGCGGCCGCGCTGCAATTGCGCGCGGGCGGTGCCGAGGCGCTGGCGATCGTGTTTATCAATTCGTACGCCAATCCGGCCAATGAGCGGGCCGCACTTTCTGCCATCGGGCAGATCTGGCCGAATGGGCATATCGCGTGTTCTTCCGAAATATTGCCGGAGATTCGGGAATTCGAACGCTGCTCCACCACGGCGTTGAATGCGTATTTGCAGCCGGTGGTGGGCAGTTATCTCGGCAAGCTGGATCGTGCGCTGGCGCGGGAGGCGTTTGCCGGCGCGTTTCATATCGTGCAGTCCAATGGCGGGGTGATGTCCACCGCCAGTGCGGCGAAATTGCCGGTGCGGACCGCGCTCTCCGGGCCGGCGGCGGGGGTGATCGCGGCGGCGGCGATCGCACGGCATGCGGGGTTCGCCGATGTGATCACGGGCGATCTGGGGGGCACATCGTTCGACGTGTCGCTGGTGGTGGATGGCCAGGTTTGCCTGGCGGCGCAGACCACGATCGAATTCGGCCTGGTGATCCGCACACCGATGATCGAGATCGCCACGATCGGCGCCGGGGGCGGGTCGATTGCTTCGGTGGATGCGGGCGGGTTGTTGCAAGTGGGGCCGCAATCGGCGGGGTCGCGGCCCGGGCCGGTGTGCTACGGCCAGGGCGGGCTTCTGCCGACGCTGACGGATGCCAATGTGGTGCTGGGGCGGATCAATGCGGAGCGGCCGATCGGCGGGGCGCTTGCGCGGCTGGATGTGCGGGCGGCGCGGGCGGCGCTGCTGGCGCATGTGGGCGAGAAGCTGAAGCTGGATGCGGAAGCCGCGGCGGAAGCGGTGGTGCGCGTGGCCAATGCGCGCATGGCCGGCGCCATCAGGCTGGTTTCCATCGCGCGGGGGCATGATCCGCAGCGTTTTGCGGCGGTGCCGTTTGGCGGCGGCGGGGCGCTGCATGTGGGGGCGCTGATCCAGGATGTGGGCATGAAGGCGGCGCTGGTGCCGCGTTTTCCGGGCGTGACCTCCGCGCTGGGCTGCGTGATCGCGGATATACGGCACGATCAGGTGCGCACGGTGAACCGGCCGATCGATGGCCTGGACGAGGCCGCGTTGCGGGCGCTGCTGGCGGGCGAGGCGGCGAGCACGCGCGCGGTGGTGGAGGGCGCGGGGCTTGCGGTGGACGGGGTGGAAAATGTTTTCGAGCTGGACATGCATTATGCGGGGCAGACGCATACCGTGAGCGTGCGGTTGCCGACCGAAGATCCCCAGGCGGTGACACGCGAGATGCTGGAAGACGCCTTCGAGGCGACGTATCGGGCGGCGTTCGGGCGCATTCTGCCGGGCATAGGCATACGGCTGGTGAATGTGCGGGTGGCGGCGATCGGGCGGCGGCCACGGTTCGATTTTGCAGCACTGGCGCCAGGGGAAGATGCGTCGCTGGCGGCGGCCTTCCGCGGCACGCGGCCGGTGTGGTTTGGCGGCTGGCGGGAGGCGCGCATTTATGACCGGCTGCTTCTGCCGGTGGGGGCGGAGATTGCCGGACCGGCCATCCTGGAACAGCCTGATGCGACCACGGTGATCGATCCGGGATTGCAGGCGCGCGTGGATGATTTCGGCAATGTGGTGGTGACGCGGGCATGAAAGCGGCGGAAACCGCGCTGCTGATCTGCGATCTTCAGAACGATTTTCTGCATCCCGAAGGCGCCTATGGCCGCGCCGGGCTGGGCACGCCGGAGATTGCGGCGCTGCCCGGGCGGCTGGCGCCGCTGGCGCGGCAACTGCGCGCGGCCGGCGGCTGGGTGGTGGCCACGCAATTCACCCTGGTGCCGGGGCGCGGCGGGGCGCCGATGATATCCCCGCATCTGGCGGCGCTGCGGCCGTTTTTGCGGCAAGGGGATTTTCTGCCCGGCGCCTGGGGGCACCAGATCGTGGACGCGTTGCAGCCAATGGATTTGGCGGTGGAGAAGATCGCCTATTCCGCCTTCTACATGACGCGGCTGGAATGGGTGCTGCGGCGCTGCGGGATCACGCAACTGCTGGTGTGCGGGATCGTGACGAACGGCGGCGTTACCTCCACCGTGCGCGATGCGCATGTGCGGGATTTCGAGTGCACGGTGCTGGAAGATGGCTGCGCGGCGTTCAGCCGGGAGACGCACGAGACCGCGATGGCGGGGTTAAGGGCGTTGTGCGCGGTGAAAACAGTGAAGGAAGTGAAGGAAGGTCTTCTTTTTTGAAAAAAAGAAGCAAAAAACTTTTGTTTGTTGAGGCGGGGCTCGCCGGCAGCGGGCGCACGCGTGGCCGGGCGTGGGATCTGCGGGCCAAGGGGGCTTCCGTTACACGCGGTTAATCCCACCTGCGAAACTCCGGCTTGCAACCGCAGCCCGCGCGTGAACACACTTGCAGCCAGAGTCTAAGGATACCACCCGCGATGCGCCTCCCTCTCGTGCTGGCCTTGGCCGCCGCCCTGGCCCTTCCGGCCTCCGCCATCGCGCGCGGTGTGCCGGATGGGTTTGCCGACCTGGCACAGAACCTGCTGCCGGCGGTGGTGAATATCAGCTCCACGCAGAACGTGCAGACCGCCAGTTCCGACAAGGGGCCGGAGATGCCGGTGTTTCCGCCCGGATCGCCGTTCGAGCAGTTCTTCAAGGACTTTATGAACCGGCATGGCCATGGCGGCGACAACGGGGATAACGGCGACAACGATCAAGGCGACGAAGGCGATAACGAACAGGCGCCGGCGGACCCCCACCAGGGCCACCCGCACCGCATGCAGTCGCTCGGGTCCGGTTTTATTGTCGATCCCTCGGGGATCATCGTCACCAACAATCATGTGATCGAGGGCGCCGACGAGATCAGCGTGACGCTGCAGGACAACACGACCCTGAAGGCCACGCTGATCGGCCGGGACGACCATTTTGATATCGCCGTGCTGCAGGTGCATGCGGACCATCCGCTGCCGGCGGTGCATTTCGGCGATAGCGATGTCAGCCGCGTGGGCGATTGGGTGCTGGCGATCGGCAATCCGTTCGGGCTTGGCGGCACCGTGACCGCCGGCATCATCTCGGCCCGGGGGCGCGATATCCAGGAGGGCCCGTACGACGATTTCATTCAGACGGATGCGGCGATCAATCGCGGCAACTCCGGCGGGCCATTGTTCAACATGGATGGGCAGGTGATCGGCATCAACACCGCGATCTACTCGCCCTCCGGCGGCTCGATCGGCATCGGGTTTTCGATCCCGTCGGATGAGGCGAGCAATGTGGTGGCCCAGTTGCGCAAGTTCGGGCGGCCGAGGCGCGGCTGGCTGGGGGTGCGGATCCAGCAGGTGACGCCGGATATCGCCGAAAGCCTGGGGCTGCACGAGCCGGCGGGCGGAGCGGAAGGCGCATTGGTGGCGGGCGTGAACCATGATGGGCCAGCCGACCGGGCGCATATCCAGAATGGCGACATCATTCTCAGCTTCAACGGCAAGCCCCTGCGCGCGCTGAACCGGCTGCCGCTGCTGGTGGCCGAGACGCCGATCGATACCCATGTTCCGGTGGATATCTGGCGCGCCGGCAAGCGGCAGACGGTTGAGGTGGTGGTGGCCGAGATGCCGGATGACAGCAAGGCGGCCGAACCCGCCAAGCCGCGCCTGCCGCCTGCCAATCCCTCGGTGGAGTTTTCCGGGCTGGGGATGAAGCTATCGCCGCTGACGGATGCGGCGCGGCAGAAATACAAGATCGACGCGCAGCAGAAGGGCATCGTGATCACCGATGTGTCGCCGGATGGCACGGCCGCGGATCATGGGCTGAAGCCGGGCGATGTGGTGGTTGAGGTGTCCCAGGCGCCGGTGGCGACACCGGCCGATATGCAGAAGCGGATCGACGAAGCGCGGACGAATAGCCGCAAATCGGTGCTGCTGCTGGTGCAGGGGCAGGATGGATTGCGGTGGGTGCCGTTGCCGGTGCCGAAGAAGAGTTAAGGTCTTCTTTTTTGAAAAAAAGAAGCAAAAAACTTTTGTCCGTTCAGGTGCGTACTCAGCCGTTGGTGTCGGAGTGTTGGTGAGCGCGCCGGAATAAAAGTTTTTTGCTTCTTTTTTTCAAAAAAGAAGAATTCTTACTTTTCTTTTTCTTCCTGCCACCCTCCACCTAGCGCCCGATACAGCGCCACCACATCATCCGTGAGTGTCAACTCGGTTTGCACGGCCTGTTGCCGCGCATCGGTGAGGGTGCGTTGGGCGTCCAGCACCTGGATGAAGGTATCCACGCCGTCCGCGTAGCGGCTGCGGGCGAGGGACAGCGTGATCTGGGCGGAGTTGACGGTTTCCTGCAACTTGGCCAGCTGCGCGCGGTCGGTGCGGTAGGCGACCAGGGCGTCCTCCACCTCGCGCAGGGCGTTCAGCACGGTGCTGCGGTATTGCAGGGCGGCGGCTTCTTCCTGGGCGCGGGCGAGTTTCAGGTTGGCGCGGAGCCGCCCGCCCTGGAAGATGGGCAGGGAGACACTGGGCCCGAGCGTGTAGAAATGGCTGGCCCAATTGGTGATGTAGCTTGCATCGATGGCGCGCAGGCCGAGGCTGCCGGTGAGGGACACGTCCGGGTAGAAGGCGGCGACGGCGATGCCGACATTGGCGGTGGCGGCGTGCAGTTGCGCCTCGGCCTGGCGGATGTCTGGCCGGCGGCGCGCCAGGGCGGCGGGCAGGCCGACGCCGACCACGTTCGGCACGGCGGGCAGGGGCGCGGGCGGGACAAGTTCCGCATCCAGCGTGCCGGGTGGCTCACCCATCAGCACGTTGAGCTGGTTGATGGCCTGCTGTGCCTGGTTTTCGTAGCCGGGCAGGCTGCGCTGCGTGTCGGAGAGTTGGGTGCGGGCCTGTTCCACGTCCAGCCCCGTGGCCAGGCCGTGGAGCTGGCGGATCTGGGTCAGTTGCAGGGAATCCTGGGCCTCGGTGATGTTCGCCTGCTGGCTGGCGGTGAGGGCCTGGGCGCCGCGCAATTGCATGTAGGCCCGCGCGACGTCGCTTTCCAGCATCACCAGCGCATCGTTGGTGGCTTCCGCCTGCGCGGCGCTTTGCGCTTTCGCCTGTTCCACCGAGCGGCGCACCCGGCCGAAGAGGTCCAGCTCCCAGGAGGCATCGAGGCCGTATTGGAAGAGGTTGATCGGGGCGCTGAATTTGTTCAGCAGTTGCGTGCCGTCGGTGGAAGCGGTGTTGCCCAGGCCGGACTGATACTGGTTCAGCTTGGAGTTCTTGTCCGCCAGCGAGTTGAGCCCGCTATAGGCGCCCTGGGATTCGAGGATGCCTTTCAGCCCGACCTGTTCGCGGGTGTATTCGGCCTGGCCGTTCAGGGATGGCAGGCCCGCGGCGCGCGCCACGGCCACCTGCTGGCGGGCTTCCACCACGCGCAGCACGGCCTGCTTGAGGTCCAGATTGCCGGCGATGGCGCGCCGCATCAGGCGGTCGAGTTCGGGATCGGCGAAGTTCTGCCACCATTGCGGATCGGGATTGCTGCGTGGGGTAACGCGCGCTTCCGTCCGCACCGAGGGGTCGTGCCAGGTTTCGGCCGGCGGCGGTTTGGGTGGGGTGAATTTTGGCCCTACCGTGCACCCGGCCAGCCCGCCCAGTGCGGCGCACACGGCCAATCCGCCGCGCGCCTTGCCCATCCCGGCGGATTTCCGCCACACAGTTCCGCCAAGCACCCGACCGCTCACCTGGTTATTTGCGCGCCGCAGAAATCACGGTCGTTGGCATCATCATACGCACATCGATGTGATCGCGCACACCCGGCCTGTTGGTTACGGGTGGTGGCGAGAGATAACTTCACTGAGACAGGCTGGAGTGCCGCGGCCTTGGGGCCTCTCAATGACGGGTCTGATGAAGGTCGATCTCGATCGAGGTTGGTGCTAGCTGGCGTGGGCGAGTTGCATGATCTGGGAGGGGAAGGCGTTGCGGATGCGGGGCATGATCTCGGCTGCAAAAATCGGCATGGAGGCAAGGTAATCGGGGAAGATCAGCATCATGCCGTCCAGCTCGCAGTGGTCCAGCATCTCGATCATGCGGGTGCCCACGGTCTGCGGTGAACCGATGATCCGGGCGGACATGAACCCGGAGCGCGCGCTCTGCACGAAGGCGTTCTCCCGCCCGATCTCCTGGTCGAGAAACCCGTAAGCACGCATCATCCCGAAGCAGGCTTCCTCGTCGAAGCCGGAGCGGAACAGGTCGGCCTGGGCGTGGGCGGCTGCGTCGGTATCGCCGATCACCAGCGTCATCATCGTATAGGTGCGGATCTGGCGGCCGCGCTCGCGGGCCATGGCCTTCACGGTGCGGCTGATATGGGCGAGTTCGGCATCGTCCCGGCCGCCGACGAACATCGCGTCCATCCGGTCGGCGGTGAAGCGCATGCCCTTGGGCGAGGTGCCGGCGCAGACGAGAAACGGGTGCCGCGCCGGCTTGGGATCGGACTGGCAATCCTGCATGGTGAAGTAGCGGCCGTTGAAGGTGACGGATTCCTCGGTCCAGAGGCGCTGCACCACGTCGATCCATTCGTCGGCGAGGTCGTAGCGTTCGTCGTGGCCGACATCGTCGCGCCAGGCGTGCATCTGCTCGAATTCGCCTTTGTAGCTGCCGGTGACCACGTTCAGCCCGGCGCGCCCGGCGCTGACCTGATCCAGCGTTGCGACCATCTTCGCCGTGACGGCCGGGTTCTGTAGCAGCGTGTGCACGGTTGCGACCACCCGCACCCGGTGGGTGACGGCGGCGAGCGCGGCCATCAGGATCTGCGAATCCAGGGCGTAGCGCCAATGCTGGGTGCGGCCGCCATAGCCGCGCCATTTGGCCATGGACATGATGAAGTCGAAGCCGCTTTCCTCGGCGAGTAACGCGACGCGGCGGTTATAGTCGTAGGAGCCGTCCAGGCGTGGGGCGGTGGTGGAGAGGATCCATCCGCCATTGGCCATGGGCAGAAAGATCCCCAAATCCCTGCCGCCCTGATCGGAGGGCAGGCCAAATTCCTGTGCTGTGACATTCGTCATTGTTTTTTCCTCCCGGCCTTGCCGCGTCGGCCACATTAGGGGCGGCGGGGAAGGCAAAGCCAGGGTTTCGAACGCCAGCGCACCATCTTAGCGCGGAAAAGCGTAGCCACGCGGCGTATATGAAACGTCATGCAGGACGTGCGCCGTTATGGCGTTCGTGCCGATCCCGGCAACTGCGCAGAGATTCAACCACGAAGACACGAAGACCACAAAGTAATGCACGAAGGAAGGGAAAATAGAATGTCGGGCGCAAAACATCGGCTTCACGTGAGCTCGTAAAGATCTGCTCAAATTCGCGCAGGGCTGAAGGAAAGGGTTCGTATCAGCAAACAATCTCTTGGTGATAAGCTTCGTGCTCTTCGTGTCTTCGTGGTTCACTCTTTTTCTGCTTCAGCCGAGCCAGGCGTAGGCGTTGCGCAGGTCGGTGACCATGGCGGCGTATTCGCGGGCACGGCTCGATTCGTCGGGGAGACGTAACAGGAAGGAGGGATGCACCGTGACCATCGCAACGCCGCCGGCAAGCGCAATCTTGCGGCCCCGCTCACGCGAAATCGTCACCGGGCGGCCTAGCACGGCACGCGCGGCGGACGCGCCCAGCAATACCGTCACCACCGGCTTGATCATCTCGCGCTCCTGATCAAGCCAGAAGCGGCACACCTCGATCTCCGATGCATCCGGCGTTGCGTGAATCCGGCGCTTGCCACGGGGTTCGAATTTGAAGTGCTTCACCGCATTGGTCACATATACCGTCGCGCGCGGCACGCCGGCGTCCGCGAGTACGCGATCCAGCATTTGCCCGGCGGGACCCACGAACGGGCGGCCGGCCAGATCCTCCTGGTCGCCAGGCTGCTCGCCGACCAGCATCAGCCGCGCATCATAAGGTCCTTCGCCGAAAACCGTCTGGGTCGCGTGCTTGTACAGCCCGCATAGACGGCAACCGGAGGCCTCCGCGGTCAGCGCTTGCAGCCCGGTGGGCGCGGCTTGAGCCGGCTGCGGCCGCGCGCGGGCCGCACGCTCGGGTGATACGACAGGCCGCTCCACCATGTGCTCCGTCCGCTCCCGCGCGTGGCGCACCAGCTCGGGAATCGCGGCGGTCTCGGGCAGGTTGCGCCAGTATTTTTTCGGCATTTCCGATGTCATGGCCGCGATCTTCAGGCGCGCGGGATTAAAAATGCTGGCGAAATAGGCGCGCCAATAGGCCTCCAGATGGTCGTCGTCGGGCACCTCCTCCCGCCGCGCGCCGGCGGCTAGGCGCAGGGTTTCCCCATCCCAATGGGCGCTGCGATAGGGGGTGAGAATGCTCCATGTCATCGTCGCGAAACGCCTGACGAAAAAGGGGGCGTTGGCCTCCACGATGTAGTGGTCAGGCTCGAACCAGCCCACGTAACGCACGGTGCTCTCAGCGTGCACTTCCCGAAAGCGCAGGAAGGCGCGCATCTTGTGCGTATCGCGCCGCACCGCCTGCGCCAGCCGCACCACGCGCGCGACAAGCGGGTCGGCCGCATCTTCCAGGATGTGCTTCTCGCCACGATGCGCACGCCAGATCAGCGCATAGAGCAGCGCGAAGCGTTCCGGATCGCGCGCCTGGATGGCGGTTTCGGCCATCTCCACCAGCGCGCGCGGCACGGAAAACGCGCGGGATACGGGCGCGGCGGCTTCGGCTTGCGCGAACAAGTCGGTCGCCTCTTCAACGGACCAGACGACATCTTGCGGCGGGATGCCGCGCAAGGCGAGGCCGCGGGCGGCGGTGCGCCAGCCGTCGAAGTCCGCGGCGTGGCTGAGGATGATGCTTTGCACGGAGGCCTCAGGAAGAAAGGATGTTCTTTTTTGAAAAAAAGAACCAAAAAACTTTTATCCCTTTGCGCACGCTGCCGGCGAGGTGCGTACCCACAGTCAAAAGTTTTTTGCTTCTTTTTTTCAAAAAAGAAGACCTTGCCTTGCCTTTCTTACCGGCGCCACCGAGTCCAGCACCCCCCCCGGATGATGATCCACCACCACCACGAACGGCATCAGTTTGCGCACCGGCAGACGCAGCCGCGCCAGATCATCGACCCGCAGCCGCCGGTGACGCCGCGCCTGGAGCAGGCGATTGACGGTTTTCACGCCCAGGCCGGGCACGCGCAGCAGCATCTCCCGGTCCGCGCGGTTCAGGTCCACGGGGAACAGCGCCCGGTGCTGCAACGCCCAGGCGAGCTTGGGGTCCATCTCCAGGCTCATATTGCCGGCGGCATCGGTTGCCAGTTCGTCCACCCGGAAGCCGTAGAAGCGCAGCAGCCAATCCGCCTGATACAGCCGGTGTTCGCGCACCAGCGGCGCGGGCCTGGGCGGCAGGGCGGAAGATGAATCCGGGATCGGGCTGAACGCCGAGTAATACACGCGGCGCAGGCCGTAGGATCCGTACAGATCGGTGCTCATCTGCATGATGGCGCGGTCGGAGCTGTCGTCCGCGCCGACGATCACCTGCGTGCTTTGTCCGGCCGGCGCGAAGCGGGGCGCGCGCTTCTCGGCGCGGGATTCCTCGATTCGCAGGCGCATCCGGCCCATGGCGCGCTTGATGCCGCCGATGCTTTTTTCCGGCGCCAGGCGGTGCAGGCTCGCTTCGCTGGGCAGCTCGATATTGATGCTCAGCCGGTCGGCATAGCGGCCTGCTTCCGCCAGCAGCGCGGGGTCGGCGTCGGGGATGGTTTTGAGGTGAATATAGCCGCGGAACCCGTGCACCTCGCGCAGGGTGCGCGCCACGCGCACCACCTGCTCCATCGTATAGTCGGGCGAGGCGATGATGCCGGAACTGAGGAACAGGCCCTCGATGCAGTTGCGCCGGTAGAATCCGAGCGTGAGGCTGACCACCTCCTCCACCGTGAACCGTGCCCGCTGCACATTGGAGGACCGGCGGTTGATGCAGTAGATGCAGTCATACACGCAGGAATTGGTGAGAAGAATTTTCAGCAGCGAAATGCAGCGGCCATCCGGCGCGTAGGCGTGGCAGATGCCGATGCCCTCCGTGGAGCCCACGCCGGTGCGGGCGCCCAGCGAGTTCCGCTTGTCGGTGCCCGATGAGGCGCAGCTCGCATCGTATTTGGCTGCATCCGCGAGGATCTCCAGCTTGCGGAGCAATTCCATCTGGCATGTTTCCTTTTCGTTCTCGTGCACTCTACAGGCAGTGCCGGATTTTTCAACGCGTGCGGGGTTCCAAAATTCTCACTCACGCACATGGTCAAAAGCGCGTGATAGCTCGCCGCCGGCATACAATTGTGCGAGTATACGTGCTCTCGGCTCGGCAAAGATGGGCTTATTCGCCGGGAATCCCTTCGCCGGCGCATATCGGTTCGTTACGGTAGCAGCCGACGGCCACGCAGTGGAGGTGGTGTACTGCAGACGTTGATCTCACGGCCTGAGTCTGGGGCCGAACGGTGTGACACGGGGGCCGCCGGTGAGTTGCCCCCCGCCATTTTCCTGCACACGGGATGGCGCAGCAGCGGCACATGGATCTGGAGCCGGTGCCGCCGGTCGGCGCGGGTGCGTGCCTTCTACGAACCCCTGCACGAGCAGCTCGGCAGCCTGCGCCGGCGCCAGATCGCCCGGCTTCGCCCCGGGTCCTGGAAGTCCAACCACAGCGAGACCGATCCTTACTTCCAGGAATACCAACCGCTCATCCGGCCAGGCGGCCGCGGTGTGGCGGGGTATGAACGCCGCTTTGCATTCAACCGATACTTCCTCGACCCGGGCGAGACGGATGCGCCGCTACGGGAGTATGTCGCCAGCCTGGTGGCTGAGGCCGGGGCGGAGGGGCGCGTCGCGGTTTTGAAATTCTGCCGCTCCCAGGGGCGGGTCGCCTGGTTCGAGCATCATTTTCCCGACGCTCTGCATGCGGTCGTATTGCGCGATCCGCTGGCACAATGGCAATCCACACAGACCCTGCTGCTTGCGCAGCGCAACCGCTATTTTACCGTCGCGCCCCTGCTGGTGCTGGCGCGCAACGCTGGCCACCCTCTGGTGCGCGAGGCCACCGCGTGCCTGGATGTCAGGTTGCCGGATCTGCACAGCGAGGACATGGCCTATGGTGTGGAGCGCTGTTGGCGCCACTTGAAGGGTCAGAGCGATGCCGAGCGGTATCGCTGCTTCCTGGCGTTCTGGTCCGCCTCCTCGCTCGCGGCCCTGACCGGCCAGGCCATGGTGATCGATGCCACCGCCATGGCCAGTGACGCGGTTTATCGCGGTGACGTGGAGGTGGCGCTATGCGATGCCGTCGGTGACGCGTTTACCTTGGACTCGCGGCCAGCCGCCTGCCGGCCGCTGCTGCCGGGGGCGATATGCGTGGAGGCGCATCGTGCGGCCGCGGCGATGATCTGCGGCCGCCGCGGCCTGCTGGACCCGGGGCGGCTGAACATTCTGCTGGGCAAACTGCGGCTCAACGGCGATCAGCCGGCCCCGCGCGCGGGCCAGGTGGTGCCGTCTGCGCAGACGCCGCTCAGCCGGCCGCCGCGGGCGGTGATCGCCGGGCAGATCGTATTTGCCAATGTGCTGCAACAGTTGCGCATCCTGCACGGCACAACGATCTCACGCTTGCGGTCGATCCGCGGTGGATGAGGCGGGGGGCCGGGTTGATGTAAGCTTCAGTACTCGTCCATGATTTCGCTGCCCAGCGTGGCCAACTGGTTGCGGGCATACATCTCCTCGGGCTCTTCGTCCTCCTCGGGCGGTGACGCCAGGATATCCAGCATGTGGTCGAAGGCCGGATCGCATTTGAAATCGGTGCGCCAGTCCATGCCGCCGGCTTCGTCGCGCCAGAATCCGGCGAAGAGATCGTCTGTCCAGATCGCGTCGCCGGCCGCGAACAGCATCACCGCGGCAGCACCTCCGCGCCCAAGGCCGCCGGGGCCGACCGCCAGGCTTGCGTTGGTGCCGGGAAACAGCCGGGCAACGGCACCATCGAAGCGGCAGAGTGGTGCGTTGCTCATGATGGCTCCACGGATACGCGCGGGACGCTAGGCAAAGTTGCGGCGTTGCGCCACAGGAAATCCGTTCCCCCCCCCCGGCCGTGGCCGCCGCTGTCAGGCAGCTTGCGGCGACAGGGCAGCCAGGATCTTGCCGCCCAGCGGGGAGCCCAGCCCGGTGACCGGATCCCATCCCGGCCCCGCTGAAAAGCCGTTGTTGTTGCCTTCTACGATGTCGGTGAATGCGGCGGGGTTCGCATAGAGGGTGGGGTTGATGAAGCCTGCCTTGCTGCCTGTGCGCTGGTTGATCAGCGCCAGCAGGCCGGCCCAGAGCGGGGCGACCGCGCTGGTGCCGCCGATCACGGTGGCGGTGCCGTCGACGTTCACCTGGTAGCCGGTCTCCGGGTCGGCATCGCCGGCCACATCCGGCACGCCACGCATGGCGTTTGTCACCCCAGTCTGCCAGGCGGGCCGCGCGAATTTTGCCGAGTAGCCGCCGCCGGAGGCGCCGCCTTCCGCGCCATCGTTCCAGGCCACCTGGGCGCTGCCTTTTGGCAGGCTTGTGCCGCCGCAGCCGAGCACGTTTACGCTGGAGGCCGGGAAATCGACGTGAACGCCGCCGGTGGTCACCCCGTCGGTCGCGCCATCATCGCCGGAGGCGACGCAGACGGTGATGCCGAGGGCGACTGCCTGGGCCAGCGCCTGGTCGATGGCATCGATATCCTGCTGGGCGTAGCTGGATTCCGGACCGCCCCAACTGATCGAGATGACCGAGGGGGCATTGGCCTTGTCGTTCGCCGCGGCGGAGATGGCATCGTGGAAACCGCTGCCCTGGTTGGGCGCGAAATAGGCGACGATGTTGGCGGCGGGTGCCACGGAACCGGCGACCTCGATATCCAGCTGAACCTCGCCATCGGCACCGTTCGGGTCGCCATCGGGGGCGTTCTGCGTGCCGTCGACGCTGACGCTGGTGAGTGTGCCGGTGCGATCGATGCCGGCGGCGGAGAAATAGGCCGCCACCTGGGACGCCTCATATCCGCCGCCGAGCTCGACCAGCGCGATCGTCTGGCCGGCGCCGGTGAGGCCTGTGGGGAACTGGTAGATCGATGCCACCTGCACCGGCGTGTAGGATATGGGTTTGGCGGCGGCGCTGGCGGCGCGGAAATGCGGTTTTGCGACAGGCCGCTGATCCAGCCCCATCACCGCGACCACCTCGGCCGCCAGGTTATCCGGCAGCACCAGGTGGCCGGTGCGCGCCACGAAGCGCTTGCCGCTTGCGCCGGCATAGATGCCGATCCCCTCCGGCTGGAAGGCCGCGATCGCCTGGGCGTAGGTGCCGCGCAGTCTTATCAGATGCGCGGCGGCATCCGCATGCATGACGTGGAGGCCGAAGCTTTCCGCGAATATACGCACGTCGTGCATCACCGGGGCCCGTGTGCCGTGCTTGCGGGCGTAGGCGGCGTGGCTCAGGCCCGGCCCGGGCGCGTAGATCTCCGGGCCGTGCGGCACGCCGGGGCGGAGCACGATGGTGATCTGCACCTCCGCCTGCATGTCCACATCGGCGACCCTGGTTTCCGTCGGGGCTTGGCGGTGACTGGCGTGAAATGCTGGCATCGCGTGAACTCCTTCGGTTTGCGCAGACTCCGCAGTCAGGGCGCGGCCTGCGCCCATTCACGTTACCCGGCGCGCGGCGCTGGGCCAAACCCGTTTGCGGTCCTACATCCTGAGCATCATGCCCCGGCGCCCACGCCCCCTTTCCGAGCTCGACCGCGCCGCCTGGGCCGACTATGTTCGCCATGTGCGGGCGTTGCAGGGGCGCGAGGTTCCGCCGCCGCCCGCGGCGCCACCGCCGCCGCCGCCGGCACCCAGGGCGCCAGCTGTCGCGCCGCCGCGCGCGCCCGCGCCGCGTGCGGCAGCCCCTGCCGTGGTGACGGGCATTCAGCCGCCCGGTTTGGACAACGCCACCTGGTCGCGGTTTCGCGGCGGCAAGCTGGCGCCGGCGCGCACGCTGGATCTGCACGGCAAGACCGCCCAGGCCGCCTTCCATGCGCTGGAGCGTTTTCTGCACAGCGCCCATGCCGAGCATTTGCGCTGTGTGGAGGTGATCACGGGCCGCGGATCGGGCGAGCAGGGCGGCGTGATCCGCCGCGAACTGCCGATGTGGCTGAACCTGCCGAGCCTGCGTCCTTTGGTGTTGGCCACCTGCCACCCCCACCCGTCAAACGCCGGAAGTACCCGGTTGTTGTTGAGGCGGATCAAATAGGGTAAGGTTCTTCTTTTTTGAAAAAAAGAAGCAAAAAACTTTTACCTGTTGGGTGGTGTTTTACGCGGCACCGTTATTTTTGGCGGAGGCAGGCGGTGAGGATCCCGCCGGCTTCGGCGCCGGTTTTGGCGACGTGCCAGGTGGCGGAGACCTTGCAGCGCTTGGCGTCGTCGTCCGAGGCGTGCACAGCAAGGCCCTGGTCCACGCATTGCCGCCACTCGGCCATGGCAGGGTCGCTCACCATGATCAGCGCGCAGGCCTGAACCAGCGCCTTGGCGCCGGGCGGCTCGTTTTTCTTCACCATCCGGTTTAGGGCGCGTGCGGATTGCAACTCGGTGGTGATGCAGGCGCCCATGCTTGCCTTGTGGTCGGCGCAGGTGGTGTTGAACGCGTCCCAGCCGGTTTGCACCTCATCGTCCTTCAGCCCGGCCAGCGCGGCGGCGGCCGTCGGATCGGCCCGCAACGTGGCCGCGCATTCCGAGATACCCTGGGCCGAGGCCCGGCTGGCCAGGTTTTCCGGCGTGTCCGCGTCCAGGCTAGGATCATGATCGTGCTCCAGTTGGGCTTCCACCACTGCCAGCATCACCTTTGGTGAAAACGCAGGGTTGGTCGCGCAGAGCGCTTCCACCTGGTCGGCCCGCGCCGGCGCCACGCCGATCATGCCCAGTATCAGGGCGCACATCAGAAAATATCTCATGGCCCCGACCCTAGAGAAAACCCGCGCGGGATTGAAGCCACCCGGCACAGCGCGCCAAACCGCGCGTCCATTGCCTCGTTCTGCCTCAAACGCAGCAGGTGCCGTATGCCGACCCGTCGTCACCCCACCGCTGGGTGGGCCACGCCCTGACCTTTCCCTTCGCCCCGTGGCGTGTCGCCGCGGCGCTGGCACTCGCCCTGGCCGCGCACCAGGCCCTCGCCAGTCCGCCGACCTTGCTGCATTACACCGCCCGCCTGCATGGTGTGCCCCTGCTGGGTGCCACTTTCTGCCTGCGGCTGGGCGCTACCTCCTACGAGGCCGGGTTCTCGGCGCGCACGCTCGGGCTGGCCGAGTACATTGCCCATGCGCGCAGCGACGCCCATGTGGCCGGGACCATCGCCGGCGCCACGATCAACCCGACGGCCTATGCCGAGCATGGCCGCCTTTCCGGCGAGGAGCACGCGGTGGTGATCGGCTACAAGGCGGGCAATCCTGTGCTGGAGACGCTTACGCCGCAAGCGGGCCGCGACCGCCTGCCGATTCCGGCGGCCGACACCATCGGAGCCGTGGACGGGCTGAGCGCGCTGGCGCTGGAATCCCTGGTGGCGACCCGTACTGGGGCGTGCCAGGGCCAGGCGCTGGTGTATGACGGCTTTCAGCTCCGCCGTGCGACAACCCACACCGGCGGGCGGGAGGTGCTGGCCGCCACGCCACATTCGGTTTTTGCCGGGCCCGCGCTGCGCTGCGACACCGAGTCGGTGATGCGCGGCGGGTATCTGAAATCGCAGCCGATCCCGCCGCAGCAAAAGCCGCGCTTCAGCAAGGTCTGGCTCGCGCCGGTGACGCCGGGGGGGCCGGATCTGCCGGTGCGCCTGGTGTTCGATGCGGATCTTCTGGGCGACATCGTGGTGGATGTCGATTCGGTCAGCGAGGCGGAAAGTTCGGTCTGCGACGGGCGGCCTTGATCATCCTGTGGTAAAATTCGCCCTCAAATCTGCCAGCGTGACCATCAGCGTCATGCGATCCAGGGGCGACTGCTCAAAGCCGAGCGCCACGTAAAAGCGATGTGCCTGATCGGAGAGGGCATGCACCACGATGCCCCTGATCCCGACCAGCTCGGCGGCCTGCAGCACACGCAGCATGCAGTCGCGGATCAGCGCACGACCCAGACCCTGGCCTTGCCAGTGACGGTCGATTGCCAGCCGCGCGAGGACCGCGACCGGGATTGGATCGGGCATATTACGTCTGAATCTGCCAAGCGCGCCTGCCGCGGCAACCGCGCCCGAGGCCAGAGCGTAGTACGCGACTACCCGCGTGCCATCGGCCATCACAAACGTCCGCGTTGCCCCGCTCGCTTGGTTCGTGCGTGCGCGGCGCTTGATCCAGTCATCCAGGGAGGCGACGCCGCAGCAAAAATCCGCAACCTCGTGCCCATCACCGAGCGGTGAAGGCGCGGACAGCACCAGTGTCACTCCCAGGGCGGGACAGTTTGCAGTGTGCGTCGCAAGCGCTCATTGGCACGGGGCGGCGCATCAAGCCGGGTGCGGAAAGCGTCGAAAGCCGCATCGCCGGCCAAGAACAGCACGCGGTCCAGAAGGGCTTCTTCGGCAGCCCGGCGGGCTGCTTCCAGCACGAAATCGGTTCGGGTCTTGCCGGTAAGTTCGGCGGCCCGATCGATCAGCCCGCGCTCCTCCGGCCTGATCCTGAGGTTCAGTGATTCGCGCCGCACTTGCCCGCCTGCCGCCGACATGCCTATCGCCTCCGATTGACGCATCCAGCGTAGCGTAACGCCATTGTCATTACAACGTTCGCCTCATCCCAAGCGCGATTATCCTTGCGCCACCCCCACCTCCACGTCATACCTACGTGGTCCCAACCACCCGTGCGGGAGAGTAGCAGGCCATACACCTGCCGCCGAAGGCGCAACCGGCCCCCGGAAACGCTCAGGCACCCAGGACCGCCACGGGGTAGGGATCTCTGGAAAGCCGGCGGGCGACCGCCGCACCGACGGAGTAAGGGCAGGGCGTACCCCTGATCCGAATCTCTCAGGTTACGTGACAGAGGGGGGTCAGACGATCCGGGAAACCGGCACCTGACCTCATGTCGCGGAAGCCAAAGCCCTGTCCGAAACCCTCAAGACCACGCCGCTCGATGCCCTGCACCGCCGCCTCGGTGCGCGGATGACCGGATTCGCGGGCTGGTCTCTGCCAGTGAGCTATCCCGGCGGCACGCTGTCCGAGCATCATGCGGCGCGCAGCGGCGCTGCCCTGTTCGACGTGTCGCATATGGGCCAGATCTCGCTGCATGGGGCGGAGGCTGCCGTTGCGCTGGAGCGTCTTACCCCGGCCGGCATCGTGGGCCTGCCGCCGGGCCGGCAGCGTTACGCCCTGCTGACCAACGAGGCGGGCGGCATCATCGACGACATCATGGTGGCCCATTACCCGGGGCGCCTGTTCATTGTGCTGAACGCCGCCCGCACCGAGGCCGATCTCGCCCAGTTCGAAACCCATGGGATCGCGCCGGAACGCCACGAGGATCGGGCGCTGCTGGCCCTGCAGGGGCCGGCGGCGGCCTGCATCATGGCGCGGCTCGCCCCGCCGGCGGCTTGCCTGCCGTTTCTTGGCGTGGTCATCGCGGAGATTGCCGGCGTTGCGTGCTGGATCAGCCGCAGCGGCTATACCGGGGAGGATGGGTTCGAGATCTCCGTTCCCGCCCACGCCGCCGAGTCGCTGGCGGAAGTGCTGCTGGCCGATCCTGCTGTTTCGCCCGCGGGGCTGGCGGCGCGCGATTCGCTGCGTCTGGAGGCGGGCTTCTGCCTCTATGGCAACGATATCGACACGCTCACCAGCCCGATCGAGGCGGGGCTGGCCTGGACGATCCCCAAACACCGCCGGGCGGCGCTGGATTTTCCCGGCGCCATACCCATCGGTGACCATCTGGCCCATGGCCCCACCCGGGTGCGTGTGGGCATCCGGCCGGCTGGCCGGGCCATCGCCCGCGCGGGTACCACCATCGCCGCGATTGATGGAACCCAGGCCGGCATCATCACCTCCGGCGGGTTCTCACCAACCTTGGGCGCCCCCATCGCAATGGGCTACGTTCGCCGTGATCTCGCAACCCTGGGCACATCGCTGGGCTTGCTGATCCGGGGCCAGCTTCAGCCAGCAACTGTCGCCGGCCTTGCGTTCGTTCCCCACCGGTTTGTGAAATAGAGGGCATTCCCATGGCCGAAACCCGTTACACCCGCGATCACGAATGGGTCCGTCTGGAAGATGACGGCACACTGACCATCGGTATCACCGATCACGCGCAGGAAGCGCTGGGCGACATCGTGTTTGTCGAACTGCCGCTTGTGGACCGCGACGTGGTGGAGGGCGAATCCGTCGCCACCGTCGAATCCACCAAGGCCGCCAACGATGTGTATGCGCCGCTGGGCGGCCGCATTGCCGAGATCAACGAGAATGTTGTCGACGATCCCGGGCTGATCAATCGCGATCCGACCGGCGAGGGCTGGTTCTGGCGCATGGAGCCGGGCGACGAGGAGAATTTCGAGTCCCTGATGGACGAGGAAGCCTACGAGGCGTTTCTGGAGACACTTTGAATGGACAGTGCTGCCGATCTATCCGCGCTTGAAGGCCAGGATGGTTTCATTGCCCGCCATATCGGACCCGATGCGGCCGATATGGCGGCGATGCTGGCGACCATCGGGTGCGCCAGTATTGACGATCTGATCGACAGCACGCTTCCCCCCGGCATTCGCGCGGCCGGACCCATCGATTTGCCGCCGGCGAGCGACGAAGCGGCGGTGCTGGCGGAACTGGCCGCCCTGGCTGCGCGGAACGACAGCGTGACAAAAAGCCTGATCGGGTGCGGGTATCATAACACCCACACGCCGCCGGTGATCTTGCGCAATGTGCTGGAAAACCCGGGCTGGTACACCGCCTACACGCCCTATCAGGCGGAGATTTCGCAAGGCCGGCTTGAGGCGCTGCTGAATTTTCAGACCGCCATCGCCGATTTGACGGGCCTGCCGATCGCCAACGCATCGCTGCTGGATGAAGCAACCGCCGCGGCGGAAGCGGTTGCCATGGCGCATGGGATGGCCGGGGCGGGCAGAACCGTGGTGGCCGTGGCCGGCGACCTGCATCCGCAAACCCGCGCCGTGCTGGCTACCCGGGCGCGGCCGCTGGGCTGGCGCCTGGTGGATGTCGCGCCCGGCGATACGCAGGCCGTGGCGGCGGCCGCGCCGTTCGCCGTGGTTTTGACCTATCCCGGCACCACCGGCGCCATTCGCGACCTGCGGGCCGAGATCGGCGCGGCGCATGCCGCCGGGGCGCTGGCAATCGTGGCGGCTGATCTGCTCAGCCTGGTGTTGCTGACGCCGCCGGGGGAGATGGGGGCCGACATCGTGGTGGGCAGCGCGCAGCGCTTTGGCGTGCCAATGGCGTTTGGCGGCCCGCACGCGGCGTTTTTTGCCACCACGGAAGCCGGAAAGCGGCACATGCCGGGCCGCGTGGTGGGCCGCAGCCGGGATGCGGCGGGCGCGCCCGCCTTGCGCCTGGCGCTGCAAACGCGCGAGCAGCATATCCGCCGCGAGAAGGCCACCAGCAATATCTGCACCGCGCAGGTGCTGCTGGCGGTGATGGCCGGGTTCTATGCCGTGTGGCATGGGCCGCAGGGGCTTTGCCGCATCGCGCAGCGGATCAATCTGCAGGCGCGGTTGCTGGCCGCCGCCGCGGGCCGGGCCGGGTTTTCCCTGCGCCACGCGGCATTCTTCGATACTATCGCACTCGAGGCGGGCGCGCAGGCGGACGATCTGATGGCGCGCGCGCTTGATGCGGGGTTCAATCTGCGCCGGGTCGATGCGGGCTGCGTGGCGATCGCGCTGGACGAGACTGTGACGCGCGCGGAGCTCGATCGGCTTTGCGCGCTGTTCGCCCCAGGTGACGACGCCGTGCCGGACTCCATCCCGGCTTCGTTGCGCCGCATCAGCCCGATCCTGACCCACCCCGTATTTTCCGCCCATCGCGCGGAGCATGCGATGCTGCGCTATCTGAAATCGCTGGAGGATCGGGATATCGCGCTGAACCGCGGCATGATCCCGCTGGGATCCTGCACGATGAAGCTGAACGCGACGGCCGAGATGATCCCGATAACCTGGCCGGGTTTTGCGAATCTGCACCCGTTTGCGCCGGCGGCGCAGACGCAAGGGTATGCGGCGCTGGTGGAAAACCTCGCCACGTGGCTTGCGCGCGCCACCGGTTTTGCACGTGTCAGCTTGCAGCCCAATGCGGGCAGCCAGGGGGAATATGCCGGCCTGCTCGCCATCCGCGCCTACCAGGCGGCCAATGGGCAAGGGCATCGCGATATCTGCCTGATCCCCAGCAGCGCGCACGGCACCAATCCCGCCAGCGCCGCCATGGCCGGGCTTAAGATTGTAGTGGTGGGGTGCGATGCGCAGGGCAATATCGATCTGGCCGATCTGCGCGCGAAGGCCGACCGGCATGAAGCGGATTTGGCCTGCCTGATGGTGACGTATCCCAGCACGCATGGCGTGTTCGAGGATGCAATCAGGGATATCTGCGATATCGTGCATGCGCGGGGTGGCCAGATCTACATGGATGGCGCCAACCTCAATGCGCAGCTTGGCCTGACCAGCCCCGGGCTGATCGGCGCGGATGTCTGCCATCTCAATTTGCACAAGACGTTCTGTATTCCGCATGGCGGCGGCGGGCCGGGGATCGGGCCGATCGGGGTGGCGGCGCATCTGGCGCCATATTTGCCCAATCATCCGTTTCGCCAGGATGCGGGTCCGCACGGGGGGATTGGCCCGGTGAGTGCGGCGCCGTTTGGCAGTGCCGGGATTTTGCCGATCAGTTACGCCTATATCCGCCTGATGGGGGCAGAGGGGCTGACGCGGGCGACGCGCGCGGCGATTTTGAACGCCAACTACATCGCGGCCCGGCTGAAGGCGCATTATCCGGTGCTGTATACCGGCCGCGCGGGCACGGTGGCGCATGAATGCATCCTGGATTGCCGCGGGTTTGCCCGCAGCGCCGGTGTTCAGGTGGAGGATGTCGCCAAGCGCCTGGCCGATTATGGGTTTCACGCGCCGACCATGAGCTGGCCGGTGCCGGGCACGCTGATGGTGGAACCGACGGAAAGCGAGCCGTTGGCGGAGATCGACCGGTTCTGTGACGCGATGATCGCCATCCGGGGCGAGATTGCAGCCATTGAAGCGGATGTTGCCGACAGGGTGGATAATGTGTTGCGGAACGCGCCCCACACGGCGGCTGAACTCGCCGGGGCTTGGGGGCATCCTTACACGCGCGCGCAGGCCGCGTTTCCGGCCGGCGAGGCCGGAAAATACTGGCCGCCGGTGAAGCGGGTGGATAACGCGTATGGCGACCGCAATCTGGCCTGCACATGCGCCCCGGTGGAGCGTTATGCGGAGGCGGCGGACTGAGGAAGGGGTATTGTTTCCCGCAAAACCCTCGCTTGAGCCGAGGATGATACTGGGTGGCGTGGATCGACCTGGACGATGGCCAGATCGCCGCTGATATGTCGTCGATGACGACAAGGTGTCTTCTCGAAAATGCCGCAATTTTGGCCGACGGAGCAATAGGCATCGAGAGCCTCAAACGCTGAACGCATCGACCACGCAAGAATAGCTCTTTGCCGGTAGCCTTAGCATGAGGAGAGCCGTAACAAAATGATTTTCCTCCAGCCTGCCGCTGACGAAACGTTCTCATTCCCGACCGGATCAGCTAGTAGGCAGCCCACCAGCCCCCAGGAGCCGCAATTGCTTGACCGCCGAACCCTCCTCGCCACCCTCGCCGCATCAGGCCTCCTGCCCGGCCCCGCCCGCGCAACCCCCGCAGACACCGCTGAGTCAAAAAGACTGCATGCCCTCTTCGATGCCTTCGTGCAGGCCCAAATGCAGCGCTCTCCCGAACTCGCGACCAGCCTTGGGCTGGATAAGGGGAAGCTCGCGGGGCTGAAATCGAGGCTCAGCGATGCGTCGCTGGCGGCGTCGGCGCAGGATCGGCGGGATAATGCGGCGCATCTGAAAGCGCTGCAAGCGATCGACCGGAGCAAGCTGCACGGCATCGATGTATCCAGCTACGATACCGTGCTGTTCATCCTGCAGACGCAGGTGGAAGGCAACAAGGCCATCCCCTATGCGGGCGGGGATGTACATTCGCCGTACGCGGTCAACCAACTGGTGGGCGCGTATCACGATATTCCGGATTTTCTGGATACCCAGCACGATATCCAGACCCAAGCCGATGCGGAGGCGTATATCGCCCGCCTCACCGCCTTCCCGGTGGTGATGGACCAGGAACTGGAGCAGGTGCAGCACGATGCGAAGCTCGGCGTGGTGCCGCCGGACTTCATCATCGACAAAACCCTTGTGCAGATGAACAATTTTCTCAATACGCCGGCTGAGAAATCGGTGCTGGTGGCATCGCTCGCGCGGCGCGCGAAGGCGGCGGGGCTGAAAGGCGATTATCAGGCGCGCGCCACCGCGATTTACACCGGAAAAATCATCCCCGCGCTGCAACGCCAGGCGGATCATTTCACCCAGGCGCGCAAAACGGCGGTGCATGATGCGGGCGTCGCGCGGCTGCCCGAAGGGGCGGAATTTTATCGGCTGGGCCTGAAGACCTACACCACGGCCTCGCTCTCGCCGGCGCAGATCCACACGCTGGGCCTCGATCTGGTGGCCGAACTCTCCGCCAAGATCGATACCGCCCTGCGCGCGCAGAAACTGACAACCGGCACGGTCGGCCAGCGGCTGGCCGCGCTGACGGCCAACCCGGCCTTCCTCTACGCCAATACCGATGCGGCCAAGGAAACCCTGCTCGCGGATCTGAACAAGAAGGTGGTGGCGGTGCACGCCAAGCTGCCGCAGTATTTCGGGGCGCTGCCGAAAGCGCCGGTGGAAATCCATCGTGTGCCGAAAGCCATCGAAGCCGGCGCACCCGGCGGCTATTACCAGTCCGGGTCGCTGGATGGCTCACGCCCCGGCATCTACTACATCAACCTGCGCGATACGGCGGAACTGCCAAGCTGGTCGCTGCCCACCCTCACCTTCCACGAATCCATCCCCGGGCATCATCTGCAACTGACCTTGGCGCAGGAGGTGAAGGGCCTGCCGCTGATCCGGAAAATCATCTTCTTCTCCGGCTACGGCGAAGGCTGGGCGCTCTACGCCGAACAGCTTGCGGTGGAGATGGGCATGTACGACACCGATCCGCTGGGCCATATCGGGCAGATGGCAGCTTCCCTGTTCCGCGCGGTGCGGCTGGTGATCGATTCCGGGCTGCATGCGCAGAACTGGAGCCGCGAGCGCGCGGTGGATTATTTTGTGACGACGCTCGGGGAACAGCGCAGCACGGCGATCACGGAAGTGGAACGGTATTGCGTGTGGCCCGGCCAGGCGTGCAGCTACATGGTGGGCAAACTCACCTGGCTGCGCCTGCGTGATCAGGCGAAGAAAGCCCTCGGGCCGAAATTCGACATCCACAAATTTCATGATGCCGGGCTTCTCTCCGGCGCCCTGCCGCTGGACGTGCTAAACGAGGTGATCGCAAACTACATCCAAACAGCCAAGGCCTAACCGGCAGCATGCCTACGGGAATAAAAGGTCTTTGCTTCTTTCTTTCAAGAAAGACCCGCCGTGGAGCGGTAAAAGACCCGCCGTGGAACGGTAAGAGAAAAAGAGTCTTCTTTTTTGAAAAAAAGAAGCAAAAAACTTTTGTTCGTTTAGGTCTCGGGCGCGGAAAGGTCCGCTCTGTATGGAAGAGAGGGTTGGGCGCCGGGGCGGGTGACGGTGATCGATGCGGCCAGAAGGCCCAGGCGGGCAGCGTCGGGCAGCGCCATTCCCTCGCACAAGCCGGCGATCAGGCCGCCGATCAGGCTGTCGCCGGCGGCCGTGGTGTCGATCGCCGCCACGGGGCGGGCGGGCATATGCACCTCGCCTTCCGAGCCCGCCAGCAGCAATCCTTGCGGCCCCAGCGTGATGATCACCTGGCCCACGCCCCGTGCGCGCAGCACACGCGCCGCCAAGGCGGCCGAGGCGGGATCGTACACCTCCAGGCCCGTCAGCCGCGCCGCCTCCGTCTCGTTCGGCACCAGCAGATCGATGCACGGCCATAGATCGTCCGGCAGCGCATCGGGCGCTGGCGCTGGGTTCAGCAGAACCGCCGCGCCCGCACGGCGCGCACAGCCGATCGCATGGCGCACCGTCGCGATCGGGCTTTCGAGCTGCACCGCCAAAACCCGGCACGCGGCGATCAGCTTCCAGGCCGCATCGATCTCCGCCGAGGTGAGCGCGGCATTCGCGCCAGGCGCCAGCACGATGCGGTTCTCGCCGCCATCCTCCACCAGGATCATGGCAACACCCGTGGGCGCGCGCGGGTGGGTGCTGACATGCGTGGTGTCGATCGCGTCACGCGCCAGCGCCGCCTTCAACGCCGCGCCGAATCCATCGGCGCCCACGCGGCCGATCATCGCCACATGCGCGCCAAGCCGCGCCGCGGCCACCGCCTGGTTGGCGCCCTTGCCGCCCTCGGCCTGCGCGAACCCATGGCCCGCGAGCGTCTCCCCAGGCCCCGGCATCCGCGGCACGCGCATCACCAGATCCATGTTCAGGCTGCCGGCGACAACAGCGGTCCGCCGCGCGGTCATGCAGCCTCAATGATCAGCGGAGGGGTGGGGCGTTCTGCGCGCATGATACCCCCAGGATAGTCGTCACCTGCCAAAGGGGCACTCGTCTTTTCTCACAAGCGCCCCGCTTTCCATCTTTTCAACCCCGCCAATCTCCGTCAGAGTTCTGTTCATACTTTGTTCCGATTCGGCCGGGAGGCGACGATGGCGCGTTTAAGCAAGGCGGATCACGCGAGGATCCTGCATCTGGTTGATCATGATGGCCGGAAGGTGACGGAGGTGGCAGCTGAATACGGCTGTAGCCCTGCCAGCGTTTATACCTTGCTGAGCAGGCTGCGGCGCTCCGCCGATCCGTCACCATCGCCGGCTGAGCCAGAGCGCACGGCAAACACGGTAAGTGCGCCGCCCGCGGAGGATCTGTTTGCCCTGGCACCTGCCCCGGCCGCCGCGCCGGCGGCGGCCACGGTCGCGGATCTGCCGCGCCGAGGGCCACTGACGAAGCGCGGCGGCATCGGGGCCGCGCTGGCCAGGCCTGGCTTCGGCCTGGCGATGCGCACCGCGGAGGGTGACGAGAATGTGACCCCCTTCCGGTCACTGGATGATCTTCTCTCTTCCGTCAAACCCATCCTGCGGGCCGCGGCGCGCAGCCCGGATGCGGTTTGGTTCTCGATCAGGTCTATTGATTTGTCGGCGCTGGATTGGGATGCTGCGTGAGGAAGACAGGAAGAGTGTTCTTTTTTGAAAAAAAGAACCAAAAAACTTTTGCCGGGCTGTCGCGGAGTCGCCGTCAACGCGCAGCAAATTTCTAAAAGTTTTTTGCTTCTTTTTTTCAAAAAAGAAGTCCTTTTCTTCTTTTCATTTTGCCTTCCCCCCGCCCACGCCACCGAACTCTGCCGCTTCTCCGGCACCACCGACTATGCGGGGCACGTCACTGTCACAACCAAGGCGGCCACGGCCGGGGGGGTGACGCGGGTTGATGTGGCGGTGGCGTTCGAGGCGACGACGGCGATCTGGTTCCACATCCGCTACCTGGTGGAGGAGATCAGCCAGTGGCGCGATGGTGCGTTGCAGCGCCTGGATACGAACACGCGCACGATCATGGATGGCCGTGTGACCAGGCAGCAATGGGACGATTTTGAGCCGCACGCGGGGGGGCTGCAGGCGTATCGGGTGCAGGGCAAGACTCTTGCGCAGTTTGCCCGGCAGTTTCCGCCTTTCGCGCGGCATTGGGATCTTGCATCGTTCGGCACGCAGTGGCTGAGCGATTACGCTGCTGCCCCGCCGCAGCGCCGGCCCGATCTCGATCTGACGGCCGTGCCGCCGAACGCCACGGTGCGGTCGCCGTTTGCGATGGCGTTTTATTGGGTGAGGTTCCTGCCGCCGGGCGCGCGGCCTGTGAGCGTGTTTCTGCCGGGCTTCAAGGCGGACAAACTGGCCGATGTGGCCTTGGCGCCTGCCCCAGGGTCCGGCGGCAGAGTGTGGCGTGCGGTTCTGCACCATGCCTATCTGCGTGCAGCGCCCGCCTCCACTGCCGTGGCGCGTATCTCGCCGGACGGGTATTTGCAGGTTCTGGCGTTCGAGTTTCACAGCACCGCCGGCTCGGCGCGGGGCGTGGTGCACGCGGCGGGATGCTCGGGCACGGCTCAGAAGCCGGATGACCGCTGAGCAGAGTTTTGTGGCAGGTGGGAATTGCGATGGCTGATGCGGCCGGGGCAGCGCGTGCGCTGGCCTTGCGTGATCTAGGCTACGAGGCCTTCAGGCGCGGCCGCGTGGAGCGGGCGCGGCAGCATTTTGCCCGGGCCCTGGCGCTGTTCCGGCAGAGCCATGGCGAGATGCATCCGCTGGTCGCGACCGCGCTCTCCGATCTGGGCGTTGCCGCCTCCGCCCTGGGGGATGATGCGGCGGCGCGCACGCATCACGAGGCGGCGCTGCGCGTGCGGCGGCAGGTGCTGGGTGCGGCGCATCCCGATGTGGCGGCGAGCTTGCACAATCTGGCCATCGTTGCGCGCAAGCTGGGGGATTACCCGGCCGCCATCGCTTGCCACGAGGAGGGGCTGGCAATATGGCGGCGCGCGCTGGGGGAAGATCATCCGGCGGTGGCGCGGGGAGTCTCCGGGCTGGGCCTGGCGCTGTTTCAGCAAGGTGATGCGGCGGCGGCGCTGCGCTGCCATCAGGCGGCGTTGCGCATCCGCGAGCAGGCGGTGCCGCTTGCGGTGGCGGATGTTGTGGCCAGCCTGGTGGATGTCGGCGATGCGTTCGCGGCCCTGGGCCGGTTTCAGGCGGCCCGGGCAGCGTGGCACCGCGCGCTGGATCTGCGGCGCGGCCAGCGCGGGGAAGCCGTGGCCGGAGTATGGACCAGGCTCGGCGTGGCAAGCGGGAAGCTGGGCGATGCGCAAGGGGAGGCAGCCTGCTTTGCCGAGGCGGTGCGGGCGGCGCCGGATTTTACGCCGGCGCGGCATCATCTGGCGGTGGCGCTGGCGCGGCTGGGGCGGGATGCGGAGGCGGCGCGGCATCGCGAGATGGCGTTGGCGCGGCAATGCGTGTTCGTGCAGGAAGGGCCGGCCTCGTCGCCCAGGGTTCTGATTCTGGCCGCTTCGGATATCGGCAATGTGCCGCTGGAGCATATTTTGCCCGAGTCGGCGGTCACGCGGATCTGGTGGTTTATCGCCCATGCGCGCGATCCGGCGCGGGAGGTGCTGCCGCCCTATGACGTTGTGTTCAACGGCATCGGCGATCCCGATCTGGCCGGGCCGGCCGCGCGCAATATGGAGCTTTTTATCAAAAGCACCGGCCGGCTCGTGTTGAACGACCCCGCGCATGTCATGCGCACTCGCCGCGATCTGCTGCCCGGTGTTCTCGCCGGTATCGGCGATGTGGTGGTACCGCCGGTAGTGCGCGTCGCGCGCGGCGACGGCCCGGACTCGCTGCGGCGTCAGATCGAGGCTGCGGGATTGGCGCCGCCGCTGCTGCTGCGCCCACCGGGATCGCATGGCGGCGCGGGCGTGGTGCGGATTGATGCGTGGAATGGGCTGGATGGCCTGGCCGGGCAGGATGTGGCGGGTTGGTACGTGACGGTGTTCGTGGATTGCCGGGCGGCGGACGGGTTTGTGCGGAAATACCGGGTGGCGTTCGTTAACCGGGTTGCATACCCGTATCATCTGGCGATCTCGGCGGATTGGATGGTGCATTACCTGTCCGCTGACATGCCCGACCATCCCTGGAAGCTGCGAGAGGAGGCGGCTTTTCTGGCGGATTGGCAAAGCGCGATCGGTGCCGCATCCGCTTCAGCCATCGGCGAGATCGGACGCAGGCTGGAACTGGATTTTTGCGGTATCGATTTCAGCATCGCGCGGGATGGCAGGGTTGTGGTGTTCGAGGCGAACGCGACGATGCTGATCCATCCGGAGAGCGCAGACGGGCCATTGGCGTTCAAGAATGCGGCGGTGCAGAGGATTGTTGATGCCATGGGAAGGCATGTTGAAGGCAGTAACGGCGCTGACATGCCCAATCAGCGAAGTAAGGAAGGCCTTCTTTTCTGAAGAAAAGAAGCAAAAGACTTTTGGGCGGCTGTCGCGGACTCCCCGGCAGCATCCGCAAAGGGGGCTCTGGCCTGTGGCAACCGGCATTGACCCCGGTGCTTGGATCACCCAAACACCCGCCCTTCCCTCATGCCCGGATGTTTCTGAACCATGCGCCGCAAACGCGGCCGCCCGCTGGACGGGTGGCTGATCATCGATAAGCCGCCGCGGATGACGAGCACCGATGTGGTGAACCGCGTGCGGCGGGGGTTTGACGCGCAGAAGGCCGGGCATGGCGGCACGCTGGACCCGCTGGCGACCGGGGTGCTGCCGATCGCGTTCGGGGCGGCGACGAAAACCGTGCCCTATATCATGGACGGCACCAAGCTCTACCGGTTCAGCCTGCGGCTGGGCGAGGCCCGGGATACGGATGATGCGGATGGCGCGGTGGTGGCCAGCAGTGCGGCGCGGCCCACGGATGCGGCGCTGCTTGCGGCGCTGCCGGGCTTCATCGGCGACATCATGCAAATCCCGCCCGCCTATTCGGCGATCAAGGTGGCGGGCGAGCGCGCCTACGACATGGCGCGCGAGGGCCGCGCCCCGGTGCTGGAGGCGCGGCCGGCGCGGGTGGACCGGTTTGAGCTGGTGGAGCGGGTGGACGCGGATACGGCTGTATTCGAGGTGCAGAGCGGCAAGGGCGTTTACATGCGCAGCCTGGCCCGGGATCTGGCGGCCGCGTGCGGCGCCATGGGGCATGTGGCCGCCTTGCGCCGGTTGCGGGTAGGACCGTTTTTCGAGGCGGACGCAATTTCACTGGACAAAGCGTTGCCGGCGGAGGATACCGCGCGATCCTCACCGGACCTCTTGCGTCCCGTCTCGACCGCGCTGGCCGACATCCCGGCACTGGCCTTGACGGATTCGGAGGTCGTGTTGCTCACCCAGGGCCAGGCACTCAGCCTGATTGCCCTGATGGGCCGTATTCCGGGCGATGCCAATCCCGCAGGCGGGTTGGTGCGCGCCATGGCGGGGGGGCGCGTGATTGGGCTTTGCCGCCTGGAAGATGGCTGGCTGCGTCCCGAGCGCATTCTGTAGACCCCTGTTTTTGGAGTATGATCGATGTCGATCACTGCGGAGCGCCGCACGGCGCTTATTGGCGAGTATCAGGCCCAGGCCGCCGACACGGGCAGCCCGGAAGTTCAAGTGGCGCTGCTGAGCGAGCGCATTTCCAATTTGACCGACCATTTGAAGACCCATGCGAAGGATTTCCATTCGCGCCGCGGTCTTCTGATGCTGGTTGGCCGCCGCCGGCGCCTGCTGGATTACCTCAAGCGCAAGGACCAGTCGCGCTACGAGCTTCTCATTAGCCGCTTAAAACTACGCCGCTGATTTGGCGAAACACGTAAAAGTTCTTTGCTTCTTTCTTTGAAGAAAGAAGATTCTTTCTTCTGATCGAAGCAAAGAACTTTGTTGCCCAAGGGTGGACGAGCGTTTCCGGCCACATGGATCCTGAGCATCCATGCAGTCCGAGACGCTTCTCGCACCCTCATTAACGATGGTGGAGACTGAAGATGTTCAAGTATTTCCGTAAAGAGCTGGAGTGGGGCGGACGCCGCCTGGTGCTGGAGACCGGCAAGATGGCGCGGCAGGCCGATGGGTCGGTTCTGGTGAGCTATGGCGACACGATCGTGCTGTGCACGGCGGTGGGCGCCAAGAGCGTGAAGCCCGGCCAGGATTTCTTCCCTCTCACGGTGAATTACCAGGAGAAGGCCTTTGCAGCCGGCAAGATCCCCGGCGGGTTCTTCAAGCGCGAGGGTCGCCCGAGCGAGAACGAGACGCTGGTGAGCCGGCTGATCGACCGGCCATTGCGGCCGCTGTTCCCGGAGAATTTCCGCAACGAAGTCCAGGTGGTGGCGACCGTGCTGAGCCACGACATGGATAACGACCCCGATATCGTATCGCTGATCGGCTGCTCGGCGGCGCTGACGCTTTCCGGCATTCCGTTTTTCGGGCCGGTGGGCGCCGCCCGCGTGGGGTATGAGAAAGGCGAGTATATTCTTAACCCCACCATCGCCCAGATGGAGGGGGCGACGCTCGATCTGGTCCTAGCGGGCACCGCCGAGGGCGTTCTGATGGTGGAGAGCGAGGCGGCGGAGCTGCCTGAGGATGTGATGCTGGGCGCGGTGACGTTCGGGCACGCAGCCTTCCAGCCGGTGATCCAGGCGATCATCGAGCTGGCCGAGCATGCGGCGAAGGACCCGTGGGTGCTGCCGGAGCCGACCGAGGCCGAGATCGCGCTGAAGGCGCGGATCGGGGAGCTGGGGCGCGAGAGCATTGCCGCGGCGTATCAGGAGCGGGTGAAGCAGGCGCGCTACGAGAAGGTGGGGGCGGCGAAGAAGGTCATCCTGGCCAAACTGGCCGAAGAGGGCCTGAACGCAGATGCCGCCAAGCCGATGCTGAAGGATCTGGAGGCGGATGTCGTTCGCAACGCGATCCTGGATACCGGCACGCGGATCGATGGCCGCGACACGAAGACGGTAAGGCAGATCGTGGCCGAAGTGGGCGTGCTGCCGCGCGCGCATGGCAGCGCGCTGTTCACCCGCGGGGAGACGCAGGCGCTGTGCGTCGTCACGCTCGGCACCGGGCAGGATGAGCAGATCATCGACTGCCTGGAAGGCGAGTACCGCGAAAACTTCATGCTGCACTACAACTTCCCCCCCTATTCGGTGGGCGAAGCCGGCCGCATGGGCAGCCCTGGCCGCCGCGAGATCGGCCACGGCAAGCTGGCCTGGCGCGCGGTGCACCCGCTGCTGCCGGCGAAGGATGACTTTCCCTATACGGTGCGGATCGTCTCGGAGATCCTGGAAAGCAACGGCAGCTCCTCCATGGCGACCGTGTGCGGATCATCGCTGGCGCTGATGGATGGCGGCGTGCCGCTGAAGCGGCCGGTGGCCGGCATTGCCATGGGCCTGATCAAGGAGGATCGCGGTTTTGCCGTCCTTTCCGACATCCTGGGCGACGAGGACCACCTGGGCGACATGGACTTCAAGGTGGCGGGCACGGAACTTGGTGTGACCAGCCTGCAGATGGACATCAAGATCACCTCCATTACGCCGGAAATCATGCGCATCGCCCTGGATCAGGCCAAAGAGGGCCGGCTGCACATCCTGGGTGAGATGAGCCGCGCGCTGACCGGCGCACGCACCGGCGTTGCCAGCACCGCGCCGCGAATCACGGTGATTACCGTGCCGAAGGAGAAAATCCGCGAGGTGATCGGCACCGGCGGCAAGGTTATCCGTGAAATCGTCGAAAATACGGGCGCGAAAATCGATATCGAGGACGATGGTACCATCAAGATCGCGGCGACGACCGAGGAAGCGAGCCAGAAGGCGATCGATTGGATACGCGGCATCGTGGCGGAGCCGGAACTGGGCGTGATCTATACCGGAAAGGTCGTGAAAACGGCGGAGTTCGGCGCGTTCGTCAACTTCCTCGGCTCGCGTGACGGGCTGGTGCATATCAGCGAACTCACCACCGGACGGGTGAACAAGACCACGGATATCGTCAGCGTGGGCGATAGCGTGAAAGTGAAGTGCATGGGATTCGACGACCGGGGGAAGGTGAAGCTCTCCATGCGGGTGGTTGATCAAGCCACCGGCGAGGACATTTCTGACAAGGTCGGGCCGAAGGGTGGGCGGCGCGAGGACGCGGCGGCCTGAGGAAAAAGAAAGGTCTTCTTTTTTGAAAAAAAGAAGCAAAAAACTTTTATCTGTTGGGTCGCGGGAGAAGTGCGATGAAGGCCGTCAATGCGATCCGAATGGGCGGCGTGGAGGTGCTTCCCCTCATTGAGGGGGGGAAAGGCGTTTCCGTGTCCAATGGCGTATCATCGGGCAGCTGGGCGGCCAGCGGTGGCGTGGGCACGTTCAGCGCGGTGAATGCCGACAGCTTCGACGCCGAGGGAAATGCGATCCCGCAAGTGTATCATGGGCGCACGCGGCGGGAACGGCACGAGGAACTGGTGGCCTACGCCATCCAGGGCGGCATCACCCAGGCGCAGCGCGCGCATGAAACCTCCGGCGGAAGCGGCCGGATCCACGCGAACATCCTGTGGGAAATGGGCGGTGCGGAGCGGGTGATCACCGGCGTGCTGGAAGGTGCGCGCGGCCTGATCCACGGCATTACCTGCGGCGCCGGCATGCCGTATAGGCTGTCGGACATCGCGGCACGGTTCGGGGTGCATTATTACCCGATCGTTTCCTCGGCGCGGGCGTTCAACGCGCTGTGGAAACGCGCCTATTCCAAGGCCGCCTCGCTGCTGGGCGGCGTGGTGTATGAGGATCCGTGGCTGGCAGGCGGCCATAACGGGCTATCCAACGGCGAGCATCCGGAACAGCCGGAGGATCCGTTCCCGCGCGTGCTGGCGCTGCGCAAGCTGATGCGCACCTTCGGCCTGGACCAGACACCCATCATCATGGCCGGCGGCGTATGGTGGCTGGAAGAGTGGGAGGACTGGATCGATAACCCGGATCTGGGGCCCATCGCGTTCCAGTTCGGCACACGCCCGCTGCTGACCAAGGAAAGCCCGATCAGCAGCAGTTGGAAGCAGCGCCTGCTGACGCTGAAGAGCGGCGATGTGTTCCTCAACCGGTTCAGCCCGACCGGCTTCTATTCCAGCGCGGTGAACAACGATTTCATCCGCGAATTGCGCGGCCGCACGGAGCGGCAGGTGGCCTACGCCACCGAACGTGTGGGCGAGTTGCTGGCCGAATATGGCGTGGGCCCGCGCAAGCGGCCGGTTTATCTCACGGAAGGCGATCTGGATCGGGTGCGATCCTGGGAGCAGCAGGGCTACACGGAGGCGCTGCGCACGCCCGATACCACGCTGGTGTTCGTCGAGCCCGCGAAATCGATCGAAATCCTGGCCGATCAGGCCGCCTGCATGGGGTGCCTGAGCACTTGCCGCTTCTCTAACTGGTCCCAGGAGGAGCCGGAGCTGACGAACGGCAAGAAAGCCGATCCGCGCAGCTTTTGCATCCAGAAGACATTGCAGGACATCGTGCATGCCAAGGATGACGAGGCAGCGCTGGACAACAACCTGATGTTCGCCGGGCATAACGCGTTTCGGTTTGGCAGCGATCCGTTTTATTCCAACGGGTATGTGCCCAGCGTGCGGGAATTGGTGGAGCGGATTCTCACCGGGCGCTGATGCTTGGGTGCGGGGGAAAGAAAAGGAAGGCCTTCTTTTTTGAAAAAAAGAAGCAAAAAACTTTTACCTATTGCGTGCGCTTCAGGGGGCTTCGCGACAGCCAGTCAAACGTTTCTGCTTCTTTTTTTCAAAAAAGAAGAACTCTTTCTTCATTCATACCCCGCCGGCACATGCCGCGCCCCCCGGCAAATCCCGTCATCGAACCACTCCATCTTGCCCAGCATGCGCACAAGGTCTGATCGCAGCGGCATGATGCCGGCTGGCCAGCGGCCGAGGATCAGCCCGTAGATGTAGGACCAATGCTGCACATGGTCGGTCAGCGGCCGCTGTAGCACTTCCCACGCGCGCAGGCTGGCAGGCACGTCGCTGCCGTGCGTCACGGCCATGGCCAACGCCATCGCGTTGCTGAAGGCCATGTTCGCCGATTGGCCCAGGTTCGGCGGCATGGCGTTGGCCGCGTCACCCAAGATGGCGATATGGCCATCGGACCAAAGCCGCGTGCGCATGTTGACGATCCGGTCCCACCGGCTCACCTCGCCGACGCGGGTGAACATGTCGGCCGCGCCGGGGAATCGCTGCTGCCAGAACGACGGATCGATCGGAACCTGCCGGCCGCGTGGATCACTGACCGGGCCGCCAAGATAGATGTAGTTCTCGCCATCCGTGCATGGGTTGAACATCACCCGCCAATGGCCGCTCCAGTATTCGGTGATGATATCGGTGGGATCATCCGGTTGCGCTGGCACCAGCAGGCGGAAGCCGCCCTCGGTGCCCATGTCGCTCCAGGCGGTGGCCATGATGTTTTCGCGCAGCCGGGAGTAGGCGCCATCGGCCACCACGACGAGATCTGCCTGGCGCTCCTCGCCGCCCTCAAGCACCAGCACGCCTTGCGGCCGCACCGATGCGACAACCGAGCGGGTGAAGACGCGCACGCCTGAAGCGGTCGCGCGGTCGATGAGGGCCTGATAGAGATCGGCGCGAGGCGGCAGCAGCAGGCGATCGGGGCCTTGCAGAAACTTCGTATATAGCGTGGCACCGTTGCCATCGGCGATGCGCCATTCCGCCACGCGGCGGGCGCGCGCGGTTGCGGCTTCATACGCGCCCAGCAGCTGCAATGTTTTCAGCCCGTTTTCCCAAAGCCAGATGCCCGATCCGAACATGCGCAGATCGGCGCTGCGTTCGTGCAGGGATACCTGCCAGCCGAGATGCGCAAGGCGGGTGGCGAGTGCCAGGCCAGCGAGGCCCGCGCCGGCTATTTCAACACGCCTGGTGGTGCTCATGTCTCGTGTTCCCCGGCCAGGCAGGCTTGCAGGTTCTCATGCATCAAGTGTTGCCCTAAGCCAGGCCGCGCGCGCCGGGCTCGCATCCGTGCAGAGCTCATCGACAATGGAATAATGATGGCGGCCGGGCATCTCCAATGTCTCGCAGGTGATTTTATACGTCCGTAGGGTAGCTGCGTAGGCAGCGGTTTGCGCGCGGAAAGCATGAGTTTCAGCCCCGCCGGCAATCAGCAGCGCGTGTGTGCCGGCAGCAGGTTCCAGCAGGATGGGGCTATTGCGAGCGGCGGCATGGTCGCTCAGCCGCAAATCGGTTTGTATCGAGGTGGCGCGCAGAGGATCCAGATCGTAGAGGCCGCTCACGCCGCAGATGCTGCGGAGCACGGGAACAAAGCCGGATTCGAAACGACTCCAGTCGGTCGCGGCCATCATGGCGGCGAGGTGGGCGCCGGCGGAGTGGCCGGTGACGTGAAGGCGGGCGGGGTCGCCACCGTACGCGCTGGCGTTGCGCGCCGCCCAGATCAGGGCGCGGCGGCATTGATCGACGATCCTGTCCAACGTGACCGCGGGGCACAGCGCGTAATTGATGACCACCGCGACAACCGAGGCCGGCACAATGGCCGCGGCGAGAAAGCTGAAATCATCCTTGGACAGCGCGCGCCAGTATCCGCCGTGGATCAGCACCTGCACCGGAGCATTTTGCGTCTGCACCGATGGCAGGAAAATATCCAGCGTTTCCTCGGCCGAGGGGCCATAGTGTATATTGAGCTGGCCACGCAGATTTGCACGCGCCCAGCGGCTGGCGGTGGCCCAGCGGTCCAGGAACACTTGGAAATCGGGCACCACGTCGCGCACCTTGTACTGCGCATCCAGCCTGGGGTCGAAGCTATCGTTGCTCATCCGGCGTGGCCCAACCTTGGCTGCGGCGCGTGCGGGTTAGTGCGATGGCACGCGTTGCGTTTCCCGCATGATGTTTGACAATGGGCGGCATCAGGCGTGTAAGGCGCGATGAAACTGCCCATGCCGTTGCGGCAGGCGTGTTTGATGGATGCAGCGTGTCCGGCGCTGCACGCCAGGCTGGATAGATGGAGGAAGAGGTTACGATGGCCCGCCGCAAACTGGATACAGTCGCCGTTCCGCGCCCCGAGGATGCCGGCACGGCCCCGCTTTCCACGGTGATCCGCAGTTGGCTGCACAGCTCCATCATCAGCGGCGCCTTTGCGCCTGGCCATGTGCTGCGGCAGGAGGAGTTGGCCGCGCGCTTCAATACCAGCCGCGTGCCGCTGCGCGATGCCTTGCAGCATTTGCAGGCGGAAGGGCTGGTGATGCTGCGCCCGCGCCGCGGCTATGCGGTGACATCGCTGCAAACGACAGAACTGCTGGAACTGATGCAGTTGCGCATGCTGATCGAGGGGCATGCGGGCTACACGGCCACGCTGGTGCGCACCGATCGTGATGTGAAGGCGCTGGAATCCTGCCTGCGGGATATGGACAAGCTGCCGGTACGCGTATCCACCGAGGCGCAGCGGCTGCGCTGGTCCGTGCTGAATCGCCGCTTTCACGATACGCTGTTCGCCGCTGGCGGCCGGGCGCATCTGCAGCAGATCGCGAGCAATATCAGTTCCAAGGTTGAGCCATATATCCTGATGGAAATCGCCATGACGCATGAGTTGATGGAGGCGCATTCGGATCATCACCAGATCTTTGCGGCGTTCAAGGCAGGCGATGCGCATGATGTTTCCATACTGAGCCGCCGGCATTGCGAACGCACCGCGATACGTTTTATCGCAGCACTGCAAGACAAGGGCCTGGTGCCGGAACTGACAGGCAAGCAGGTGGTGGATCTGGGGCCGGCGGTGAGTGTGGAGGAAGGTCCGCGGCTGAAGAGGGCGCGGGTGGCATAAGGAAGGTCTTCTTTTTTGAAAAAAAGAAGCAAAAAACTTTTAACACCTGGCGCACACCTCACCGGCAGCGCGCGCCAGGGAGCAAAAGTTTTTTGGTTCTTTTTTTCAAAAAAGAACATCTTCCTTACTCGTATCCGGCAGGCGTATACCGCGCCCCCCTGTTCAACCCCTCATCAAACCATTCAGTTTTGCTGATGAAGCGCACAAAGTCGTTGCGCAGCGGCAGCAGCCCCGCTGGCCACCGGCCGATCACGAAACCATACAGATAAGACCACCACTGCACATTATTGGTGATCGGCCGCTGGCGCGTCTCCCAATCCTGCAATGCACTGGGGATATCGCCGGCGGTGTTGACTGTTTGCGCCAGGGCCATGGCGTTGATGAAGGCGGTGTTCGCGGCCTGGCCGAGATTGGGCGGCATGGCGTGCGCTGCATCGCCGATGATCGCCACGTGGCCTTCCGACCATTTGGAGCAGCGTACATTGACCAGCCTGTCCCACCTTCCGGCTTCGGTCAGGCGGCCGATCAGGCCTTCAACGGCGGGGAAGCGCGCGCGCCAGGCATCCTTGTCCACCGGCAATACGCGCGCTCGCTTGTCCGCCACCGGAACGCTGAGGAAGATGTAGGTCTGGCCATCGGTGCAGGGATTGTAGAGAAGGCGGAAGGGGCCGTCCCAATACTCCGTGATGATGTCGGGCGAATCGCCGGGGGCGTGGTCGATCATCATGCGTATGCCGGCTTCGATGCCGAAATCCATCCAGGCGGTGCACAGGATGCTTTCCCGCAGGCGGGAATAGGCGCCATCGGCAATGATCACCAGATCGGCACGGCGCTCGATGCCGCCTTCGATCTGGAGGATACCTTCGGGCTTTACGCCGGTGCAGACGGAGGACGTATGGATCTCCACCCCCAGCGCCATGGCCTGGTCGATCAGCGCCTGATACAGGTCGGCGCGTGGCGGCAGCAGCATTCCGTCGCCGGGCACCATCTGGCGGGTCATCAGCGTGCGGCCGCGCCCATCGGCGATGCGCCACTGATCGATCACGCGTGCCCGTGCCGTGGCCTGGTCGTAGGCGCCGAGCAGTTTGAGTGTTTTCAGCCCGCTTTCCCACAGCCAGATGCCGGCGCCGAACATGCGCAGATCGGCACTGCGCTCATGCAGGGATACGCGCCAGCCAAGCTGGGCAAATCGCACGGCGGCGGCGAGGCCGGAGAGGCCGGCGCCGGCGATTTCGACGGTTTTCATGAGGAACTCCAGAGAAAGGCAAGGTCTTCTTTTTTGAAAAAAAGAAGCAAAAAACTTTTGACTTTTGGTACGTGAGTCGCCGGCAGCGTTCGCAAAGGGATAAAAGTTTTTTGGTTCTTTTTTTCAAAAAAGAACATTCTTTCTTACTTCCCTAACACACCCCGGCCAAGGCTTTCATCATACCGAAACCGCCCATTGAGAAAGATCTTGTGTTTTTCAAAGTAATATTGCTGCACGGGCGGTTGTGGCGTCAGGTCCACCGCTTCGCCGCCCTTGAACACATAATCGAGCAGGCTCTTCTTTTGCAGAACCGTGATATCCTCAACGGGATTGCCGTTCACCACCAGGATATCCGCGTAGCGCCCGGCTTCCAGCTTGCCGACTTTCTTGCCGAACGCCTTGAGGCATTTGGTGGCCGTGAGCGTTGCGCTGTTGATGGCTTCCAGCGGCGTGAAGCCCAGCAGATCCACAAAGATCTGCATCTCGTAGGCGTGCCAGCTGCCGTAGGGTACGGGCGACCAGCCGCTTTCCGTGCCGCAGATCATCGGTATGCCCGCCTTGTGCGCCTTCGCCAGGCCCACCTGTGCTGCGTCTACCTCGCGCTTGAAGGCATCGAGCGCGGATACGCCAGCGCCTTCCGGCATGGCGTTCAGCAGGTTCACCAGGAAGGTGAGCGTGGGGGTGATCATGATATCGTTCTTGAGGCAGATATCGATACATTCGTCATCGATATAGGAGGCGTGGAAAATCAGGTCGAATCCGGCTTTTGCCGCGCCGAGCACCGAATCGCGGGATCGGGCGTGCGTGGCGCTCATTAAGCCAAGGCGCCGCGCCTCGCGTGCCACCACCACCAGTTCCTCGTTCGTCATCGCCGAAATTTCCAGGGCATCGGGCGTGATGAGATTGTCGCTCGATCCGGATATCTTGATGCAATCCACGCGATCCTTGGCTTGCAGGCGGATCGCTTCGATAATCTCGTCATGTGTGCGCACCAGCACTGCGGCCTGGCCGGGCGGAAACTGCATTTCGTTCGGGAAGGAATCCTCCAGCCCCTGGTGGGTGGTCAGTTGGCGGCCGCACACTGCGAAGCGGGGGCCGGGGAACATGCCCACATTGATCGCATCGCGCAGATTGGCCGCGATGTTGTAGGTGGTGGCGGCATCGAATGCGCTGGTGACGCCCGCTTGCAGGACTTTCTTCGCGTTCATCGCGGCCTTCAGCGTGCGATATTCCACCGGGGTGTATAGGGCCAGCTCTTCCTCCGAGCGTGCTTCGCCGAAGGAGATGTGCGTGTGGCCGTCGATCAGGCCGGGCATGATGCTGCGGCCGGGCAGGTCGACCTGGCGGTAGTCCGCCTGGCGGTAGGGGTAGGGCAGGGCATCGATCTCGCCGACCCACGCGATGCTGTCGCCCTCGAACACCACCGCTCCGCGCTCGATCGGTGGGCTGAGCGTGCCGTCGATGACGCGGCCGTAGAGTGTGGTGCCCGCGGTGTTGGCTTCGGTCATGACGAATGCTCCCTTACTGGAACAAGGAATGGGCGGCGGCGAGAAATTTCGCAGGATGCTCCATTGCCACCGAGTGGGAGCATCTGGCCAGGATCGTCACGTCCGCCTGTGCAATGCAAGACGCAAGGCGCAGGCTGATCTCCGGCGGGAAGGCGGTGTCGTTGCGGCCGTGCAGCATGCAAACTGGGCAGGTGATTTGCGAAAGCTCGCCGGCGGAGAGCACGGCGGCGTCGGCGTAGGTTTGCGCATCGGCGGCGAACATGGCGCGGAAATAGGGGGCGTAGCCGGGATCCTCAAACAGAACGGCGCGGCGTGCGGCGATATAGGCATCGTCGATCAGGCTGGTGTCGAAGATCAGCATCGCCGCTGTGCCGCGCAGTGCTTCCGGCGTTTGGGGAAAGGTCCAGCAGAGCCTTGTGTCGGCGTTGGGTGTGAAGGGGGCGCCCATGCTGCCGGTGGTGAGCACCTGGGTGATGCGCGGATTGCTCGCCGCAAGCTTCAGCGCCAGCGCGCCGGAGAGGGAGTGGCCGACGAGGCCGATGCGCTCGCCCGGCATCATGGCCAGCAGCGCACGGGATTGATCCAGCCAGAAATCCACGTCGAAGAACGGCGGTTGCGGCCTGCGGCCGGACTGGCCGAAGCCGATCAGGTCCATGGCGAACACGTGGTAGCGCGCGCAGAGCGGTTCCAGCACGCGCCGCCAGTTGCCGATGGTGGAGGCGCCTGGGCCTGAGCCGTGCAGCAGCAGCAGGGGCTTGCCCGCGCCCCCTTCTAGGTAATGCACCTCTATGCCCTGGAAGGTGAATGTCTTTGGCGTCAGGCCCATGCGCTTCGGCTCTCCCTGCATTCGCGCTCGGCATTCGCGCTCGCTCACGTGTCTGCCTGTTTCCGCGGCCGGCCGTGTGCCCTTCGGCGTTTGGTGCGCGGAACGATGGCCGGATTTCGGTATCGTCTGCCGCCATGCGTGGCCTCATGCGTAACCTTGGGATGCATCTTTCGTACCATGTTCAGTGGGTGGGTTCAGGGGGGGTGGAACACGCGTCGCGCATGGGCTGTGCGGTACCGGCTTTTCCCCACCGCGCCCAGAGTGAGGCTTTTATAGGCTAGTGTGCAGTGCTTGCGCATATTATAGCGCCACTTTGCGTTCTGTATACAGAATGCAAAACACCCGCTGGTTCACCCTTCGGCGCGGGCGGGGCCTCTTCGCGTTCTGTATTCAGGAAGTGCGCTTGCCGGTTGACACGCGGGAGCGGCTTGCTGGTATGCTTTATGCATCGCCCGGCCCGCACCTACACAGTGCCGCGCCATCACGGCGTCGGCCAGCAATACGGTCGCCCGGGCGGCGTTCGGGCAGCGACAGCGGGGATTGGGATGGCCGGCGGCGAAACACACGAGGCAAGCCTGGACGATTTCGACGCCTCCGGCGACGATATCGTTCTGGTCAATGAGAAGGCGCTGAACTGGTTCGATGTCTCCGCCATCGGCACCGGCGAGATGCTGTTCACGGCCGCCTGGTCGTGGATCATGTATATCGGCAGCCTATACGGCATCAAATGGACGCTGATCGGGTTCGCCGAGGGCGCGCTGATCATCAACATGGCCTGGTGGCTTTACCGCGAAATGATCACCGCGGTGCCGGAGCCGGGATCGATCCAGAGCTACGGGCGGGAGGCCGGGCTGTTCTCCATCGGCACCACCTATTTCGTGGGCTATGTGCCGATCTATGGCGCCTTCATGTGGCTGGAACTGACAGTGGCCAAGGGATTGCTGCACGGGCTGTTCCCCTCCGTGCCCACGGGCATATGGCCCTATGCCGTGCTGCTGCCGGTGATGGCGCTGAACCTTTTCGGGCACCAGATCACCGGCAAGGTGCAGGCGATCCTGGTGATCTTTACCCTGGTGGGCGATGTGCTGCTGGGCCTGGCGATCTGGTGGCTGATGGCCGACCACGCCACCTGGGCCGCGAACTGGCAATCCCCCACGCCGATCGACTGGCTGACGCCGTTTACCGTGGGCGCCCTGTGGATTGCCATCATGGCCGGCATCCTGGAGGTGCAGCAGGTTCTGGTGGATGAATGGAGCGACTTCGAACGCTCACGTGATATCGGGCTGCTCTCGGCCGCCTGGCAGCTCTGGGCGCGGCAGATCCCGGTGGCCCTTGGCCTGATGGCAACCCTGCCGCTGGGCGTGCTGGCGGCGATGAATGTGCCCACGGTGGAGGCGGTGGCGGCCAAATTGGGCCATGGGCCGGTATTCTACCTGGGCATGATCTCCATGCTGGTGGCCACCTACACCACGCTGAGCGTGTTTTTCATGGCCGAGGGCAAGGTGCTGGCGCTGTATGCTCAGCAGGGCGCGCTGCCGCGCTTTGTCGGCCAGTATTCCTCGCGCTCCGTGCCGTGGGTCGCCATCGTGTTCATGGCTGTGTTCGCGCTGGCGGGCGTGTACATCACGCATATCGACTTCATCATCGCGGCCCTCACCGAATGGTCGGCCACGCTGTATTTCGTGATCGCGGTGTTCTACCTGCGCATGAAGCAGCGCACCGATCTGGAACGCCCGGTGGTGGTGAAATACGGTGTGCCGATTGCCATCTTTGTGGCGCTGTACAGCCTGATGGGGTCGGTGGCCGCGATCAAGCTGAACTGGCAGGCGAGCGTGACATGGTTCGCCATCGTGGCCGTGTTCGTGCTCTATGATGCCGTGATTGTTCCCCGCACCAAGCGTGGCGGGTTTTATCGGGCCCAGGTGCTGCGCAAGCGCTCCAGCGCCCTGCGCCTGTAGTCCAGGAGAGAGCTCATGCAGCCGGGAATAGACTATCTGCCGAAACCGGAGGTGATAACGCCCGATTTCATGCGCGATCTGATGGACGCGTATTACATGCGCAAGTGGAACCCCAACAAGGATACCGTGACGGCGGTGAAATCCTGGCGGGACTGGCCGATGGTGGTGCGGATGCCGGATCTGCAAAAGGATTTCACGGTGATGATCGATAACGGCCTGGTGACGAGCGTGGCCGTGGGCCTGCCGGCACAGCCGCGGATATTGTCTATCATGCTCGCAGAGACGATGCAGCGCGTATATTACGACGAAACCACCGCCGCCATCGAAACCATCGCCGGCCGCATCAAGATCCGCGGCAACGAAACCGAACGCCGCCGCATGCTCGCCGCCATCTCGTACCTCACGTGGTGAGCAAACAGGCAGAAACACGTAGGCCGTTGGGCTATTCCGGAAAAAAGAAACTTCTTTCTTGAAAGAAAGAAGCAAAGAACTTTTACCTGTTGGATCCGACTAGCCGGAGGCGCCCGCTATGGATGTGGATTACGCGAACAAGCTGGTTGGGCAATCCGTGCCGCGCACGGAAGATCTGGCACTGCTTACCGGCACCGCCCGCTATATCGACGATATCCGCATGCCCGGCATGATCTACGCCAAGGTTCTGCGCAGCACCCATGCCCACGCGCACTTCAAGCTGGATGTCAGCCGTGCCCGCACCATGCCCGGCGTTCTGGGTGTACTGACAGGCGCCGAACTGGTGGGCAAGGTAAAACCCTGGGGCGACCTGATGCAGGATCTGCTCGTGGGCGACCATTTCGCCTTCGCCATCGACAAGGTCTGCTACGAGGGACAGGAAATCGCCGCCGTCGTTGCCGAGACGAAATACCAGGCGATGGATGCGCTGGAAGCCATCGACATCGAATACGATCCCCTGCCGGTGGTGCTGGATGCGGATAAGGCCATTCTGCCCGATGCGCCGCTGCTGCACCCGAACTTCAATTACGAGTTTGGCGAAGGCAATATCTTCGATCGCTATCGTGTGCGCATCGGCGATATCGAACAGGCCGAGGCAGAAGCCGATCTGGTGGTGCGCCAGCGCTTCAGTTCCAACCGGCAGGCCGGGGCTGCGCTCGATCCGCACGGCTGTGTGGCGTCCTACGACAGTTTTTCCGGCATGCTGACGCTGTACTCATCCACCCAGTCGCTGTTCATGGTGCGCGATGTGCTGGCCGATTCGCTGCAACTTGCGCGCAACCGCGTGCGGGTGGTCGCACCCGAGGTGGGCGCCGGCTTCGGATCCAAGGCGCAGGTTTTCGCGCACGAAGTCATCGCCTCGATATTTTCGCTCCAAACCGGCCGCCCGGTGCACCTGGTGCTGAGCCGTGCGGAGGTGTTCCGCGTGGGCACCGCGCGGAACGGCCAAATCCGCCATGTGGAGATGTTCTTCAAGCGGGATGGCCGGCTCACGGGATACCGGGACTATGTGATCCAGAATTCCGGCGGATCATCCTACTGGGGCAATCAGGTGGTGCATATCGGCACCAACGTGGGCATGCTGCCCTATCCGGTGCCCAACATCCACATCGATGGCGATATCGTGCACACCAACACGGCCCCCGGCGGCGCGCTGCGCGGCTTCGGCATTCCCCAAATCAACTGGGCCAAGGAACAGTTGATGGATATGGCCGCATCCGAGCTTGGTCTGGACCCCGCCCATATCCGCGACATCAACATCGTGCGCGGCGATCAATGCCCGCTGGTCACGCCCTTCGGCCAGAAGGTGGATACCACCTCCATCGATGCCTGCCTGGCAAAAGCGATGGAGGTGATCGGCTGGCACGACAAGCGCGCCAACAAGCGCCCCTACGAGGGCGTCGGCATGTCACTCGGCATGAAATACACCTCCTGCCGGCACCCTTCCTTCGATACCGATCTCTCCGCGATTCGGCTGCGGCTGGAGACCGATGGCACCGTCACGATCTTTTCCAGCGATGTGAATCACGGCCAGGGCCACGCCACCTTCCTGGCCCAGATCGTGAGTGACGTGCTCGGCGTCGGGTTCGAGAAAATCGTTCTGGCACCACCGGATTCCTCCAACGCGCCGTTCGGCCTGGGCACCTATGCCAGCCGGGCCGCGGCCGTGCTGGGCACCGCCTGCCGCATGGCGGCGGAGCGGCTGCGCGAAAAGATCGTGGCGATCGCCGCCCATGTGCTGGAAGTGGACGCCGGCGACCTGGAAGCCGGCGGCGACCGCATCTACGTGAAAGGCCTTTCCAACACCGGCCTCTATCTGGAAAACCTCGCCGGTTACTCGGTCTATCGCACCCACCAGTTGCCCCCCGGTTTTGAACCCACGCTGGAAGCGACCGCCACCTACGATACCCCCACGGATCGCGAAGCCCCCGATGGCAGCGGCAATTTCAGCGTTACCTACGCCGGCGGGTGCCATATCGCCCATGTGCGCGTAGATCCCGGCACCGGCCATATCACCATCCTGGATTACGTGATGGTGCACGACACAGGCACGGTGATCAATCCGCTGATCGTGGAAGGGCAGCACCAGGGCGGTTTCCTGATGGGCCTCGGCATGGCCTTCGGCGAGGATTACGTCTATGATTCCGAAGGCCATCTGCTGACCGCGACATTCGCGGAATACAAGGCGCCGCTGGCAACCGATGTGCCCGAACTGCACCACCTGTTTGAAATTCCCGCGCCATCCACAACCATCCCCGGCGGCCAGAAGGGCGCGGGCGAATCCGGCACCGGACCGGTCTGCGCCGCCCTGGGCAACGCTGTCGCCCACGCAACAGGCGTTCGCTTCACCGCCCTGCCCATCACGGCCGATCGTATGCTGCTCGCCCTGCGCGAAAAGGAAAGAAGCGGCCTCGATATCTTCCGCTACCCGGACGATATGCCCGATTACGACGGTCCGCGCGGCTACGAGGATTGGCCCAAACCCACCGGCGGCGAGGGAGATATGTTCTTTTGACCCCCTTCACCTATTTCCAGCCGGCCGGGCTGGAGGAAGCGTTCTGCCTGGTGGCGGAGCATGGCCCGGGCACACGCCTGATGGCCGGCGGCCAAAGCCTGCTTCTGGCCTTGAAGGAACGGCTGGCGCGGCCGCCAGCCGTGGTCTCGCTCAGCCGGATCCCGGAACTATCGGCGATCTCCTATGCGCAGGATGGCAGCCTGGAGGTGGGCGCTGCCACCACATATTTGCAGTTGCAAAGCGCGGTGTTCACCGGATGGCACCGCCAGATCGGCGCCATTGCCGGCAATCTCGCCGATCGCTCCGTGCGCAGCATGGGCACGATTGGCGGCGGTGCGTGCCAGGCCGATCCGCGTTACGATGTGCCAACGCTGCTGGTCGCTTCCGGCGCGCGGATGGTGATCGGCTCGATCGATGGCATGCGGTCCATCGAGGCCGCCGCCTTCTTCAGCCCGGCCGGCGGCACTACGCTAGGCCCACGCGACATTCTGTGCAGGATCGTGTTTCCCCCCGCCGGCGCCTTCGCTTCCTTCGGCTTCGATAAATTCCGCTTCAGGGTTTTTGATGCCGCGGTGGTGAATGCCGCGCTGGCAGTCACCACCGATGGGGCCGGCCGGATCACCATCGCGCGGCTGGTTTTCGGCGGCATCGCGGCCTGCCCCTCCGTGGCCGATGCAGCGGGCGCCCGGCTCTGTGGCGTCCAGCGCAGCGAAATGGCCTCACTGCCCGTGGCCGACATCGCCGCACAGGCGTCCGAGGAGGTATTGCCCATCGCCACGGCCACCACACGGCACAGGCAGTTCCAATCCGAATTGATCAAAACGATCACCGCCGGCCTGCTGACCCAGGCCGGCGCGCCAGGGGGCTGACACATGCAGACCATAACGATTCATGTGAATGGCAAGACAGTGCGCGGCACGATCGACGAGCGCATGCTGCTGATCGAGTTCATTCGCGATGTTGCCCATCTGACCGGCACGCATGCGGGCTGCTGGGAAGCCCGTTGCGGCGCCTGCGCCGTGGAGTTGGACGGAAAAACCGTCAAATCCTGCAACGTGCTCGCCATGCAGGCGGACGGAGGCAGCGTGTTCACCGTGGAATCCCTCTCTCAGCAACGGCTGAAACCGGTGGAGCACGTGACCACGCAAAGCCTCGCCGGCGTCTACACACCGCTGGAAGCGATCGGATCGAGTGCGGCGGATCTGCATCCCTTGCAGAAAGCCTTCCACACATGCCACGCTCTGCAATGTGGGTTCTGCACACCGGGCATGCTGATGGTATTGAAAGGGTTTCTGGCGGAAAATCCAAGCCCGACACGGGAAGAGGTGCGCATGGCGATCGCGGGCAATATCTGCCGGTGCACCGGCTACCAGCATATTGTCGACGCCGCGATGATGGCGGCCGAGACCCTGCGTGCCGCCGGCCCCTGATCAGAAGGCTCCGCTTCCGCCATCTCCGGTATCGCTGCTGGAGGGTTTGGAACGGGCTGGCTATCTGGCGGACGAGGAAATCGCCACCGCCTGCTTTCTGGCCATGGCCATGGGCCGTCCCTTGTTCTGTGAAGGCAGTGCCGGTGTGGGGAAAACCGCGCTGGCGCGCGCGGTGGCCGAGGCGATGGGCTGGCCGTTATTCCGGCTGCAATGCTACGAGGGTCTGGATGCCTCCGAGGCGCTGTATGCCTGGGACTTTCCGCGCCAGTTGCTGCATCTTCGGGCAGCCGAGACGGTGGGCGCCGGCGATCGCGACAGGCTGGAGGCGGAACTCTACGACAGGCGCTTTCTTCTGCCGCGGGCGATCCTGAAATCCTTCGAGGCTAGCCCCAGCGTTCTGCTGATCGACGAGGTGGACAGGGCCGATGATGAATTCGAAGCTTTTCTGCTGGAAGCGCTGTCGGAATTTTCCGTCACCGTGCCGGAGCTGGGCACCATCACCGCCGCGGTGCCGCCCTTCGTGGTGCTCACATCCAACCGCACCCGGGAAGTGCATGATGCGCTGAAGCGGCGCTGCCTCTATTTGTGGATCGACCATCCGGCGCGTGATCGCGAACTGGCCATACTGCGCCGGCGCTTCCCCGTTCTGCCAGCGGGCCTTGCGGAACAGGTGATAGAGGCAACGCGTCGGTTGCGCCAGGCGGATCTGCTGAAGCCGCCGGGCGTGGCCGAATCGCTGGATTGGCTGCATGCGCTGCATGATCTGCAAAGCGAGGCCTTGACACCGACCACTGCCGCATTGACGCTCGGTGCCGTACTGAAATATCAGGAAGATCAGCAGCGTGCGCGGCGGGATAATTTCAGGCTGCTGTGGGGACCGTAAGTAAGGAAGGTCTTCTTTTTTGAAAAAAAGAAGCAAAAAACTTTTGACACCTGGCGCGCGCCTCGCCGGCACCGTGCGCCACAGGTAAAAGTTTTTTGGTTCTTTTTTTCAAAAAAGAACAGTCTTCTTTCTTCCCTTCCAACCCAGGTCTTATCGTCATCCCGCGCCCACCCAGCGCAGACACGTGAGGCAAAGTATGACCGCAGAGTTGCCGCAGACCCCATCCTCCGCTGACGAGGACCAGCTCGCGGCACTCGGCTACACCTCCCATTTCGACCGCACCATGTCGATGTGGGAAAATTTCGCGCTCGGCTTCACGTATCTCTCGCCGGTTGTGGGGGTGTATTCCGTATTCGCGCTGGCCATCCAGGCGGGCGGGCCGCCGATGGTGTGGTCCTATCTGCTGGCCGGGCTTGGGCAAATGACGGTGTGCCTGATCTTCAGTGAGATCGTGGCGCAGTTCCCCATATCCGGCGGGTTATATCCCTGGTGCCGGCGTCTGGTTGGCAAGAGCTGGGCCTGGATGGCGGGCTGGGTTTATGCCTGGGCGCTGTTCACCACCATTGCCGCGGTATCGCTCGGGGCCGGCCCGTTTCTGGCGGATCTGCTGGGGCTGCCGGCATCCAACACCGCGTATGCGCTGGTTGCGCTGGTGCTGGTGGGCATTGCCACGGGGCTGAATTTGATGGGCACCAAGCTTCTCGCGCGCGTTGCGATGTTCGGCTTCCTGTGCGAATTGGTAGGTGCAATCGTTGTCGGCTTATATCTGCTGCTGTTCCATCACCACAATCCGGTGGGCATCGTGGTGGATAGCTTCGGGATTCGCCAAGGCGGATCCTACCTGCCGGCCTTTTTGGCCGGGGCAACCGCGGGGTTGTTCTGCTGCTACGGGTTCGAGGCCTGCGCCGATGTGGCGGAGGAGACGCCGGACCCAGGGCGCAGCATTCCGCGCGCGATGCGCATGACGATCTATATCGGCATCGGCGCGTCGATTTTCGTCTGTGTGGCGCTGCTTCTGGCGGTACCCGACATCCGCGCGGCGATCAGCGGCGCCGATGCGAACCCGGTGAATACGATTCTGCGCACCGATTTCGGCCCAATCGCGTCGCGCGCCGTCATCGCCGTGGTGATGGTCTCGTTTCTCTCCTGCGTTCTCAGCCTTCAGGCCGCGGTGAGCCGGTTGCTGTTTTCCTATGGGCGGGATGGAATGATCATCGGCAGCGCCGCACTCACGCGCCTGGCGCCGCACACGCATGTGCCTTGGGTGGCGTTGCTGGTGTCGGGTGCCGTACCCGCCTGCGTTATCGTGCTTGGCGTGTTCTTGCAGGATGCCATTGCCACCGTGGTCAGCTTTGCCACCGCGGGCATCTATCTGGCATTCCAGATGGTTATTGTTGCGGCACTTTATGCGCGGGCGCGTGGCTGGCGGCCGGGTGGGCGTTTTTCCATGGGTGCATGGGGCACGCCGGTAAACGTGTTTGCGCTGTGTTACGGCATCGGCGCTTTGCTGGATATGGTGTGGCCTCGCAGCCCGGATCAGCCCTGGTATTCCAATTACGGCATGATCGTTTCCGTTGTCGGCATCTGTGTGATTGGGTTCGCCATCATGCTGGCACGCGGCGCGCACCGGCAAGGCAATGCACCTTCCGGCGATGCGTGGCTTATCACCCGCCGGGCCAGCTCAACCTCGGATGCGATGGCACAACATTTGCGTGGTTAAACTGCGTGGGTAAAGCCTGCATTAAGTGTGGGTAGAGCCTGCCTTGAGTGCAGCATCACGATTGGGAGTGCAGGCGGCGTGACTTCCCACCTTACACCTCGCGGATCACGCGGCGTATATTTGCGCACAGCGCTGGCATTGGGGCTGCTGTGCTCGTCATCCTTGGCAAGCCTGGCCTATGGGCAGGCGGCACCTGAAGCGGCAGCTTCGCCTAAGAAAAAGCCTGTGAAATCCGGTGTCGAGGAAGTGGTCGTCACTGCCGAAAAGCGAAACTCAACCGTGCAGAGCGCGGCGCTGAGCATCACCGCGCTTTCTGGCGCGGCGCTGCAGCGTCAGGGTATCAGCAACATCGTGCAGGTGGCGCAAGAAACGCCCGGCATTTCGCTGCGCAGTTCCGGCCCTGGTCAGACGGAGCTGGAAATGCGCGGCATGTCCTCCTCCGGCGGATCGGCGCCTACGGTGGGTTTCTACCTTGATGAAACGCCGCTCACGCCGCCAGCGGCCTCGCTGAACGGCAAAGTGGTGATCGATCCTGACCTGTTCGATCTCAATCGCGTGGAGGTTCTGCGCGGCCCGCAGGGCACGCTGTATGGTTCGGGATCGATGGGCGGCACCATCCGGCTGGTGACAAATCAGCCGAACCTTGAGCTTTACGAAGGCAACATCGATACCACGCTCAGCCAGACCTATGGCGGCGGCACCAATCCCACCGGCAAGTTCATGGTGAACTTCCCGATCGTGACCGACAAGATTGCCCTGCGCGTCGTGGGCGAGGAGAAATACATCAGCGGCTGGACCGACCGTATCGTTGTCAGCCCGTTCCCCACGCCGATCGATCCTGGCCCGGCCTGCGCGGGCTGGAATGGCTGCGTACGCGGCGCTGTGGGCAACGCGCCGGTCACGCAGGAGCATAACGATGTGAACTGGGAGTGGTTCCAGAGCCTGCGTGCGTCGTTGCTGGCCAAACCGATCGACGATCTCACGATCACCACCACCGCCATGTACCAGCGCATCAAGATGGGCGGATACAACGATTTCGACACGGTGCCGGGCGACAGTGTTCTGGCGCATTACCAGCCTTACAATGTGAAGGAGCCGTTTGCCGACACGTTCAAGCTGATCAGCAACGTGATCAGCTACAACCTGGATTGGGCCACGCTGACGGCCGCAACCTCCTACTATTCCCGCGATGAAGTGCAGACGCAGGACGCGACCGAGGCGATCTACAATCTGTTCAACTACTATGATTACGGCGATACAAAGTATTTTCCGATCGGCTTTGAGGAAGAGGATCGCACCAACCAGATCAGCGAGGAAGTGCGTCTTGCCTCCAGCGGCAACGGCCGGTTCACCTGGGTGGTCGGCGGCTTCTACAGCCACCTGAACTCCACGTTCATCGATACCGACGAATCGGTTACGGCGGCGCCGTATTCCTATGGCGGCGCCGCGGCAAATCCGCTCGGGATTGTTTACAACGCGAATAATCCGTATCACGTCACGCAATATGCGGCGTTCGCCGAGGCCTCGTACAAGGTGATACCGTCGGTGCGGTTCACCGTCGGGCTGCGGTATTTCGATTTCGATACGCAAGTGAACGAGCAGCAGGAAGGTATCGGCACCGCATCGGGCAATGCGATCCCCACGCTCGATTCCTTTAGCACGACGGCGAGCGGGATCACGCCGAAATTCAATGTCTCGTGGGAGCCCAACGGGGATCTGACGGTCTACGCCACCGCCGCCAAGGGCTTCCGGCCCGGCGGCGTCAACCTGCCGATCCCGAATCTGGGCTGCCTGCTCACCTCCGAGGTATATCGGCCAGATACGAGCTGGGATTACGAGCTTGGCGAAAAGGCGCGGATGCTCGACAGCAGGCTTACCGTGAATGCCGATATATACTACATCCAGTGGTCGAACATTCAGCAGATCATCAATCAGCCCTGCGGGTACCCGCTGACACAGAATGCGGGCAACGCGGAATCCTATGGCCCGGAGGCCGAGATTTCCGCCAAGCTGACACCCACGCTTACGCTCACCGTGAACGGCGCCTGGACTCACGCGCGGCTGACGAGCGTGGATCCGAAACTGACGGCGGCCGATCCCACACTGGTTGCCGGCGATCCGATCCTCAACGTGCCCAAATATACCGAAAGCACGTCGATCACCTACAAGAAGCCGGTGAGCGACAGTTATGATTTCATCGCCCGCGTCACGAATTCGTTCGTGGGGCCATCCACAGATGAGTCCTTCGCCTATGTGCAGTTGCCGGCGTATGACATCATCAACTTCCGCACCGGGCTGGTGGGGGATAAATGGTCCGGCTTCTTCTTCATCGACAACCTGACCAATACGCATGCGGAACTGACGGCCAACACCACGTCGTTCAACTGGATTACGCCGTCGCTGACGCGGATATCGACGAATTTGCCGCTCACGTTTGGGGTGAATCTGTCTTACAAGTTCTAAAGGCAAGGCCAGGGGGGCTCTGCCCCCCTGGACCCCCCGCCGGGGCCGAAAGGCCCCAGACCCCGGCTTCGCTCTGCGACCCGGCACGAAGGGGGAGCGCAGGGCGAAGCCGGGGCCTGGGGATGTGTCCCGAAGCGGGTCCAGGGGCATAGCCACTGGCGTCTTATCTTCTGGGAGGTATCCATGTTCCACCTAGGCTGGTTCACCAACTTCACCGTCGATGAATGGAACGGCACCTTCGCCAGCGGCGGCTCCCCCTGGGACGGCAAATTCTACGTCGATATGGCGCTCGCCCTGGAACGCGCCTGTTTCGATTACCTGATGCTCGAAGATAAACTGATCATTCCGGAAGCCTATGGCGGCACATCGGAAGTGTATCTCAAGCACGCGCTCGGTATGGTGCCCAAGCATGATCCCGCACCGCTGGCCGCCGTGATCGGTGCCGCCACCACCAAGATCGGCTGCGTGGCCACGCTCTCCACGCTCGGCTATCCGCCCTATCTGCTGGCGCGCATGTGCAGCACCATCGATCACCTCTCCGGCGGCCGCTTCGGCTGGAACATCGTCACCAGTGCGGAGAATCACGCGGCACAGAATTTTGGCCTGGAAAAACTGCCCTTGCGCGAAACACGCTATGAAATGGCAGAGGAGTACATGGATCTCTGCTACCAGCTGTGGAATTCCTGGGAACCAGGCGCGGTTCTGAAGGACCGTGAAACAGCCACCTACGCCGATTACACCAAAGTCCATCCCATCCATTTCCAGGGCAAATACTACAAATGCCGCGGCCCGCTGAACACCGTGCCCTCGCCGCAGGTCAAACCCACCCTGCTGCAAGCCGGCGGCTCCCCCAAAGGCCGCAGCTTCGCCGCCCGGCACGCCGATGCCGTGATCGCCGTCAGCAACGGCGTTGAAGAAATGAAAGCTTTCCGTGATGATATCCGCCGCCTTGCCGAAGGCCACGGCCGGAATCCCGATGACGTGAAGGTCATGTTTCTCGTCGCCCCCACGCTTGCGGAAACCGAACAGGAAGCCCGCGACAAGCACGCGCGGATGGTCAGCGGCCCCTATTTCATCGAGCAATGCCTGGCGCTGATCTCCGCCATCACCGACATCGATTTCAAGAAATACGATCTCGATAAGCCGCTGCCGGAACGGCTGCTCACGAATGGCGAGCAAACCTCGCTGGATATGTTCCAGAACTGGGGCTGCGGCAAAACCCTGCGCGAACTGGTGGTCGATGCCTCCGGCGGCATTGTCGCTTCCATCGAACTGATCGGAACGCCCGCGAAGGTTGCCGACCTGATGCAGGAAGCCATGGATTATGTCGGCGGCGACGGCTTCCTGATCACCACACCGAGCCAGGCGGTAAGCCGGCGCCAGATTATCGAAATCACCGAAGGCCTGGTCCCCGTGCTCCAACGCCGCGGCCTGGTGCGCACCAGCTTGAGTGGCGCCACACTCCGCGAAAATCTTTTGGCCTTCTAGGGACTGATCGTAGGGTGGACTTTGTCCACCCTACGCCCCCAGGTGCTCCTCCACTATGCGGATATTCCGCATGTTGGCTTTCAGCGCCACATCGAACACATCGCCGATAATCGGGATCGACCCGCCCACCACTTCCAAAACCACATTGCCGATCATGGCCATCAGCTTGTGCCGCGGCACGCCCAGCAGATGCGCCTGATGGATGATATATAGCGAGATGATGCCCAGAATCGCGTCGCCCGCACCGGGGAACAGGCCGATCAGGCTGTTCAGTCCGAAGCGGAAACTCGTGCCGGGAATGACGAAGGCAGCATCAACCACCCAGGCAAGGGCCTTGATGCGGCGCAGGCGCGTGGCGGCGTCGGGTGCCATGATGACTCCTTGCATGAGAAAGAAAGGCCTTCTTTCTTGAAAGAAAGAAGCAAAGAACTTTTGACCGTGCTGTCGCGGTGTCGCCGGAAGCGTACGCAATAGTCAAAAGTTTTTTGGTTCTTTTTTTCAAAAAAGAACATTCTTTCTTTTTACTGTCCCCGCAACACCCTCAAGATATCTCCCCCATACCGCTCCAGTTTCGAAGCCCCCACCCCCTTGATCTGCCCCAGCTCATCCAGGCTGGCCGGCTGCACGGCGGCGATGTCGCGCAGCACACTATCCTGGAAAATCACGTAAGGCGGCACCGCCTGCGCCCGCGCCGCCTCCAGCCGCCAGCGGCGCAACTGCTCGAACAGGTCGCCCCCCGCATCGGCAGCCTGGGTGAAGGCGCTGCGAAACGCCTTCTTCACCGCGGCGGTCGCGGAAATTTTCGGTCCGTCCTCCCGCAGCATCACCTGGGTTTCGCCGCGCAGAATGGGGCGGGCCTCCTCCGTCAGGGCCAGACCCGGATGTTCGCCTTCGGTCGCCCGCAGCGCGCCGCGCGCCACAAGCTGCCGCAGCACCCCGCGCCAGAAGGCGTCGTTTCGGTCGCGGCCGATGCCGAACAGGGCCAGTTTCGCATGGCCATTGCGCTCGATGCGATCGTCCTTTTCGCCGCGCAGCACGTCGATCACGTATTGGCTGCCGAACATCTGGCCGGTGCGGTATACGGCGGATAGCGCCTGCTGGGCTGCCTTGGTGCCGTCGAACATTGCGAACGGCGTGCGGCATGCGTCGCAATGCCCGCACGGCGTGCTCAGCGTTTCCCCAAAGCAGGCGAGCAAGGTTTTCGTGCGGCAGGATGTAGCTTCGGCCAGGTTGATCATGGCTTCCAGCCGCGCGCGCATCACCGCCTTCTGCGCCTCGGGTGCCGCGGATTGCGCCAGCCAGTGCCGCGCCCGGGCCATATCCTCGCCACCGTAGAGCAGCAGCAGGTCGGCGCGCTCGCCATCGCGGCCGGCGCGGCCGATCTGCTGGTAATAGCCTTCGGGGCTATCCGGCATGTCCATATGCACCACAAAGCGCACATCCGGCCGGTCGATCCCCATGCCGAAGGCGATGGTGGCGCAGATCACCAGGGGCTCACCGCTGCGGAAGCGGGCCAGGGCCGCGCGTTTTTCGATCGGGCTGAGGCCGGCGTGGAAGGCGAGCGCGGGGATTTTCTTCTCCACCAGTTTCGCTGCCGTGCGCTCGGTTTTGGCGCGGCTGCCGCAATACACGATGCCGGCTTGCTTTGGGTGCAGCTTCAGGAAATCGAGCAGCTGTGTCAGTTCGCCGGTTTTCGGCTGGGCCGCGATGTGCAGGTTCGGGCGATGGAAGCTCGCGGCGAATACCTGGGCATCCCGCATATCCAGCGCCGCCAGGATATCGTCCCGCGTCCGTGGATCGGCGGTTGCCGTCAGCGCCACGCGCGGCACGCCGGGGAAAATCTGCGCCAGGCGTTTGAGGTCGCGGTATTCGGTGCGGAATTCGTGGCCCCAGGCGCTCACGCAATGGGCTTCGTCGATGGCGATCAATGCCAGCTCCCGCCGGCGCAGCCGCTCCAGCGTGCCGGCGGAGAGAAGGCGTTCGGGGGAGACGTAGAGCAGGTCCAGCCTGCCCGAATCGAGCAGGGTGGAGACGCGGCTCGCTTCGCCTGGCTCGAGTTCGGAGTGCAGCGCTCCGGCGGATACGCCGAGTTGGCGCAGGGCGGCGATCTGGTCGTCCATCAGGGCGATGAGCGGGGAGATCACCAGCGCGGTGCCGGGGCGCACCAGGGCGGGCACCTGGTAGCACACGGATTTGCCGCCCCCGGTGGGCATCAGCACCAGCGCGTCCTGCCCCGCCACCACCGCCTCCACCGCCTGGCGCTGCAGGCCGCGGAAGGCGGGGAAGCCGAAAACGCGATGGAGAACTTCGTCGGGTGTTTCGGGCAGGGCGCGGCTCCGGGGGTTCAGGGCGGTGTTGCGCCGCCGGTGTCCCGGGTAACGAGCGTCATGCCATCACGCAAGGCGGCCCCGGCGATGACACATCGTAGGGCGGACGAGGTCCAGCTTCGCACGCTGCCGGCACGGCGCGAAGGTGGACTTCATCCAGCCTACGTTGCTCATGCTGCTGCCGCCACCGCATGCCCCGACGAAAGCCGCCAAATCCGGTCCAGCTTTTCGGCGCCGGTCAGCCGGTGGGCGATCAGGATCAGCGTGCGCCCGGTAGTCTCGGCGAACAACGTGGTGAGGAAAGCGCGCTCGGTTTCCGCGTCCAGCCCCGCGCAGGGTTCGTCCAGGATCAGAACCGGGGCGCGGGAGAGCAGCGTGCGGGCCAGCGCGATGCGTCGGCCTTGGCCGCCGGAAAGGCGGGCGCCGCTCTCCCCGAGCCAGGTATCCAAACGGTCCGGCAGGTTGCGCACCGTGTCCCCGATGGCAGCGCGGTCCAGCGCCTCCCATACCTCGCGGTCGGTGGCGGAGGGGCGGCCGAGCAAGAGGTTGGCGCGGATCGTGTCGTCGAACAGATGCGTGGTCTGGCCCAGCCAGGCGACGCGGCGCTGCACGTCGGCCGCGGCGAATTCGGCCATGTCGGTGCCGCCGAGGAAGATTTTTCCGGCTTGCGGAATGGCGACTTTCAGGGCCAGCGCGGCGAGGCTGGATTTTCCCACGCCGCTGGGGCCAAGCACGGCCACGCGGCTGCCGGCCGGCACTTCAAGGGTGAGGCCGTCGAACACCTTTGGCTGATCCGGGCCCCAGGCGAAATGCACGCCGGCGAAGCGCAGCCCAGGATTGTCCGGCACGTGTCGGCGGATGGCTGGGTCGGGGATGGCGTGCGCGCCGGCGGCGATATCCAGCACGCGGCTGGCGGCGGCCGAGGCGGTGCCGGCGGCAACGCCGGCGCGCGGCAACCCGCCGATCGGCTCGAACGCGGCGGCGATGAGGAACACGGTGGCCACCGCCAAGGCCGGGGCGGTGCCGGCCGTGGCGAGAATGGCGAGAAGTGCCAACTGGCCGCAGAGAAGGGCACCGGCATTGGCGAAGGCGGTGCGGCGGGCCAGCGCGCGCTGAGCGGTGAACAGCTCCGCCTGCCGCGCGTTCACACGTGCGATCATGCGCGGCTCGGCGCCGAAGGCGCGCACCTCGCGCAGACCGCTCAGCGTGTCCAGGGCTGCAATGCGCAGGCAGGCGCTGGCCCGCGTCAGGCGGGCGCCGGCCTGCCGCGCGGCGCGGGCGGCCAGCAGCGGCATCAGCAAGGCGCTCGCGGTGAACAGCACGAACACCGCGGCACCGGCTGCGGGGTCGACCCGGGCGGCGAAGATCGTAGCGGCGGGTATCAGGATCAGCGCGCCGGCGAGGGGGAGAAGAATGCGGATATACAGGCCGTCCAGCGCCTCCACATCGCCCACCATGCGGGAGAGAAGATCGCCGGCCTGGCGGAATCCCAGGCCCCCTGCGGCGCGGGCAGCCAGGCCGCGGAAGAACCATACGCGCAAATCGGCCAGCGCACGGAAGGTGGCGGCGTGCGTCACCATCCGCTCCGCGTAACGAAGCACGACCCGGGCAGGGCCGGTGGCGCGCAGCCACAGCGCAGCGGCAAACGCCGTGCCCGTCAGCACGGCGGCAACGGCTGCGCCGGAGATGGTCATCAGGGCGATGCCGGTGGCGAGCGAGGCGAGCGTGACCACAAGCCCGGCGAGGAGCAGGGGGGTGCGGTGGCGCCACAGGGCGAGGATCTGGAGGAGAGGCATCAGAAGAGGTTCTTTTTTGAAAAAAAGAACCAAAAAACTTTTATCCCTTTGCGCGCGCTGCCGGGGAGGTGCGGACCAACAGGCAAAAGTTTTTTGCTTCTTTTTTTCAAAAAAGAAGAGTCTTTCTTCATGCTGCCCCCCTCGCCGCCGCCGCCCGTCCGTCACGCAAATCCAGCCGCCGCCCGCCAAACGCATGCGCGGCCGCCGAGTGGCTGGCCATCACCACCGTACGCCCCACGGCGAGGCGCTTGAGGCTGGCCAATACGTCGCCTTCGGTTGCCGGGTCCAGATGGGCGGTGGGTTCATCGAGCAGCAGCAGGGGCGCGTTTTTCAGGAAGGCCCGGGCGATGGCCACGCGCTGGGCCTGGCCGCCGGAGAGGCCGAAACCACCCTCGCCGATCGGTGTGTCCAGGCCCTTCGGCAGCCCATCAGCGAAGTCGGTGATGCGCGCGAGGCGGGCTGCATCCTCGATCTCCGTGCTGGTGGCATCGGGGCGGGCGAAGGCGATGTTCTCGCGGATGGTGCCGGCGAACAGCATGGGCTTCTGGCCGATCCAGGCGGTGAGCCGGGACAGGGCCTCCGGCACGATATCGGCGATGTCATGGCCGTTGATCAGGATGCGCCCTTCATCGGGGCGGACAAAGCCGAGCAGGAGCTCCAGCACGGTCGATTTGCCGGCGCCGGAGGGGCCGGCCAGCACGAGCATCTCGCCGGGAGCGACAAAGAAGCTCAATCCGTCCAGCGCCGGGCCTCGCGCGGGGTCCCATACCAGGCGGACGTTCTCGAAGGCCAGCGCCACGCCGCGCGCCTCGATCGTGCGCGGCGCGGCGGGGGCGGGGGCGGGCAGAGGCGGCAGACCGGTGAGGGCCTCGGCGGCGCCGGTGGCGTGCAGGCGGTCCTGATAGGCCGCGGCGAAGCCGCGCAGCGGCGCGAAGAACTCGGGCACCAGCAGCAGGGCGAAAAGGGCCTCGGCGGCGGAGATGCCGGAGGGCGGCTCGCCATGGCCCAGAAGGAAGCGGTAATGCAGGGCCAGAACGATCAGCGCCAGGGCCATGGCGCAATCCAGCGCGGCTGAGGAGAGGAAGGCCACGCGCAGCACGCGCATGGTGCGGACGCGCAGATCATCGGCGGCGCGGGCCATGGCGACGGCTTCGTCCTCGGTGCGGCCGGCGAGCACGATGGTGGCGATGCCGCGCACACGGTCCAGGAAGCGGGCCTGCAAACGCGCCATGGCGACGAATTGGTTGCGGGATGCGGCGGCGGCGCCGATTCCGGCGGCGGCCTGGCCGACGGGAACAACAAGGCCGCAGAGCAGCAGCACCAGGGCGGCGAACGGGTCCACGACCAGGGCGCACAGGCAGATCAGGGCAGGGCCGGCGATGGCGAGCATGGAGGCCGGCACCCAGCGGCCGAACAAACCGTCCAGCGCTTCCACGCGATCGACCACGGAGGCGGCGAGGTCGGCCGAGTGGGTGCGGCGCAGCAGGGCGGGGCCGGCAGCCAGCATGCGGGCCAGGGTATCGGCACGCAGCCGGGCGCGGCCACCGGCGCCGGCGCTGAAGGCGGCCATCTCGCCGCCGAATTGCAGGGCCACGCGCAGCAGGATCAGGGCCAGGAAGGCAGCCAGGGTCAACACCAGGTCGTCGCTCGGGGGCTGCCGACCCTGGCGCAGCATCATGCCGAGACTGTGCGAGACGCACCAGGCCTGGGCCACGGCGGCGGCGAGGCCTGCGATGCCGAAAATAATGGCTGGGAAAGCCAGGCGCAAACCCAGGCGGGTCTGCTGTTTGGTCCAGGCGCGCGCGGCCTTTTTCGTGTCGGGCATGGTTATGGTGGTCTTAGCGCGTCCTGGTGCGGCGTGGAAATCGGCATTGCGAACGAGACATTACGGCGTGTCGGGAAGATGCCATGGCGCGCGAGGCATTGTGATCGCCGCCCGGTGCCGGCAAAGGCCAGCGCAGCGGGGCATCGTTCCTGATTTGTTTCACGTGAAACAATCCACAGGTCGCCATGAAAATGCCATGTTTTCGTCACGCTTGGCCCTAGGCAGCCAGCTCGGTGCTCTCAGTCTCCCGATGTAACGGGATATGCAGGCTATACTGAGTACCTTCGTCTTCACGCACCGTGAGGGTCGCGCCCAATTGGCGCGCGAAGCCGCGGATCAGGGTGATCCCTATGCCATCGCGGGGGCCGGTTTCGGTATCCGCGCGGCCAGCCGGCATGCCGATGCCGTTATCCTCGATCACCAGGTCAGCTTCTTCCCCATTGGAGGTGAGGCGAACATTCACGTGGCCGGTGCGATCGCCGGGGAAGGCATATTTCAGGGCGTTGCTGACCGCCTCGGTCACGATCAGGGAGAGCGGCACGGCCTGGTCGCTCACCATCTGGAGCGGTGTCGCCACGATATTGAGCTTGATCCGGCGGCCGGCGGTTTCGCCCATGGCCTGGAACAACTGGTCGCACAGCTCGGTGAGGAACACCGGCATGTTGATCGTATGCACCTCGCCCTGGAGATAGAGATGGCGGTGCAGTGTGGCCAAGGCGCGCACCCGGTCGCGGGCGGAGGCGAATTCGGCGCGGGCTTCCGGCAGGCGTATGCGTGAGGCTTGCAGGTTCAGCAGCGAGGCAACGATTTGCAGGTTGTTTTTCACCCGGTGGTGGATCTCCTTCATCAGGAGTTCCTGCTGGCTGACGGCGGCGCGATGCCGGTCCGCATGTTCGGCGAGCGATCCGATCGCATCGCTGAAGGTGGCCGCGAGCTGGCGCAGTTCGGTGGGACCGGCTTGCTCGGTGGCGGTATCGAAGTGGCCGGTGCTCTGCCAGAGCAGGACCGCGCGGCTCAGCCGGGTGAGCGGCTCCACCAGTGCCAGGTGCACGCCGATGGCGACGGCCGCCAGGCCGAGCAGGAGCAGGATTCCGAGCTGGCCGATGCGCCGAACCAGCAGGCCGAGGGCGGTGGCACGGTCCAGCGAGGCCGGATATGCCACGATCAGGCTGTAGCCGTCGCCCAGGACGGCTGAGGCGTAGGCGTAAGGCTGGCCGCCTTGCGAGATGCCGCCCAGGATATCCGGCCCGGATTGCAACTGTTTGAGGATATCGGGCGGCGGCAGGGCGTGGGCGCCGGCGGTGGAGACGAGGGTGATATGGCCGCGCCCGTCGGCCAGCCAGATTGCCTTGAGATCCGGCACCGGCGGCTGGGAGGTTTGTGAAAACCAGTCGATCCGCATGCCGGCGTAGAGATAGCCGGCGATCGCATCGCCATGGATGATCGGGTAGACGATGGGAATGACGTTCTTGCCTGTGAGGATGCTGGCGCGGATTGGCCCGAGGACGAGATCGCGGCGATCCCGCGCCTGCCGATAAAGCGCCGCGTTACGCACCCTGGCGACATTTGCCAGACGCGGATTTGGCACCAGCAGCCCCGAGCAGCGGGGGGTGCCGGCGGCGTCCGCCGCGGTGATATTGGTGTAGCGGCTGGCCAACAGCCCAAGGATGCTGCTGAGCCGGGCACGGCAGGCCTCCGGGCTGCCATCGGTGAGTTCCGCCACCTGGGAGAGGGCCTGCATCATCTGACGCGCGCCGGAGATGGCCAGGGCGTGCTGGGCCAGGGCGGCTTCGCGCAGGCGGGCGGCGGTGTTGGCGGTCGCATCCAGCGCGAGGCGGTAGTTCTGCCATGCGATGGTGCTGGAGAGGATCAGGAGCGGCACCGCGGCGATCAGCACCACCAGGGCCAGCCTGATCCGGATTGGCCCAAACAGGGCGCCGGCTGATGACCACAAACCGGTGCGACCCTTGCCTTCCCCACGGCCGGTCCCGCGCAGGTCCGCGGGGGGCGGGGCTGGCGAGTCGGTCACCTCTTGCGATCCTCCTCGATCAGTTTCAGCAATTCATCCGGGATGGGCTCACGGGCGACGGAATCGTAGATTTCGTGAAGGCCCTTTTGCAGCCATAGATCGAAGGCCGCCTCGGTCTTGCGAGACTTTTTCCCGTGAGCGGGGGATTGAGCGATCGCTGGCGTGTCTTTGGCCTTCGGCATTTGGGTGGGCGTAACCCTTGGGTATCTGCAAAAGTGGGCGGCCGCCCGGCTTAGGCGACCGCCCCCACTGAAGCAGTTAAAGCGTAACTAAATCACTGAGTCGCGTCACGCATAATTCCCAGGTTTGGCGGCCGCTTCGCCTTCCGCCATGCGGCGGGCGAGCAGGGAGGCAGCCTGGCGGGCAGCCTTTGTGGTTTCCTTGCTTTCGCCGAGCAGCCAGGATTCCAGCTGGCGGCGGGCGCGGAACACGCGGCTTTTGGCGGTGCCGACGGCGCAGCCGGTGGATTCGGCCAGGGCCTCGTAGCTCATGCCATGGACGACGACCATGACGAGGGCCTCGCGCTGGTCGGAGGGCAGGCGGGTCATGGCGCGGGCGAGTTCCTTCAGGGCCAGGCGGTCCTCATGCGGCGCTTCGGTGGCGAAGACGCTGCTCGGCACATCGTCGATGTCGGTGGTGTCGCGGCGCTTGCGCAGATTGCTGATGAAGCGGTTGCGCAGGATGCGGTGCATCCAGGCGGGGAAGTTGGTGCCGGGAATGAAACTCTGCTGGGCGGAGAGCGCGTTGCAGACGGCATCCTGGACAAGGTCTTCGGCGGCGGCCCGGTTGCGGGTCAGGGCGAGTGCCTGGATGCGCAGTTTGGGCAGGATGGCGATGATCTGGTCATGAAACGTCGGTTCGGTTGTCGCGGCGGTCATTGGTTTCTCCGTCTTCCTGAAAATACCAATGACGCAGGGGGGTGGTACGCTGCATGGGGTTTGATCACGTGAACGCGAGGCGGATTTTCAGCGGTTTTGATGCTCAGGGCCGTGGCGCGGGATCAATCGGGATGATGTGGCCAGATAAGGACCGCATAAGCGAAAAGACCAAAGATTTTTTGGGTCTTTTTTTTCAAAAAAGAACAGTTTGCCTCTTTTTCAAGCTTCCCACGGCGGTGCGCCTTCCGCATAGGCGGCGGCGAGTTTGGCGCGGGCGCGGGAGACGCGGGCGCGCATGGTGCCGACGGGGACGCGGCAGACGAGGGCGGCCTCCTCATGGGTGAGTTCCTGGGCCCCGACGAGGATGAGGGCCTCGCGCAACAGCGGCGGCAGGGTCCAGATCATGCGGGACATGTCGGCGATTTCGCCGTGATGCTGCTGCACCCCGTGGGTGGCGCTCTGGGCATGCACCGCCAGGGCGGCATCCTCGCGCCGGCGCCGGCGTGCCTGCTCGAAGGCGGCATTTCGCAGGATTGTGAACACCCAGGCCTTCAGGCTTGTGCCTTCCTGGAACTGGGCGATTGAGGCGAGCGCGCGGACGACCGTATCTTGAACGAGGTCGTCCGATTTCGAACGGTCACGCACCAGGAACCGCGCATAGGTTCGCAGTTCCGGAAGAAGAAGCGCCAGCTCACGGCGCAGGGAGACGGCTTTGAGGGGCGTGCCGCCCTGGGCGCAGGCGGCGGGGCCTTCGGGTTGCTGGGTTGGCTGTTGTTTATGCAGGGCGAGACTATCCATGCTACACCCCCCAGGCGGCGGAGGACCCGGCCATCACCAACACAGGCTTGCTCGGCACCGGGCCAGACACTTATCAAGATAAGGCCATTGCATGACCACCCTTCGCCGCGAGGACCTGATCCGCGCGCTTCCCTATGCCCGCCGCTACGCACGTGCGCTGACCGGCAGCCAGCAGGCTGGCGATACGCTGGTTGCCGACTGCCTGCGCGAGACACTGGCTAACCTATTGCCGCTGCCCGACGGGATCACGGATGCGCGACAGGTGCTATACTGGGGTGTGACTCACCGATTTGATCACGGGGTTGGCCGCGCCGATCTGGAAGCGGGCCGGATGCATGATGGGCTTTCGACGAAGCAGCGGCAGCTTCTGTTGCTGACGTCGCTCGAGGATGTGGCACCCGACGATGCCGCCCCGATCCTGGGGATGGATGTTGAGACGGCGCATGAGCGGCTGTTGGATGCGCGGGAGAAGCTGCGCGCCTCGGCGGCGACCGAGGTGCTGATCATCGAGGATGAGCTGATCATCGCCATGGACCTGGAAGAGCTGGTGCAGAGCTGCGGCCACCGGGTGGTGGGTGTGGCGGCGAGCGAGGCGGAGGCGATCGCCATCGCCAAGCGCACGCGGCCTGGTCTGATCCTGGCGGATATCAACCTGGGGCTGGGTGGGGATGGCACCACCGCGGTGAGCACCATCCTGCAGAGCCATTACGCGCCGGTGATCTTCGTGACCGCGTACCCCGAGCGGCTGCTGACCGGCGATGCGATCGAGCCGGCCTTTGTGATCACCAAGCCGTTCGAGCCGCTGACGCTGGCGATCGCGACGTATCAGGCGGTGACGGGCGGGGTGCAGCTGGATAGTGTTTAGGGAAAAGGAAGAGCTTCTTTTTTGAAAAAAAGAAGCAAAAAACTTTTACCTGTTGGCCTTGCCGGCGATCCGACACGCTGGGGACAGCGCGTACCTCAAGGAACAAAAGTTTTTTGGTTCTTTTTTTCAAAAAAGAACTGCTTTCTTCCGCTGCAACTCCGCCCTTGCTGGCGCTCTGACACTGGCGACCCGGCGAGGAGTTTTGCATGGCGGATAGTACCGAGACGGCCCGGCCGGAGCAGGTGGCGGTCTCTTCCGGGTTGCGCATCGCTTATGGGGACGTGGCGGCGCAGTGCGCCCGGGCGGCTGGCCTGGGTTTCAGCCATGTGTTGGCCGGGCCGTGCGTGGCGCCCGGCCCGTTGCTGGCGGCGGCGCGGGCGGCCGGGGTGGCGCTGCTGCTGGATGTGGTGTTGGACCGGCTGCCGGCGGGCTCGCCGTTGCTGGACGGGGACGCGCCGTTTGAGGTGACGGACCCCCGGTTGGCGCTTGATCCGCGGATTGATCGGGATGCCCGTGTGGCGGTGGCACGGCTGGGCCATGCGGGCGACGCGGCGGCGCTGGCGGCGTGGTGGGTGCCGCATCTGCAGGGGTGGCAGTCGGCGGGGGTGGCGGGATTTCGGCTGCTGGGGCTGGAGGCGGTGCCGGGAGATGCGCGGGTGGCGTTTTTCGCCACGCTACGGCAGGCGCTGCCGGGGGCGGTGCTGCTGCCCTGGACGGCGCGGCTGACGCGGGGCGAGGCGGCGGAGCTGGCGGCACGCGGCGCGGATGGGGTGTTTGTGCCAGCCTTGCCGATCGCCTGGACAGGGCTGGAGTCGGGGGCGCCGGTGATCGGCGTGGACGGGGTGCTGCCGGAGCCGGGCAAATCCGCAGCTACGGCCGTGCGGGCAAGCCCCGCGGTGGCGGCGATGCTGGGACAGGGCTGGCTGCATGTGATGCAGGCCGGCGATGGGGCAGGGGATGCGGCGCTGCGGGCGCTGAACGCGGCCCGGGCAAGCCTGCCGGTTTTGGCGTGCGCCGGTGTGCCAGAGCTGCCCTTGGGGGATGGCGGACCGGTGGTGGCTCTGCTGCGTACGGATTCGGCGGATCACCGGAGTGCGGCGCGGGCGGTACTGGCGGTGGCGAACACCGATTCCTCGCTTTCCCATCGCGTGGCCGGCGCGGCGCTGCTGCCGGCTGCGGGCGGCGTGTTCGGGCCGTTTGAGGATGCGGTGGCCGAGGGCGGCGCGGGGCTGCACCCGGATACGGAACTGGTTCTGGCGCCGGGCGAATGGCGGGTGTTTTCCGCGGCGGCGCGCCGCCGGACCGTGGCTTGCGGCGGTGTGCGGGCAGAGACGGCGAAGGATGCCGGGAGCTGGTCGCGGCTGGCGATCGAGAACCCGACACCGTGCGTGGATGGGGGGGCGTTTGCGGTGAAGGCCGTGGCCGGCGAGCTGGTGCGCGTGCAGGCCGACATCGTGTTCGACGGGCATGAGGAGATTGCGGCCGCGCTGCGCTGGCTGCCGCCCGGCGGGGCAACATGGCGAGAGGTGCCGATGCGCCCGCTGGGCAATGACCGCTGGGAGGCGGCGTTTCCGCTGGAGGAGCTGGGACGGCACGCTTACGTGGTGACGGCGTGGCGCGACCGGTTCGGCACGTTCGCCGACGAGATTGCCAAGAAGGCGAAGGCCGGCGTGAAGATTGCGCTGGAGCTGAGCGAGGGCGAGACGCTGGTGCGGGAGGCGGCCGCGCGGCAGACGGGCGCGCTGCGCGCGGAGCTGGAGGGGGTGCTGGCGCGCCTTAAGGGGGATGAGGCGACGCGGCTGGAGGTGCTGCTGTCGGGGCCGGTGGCGCACGCGATGGCGTTGGCGGATGACCGGCCGTTCCTGGTGGAGACGGCGCCGATCCCGGTGGATGCGGAGCGGATCGAGGCGCGGTTTGCCAGCTGGTACGAGGTGTTTCCGCGGTCCTTGAGCGATGATCCCAGCCGGCATGGCACGTTCGCGGATGTTGAACGGCATCTGCCGCGCATCGCCGCGATGGGGTTCGATGTGTTGTATTTTCCGCCGATCAGCCCGATCGGGACGACGAATCGCAAGGGGCGGAACAACACGCTGACGCCGGCGCCGGACGACCCGGGCAGCCCTTATGCGGTGGGATCGCCCGAGGGTGGGCATGACGCAATCCATGCGCAATTGGGGTCACTGGCGGATTTCCAGCATTTGCGGGCGGCGGCGGCGGCGCATGGGCTGGAGCTGGCGATCGATTTCGCGATCCAGTGCTCGCCGGATCATCCGTGGCTGAAGCAGCATCCGGGCTGGTTCGCCTGGCGGCCGGATGGGACGATCAAGTATGCGGAGAATCCGCCGAAGAGATACGAGGATATCGTCAACGTCGACTTTTATGCCCGCGATGCGGTGCCGGGGCTGTGGGTGGCGCTCTGCGACGTGGTGCTGTTCTGGGCGGCGCAAGGGGTGCGGCTGTTCCGGGTGGATAATCCGCACACCAAGCCATTCCCGTTCTGGCAGTGGATGATCGGGGAGGTGCGGGCACGCTATCCGGATGCCATCTTCCTGGCCGAGGCGTTCACCCGGCCGAAGGTGATGTACCGGCTGGCGAAGCTGGGTTTTTCGCAGAGTTATACCTACTTTACCTGGCGCAACACGAAGGCCGAGCTCATTGACTATCTGACCGAGCTGGACCGGGGGAGCGTTGGGGATTTCTTCCGGCCGCATTTCTTCGTCAATACGCCCGATATCAATCCGGTGTTCCTGCAAACATCCGGGCGGGCGGGGTTTGTGATCCGCGCGGCGCTGGCGGCGACACTTTCCGGCCTGTGGGGGGTGTACAATGGCTTTGAGCTGTGCGAGGCGGCGGCGATCCCTGGCCGCGAGGAGTATGCCGATAGCGAGAAATATCAGCTGCGGGCGTGGGATTGGGACCGGCCTGGCAACATTATTTCCGAGATCACCGCGCTGAACCGCATCCGGCGGGCCAATCCGGCGTTGCAGACGCACAGGGGCGTGACCTTCCTGCCCTGTTCCAATGATATGATCCTGTTCTATGAGAAGGCGACGCCGGACCGGAGCAATGTGGTGCGGGTGGCGGTGAGCCTGGACCCGTTCAACGCGCAGGATGCCGATATTGGCCCCCCTGCCGGCCTGTTGCGCCTGACCCCGGAGCGCCCCTTCGTTATCCTGCGCGTACACTAACGCATAAAAGTTTTTTGCTTCTTTTTTTCAAAAAAGAAGAGTCTTCTTTTTCTGTAGAAAAAGAAGCAAAAAGACTTTTACTTATGGATTCTTGTTATGAATGCTCAGACACCTGTCGCTTCGGCCGATGATCCGCTTTGGTACAAGGATGCAGTGATTTATCAACTGCATCTGAAATCATTTTTCGATTCCGACAACGACGGGATCGGGGATTTCAACGGGCTGATCGACAAGCTGGATTATATCGCCGAACTTGGCGTGACGGCGATCTGGATGCTGCCGTTCTATCCTTCGCCGCGGCGCGATGATGGGTATGACATCGCCGATTACCGTGGCGTGCACCCGGATTACGGCACGCTGGGGGATGTGCGGCGGTTCATCGAGGCGGCGCATGCGCGCAATATAAGGGTGATCGCCGAGCTGGTGATCAACCACACCAGCGACCAGCATCCGTGGTTCCAGCGGGCGCGGCGCGCGCCGGCGGGGTCGCCCGAGCGGGATTTTTACGTGTGGTCGGATGACGATGACAAATATGCCGGCACACGCGTGATCTTCATCGATACCGAGAAATCCAACTGGACGTGGGACGAGGAGGCCCGCGCGTATTTCTGGCACCGGTTCTATTCGCACCAGCCGGATCTGAATTTCGACAATCCGGCGGTGCTGGAAGAAGTGCTTTCCGTGATGCGCTTCTGGATCGATATGGGCATCGATGGGCTGCGGCTGGACGCGGTGCCGTATCTGGTGGAGCGCGAGGGAACGAATAATGAGAACCTGGCGGAGACGCATGACATCCTCAAGCGGATAAGGGCGGAGCTGGACCGCCACGCGCCCGGACGGATGTTGCTGGCGGAGGCCAATCAGTGGCCGGAGGATGCGCAGCAATATTTCGGCGATGCCGACGAGTGCCACATGTCGTTCCATTTTCCGCTGATGCCGCGGATGTATATGTCGATTGCCCGGGAGGATCGTTTTCCGATCACCGATATCATGCGGCAGACACCGGCGATCCCGGCCAACTGCCAGTGGGCGATTTTTCTGCGCAATCACGACGAGCTGACGCTGGAGATGGTGACGAGCGCTGAGCGCGACTATTTGTGGCAGACCTATGCGAGCGACCGGCGGGCGCGGATCAATCTGGGGATCAGGCGGCGCCTGGCGCCGCTGCTGGAGCGCGACCGGCGGCGGATTGAGCTGATGAACAGCCTGTTGCTTTCCATGCCGGGCACGCCGGTGATCTATTATGGCGACGAGATCGGGATGGGCGACAATATTCATCTCGGGGACCGGGACGGCGTGCGCACGCCGATGCAATGGTCGGTGGATCGCAATGCGGGGTTCTCCAGGGCCGATCCGGCAGCACTGGTGCTGCCGCCGATCATGGATCCGATCTACGGCTACCAGTCGGTGAACGTGGAGAGCCAGGCGCGGGATCAACATTCGCTGCTGAACTGGATGCGCACGATGCTGGCGGTGCGGCGGCAGCACCGCGCGTTCGGGCGGGGGACGCAGCGGTTCCTGTATCCTTCGAACCGGAAGATTCTTGCCTATCTAAGGGAATATGTTGACGAGACCGGCGATGAGGTGCTGCTGTGCGTGAGCAATCTTTCGCGCACGGCGCAGGCGGTGGAGCTGGATCTTTCCGCCTTTGCGGGACGCACGCCGATCGACATCGTGGGCGGGGCGGTGTTTCCCGCAATCGGGCAGCTGAATTATCTGCTGACGCTGCCGCCATATGCGTTCTTCTGGTTTGCGCTGGCGACGCAGGCGTCGCTGCCGTCGGGCAGTGCGGATGCGCCGGCGCCGTTGCCGGAATATGCGACGATCGTGCTGCGCCACGACGTGGCTGAAGTGCTGCAGCCCACAGGGCGCGGCATTCTGGAGCGTGAGGCGCTGCCGGCGTATTTGCAGAAGCGGCGCTGGTTCGGATCGAAGGGCGAGAAGATCTCGTCGGTGCGCATCGCCTATGCGGTGAAGATCGGGGAGGGGGTTACCGCCTCGCTGCTGACGGAGGTGGAGGCGACGATCGGCGATCGGACGGAGAGTTATGCGCTGCCGCTTGGCACCATCCGCGATGACCAGATCGCCGGGCCGCTGATCCAGCAACTGGCGCTGACGCGGGTGCGGCGCACCGCGATCGTTGGGTATCTGACCGATGGGTTCGCGCTCGATTCCTTCACACGCAACGTGATGGCCGCGCTGCGGTCGGAGCGCATGCTGAGTTTTCCCGGCGGGCGAATGGAGTTTCGCAAATCGGCTTTGCTGGACGAGATAGCTCTGGCTGATGATGCGCCGATCCAGAGGCTCTCGGCCGAACAATCCAACTCCTCGCTGATCATCGACGAACGGGTGGTGCTGAAGATCGTGCGCAAGGTGCTGGCCGGGCGGCATCCGGAAACGGAGATGACGGGGTATCTGACGGAGCGCGGTTTTGCCAACATCGCGCCGCTGCTGGGCGAAGTGATCAGGTATGACGAGAACGATACGCCACATACGCTGATGCTGGCGCAGGGCTTTGTGCCCAATCAGGGCGATGCCTGGGCGTGGACGCTGGATTACCTGCGGCGCGCGGCGGCCGACATCGCGGCCGAGGACGATGCCGATGGGGTGGCTGACGCGCTGAGCGGGTATCTGGCGCTGGCCGGGGCGATCGGGCGAAGGCTGGCGGAGATGCATGCGGTGCTGGCCGAGCCTTCGGTGTTGCCGGAATTCGCGCCGGCGCTGGCGGATCAGGATGCGGTGGACGCCTGGGCGGAAGGTGCTGTGGAGCAGATCGACCTGGCGGTGCGCGCGATCGGACGGGTTGGCGACTGGGCGGACGATGCGGCGCATGAGCTGGCGCATAAATTCGTCGGCGCAGCCGACGATTTGCGCACGGCGGCGTGGCGGCTGGCGCGGCAGGCGGCCGGGTATGCCACCCAGACCCGCGTGCATGGCGATTTCCATCTGGGGCAGATCCTGGTGACGCCGGGGGATGCGACGCTGATCGACTTCGAGGGCGAGCCGGCGAAGACGATGGAGCAGCGGCGGGCAAAATCCTCGCCGTTTCGGGATGTGGCCGGGCTCTTGCGCAGTTTCGATTACGCGGCGGCGACCGCGCTGGCGTTCCGCGTGCCGGGCTCCGGCCAGGCGGCGGAACGGCAGCAGGCGCTGGTGGAAGAGTTCCGGCGGAGCGCGGGGGAGGCATTCCTGGCGGCGTATCGCGAGGTGCTGCATGCTTCGCCCACGCCATGGGTGCAGCCCCGCTGCGAGGCGGCATTGCTGGATTTGTTCCTGCTGGAGAAAGCGGCTTACGAAATCAGGTACGAGGCGGCCAACCGGCCGGCCTGGATCGGTATTCCGCTGGCCGGTGTGGCGCGCGTGGCCGGCAGGCTTGTTGCCATGAAGGAAGACGTTTCGTGAACACGATGACGCGGGTGCAGGCCGATCCCGCTGCGCCGGAGGCGGGCGCGATCGAGGCCATCGTGCAGGCGCGGCATGGTGACCCGTTCGCCGTGCTGGGGCCGCATGCGGTGGCGGGCGGGGCGGCGATACGCGCCTTTATTCCGGGTGCGGATGGCGTGACGGTGATGGCGCGCGGTGCCACGGATGCGGTTCTGGGAGAGCTGGTGCTGCTGGATGCGGCGGGCTTCTGGAGCGGCATCGTGGCGAGCGCGAAACCCTATTTTTTCCGTATCGCCTATGGCGCGGCGACCCTGGATATAGAAGATCCGTATAGTTTTGCGCCGCTGCTGGGCGATCTGGACCTGTATCTGCTGGCGGAGGGGCGGCACCGCGACTTCGCGCGGATCATGGGTGCGCATGTGGTGGTGATCGATGGCGTGAGCGGCGTGCGGTTCGCGGTGTGGGCGCCCAATGCAAGCCGGGTGTCGGTGGTGGGGGATTTCAACCAGTGGGACGGCAGGCGCCACCCGATGCGGCGGCGGTTTGGGGCGGGCGTGTGGGAGATCTTTGTTCCTCGCCTGGGTGCTGGTGCGATTTATAAATACGAGATTGCGGCAGCCTGGGGCGAGGTGCTGCCACTGAAAGCCGATCCGGTGGCGCAGGCGACGGAACGGCCGCCGGCGACCGGATCGGTGGTGCCCGATCCGGCCGAGCCGGTGTGGACGGATGCGGCGTGGATGCAGGGGCGGGCCGGCGGCCAAGGGGCGGATGCGCCGATATCGGTTTACGAAGTGCACGCGATGTCGTGGCTGCCAGGCGCGGAGAAGGGCGGTTTTACGTGGGATGATCTGGCGGACCGGCTTGTGCCGTATGTGCAGCAGATGGGTTTTACCCATTTGGAGCTGATGCCGATCATGGAGCATCCGTTCGGCGGATCATGGGGGTATCAGCCGCTGGGACAGTTCGCGCCGACGGCGCGGCTGGGCGAGCCGAACGGGTTCGCGCGGTTTGTGGATCGCTGCCACGCGGCGGGGGTGGGGGTGCTGCTGGATTGGGTGCCGGCGCATTTTCCCACCGATGCGCATGGGCTGGCACGGTTCGATGGCACGGCGCTGTACGAGCATCAGGACCCGCGGGAGGGGTTTCATCAAGACTGGAACACGCTGATTTATAACCACGGCCGCAACGAGGTGCGGGCGTTTCTGATCGGCAGCGCGCTGTACTGGCTGGAGCATTTTCACGTGGATGGCATCCGCGTGGATGCGGTCGCCTCCATGCTGTACCGCGATTATAGCCGCCGCGCGGGCGAGTGGGTGCCCAACCGGTATGGCGGGCGCGAGAACCTGGAGGCGATCAGCTTCTTTCAGGAATTATCCGAAGCGATGGCGCAGCGTGTGCCGGGTGCGCTGATGATCGCCGAGGAATCCACGGCTTTTCCGGGGGTGTCGCGGCCGGCCAGCGAGGGCGGGCTGGGATTCAGTTTCAAATGGAACATGGGGTGGATGCACGACACGCTGCACTACATGGAGGAAGAGCCGGTCTATCGCCGCTGGCACCATGGGGAGATGACGTTCGGCCTGGTGTATGCGTTTTCGGAGAAATTCCTGCTGCCGCTGAGCCATGACGAAGTGGTGTATGGCAAAGGCTCGCTGATCCGGAAGATGCCGGGCGATGATTGGCAGAAATTCGCCAATCTGCGGGCGTATTTCGGGTTCATGTGGACCCATCCGGGCAAGAAGCTGCTGTTCATGGGCGGTGAGATCGCGCAGTGGCGGGAATGGAACCATGACGCGGGGCTGGACTGGTTCCTGCTGGAGTGCGGGCTGAACAAAGGCGTGCAAAGCCTGCTGCGCGATCTGAACCTGGCATATCGCGATAATCCGTCGCTGCATCGGCATGATTGCGATCCCGCCGGATTCCGCTGGGTGGTGCTGGATGATGCGGAACAGAGCGTATTCGCTTACCTGCGGCTGGGCGGGCAGGGCGATCCGCCAGTGCTGGTGGTGTGCAACTTCACGCCGGTGCCGCGTTACGGGTACCGGATCGGCGTTCCCACAGGCGGGCTGTGGCAGGAGATCGTGAACACGGATGCGGCACTGTATGGCGGCTCGAACCTGGGCAATGGCGGGCAAGTATGGGCCGGGGCTGTTGCCTCGCACGGGTTTGCCGAGTCCGTGGCTTTGGTATTGCCACCCTTGGCGACACTTATCCTGCGAGCGAACTGAGTAAGAGTTGTTTGCGTATTTCCATAAAATAAGAAGCCCCGGCGGGGCGGCAAGACAAAGACTCTTCTTCTTTTTCTGAAGAAAAAGAAGCAAAAAGACTTTCGATTATTGTATCCGACACAGATGGGACGGTGCGCTGTGAGGTTTGGTGTGGAGCTCGCGGGCGAGGGGATGGCGCGGTTTCGGGTTTGGGCGCCCTCGGTGGCTACCATGGGGCTGAAGCTGGACGACGCAGAGCCGGTGCCGATGACCCCGCAAGAGGGCGGGTGGTTTGCGGCGACGCAGACAGCTTCGCCAGGCACGCGGTATAGTTTCGTGCTGCCGGATGGGATGGCGGTGCCCGATCCGGCCTCTCGCGCGCAGGCGGAGGATGTGCACGGGCCAAGCCTGGTCGTGGATCGAGATGCCTATCAATGGCGCCATACCGCGTGGCGCAATCGGCCGTGGCATGAGGCCGTGATATACGAACTGCACCCCGGCGCGTTCGGCGGATTTGCTGGCATAAAAGCGTCGCTTAAGGACCTCGCCGCATTGGGCGTGACCGCCATCGAGCTGATGCCGATCGCCGATTTTCCGGGACGGCATAACTGGGGGTATGACGGCGTGCTACCTTATGCGCCCGATCGGGCGTATGGCACGCCCGATGAGCTGAAGGCGCTGGTGGATGCCGCCCATGGCGAAGGGCTGATGATGTTCCTCGATGTGGTTTATAACCATTTCGGCCCGGACGGAGCGTATCTGCATGCCTATGCGAAGGAATTTTTCGACGACGGCGTTGACACGCCCTGGGGCGCTGCCATGGACTTCAAGCGGCCCGAAGTGCGGGATTTCTTTATCGAGAACGCCCTTATGTGGCTGAACGAGTACCACTTCGATGGGCTGCGGTTCGATGCCGTGCACGCGATCTCGCCGCCCGCGTTTCTGCCGGCGCTGGCGGCGGCGATCCGCGCCGGGGTGACGGATGAGAAGCATCTGATCCTGGAGCATGAGGGGAATAAATCCTCGCTGCTGCGTGGGCCGGATGCCAAACTGTTCGATGCGCAATGGGCGGATGACTGGCATCATTGCCTGCACGTGCTGCTGACCGGCGAGCAGGAAGGCTATTACGAAAGTTTTTCCCGGCCGGCGGAGCAACTGGCGCGCGCGATGGCGCAGGGTTTTGTGTTCCAGGGTGAGATTTCGCCGCACCACAAGGCGGCGCGGGGCGAACCCTCGGCCGATCTGCCGCCGACCGCGTTCGTGATCTGCCTGCAGAACCACGACCAGATCGGCAACCGGGCGATGGGCGAGCGGCTGACGCAACTGGCCGACAGACAGGCACTGGCGGCGGCGGCGGCGCTGTTGCTGCTCTCGCCGAGCATACCGATGCTGTTCATGGGCGAGGAATGGGGCACGGAAAAGCCCTTTCTGTTTTTTACCGATCACGGCGAGGAATTGGCGAAACTGGTGCGCGAGGGGCGGCGGCGGGAGTTCGCGCATTTCGCGGCGTTCCAGGATGAGGCCAGGCGGGCGCTGATCCCTGATCCGAATGCGCCATCCACCTTCGTGGCCTCGGTGCCGGATGCGGCGGAGGCGCGCGAGGGCAAGTTCGCGGAAACGCTGGCGCTGCACAGGCGGCTTCTGGCGCTTCGCCGGGAGCATGTCGTGCCCGGGATCCCCGGCTGCCGCAGCGCCGGGGCACGCGCGCTGAGCGATCATGCTGTGACTGGGAGCTGGCTGTTGGGGAATGCAACGCTGCTGACGATCGCCAGCAATTTCGGCGCGGAGGCGGTAGCGCTGGAACCGCAGCCGGGGCGGGTGATCTTCAGCAACGGCATTGAGGACGGCAGCGGAAACCTTCCGGGCCGGACCACGATCGCCTGGCTGGCGCAGGCGGAATGAGCGACGATGCCCTAAAGGCGCTGGCGCGCGCCGCCGGGGTGGCACCCACGTGGAAGGATGTGTTCGGCGTGACCCATGAGGTCTCGCCGGACAGCTTGCGGGCCGTGCTGCACGCGCTGGACCTGCCGGCGGGCAGCGATGCGGATGTTTCCCAGAGCTTGCACCGCGCCACCGCGTCGTCCGCCGTTTTGCCGCCGCTGGTGACGGCGCAGGCGGGATTGCGCGTGGAACTGCCGGCCCCGCCCAACCGGTATAGCCTGCGGCTTGAGGATGGGCGGAGTTTTGACGGGTTCGCGGATGCGCGGCCGGAGGGGGCATCGATCCCGCCGATCCTGGAGCCCGGCTATCACCGGCTGACGCTGGGGGAGAGCGAGACGATCGTGGCGGTAGCGCCGCGCCAGGCCTTTACGGTGCCGGAGGCGATCGATGCGCCGAAGGGGTGGGGGTTGGCGGTGCAGCTTTATGCGCTGCGTCGCCGGGGCGATGCCGGGATCGGGGACTTCGCGGCGCTGGCGGCGCTGGCGGCGCCGGCGGCGCGGCACGGGGCGCATGCGATCGCCATTTCACCGGTGCATGCGCAGTTCAGCGCCGATCCCCACCGGTTTTCGCCGTATGCACCCTCCAGCCGCACCGCGCTGAATGTGCTGCATGCGGCGATCGACACGCCGAACCCCGAGCTGGAACAGCTTGAACTGGTGGATTGGCCGCGCGCGAGCCGGTTTCGTCTGGCGGAGCTGCGCCGGATGTTCGGCGCGCTGCGTGGCGATGCGGACGAAGTTCGGGATAGGGCGGCGTTTGCGGCGGCGCAGGGCGAGCGTTTGTCCGCGCATGCGGTGTTCGAGGCGCTGCATGGGCATTTCTTCGCCGAGGGGCGCGGCCCATGGCACTGGCGGGATTGGCCCGAGCCGTTCCGCGATCCGGGAAGTGCGGCGGTGGCGGCGTTCGCGCGGGCGCATGCGGAGGAGGTGGACTTCCATAGCTGGCTGCAATACCGGGCGGATCGTGGGCTGGCTCAGGCGCAGTCCGCCTGCCGGGATGCGGGCATGGGGATCGGGCTGATCAGCGATCTGGCCGTGGGCACCGATTCCGGCGGCAGCCAGTGCTGGAGCCGGCAGACGGAGACGTTGCTGGGGCTGACGGTGGGTGCGCCGCCGGATTTGCTGCAACGTGCCGGGCAGAATTGGGGCCTGACGGCGTTTTCGCCCACTGGGCTGGTGCGGCAGGGTTTTGCGACCTATCGCGAGATGCTGCACACGGCGCTGGCGCATGCGGGCGGGATCAGGATCGATCACGCGATGGGGCTGAACCGGCTATGGGTGATCCCCGATGGGGCGAGCGGGGCGGAGGGGGCGTATCTGGCGTTTCCGGAGCGCGATTTGCTGCGGCTGATCGCGCTGGAATCCTTGCGCCATCGCGCCATCGTTCTGGCGGAGGATCTCGGGACCGTGCCGGAAGGTTTTCAGGACCGGCTACGCGAGAGCGGCATCGACGGGATGCGGGTGCTGTGGTTCGAGCGTGACCACGCGCAGCGTTACGTCAGCCCGTACGATTGGACGCCCCGGGCCACGGCGATGACCAGCACGCATGATCTGGCCACCGTGGCCGGGTGGTGGCGCGGCCGGGACAATGAATGGCGCGCGCGGCTGGGGCACATACCTGATCCGGCCGCGGCGGAGGCGGAGCGCGACGGGGACCGGCGGCAGATCTGGCAGGCGTTTTGTGAGTCCGGTGCGGCAGGCGGCGATGTGCCGGCGGTGGATGATGTGGGAAAAGTGGCGGATGCCGCATGCGCGCATGTGGGCCGCAGCGCCTGCGAGCTGGTGATGCTGCCGGTGGAGGATGCGCTGGCGCTGGTGGAACAGCCCAACCTGCCTGGAACGTTGCACGAGCATCCCAACTGGCAACGCAAGCTCCCCTGTTGCGTTGACGAGCTGCTCGAAGATCCGGTGATCACACATCGGCTTTCTCTCCTGCAACGCGCGCGCAATAGTTAAAAGTCTTTTTGCTTCTTTTTCTTCAGAAAAAGAAGATTCTTCTTTTTTGAAAAAAAGAAGCAAAAAACTTTTGGTCATAAGGAGGTTTTGTGAACGTTCGGCCGCTCACCGCGACGGCGCGGTTGCAGTTTCACAAGGATTTTCCGTTGGATCGGGGCACCGAGTTGGTGCCGTATTTTGCCAGGCTGGGGATCAGCCATTTTTATGCGTCGCCGATCTTCAAGGCGCGTAGCGGATCGACGCATGGCTACGACATTGTTGACCATACGCAGATCAACCCGGAGTTGGGTGGCGAGGCGGCGCTGCGGCGGCTGGTGGAGGCGTTGCGTGCCCATGGCATGGGCCTGATCCTGGATATCGTTCCCAACCACATGGGCGTGGGCGGGGCGGATAATGCGTGGTGGATGGATGTGCTGGAATGGGGGCGCGCAAGCCCATATGCGGCCTTCTTTGATATCGACTGGGATCCGCCTGATGCGACGCTGCGTGGTCGGCTGCTGGCGCCGTTCTTGGGAGATTCCTATGGCGCCGTGCTGGCGCGCAATGAGCTGAAGCTACAATTCGACCCCGCGGATGGACGGCTGTTCGTGGATTACTTCGGCAACCGCTTTCCCATCAATCCGCGCGACTATACGGGTGTGTTGTTGACCGAGGGCGGGCGGTTGGAAACGGCAGCGCGCGTTTTCGGCGATCTGCCTGCCGATCCGCAGGGCCAGCGCGCGGCGGCGGAGGCGGCGCGCGCCGAGCTGAAACGCCCCGAATATGAACGGCCGATCGCGGAGGCGCTGGCGGCGTATGATGCCTCCACCGTGCTGGGGCGGGATCATTTGCACCGGCTGCTGGACCGGCAGAATTTTCGTCTGGCCTGGTGGCGCGCGGCGTCGGACGAGATCAACTGGCGCCGGTTTTTCGATGTGAACACGCTGGCAGGTATCCGGGTGGAACTTCCGGAGGTGTTTGAGGCGACGCATGCGAAACTGTTCGAGCTGTATCGCGAGGGGCTGATCGACGGGGTGCGGATCGACCATGTGGATGGGCTGGCCGATCCGCGTGGGTATTGCCGCAAGCTGCGGCGCCGGCTGGACACGTTATATGGGCAGCGCCCAGCGGCGTTGCAGGGCGAGAGGCCGGTAATCTGGGTGGAGAAGATCCTGGCCACGCATGAGCGGTTGGCCACGGGCTGGATGATTGACGGCACCACCGGCTACGATTTCATGAACGATGTTTCGGCCGTGCTGCACGATGCGGCGGGCGAGGCGGAGATCACCCGGATATGGACGCAGGCGACGGATCGCAGCGGGGTGTTCGAGGCTGAGTCGATCCCGGCCCGGCGGCAGATATTAAGCGAAAGCCTGGCCAGCGAGCTATATGCGACCGCGGTTGCGCTGCACAGGATTGCCAGGCGAGATCTGCTGACGCGCGACTATACCCTGACGGCTATTCACCGCACGATGACCGAGTTGTTGGCGCATTTCCATGTGTACCGGATTTATGCCGGGCCGGGCGGGATGAGCGAGGCCGACAAACAGGCGATGGATTGGGCGCTGGCGGGCGCGCGCCGCACCGTGCGGGCGACGGACCGGCATTTGCTGGAACTGGTGGCCGATTGGCTGGGCGGGAATGATCTGCGTGAGGTGCCGACGGGGACGCGGCGGCAGGAGCGGCTGCGGGCGATGGTGCGGTTTCAGCAGCTCTCCTCGCCCACGGCGGCGAAATCAGTGGAGGATACGAGTTTTTACCGGTTCGGGCGGCTGCTGAGCCGCAACGAGGTGGGCACGGAGCCCGCGCAATTCGCGATTCTGCCGGCGGCCTGGCACACTGCAAGCCGTCAACGGCAGATGCGGGTGCCGCGCGGCTTGCTGGCCACGGCGACGCACGACCACAAGCGCGGCGAGGATGCGCGGGCGCGCCTGGCGGTGCTGAGCGAGATCCCCGCGGAGTGGGAAGCTTGCCTGCAGCGCTGGATGCGGCTGAACACGGCGTGCAAGCGGGATCTGGCTGGCCCGGCGCCCGACGCCGCCGATGAGGTGATGCTGTATCAGACCTTGATGGGGGCCTGGCCGCTGGGTTTGGCACCCGATGACCGCGAGGGGATGGCCGCGTTCCGCGATCGCGTGGCGGGGTGGCAGCAGAAGGCGTTGCGGGAGGCGAAACGCCATTCGGGTTGGGCGGTGCCGGACGAAGCCTATGAGCAGGCGGCGGCGGCTTTTCTGGATGGCGTTCTGGACCCTGAGCGCCCGGCGCGGGTGGTGTTCGAACTGCACGATTTCGTGCAGCGAATTGCTGTGCCCGGGGCTTTGAACGGGCTTTCCCAGATGCTTCTGCGGGTGACCAGCCCGGGCGTGCCCGATTTGTATCAGGGGACTGAGTATTGGGACTTTTCCCTGGTTGATCCGGATAACCGGCGGCCGGTTGATTTCTCCGCGCGATCGGCGGCGTTGGAGCGGGAGGCCGCACCCGCCGACCTGCTGGCACACTGGCAGGATGGGCAGGTAAAGCAGGCTATCCTGCACCGGGCGCTGCGGGTTCGGGCCATGCTGCCCAACCTGTTCGGTGAGGGCAGCTATGTTCCTGTGCGTGTGGAAGGGCCGGCCTGCGATCACGTTGTTGCGTTTGCCCGGCAGGATGGTGAACAGACTGTGATGACAGTCATATCGCGCCTGTCTGCTACAAGCGGGTTGACTGAGGTGCCGCTGATCCCCGCCGCTTTCTGGATGGGAACGGATTTGCTGGTGCCACGTTCATTGCACGGACGCACGATACGCGACTCTCTTCGCGACGGCGCAATCGTGGGTGCTGATGAGGCTGGCAGGCTGGCCGTTGCTGATATCCTGTCGGTGTTGCCGGTGGCGCTATTGGAGGGGTGATGAACCGCATCGTCATCGTGTCTAACCGGGTGCAGGTGCCTGCTGAAGGCGCCGCGAAGGCTGGGGGATTGGCGGTGGCGCTGGATGGGTTGCTGACCCAGCGCGGTGGATTGTGGTTCGGATGGTCCGGCACGGTGAGCGACGATGTGCGCCGCACGGTGACGTGCAAGACGCTGGGACCGATGCAGTTCGCTACGATCGATCTGACGCGCGAGGAGCACGACAGGTACTACAACGGTTTCTCCAACGCGACATTATGGCCGCTTTTGCATTCCATGCCGGATTTGATGTCGTTCGATCGCCGCAATGCGGCGGTATACCGGCAGACGAACGAGCGGATGGTGGCGGCATTGCTGCCGTTGCTGCGGCCGAGCGACCTGATCTGGGTGCATGATTATCATCTGATGGCGATGCCGGCGCTGCTGCGCGCGCGTGGCGTGGTGGCGCCGATCGGGTTTTTTCTGCATGTGCCCTTTCCGGCGGCGGACATGCTGGCGCGCGTGCCGGAGGCCGGCAGTCTGATCAAGGATCTGCTCGCGGCCGATCTGCTGGGGTTTCAGACCGCGCAGGATCTGGAGAATTTCGCGGCTTCTGCCGAGATTCTGGCTGGCGCCGCACGCCTATCCTCCGCGGTGGTTCAGTGCGGCGGGCGGCGTGTGCGGCTGGGAGTGTTTCCCGTGGAGATCGAGGCGCAGGAGTTTGCCGCGACGGCTGCGACTTCCTGGCGGTCCGGGCCGACGGAACGGTTGCGCCGGAGCTTGGCGGGGCAGCGGCTGGTGCTGGGGATAGATCGGCTGGACCCGACGAAGGGCTTGATCCAGCGGCTGGCCGGGTTCAGGCGGCTGCTGGAAACCCGGCCGGATTGGCGCCGGCGGGTGACACTGCTGCAGATTGCGGCGGAATCGCGCACCGACGTGGCGGCGTATCAGGATTTGCGGCAGGCCCTGGATGCCGAGGCCGGGGCGATGAACAGCGAGTGGGGCGAGCCGGACTGGACGCCGGCGCGTGTGGTGGCGCGCGGCGGCGCCCGCGCGACTTTGGCAGGGTATATGCGCGAGGCGCGGGTTGGGCTGGTGACCCCTCTGCGCGACGGGATGAACCTGGTGGCCAAGGAATATGTGGCGGCGCAGGATCCGCAGGATCCCGGGGTGCTGGTGCTGAGCAGGTTCGCCGGGGCCGCAGGGCAGTTGAGTTCCGCGCTGCTGGTAAATCCGCATGATCCGGATGAGTTGGCGGAGGCGATTGACCGGGCGCTGACCATGCGGCTGGCGGAGCGGCGGGAGCGTTGGCAGGCGGCATGGGATAGCATTGAAGGGGCCACGCCTGCCCTTTGGGGGCGCCACTTCCTGCAGGCTTTGGTACGCGCCGGGTGCGTCGCCCCTAAAGTGTCGCTGGAGGTGCCGGTGATCCGTACTGGCCTGCCGGTGGTGCCCGCTTCCCTGACCCCGGAGCGCGGCGTTGCCCGACTGAACTAGGCGCCATAAATAAAAGTCTTTTGCTTCTTTTCTTCAGAAAAGAAGAGTCTTTTGCTATTTCCGCTGCGCGGGGCCTTCTTTCTTGAAAGAAAGAAGCAAAGACCTCTCACCTATTTGCGCTTGCGGTGCGGATAGCCTGGGCCATGCTGGCGACGCCGTTGCCGCGGTTGCTGGAGAGGGCGGCGATGAGGCCGAGATCCTTGAGGAAGACCGGATCCGTGGCGGCGATTTCAGCCTGGGTGCGGCCGGAGTAGACGCGCAGGAGAAGGGCGACGAGGCCTGAGACGATGGCCGCGTCTGACGCGCCGGCGAGGTAGAGCCGGCCGTCCTGGAGGCGGGATTCCATCCAGACCTGGCTTTGGCAGCCGGGCACACGATGCGCATCGTTCATCCAGTCGGGCGGGAAGGAGGGGAGTTTTCGGCCGAGCTCGATGATGAACTGGTAGCGGTCCATCCAGTCATCGAACACCTCCAGCTCATCGCGTATGGCATCGATGGCCGCCATGGGTGTTTCTTCGGTGGGGGTGACGAAGGGGGCGATCATGGGGGGTGATGTGCGGTGGGGTGGATGGGGCGTCAATCGCCGTGGGTTCGGGGGGGTGCGGATTGTTGGTCGTCATTGAGTTGACACGGGGAGGAGTGGGGCCTAGATAGCGGCTCACCGGCGTGGTGCGGAAAATTTTTCTTGCGGTGCGTTGGTGGATTGAGTAGGTTTTCTGCCCCGAGTTGATCTCGGATTTTTGGTTGGATGACTGGGCTGGACCGGAGGCGTGGGTTTTCCGAAAGGGGAGCGGACGCTGGCTGGTCTGGTTTGTTCTTTGAGATGTGAATCGGAGAGGAAGGGATACGCTGGCGGCGTCCTTTAGCGTTGATCCGTGAGGATTGATGCGATGTGGGTGGCTTGATGGATGATGTTTGGGGGTTTGCTCCAGGCTATTGTCGGTGAAGCTGCTTCAGGGATGTGGCATGCGTATTTCAAAACTACGCAAACGCAATGTTTGAAGTGGTTGTCTTTGGTCTGTGCCCCTCGCACGGACGGGATGACCGATGAGTTTGGGGTCTGTTCTGAGTCTGGCTTTTATCTGATGGCTTTGTGCTGTTGGATGGTGGCTGGACGATGAACCTGAGAGTTTGATCCTGGCT
>Ga0209208_10000051_pt1 | contig 109133 bp, 92 predicted proteins | sample S1TSphfallax_3_FD_187694 | JGI IMG/M metagenome (GOLD analysis project Ga0209208, IMG submission 187694) | Host-associated microbial communities from peat moss isolated from Minnesota, USA - S1T2_Fd - Sphagnum fallax MG (SPAdes) (version 2) | ecosystem: Host-associated > Plants > Peat moss >... | reverse complement strand
CCGCCTGCACCCGGGGAGCAGTGAGCAAGCCCAGACACACTGCCAGAGACACTACGATGCCGGCCGCCTTGGGGCCGCAATCAAATCGGGTTGACACGATGCACGCTCTACGCGGATTTCAGGGGTGCAAGCTATCATGGAGCGGCCGGCCTGTCGCGCGGCTGGTTTTGAATGTCAGCCTTGTCCCACATCCTCGGCGCGGTGACAGGCGACGTCGCTGCCACCGAGGCGCCGCAAGCGGGGCCGCTCGGCGGCGCAGCGCGCGATCGCCAGGGGACAGCGGGTGCGAAACACGCAACCCGAGGGGGGCGACAACGGTGAGGGGATCTCCCCGCTCAAGGGCGTTGCGGTTCGCGCGCGCGCGCGCGCGCGCAGCGGATCGGCAATCGGTACGGCCTGGAGCAGCGCGCGCGTGTACGGATGACGCGGCGATGCGAACAAGCTATCACGGCTGGCGATTTCCATGACCCGCCCCAGATACAGGACCAGAATCCGGTCGCACGAAAAGCGCACCGCGGCCAGATCATGGGCGATGAACAGCACCGATAAATTGAACTCGTGTTGTAGATCCTTGAGCAAATTGGCGATCTGTGACTTGATCGAGGCATCGAGTGCCGAGATCGGTTCGTCGCAGACCAATAACTCGGGTTGCAGCATCAAGGCGCGCGCTATGCCGATCCGCTGCGCCTGGCCGCCGGAGAACTCGTGCGGATAGCGCGACAGGTGTTCCGGCAGCAGGCCGACACGATCGAGACTCCGTAGGACGCGCTCGCGGTGCGCGGCGCGCGTGAGTTCGGGGCGAAACTCGCGCAGCGGCTCGCCGATGATCTCGCCGACATTCATGCGCGGATCGAGCGAGGCGAGCGGGTCCTGGAAGATGATTTGGAGATGCTCACGCATGCTGCGCAGTTCCGCGCCCTTCAGGGCGAGCAGATCGACGCCGCGAAACTGGGCCCGGCCCGCGCTCGCCGGCACGAGACGCAGCAGCGCGCGGGCAAGCGTCGACTTGCCGCTGCCGGACTCGCCGACGACGCCCAGCGTCTCGCCGCGCAAGACGCTGAAGCTGACGTCGTCGAGGGCTTGCAGCCAGCCCCGGGAAGATCCGACCGGGAATCGGACGGAAAGATGCTCGACGGCGAGCGCGGTCGCGGTGACGCTCGCGGTCATCGCGCTCGTCCCATCAGTCCCTCGTAATAACAGGCTTTACGATGCTCCGACCCCGGCGCGGAGTCCGGCGTGGACACCCGGGTCAGCGGCGGCGGCGCCACGACACATCGCTCCCAGGCGTAGCCACAGCGGGGCGCGAATGCGCAACCCGGTGGCAGGGCCGTGACCTTGGGCGGCAGCCCGCCGATCGTCGGCAAGCGTGCCGGCAGCGGGCCCTCGAGCGGAACGATCGAGCGTTGCAAGCCTTCGGTGTAGGGGTGCCGCGCAGCGCTGAACAAGGTCGGCGCATCAGCCTGCTCGACGATCCGACCCGCATACATCACGGCGACGCGGTCGGCGACTTCCGCGATGACCCCAAGATCGTGACTGACCAAGACGAGGGCGACCCGCGTGCGTGCGCGCAGCTCTTGGAGCAGGCTCAGGATCTGCGCCTGGACGGTCACGTCCAGCGCCGTGGTCGGCTCGTCGGCGAGGATGATCTCCGGTTCACAGATCATCGCCATGGCGATCACGATCCGCTGCCGCATGCCGCCGGACAGCTCGTGCGGGTGCTGGTGCATGCGCCGCCCCGGATCGGTGATATGCACTGCGTCGAGCATCTCGAGGGCGAGCCGCCATGCGGCGGCCCGCCCGAGGGCGCGGTGTCGTCGAACGCCCTCCGTGAGCTGGGTACCGATGCTGAGGTAAGGGTTCAAGGCGGTCATCGGATCTTGAAAGATCATGGCGATGCGCGCGCCGCGCACGCGTCGCCAGGCCGGCTCCGTCGCGCCCAAGAGTTCCTCGCCGCGATAGCGAATGCTACCGTGCAGGCGTGCGCCGGCATTGAGACCCAGCAGCGCGAGCAGCAACTGCGTCTTGCCGCTGCCGGACTCGCCGACGATGCCGAGAAAGTCCCCGGCGGCGAGGTCGAGATCCACGCCGTCGACCACGGGCAGCGGCGCCGTCTCGCCGTGATAGGCGATGCGTAGGTCGCGGACCGTGAGCAAGGGTTCCGGCGGGATGCTCACTCAGCGTGCCTCGTGGGGATCGAGCGCGTCGCGCAGCCCGTCGCCGAGATAGCCGAAGGAGACGATGATCAAGGTGAGGAACAACGCCGGTATCGTCAAGAGGTAGGGATAGGATTTCAAGTGGTGGGCGCCCTCGGCGACCAGCGTGCCCAAGGACGCGAGCGGTGCGTGTACCCCTAAGCCGAGGAAGCTCAAAAAAGCCTCGAAGACGATCACTGCCGGTACGGTCAGCGTCGCGTAGACGATCACGATGCCGAGCAGGTTCGGCAGCAGATGGCGGCGGATCATGGTCGCATCGCGAACTCCGAGCGCGCGCGCCGCCTCGATGAATTCGCGATTCTTGAGCGACAGCGTTTGTCCGCGCACGATGCGGGCGACATCCAGCCATGAGACCGCGCCGATCGCGATGAAGACGAGCAGGAAATTTCGTCCGAAGACGACCGTGAGCACGATCACGAGCGGGATGAACGGCACGGTGTAAAGCACGTCGACGGTGCGCATCAGCAGGGAGTCGGTCGTCCCGCCGGCGTAGCCTGCCGCGGCGCCCCACAGCACGCCGATGAGCACGCTGATCACGCTGGCGGCGAGACCCACCAGCAAGGAGATCCGGCAGCCCCACATGACGCGCACCAGCAGATCACGGCCTAGGGCGTCGGTGCCGAACCAATGAGCAGCGCTCGGCGCCTGGAAGATCTCGTCCCAGTCGGGTGTCGCAAAGTCGAACGGCGAGATCAGGGGCACCAACAGCGCGAGCAGCGTGATCAAACATAGCATTCCCAGTGCGATCAGAGCAGCGGGCCGGCGCTTCAGCCGCCGCCAGGCTTGCCCGTACGCGGGATTGATGACGGTGTTCACCGTGGCAGCCGCACACGCGGATCGAGCCACGCGTAACAAAGATCGGCGAACAGATTGAACACGATGATCAGCGCGCCGTAGAGCACCGTAATACCGACCACGAGGGTGTAATCGCGATTGATCGCGCCGACGAGGAAATAGCGGCCGATCCCGGGCAGACCGAACACCGACTCGACGATGATCGAGCCCGTGAGCACGCCCGCGAAAGCCGGTCCGAGAAACGACACGAGCGGCATCAAGACGGGGCGCAGCGCATGGCGCAGCAGGATCGTACCCGGCGGCAGGCCCTTGGCGCGAGCCGTGCGTATGTAGGGACTCGTCAAGACCTCGATCGCCGCTCCCCGCGTCATGCGCGCGATATAAGCCGTATAGGGCAGGGCGAGCGCCGTCACCGGCAGGATGAGATAGCGCGGCTCGCCCCAGCGCCAATCGCCGCTCGGCAACCAATGCAGTTGTACGGCAAACACGAGAATCAGCAGCGGCGCGACGACGAACACGGGCACCGCGACGCCCAAGGACGCCGCCAACATCGGCAGATAGTCCCAGGCCGTGTCGCGCCGAACCGCCGCGAGGAGTCCGAGCGCCCCACCGACGAGCAGAGCGGCGAGCAGCGCGACCCCGCCGATCAGCACGTCGACCGGGAAGCCGACGCGCACGAGCTCGTTGACCGAGGTGTTGCGATACTGAAACGAGGGACCGAGGTCACCGTGGAGCAGATCCCCGAGATAACGCAGATATTGCCGCCACAAGGGCTCGTCGAGATGATACTGCGCCTCGATGCTCTTCAAGATCGCCGCCGGCATGTGTTTGGCCGAGTCGAACGGACCGCCCGGTGTCGCATGCAGCAGCGTGAACGCGAGCGTCGCGATCACGAGCAACGTCGGGACGGCCACGGCCAAACGGCGCAAGATGAAGTGCAGCATCGGTTCAGTTGCCCGCGTGTTCGAGGACGTAGAGGTAGCGCGACGGAATCCGGTCGAGCACGTTCAGTTGCCAGCCCTTGAGATAGGGTTTGATCAGGTGCCGATCCGCACGGTACAGATAGGGGATGTAGACCGCATCGTCGTTCAAGCGCGCCTCCGCGCGCGTGAAGTCCGCGTAGCGGTGCGCAACGTCGGATTCGTTCGTCGCCGTTCGCAACAGGGTGTCGAACTCCGGATCCGAGGCGCCGCCGAAATTCTCGTCGAAGCCCGTCTCGTAGAGTTGCAGAAAGGTGTAAGGGTCCGGGTAGTCGCCGGTCCAATCATCGCTAAAGAGCAGCGACTTGTGCAAGCGCAAGTCCTGCAGCAGGACGCGGAATTCCTCGTTATAGGGTTCGACTTCGGCGCCGAGATTCGTGCGCCACATCGCCGCCACCGCATCGAACATGTCGCGCGAGCTCTCGCTCGTGTCGTAGTCGAGTTGTACGCGCAGCGGGTGCTCGCGCGAATAACCGGCCGCTGCATAGAGCCGCCGCGCCTCCCGATGGCGGCGTTCATCGCTCCAGCTCGCCCATTCCGGCAGCGCCGGTGTATAGCCCGGCAGCGGCGGCACGAGCGTGTAGGCTGGGAACTCGGCGCCCTGGCGGACCTTGTTCGCGAGCACTTCGCGATCGACGGCCATCGTCAAGGCGAGACGCAGGTTCCGGTTCGCTGCGAACGGCGCGCCCAGCATGTTGAAACCCAGTTGATCGATCGCGAGTTGCGGCGCCGTTTGCACTTGCGTGCCCAACAAGCCTTTGAGATAGCGAAATTGTTCGCTCGGGAAATCGTCGGCGAACTGGATGTCGCCGGCAAGATAGCGGCTCACTTGCGTGATTTGATCCAGCGGGTAATAGACGACACGGGTCGGATGAACTGCGGAAGCATTCCAATAATGTTCGTTTTTGGCGAGCGTGATGCGATCGCCGATGATCAATTCGCGCAGCACGAAGGGGCCGTCCGAGACCATGTGCCCGGGCCGCGTCCAATCGTCGCCATAGCGCTCGATCGTCGCCCGATGCTCGGGCTGCATGAAGCTGTCGGCGAGCAAGGCGAGCAGGTAGGGTGTCGGTGCGACGAGTTGGATGCGGATCGTATGCTCGTCGGGAGCGCTGACCCCGAGCGTGTCCGCGGCCGCTTTGCCCGTCGCGATCGCGAGGGCACCCACGATGGGCGAGAGCGCCTGCGCATATTCGCTGCCGGTCTTGGGATCGAGCGTCCGGTGCCAGGCATAGAGGAAATCCGCCGCGGTCACGGGATCGCCGTTCGACCAGCGCGCCTCGGGACGTAGATGGAATACCCATTCCTTGGCGTCGACGCTGGTCTCCCACGCGCTCGCGACTCCGGGCACGGGGCTGCCGTCGACGCCCAAAGTGGTCAAGCCTTCGGATAAGTCGTCGGTGAGATACTGCCCGTAGACATCGGTGAGCAGACTGGGGTCGAGCGTACGCGGCATGTTGCGTAGAGACCGGGTCACCGTCTGATCAGCGGCCAGCGCGGCGCCCACGGTGATCGATGCCGGCGGCTGGGGCAGCGATGAACGGCTGCCGCATCCGGCGAGCGGGGCGGTGATGCAAATCAGCAGGCTGGCCAGCAGTTCGCCGGCACGAACTGGACGACTCAAAATGCGATCGACACGGCAAAAACGGGGGTCACGGCAAAAACGGGGGTCACGACGATAGCCACAGGTGTTTCGAGTCCGTCGGCGGAAGCTAGCCTATATTGTGGCATTTCATTGCCGGCAACGCATGGGCGGCTCGCGTCATTTGCAGCTAGGATGCGGGGCATCGACCATCGGAATGCGAGGCTCATCGATGAAGACCGGATTTTATGCGGTCGCCTGGGGGTTTCTGGGCGTGCTCTGCGGCCACGCCCGCGCGGCCGAGGTGCCTGCGCCGCCGGCCGCACTTTATATTCATGCCGGCAGCCTGCTCGCCGATCCGCGCAGCGGCCAGGTGTTGCACGCGCAGACCCTGGTCGTGCAAGACGGCCGGGTCCTCAAGATCGAGGCCGGCTACACCAGCGCGCCAGGCGCCGAGATCGTGGATTTGTCGCAGCGATTCGTGCTGCCGGGTCTGATCGATGGCCACGTGCACTTGAGCGATGCCGACGGGCGGGCGCTGTCGCCGACCGCGACCTCGCCGCCCGCCCAGGCTATCGTCGGTGTCGCCAACGCCCGCAAGGACTTGCTCGCGGGGTTTACGACGGTTTGCGATCTCGGCGGTGAGAACGAGGTCGTGTTCGCGCTGCGCGACGCGGCCGCCGCGGGCACCATCGACGCGCCGCGCATCTTCGCCTCCGGCGACTACATCATCGCGACACCGATGCCGCCGCCTTTCAACCACAATTGTTCCGGGGTCGATGAATGCACGCGGGTGGTGCGCGATCAGGTGACGCGCGGCGCCGATCTCATCAAGGTCGTCGCAACCGGCAGCGTGCTCTCGACCGAGGCCACCGGCGTGAATCTGCAGTTCACCGAGGAGGAGTTGGTCGCGATCGTGCGCACGGCGCATAGTCTCGGCCGCAAGGTCATGGTCCATGCGCACGGCACGGACGGTATCAATGCCGCTCTGCGTGCCGGCGCCGATTCGATCGAGCACGGCAGTTATCTCGATGCGAACTCCATCGCCTCGTTCAAGGCGCATGGCGCCTATCTCGAACCGACGCTGCTCGCCGGCGACACGATCGCCCGCTGGGCCGCTGACGGCGATCTGCCGCCGGTGACCGCCGCCAAGGCGCGCGTCGTCGGCCCGGTCATGATCGGCGCCGCGCATCGCGCCTACACCGGTGGCGTGAAGATGGCGTTCGGCACCGACACGGGCGTATCCCTCCATGGCGACAATGCGCGCGAGTTCGCGCTGCTCGTCAAGGCCGGCGTCACACCGATAGACGCCGTGCGCATGGCCACGGTCTGGGGCGCGGAGCGCATCGGCATGAGCGACACGCTCGGGGCGCTCGAACCCGGCATGGCTGCCGATATCATCGCCGTCGATGGCGATCCGCTCGAGGACGTCACGAGCTTGGAGCACGTCAAATTCGTCGCCAAGGGCGGCAGGATTTATCTAAAGCCATGAATGCGGGGCAACGCGGAGCGCCGCGCGCGCTCTCCTGTCCGCATCGCCCACCTTGCCCGGGCTGCCCACGCTTCGCCGAGCCCGGCATCGCGCCGCGCGCACGCGCGCAGCTCGAGGCGCTGACGGTGGCGCACGGGCTGCCCCCGGTGCGCCTGGTCTTCGGTACCACCGCGACCGGATTCCGTTTGCGCGCGCGCTTGAGCATCCGCGGGCGTCTGGGCTCGCCGAAGCTGGGCTTGTTCGAATTCGGCACGCACCGCGTCGTGCACATTCCGAATTGCCGCGTGCAGCATCCTTTGATAAACCACGTCGCCGCGGTCGTGCGGCGTGCCCTCGTCGAGGCGAACATCAGCTGTTACTCAGACAAGGCGCATCTTGGAATTGCGCGATATCTGCAGGTAGTTGTCGAACGCACCAGTCAGGCGGCACAGGTCGTGTTCGTCGCCAATGCCGCTACCCCCGAGCCGCTCGCGACTTGCTTCGAGACGATACGCGAACGCCTCGGGAAGGATTTGCACAGTCTCTGGTTCAACGCCAATCGCGAACCGACCAATACGATCCTGGGGCGGGAGTTCGTGCGGATCTGCGGACCCGCGAGCGTCATCGAACATTTCGGCGGGCCGGCCGTGCATTACCCGCCAGGCGCATTCGGTCAGAGCAACCTCGAGGTTGCCGGGCAGATCATCGAGCATCTGCGCGACGAGATTCCTGCCGGTTCCCGGGTTGCGGAGTTCTACGCCGGCGTCGGTGCGATTGGTCTGTCGGTCCTCGGTCGGACTGCCACGCTGCGCTTGAACGAACTCAGCCCGCATTCGCTGCAGGGCTTGGAGATGGGATTGAACGGGCTCGATGCCGCCGCGCGAGCCCGCATCGCGGTCGTGCCCGGGACAGCGGGGGACGCATGCGCCATGGCCGAGGAGGCCGACGTCGTGATCTGCGACCCCCCGCGCAAGGGCTTGGACCCCGAATTCACGCGTGCTCTCGCCGCGGCCCCGCCGCCGCGGTTCTTGTACGTGAGCTGCGGGCTCGAGTCTTTTCTCGCCGACACCGCGCGGCTCACCGCCGCGGGCAAGATGCGTTTGACCCGTCTTACGGCCTTCAACCTGCTGCCGTTTACCGAGCACGTCGAGACGGTCGGTCGATTCGAGACAGCCTGAACGCGCCGCCGCGCAGATTGCGCGGCCGAGATCAATGAACTAGTGTCTCGGTTCGCCCGGCAAGGAGTCCTGCATGCGAGTCATAGGTTCGGCTTTTCTGATCTTCGCAATGTCGATCACGGCCCATGCAGCGACGCCGGCGACCGCGGACAATGCCGTGTCCGGATACGAACTCCCGCCCAAGAACATCCTCGACGTCATGCTGGCGCCGTCGCCGCCGGTACCCGTCGTCAGTCCTACCGAAGACCGCATGCTGCTCGTCTCCTGGCAGGACTACCCCTCGATCGAGCGTGTCGGCACCCCCTTCTTGCGCCTTGCCGGCGTGCGCATCGAACCGGCCAACCACAGCAAACACGATACGCCGGGCGGCTACGGGATCACGCCTTGCGCGGTCGGTTTCGAACTCGTGAAGTTGCCGCACGGGACGAGCACGCCCCTGGCGCTGCCGCCCAAGTTCTGCGCCGGAACGCCGGTTTGGAGCGCCGACGGCAAGCGGTTCGCGTTCATGAACATCGCTGCGCATGCCGTCGAGTTATGGATCGGCGACGGCGACAGCGGCGCGGTCACCCAAGTCCCCCGTGTCCGTTTGAACCCGATGTTCAGCCAATATTTGCGCTGGATGCCCGATCAAAAGACGCTGCTGGTCAAATTGGTTCCAGAGAACGAGGGACCGCCGCCCGCCGAGCCGGTGCAGCCGGTGGGTCCGAGTATCCAAGAGAGCGATGGCCAGACGGGTGAGAGCAGCACCTATGAAGTGCGCGATACCCTCGGTAATTCGCACGACGAAGACCTTTTCGATTACTACGCGGCAGCGCAACTCGCGCTCGTCGATGCCGCAAGTTTGACCGTAGCCCCCGTCGGCAAGCCGGCGAATTACGAAACGGTCCTTCCGGCTCCGGACGGACGCCATGTGCTGGTGACGGCGATCCACAAGCCCTACTCCTATGTCACGACTTATGATCGCTTCCCGCAGGAGGTAGAAGTCTGGGATCTGTCCACTCCAGGCAGCGTGACGCGCCATACCGTCGCCTCGCTGCCGCTCGCGGATCGTGTACCGGTCCACGGGGTACCGCTCGGTCCCCGAGATTTCTCGTGGCGTGCCACCGCTCCGGCGACGCTGGTCTGGGCGGAGGCGCTCGACGGCGGTGATTGGAACGTCAAAGCGGCGCTGCGCGACAAGCTCATGATGCAATCCGCGCCGTTCACTGCGCCGCCGGTCGAGATCGTGCGCACCGAGGAGCGTTTCCTCGGCTTCGACTGGAGCGAGGTTGCGAGCCTGGCTCTGTTGAACGAGTACGATGAGAACCGACATTGGCGCCAAACGTACGTCATCGATGTCGATGCGCCCGCCAACAAGCGTCTGCTCTGGGATATCTCCTATGACGAGCGCTACGCCAACCCGGGGGAGCCGATCCAGCGCATCCTTGCAAACGGGAGCGAAGTCTTACGACTCGAGCACGACTCGATTTATCTCAGCGGCATGGGCGCCTCCCCGGATGGCGACCGGCCATTCTTGGACAAGCTCGACCTGCAAACGCTGCATCATCAGCGCCTCTTTCGCTCCGATAAGTCCTCTTATGAGCGGTTCCTGTCGTTCGCGGGAGCGGATACCCGATCCTTTTTGACCTGGCATCAATCGGTCGTCGATCCGCCGAACGCGTTCCTGCGCACGCTCGCCAAGGCAGGGCGGGCCGCTGCGGGAGAGGCCGCCTTTACCTCGACGAGCGTCGCCGTGACGCACATCCCCGACCCAACACCGGAGGTGCGTGCGATCCACAAGCGCCTGGTCAAGTACAAGCGCGCTGACGGGCTCGACCTATCCTTTACGCTCTATACGCCGCCCGGGTATCAAGTGGGCACGCGTGTGCCCACGATTTTGTATGCGTATCCGCTCGACTATGCGGATGCTGCCAAGGCGGGGCAGGTCACGGGCTCCCAGGCGACCTTCACGCGTTTGCGGCAATACCGTCTGCTGTTGCTTGCGGGCTACGCGATCATCGACAATGCCGCTTTTCCGGTCGTCGGTGATCCGAAGAAAGCCTACGATAGCTATCTCGAGCAGCTGGTCGCGGACGCCAAGGCGGCGGTCGACGAGGCGGTCCGACTCGGCGTCGCCGACCCGAATCGCATGGGCGTCACCGGCCACAGCCACGGCGCGCTCATGACGGTGAATCTCGTCGCGCATTCGGATTTGTTTCGCGCGGGTGTGGCCACCAGCGGTTCTTACAACAAGACCTTGACGCCCTTCGGGTTCCAAAGCGAGCGTCGCTCGGTCTGGGACGCCCCGGATGTCTATCTCAAGGTCTCGCCGTTTTTCGTCGCCGACAAGCTGAAGACGCCCTTGTTGCTGATTCACGGCGCGGAGGATGCGAATCCCGGCACGACGCCGCTGCAATCGGTCAAGCTCTACGAAGCGATCCGTGGCAACGGCGGCACGACTCGCTTGGTTTTGTTGCCGCACGAACCGCATTGGTACACCGCGCTCGAATCGAACGAGCAGGAGATCTACGAGATGCTGCGCTGGTTCGACAAATACGTGAAGGACGCTCCAGAACGGACGGGCGCGACCGCAGGCCGTTAAGGCAGAATTCGCGACGGTCCCCATGCCGCATTAAACGCTTTGCACCATCGTCGACTCCTTGCGATTGGGGCTATAGTGCCCTTCGCCAAGAGCTACGCAATGAAGCAGCGCCCATGATCGAGTCTCCAGTCGCCAGCAATGAGCGTGAACGGCTCGAGGAGCTCTATAGGTACGAGATTCTCGATACTCCGTGCGAGGAGTCCTTCGATCGCTTGACCTTGTTGGCGGCCCGGGCATTCGATGTCCCGATCGCCGTGATCAGTCTGGTGGATCGGGATCGGCAATGGTTCAAATCACATCAGGGCATCGCCATGACACAAACGCCGCGGGAGCAGGCATTCTGTGCCCATGCGATTCTCAGCAGCGAACCGTTCGTCGTCGAGGACGCGACCGCCGACCCGCGCTTCGCGAACAACGCTCTCGTCGTGAGCGACCCGTCCATCCGCTTCTACGCGGCTGCGCCGCTCGTGACAGCCGCGGGTTTCGCGATCGGGGCATTGTGTGTCATGGATCGGCGAGCGCGAACCGCGACGCCCGATCAACTGAATACGCTGCGACTCTTGTCGGTGCAGATCGTCCAGCAATTTGAATTGCGTCAGGTCGCTGAAACCCTGCGCCGTCAATCCATTCTGCTCGAGAGGGTGCAAAGCACCGCGCAGATCGGCGGCTGGGAACTGGATCTGTGGACCCGTGCGCTCGCGTGGACGGACGAAACTTACCGGATCCACGGCCTCACCCGGGGTCGATTCGAACTCACGGTGGAGACGGCTATCGGCTTGTATACGCCCGAAACGGCGCCGCGCATCCGTCAAGCATTGGATGCGGCGATCAAGATCGGCGCGCGCTTCGATCTCGAATTGCAAATCGTTCGTGAGGATGGCGAGCGTCGCTGGGTGCGAGCGATCGGCCGCCGCGAGGACGCTGCGGGGCAGCCGCGCAGACTCCTGGGAGTATTGCAGGACGTTACGGAACGCCGCGTGCTCGAGAGCGAGATCGTGCAGATCGCACAACGGGAACAGAATCGGATCGGCATCGATCTGCACGACGGCCTCGGTCAGGAGTTGACCGGCATCTCCTTCATGCTGGCAGGCTTGTTGACGCGGGTTCCGGAGGCGGCGGAAAGGTTCCGCGCCGATCTGCACAGAGTCGAGACTCTGGTGCGCAGCGCCGTCGGCATGTGCCGCACGCTCGCGCAAGGGGTTTCGCCGACGGCCCGAGACCACGGCGGCCTGATCACTGCGGTCCGTGAGTTGGGAGTCCGGATAGCGACACTGCACGGAATCGAGGTCCATGTTCGTACCCATGGTCGGGATCCGGAGCTCGAAGATGCGACGGCAGATCATTTGTACCGTATCGTCCAAGAGGCGATCACCAACGCCATCAAGCACGGGAAGGCTCGAAAAGTGGTCGTCGCAGTCGCCGTAAACGCATGCCGGATCCTGGTCTCCATTACGAACGACGGCAGACCGATCGTGAACGTGCCGCACAGTGAAGGCATGGGTCTCGGCATCATGCGCTACCGCGCTCGATTGATCGGCGCGACGGTCACCATCGAACCAGGTCCGAGCGGTGGCACGCGAGTGCGTTGTTGCCTGCCGCAAACCGCATCGATGCATTGAACGCGGCCCCGTCCGGACTCAGCGCGTCTTCGCCTCGAACACGAGGCAGGTGGTCGTGGCATGGGCGTAGAGCTTGCCGTCCGAACCGAGCAGACGCGCTTCGGCCGTGGCCATTTGTCGCCCCGTGTGGATGCTGGTGGCGATCGCCCGTAACGGGCCTGTCTCTTGCGAGGCGGCCCGGACGAGGTTCAACCCGAGTTCCACGGTCGTGTAGCTGCGTCCTGCCGGAAGCATCGATTGCACGGCGCAGCCGAGTGCGGAGTCGAGCAAGGTCGCGTACCAGCCGCCGTGCACCATGCCCATGGGGTTGTAATGCTTGAGCAGGGGCGTGCCTTGGAAGACGACGCGCCCCGCCTCGACTTCGATCAACGCGAAGTCGAGGGTGTCGGCGATGTGTGGGTAGGGTAGTTCGCCACGCAGCATGGCTTGCAAGATCTCGAGGCCGCTGCGGCCGGCGAGCGCGGCCGGATCGGCGACACCGGGCTTGCCTCCCCCTGCGTGCATGCGGTCGACGATCGCGTTACGCTCGATATCCCACTGAATTTGACTTTGCTTTGCGCTCATTGTTCCACTCTCCGGCGTCTGGTTTGCGGGGGATTGATTTGCGGATGAGGCGTCACCATAGTGCGATTACCTGAAAAAGACGAGGAGAGAACATGCCTGCCTATCGCAAGAGTCCGGAGGCGATTGCAAAACTGTCTGCGGAGCAGTTCCGCGTCACCCAGCAGAGCGGCACCGAGCGACCGGGTACGGGCGAGTACTTGCACAACAAGGAGCCCGGCATCTATGTCGACATCGTCTCCGGCGAGCCGCTGTTCGCATCCACCGACAAGTACGAATCGGGCTGCGGCTGGCCCAGCTTCACGAAGCCAATCGAACCGGCCCACGTCCAGGAAATCAGCGATGCGACGCACGGCATGATCCGCACCGAGGTCCGTTCGGCGCACGGTGATAGTCATCTCGGCCACGTGTTCACCGACGGACCGCGCAATCGCGGTGGACTGCGCTACTGCATCAACTCCGCCTCGTTGCGCTTCGTGCACCGTGACGACATGCGTGCGCAAGGCTACGAAGCGTATCTCGATCAGGTCGAGGAGCCACGATGACCCCGTCGCGCGCGGTACTGGCGGGTGGGTGTTTCTGGGGGATGCAGGATCTTATGCGTCGCTACGACGGCGTGATCTCGACGCGCGTCGGTTACACGGGCGGCGAGGTGCGCAATGCCACCTATCGCAATCACGGCAATCATGCCGAGGCGATCGAGATCCTGTTCGATCCGGCCAAGATCAGCTTTCGCCAGATCCTGGAGTTCTTTTTCCAGATTCACGATCCGAGCACGCCGAATCGTCAGGGCAACGACGTCGGGCCGAGTTATCGCTCGGCGATCTTTTACGTCGATGAGGAACAGAAGCGCGTCGCCGAGGAGGTCATTGCGGCGATCGACGACTCCAGGCTATGGCCCGGCAAGGTCGTCACGGAAGTCGCACCCGCGCGGGAGTTCTGGGAGGCGGAGCCCGAGCATCAAGACTATCTCGAGCGTTACCCGACCGGCTACACCTGTCATTACGTCCGGCCGAAATGGAAACTACGCGGATGAGTCGTGGGCGTGGGCTCGAGTGCCCCGCACCCGCTCAGTGTCCCCTGCGCGCTCAGTGTCCCGCGCAGATGAGTTGCGCGATCCGCAGCAACACGAGTCCTGCCGCGACGATCAGATAGCCACGCAGGACGATCAACCCGGTACGACTCAAGGCGGTGAGCCGCGCCGGCGGTAATCGGTGCAGGGGCGGCATCCGCCAATCGTCGCGCTCAGCCCGACTCAATTCTGCCGCAGCGGCCGGCGCCGGCTTACGCCCGGGCCGCGCCAGCATGAGCGTTGCCCCCAGGGCGACGACGCTGCCGACGACCAGGACGGCAAGAATCTCGGCGCCCGAAATTGCGGGAAACAGCACCGAGGCGGTCAAGATAACCGACAGCATCACGAGGACGGCGATGACCGCACCCGTGAACAGATTCGTCACCCAGGTGTTCGCCCAGGGTCCGAGCACCGCCTGGTCATTGCAGAGCAATAGCAGGAATACCGTCGCGCTCGGCAAGAGCACGCCGGCAAGCGTCTGCACGGCATTGGTCAGCAGGCCGAGCGGTGTCCCCGGCGCAAGCACCAGCGCCGCCGAGATCGTGATCAGCGCAAAATACACCGCGTAGAACCCCTTGGCATCCCCGGGATTACGATGCAGCGAGTGGCGTACGCCGAACACGTCGCCGATTGCGTAAGCGGTCGACAAGGACACCGCCGCCGCGCCGATGATGCATGCATCGATCAAGGCGACTGCGAACAGGACTCCGCCGAGATGTCCGGCCCGCCGGGCGATGCCGACCGCGACGTCACCGGCGTCGACGAATGCCCCGAATTGCGGCGTTGCTTCGAAGGCGGCGCTCGTGAGCGCCATCATCGCGACGCCGCCGATGATCACGAGGCCTATCCCCAGCCACAGATCCACGCGCTCGTAGGGGATGAAACGCGGCGTGATGCGTTTGTCGATGACGTAGCTCTGCTGAAAGAACAGCTGCCATGGCGCGACCGTCGTGCCGACGATCGCGATGATCAGCAGCATCACTTCGGTCAGCGGCGCTCCGTGCGGCAGTCCGGGCACGAAGAAGTCGTGGGTCACGCGGCCGTAGTCCGGATGGAGCATGAAGAACACCGGCACGAGCAGCAGGCTCCCGAACACGAGCGCGAGCGCGAAGCGTTCGAAGCGGCGGAAATCCCCGGTGCTCGCGACCGCCATGATGATCAGCGCGGAGGCGATGATGCCCCAGAGCTTCGGGATGCCGAGATAGGCGAATCCCAACGTGAGACCGATGAATTCCGTGACGATCGTCAAGGCATTCAGCAGCACCAAATCGACGATGCTGAACGCGCCCCAGAATCGGCCGAAGCGCGCGAGGATCAGTCGTGCATGACCGACTCCGGTCACCGCCCCGAGGCGCAGCACCATCTCCTGATTGACGTAGAGGACGGGCACGAGCAGCAGCAGAGTCCACAGCAGGGTCGTGCCGTAATTCTGACCGGCCTGCGTATAGGTACCAAATGCGCCGGCGTCGTTGTCGCCGACCATGACGATCAGGCCGGGACCCAAGACCGCAAGCAAGGTCTTCACGCGCGGCCACAGACCCCGGCGAGCCGCGGTATCACCGACCCGGATCGTACCGAACCCGCCACGAATGTCACCCGTATGGGCGCTGTCGAGTTGCGCACCGCCCTCGGCGAGTTCCTGGGTCAAGGTCAGCGGTGCGAGCTTTGCCGCAGGATGGTTGCGGAAGCGTATGACGGGCTTTGCCATAATGAGTACTCCTCGAAGGCTCGAACTCGCAGGCACGAGGTCGGGGAGCAATGGCTGCGGAAGACTAGAGCGTCAGCGCCGTCTTCCGCCCAATCGCACTCGTCCGAGCCGCGGGTCGCGTACCAGGGTGTGGGTCCATAGCCGGCAAACATACCCTACCGGGGTATGCCAGGCAACCGCCTGCCGCGGCCCGGCACCCGGCGCGTCTCGCCGATCGCCATGAGCGCGAAATCTGCCTCCTTCACGCCGTGCTGCGCCCGAGCCGCCGCAATGACGTGCAGCGGATGATCCAAGGGCTCGTCGGCGAGAGAAAAAGTTCCCCAATGTACGCCGACGCTGCGCTTCGCACCGAGATCGACATGAATGCGCACCGCCTCTGCCGGATCGACGTGTTGGTGTTGCATGAACCAACGCGGTTCGCAGGCGCCGACCGCGATCAGCGCGACGTCGAAGCCGCCGCCATCGTCCGCGCATTGACGCTCGGCAAATCGCTGCCGGGTGTCGGTGAAGTCCGCGCTGTAACCCGTATCACCGCTGAAGAACCAGTGACAGTCGGGACCGATGATGCTCCAAGCGCCCCACAGGGTCTTGTTGCGATCCGTCAGCGAACGCGCGGACCAGTGCTGCGCCGGTGTAAGGTGGAACTCGACGTCCGCGTGCTCGTGATGTTCCCACCAGTCCAGTTCGACCGCGCGGCTGACACCCGCGCGGATCATCCAGTTCTTCAGCCCGAGCGGCACGAGGAACAGCGGCTCACCACCGGATTGCCGGGCGAGCGTCCGGATGCTGTCGCGATCCAGATGGTCATAATGATTATGCGACACGAGCACGACATCGACGCGCGGTAGCGCGTCCAGCGCGATCCCCGGCGGCTGCGCACGCCTGGGGCCCAGCCACCGCAGTGGCGAGGCACGCGCCGAGAAAATCGGATCGGTCAGCACGTTGAGACCGTCGGCCTGGACCAAGGATGTTGCATGACCGATCCACGTCACGGTCGGCGTCATCTTCGTGCCGGCGCGTGCGTTCGCCTGCAAGAACTCCAACTCTGGAGCACGCGTCGGCGTTGGCAATTGCGGGGCGGGCGGCAGATGCTTGCGCATACGGTTCCATTGCCAACGCATCGCCTCGAGCAATGATTTGTTTACCGTGGTCGCGTAATTATTTCTGAAACCGCGGCGCGTGTGATGCGATTTGCTCATGCGCTGATGTCCCATGCACTGCTGTCCGCCGTGTGGTGGTGTGCTAACGAACAGACGCCCCGGATGCCGAGGACCGTAATGCGAACCACTTGAAAAGGCCCTCCCAACATCGATTCATCGAGCGCACCATCATGAGTTATCAAAGCTTCAATCCCGCGACCGGCATACTGGTCAAGTCATTCCCCGAGATCAGCGACGCCGACTTCGAAAAGAAAATCGCGACCGCCGCGGACTGCTATGCGAGCTGGCGCCAGAAGACCTATGCGGAGCGCGCGAAGATCGTCGCGAAAGCCTCTGCCATCCTACATGAGCGCATCGATGAATTCGCCCATCCCATGACGATCGAGATGGGCAAGCGCATCGGCGAGGCCCGGGGCGAGGTGCAATTCAGTTCGGAAATTCTCGCCTATTACGCCAAACATGCGGAGAAATTCCTCGCGCCCGTGAAACTGCATCCCACCATCGGTGAGGCGCACATGGAGAGCAGCCCCATCGGCGTGATCTTTTGCGTCGAGCCGTGGAATTTTCCCTACTACCAGCTCGCTCGCGTGGCCGGACCCCATCTGATGGCCGGTAACGTGATCATGGTCAAGCACGCGAGTTGCGTTCCGCAATGCGCGATCGCGTTCGAGGCGCTCTGGCGGGAGGCGGGCGCGCCGGCCGGGCTTTACACGAATTTGCTGATCTCCCACGAGCAGAGTGACCGGATCATCGATGATCCCCGCATCAAGGGCGTCGCGCTGACCGGCAGCGTCGCGGCCGGCCGCAGTCTTGCCGCGCGCGCCGGCAAGAACATCAAGGTGTCCTCGATGGAGCTCGGTGGCAGCGACGCCTTCATCGTGCTCGAGGATGCGGATCTCGCACATACGATCAAATGGGCGGTCTGGGGCCGGATGTACAACACCGGTCAGACCTGTTGTGCCGCGAAGCGTTTCATCGTCGTCGAGAAATTAGCCGACCGATTCCTCGAGGAATTTCGTGCCGCGCTCGCCGCGCTCGAGCCTGGGGATCCGATGGACGAGAAGACCACGCTCGGTCCCTTGTCCACCGAGTCGGCCTTGGTCGATCTGCTGCGCCAGGTCGACGGTGCGGTTGCCAAGGGCGCAAAAGTCCTCCTTGGGGGCAAGCGCATCGACCGCCCCGGCTCCTACATGCAACCGACCATACTCACCGACATCGCGCCCGACAATCCCGCGTTTCGCGAGGAGTTCTTCGGGCCCGTCGCACTGTTTTTCCGGGTCAAGGACGAGGAGGCTGCGATCGCGCTCGCGAACGATTCGGACTTTGGCTTGGGCGGCTCGGTATTCACCAAGGATGTTGCGCGCGGCAAGCGCGTCGCGACGCGCGTCGAGACCGGCATGATGTTCATCAATAACATCTCCTGGTCCGATGCCGAATTGCCGTTCGGCGGCATCAAGGATTCGGGCTATGGTCGTGAACTCGGCAACATGGGCATTCAAGAGTTCGTCAACAAGAAGCTGGTGCGCACCGCGCATCTCGAAGCGCCGCTATGAGCCGCAGTCCCGAGTCGTCCAGGTACAAGGCGCAGGGGTAGCCTCATGTATGTCAATGTCGCGGTCCTCAAGGAAACCGTCGCGCACGAGCGCCGGGTCGCCCTCGTGCCCTCGGTCGTGCCGAAGTTGCTGAAGCTCGGCGCCAAACTCCACATGCAGGCCGGGGCCGGAGTCGCCGTCGATTTGCCGGACTCGGCCTATCACGATGTGGTGTTCTTCACCGACCGGCATGAGCTCGTCAAGGACGCCGACGTGGTCCTCGGCGTCAACGCGCCCGCACTGGACGTCATCGACGCCATGAAACCCGGAGCCGTCCTCGTCTCCTTCATCTACGAACATCGTGATCTCGCGCTCGTGCGCCGGCTGCTCGAGCGGAAAATCACCTGTTTCGCGATGGAAAGAGTACCGCGGATCACGCGCGCCCAGTCCATGGACGCTTTGTCGAGTCAATCGGCACTCGCCGGGTATTACGCCGTGCAGCTCGGCTCCACGATACTGGCGCGAATTCTTCCCAAGATCACGACGGCGGCCGGCGTGATCGGGCCGGCGCACGTACTCGTCATGGGTCTCGGTGTCGCCGGCCTCGAAGCAGTGGCGACGGCGCATCGCTTGGGCGCGGTCGTCGAGGGTTACGACGTTCGACCCGACACGCAGGGTCAGGTCGAGTCCTTGGGCGCAACTTTCGTGGACACCGCGGTCGATGCGGTGGGTCGGGGCGGGTATGCAAGGGAACTCACCCCCGTGGAAAAGACCCAGATTGCGGCCGTGCTGACGGCGCATATCCAAAAGGCGGATCTCGTGATCACGACCGCGGCGATCCCTGGTAAAGCCTCGCCCAAGCTCATCAGCAGAAAACAGGTCGCCGGCATGAAGTCCGGCAGTGTGATCGTCGATTTATCCGCCGAGGGGGGCGGCAACTGCGAGGACACGGAGCCCGGCGCGACGGTGCGCGTGGGGCATGTCACGATCGCCGCGCCGCAGAACGTGCCGGCCTTGCTCGGCGAGGATGCGAGCGTGCTCTACGCCAAGAATCAGGCGGCGCTGCTCGAGTTGTTCATCAAGGACAACATCATAAAGATCGATTGGACCGACGCGGTGCTGTCGCAAACCTGTCTGACCCACGATGGGAAACGCACTCCCGATGCGCCGCCATCGGCCAAGCCGGCCGTACCGAACAAATCCGCAGTCCACGCCGCCTGACCGCGGTCACCGGAGAAGATCGATGGGTTTCCAAATCGCGATCGGCGGCTTCGTCGCCCTCTATATTTTCATGGTCACGGCGTTTGCCGGATGGGTGATCATCGGCCGGGTGCCCGCCATCCTGCACACGCCCTTGATGTCGGGTTCGAATTTCGTGCACGGCATCGTCGTCGTCGGCGGTATCTTCACGCTCCTCAATGCCAGCACGGCGCTGGAACAAACCATCGGGTTTTGCGCGGTTCTGCTCGGAGCCGGCAACGTCGCCGGCGGCTTCGCCGTGACGCAACGCATGTTGGCGATGTTTCAAACGAGCGGCGCTGGTGCGAGTGACGCCGCCGCGGGCGGACACGCGAAGCGAGGCCAGCATAGAGCCCACGCGGCACCGAAGGCCGTACCTAAAACCGCACCCAAAGCCGTGGCCAAGACCGGTCGCTCGCAAATCAAGAAGTCCTGAGGATTCATCATGCTCATTACGATTTCACAGCTGATCATCGGCGGGGTGGGCTTGATCGCAGCCTTCTTGCTCATGTACGGGCTCTGGCGCATGTCCTCGCCCGTGACCGCGCCGTCGGGTATTCTGGTCGCGGGCATCGGGATGCTCGCCGCCGTGCTCGTGAGCTTCTTGTACGTCTTTACCGTCGATGCGGCAGCCAAGCCGCATTTGCCGATCAATATCGCGCTTGCGGCGGCGGCGCTGTTGATCGGCGCGGGGTTTGCCTGGTGGAGCGGCCGCAAGGTTGCGATTACGGCGATGCCGCAAGCCGTGGCGCTGTTCAACGGCATGGGCGGCGGCGCCGCGGGCGCGATCGCCGCGGTCGAGTTATTCGGCAACCGCGCTCATGGCTGGGCGGCGGTGATCGTCACCCTGCTCGGCGCCTTGATCGGCACGGTATCACTGTCTGGTTCGATCATCGCCTGGGCTAAGCTCGATCGTATTCTCGAGAAACCGCTGAAGATTCCGGGCTTGCAGATCTTCAACGGAGTCGTGTTGCTCGGCGGTCTCGGCGTCGGGGGTATCATCGCGGCAACGGTCGCTGGTGCCGTCACGCCGATACTGCCCCTTGCGGATCTGATCGAGATCTTCTTCGGTATCGCCCTGTTCTACGGCATTCTCATGACCTTGCCGATCGGCGGCGCCGACATGCCCGTCGTGATCTCGGTCTACAACGCGTTCACGGGATTGGCGGTCGGATTCGAGGGCTTCGTGCTGCAAAATCCGCCTCTGATGATTGCCGGCATGTTGGTCGGCGCGGCGGGCCTGCTGCTGACGCTGCTCATGGCCAAGGCGATGAATCGCTCCGTCGTGAAGATCTTGTTTTCCAGCTTCGGTCCGGCCGCGAAACGCAAACAGGGCGCGATCAAGGGCAGCCTCAAGCCCGTACAGCCGAGCGATGCCGGCATTTTCATGCGCTATGCCAAGTCGGTGATCATCGTGCCGGGATACGGACTCGCGGCGTCGCAAGCCCAGGGCAAGCTCTATGACTTCGTGAAACTGCTGCAAGCGGCCGGCGTCAGCGTAAAGTTCGCGATCCATCCGGTCGCCGGCCGCATGCCCGGCCAGATGGATGTGTTGCTCGCCGAGGCTGGAGTGCCCTATGACCTGATCGCGCAGCTTGCCGACATCAACGACGATTTCAAGACCACGGACGTCGCGTTGATCATCGGCGCCAACGACGTCGTGAATCCGGAGGCGCGCACCGACAAGACCTCGCCGATCTTCGGCATGCCCATCCTGAACGCCGACCAGGCCAAGAAATGCTATGTGATCAAGCGTGGCGACGGCAAAGGCTACGCGGGGATCGTCAACCCGCTGTTTTACGCCGACGACACTTACATGGTGTACGGCGATGCGGCTGCGGTCTGCGTCGCGATGACCGAGGCCGTGCGCGGCCTCGGCGCCGCCGCTGCCTGACGCGTCCATCAACTCTAATTCAACTTTAGGAAACGTACGATGACAAAGATGCAAGTCGCCATGGTCGAGCATTTCAAGAAGCCCTTGGTCATGCGCGAATGGGACATCCCGGTCCCCGGCCCCGGACAGATACTCGTCAAGACGGAGGCCTGCGGCGTGTGCCATACCGATATTCACGCCGCCGACGGCGACTGGCCGGTCAAGCCGACGCTGCCGTTCATCCCCGGTCACGAGGGCATCGGGCGAATCAGCGCGGTCGGCGCCGGCGTCACGCTGGTCAAGGAGGGTGATCGTGTCGGCGTGCCCTGGCTGCATTCGGCGTGCGGTCACTGCGAATATTGTTTGACCGCGTGGGAAACGATCTGTCCCGCGGAGACCTTTACCGGTTACAGCACGAACGGGGCATTCGCCGAATACCTGCTCGCGGATCCGAACTATGTCGCGCACATCCCGGCCGCACTGTCCCCACAGGAAGCGGCTCCGATCATTTGTGCCGGCATCACGAGCTACAAAGGCATCAAGCAGACCGAGGCAAAGCCCGGCGAATGGCTGGCGGTTTCCGGTATCGGCGGCCTGGGCCACCTCGCCATCCAATATGCCAAACACATGGGCCTCAAGGTCTGCGCGGTCGACATCGACGATGCGAAGCTCGCGCTCGCGACTCATCTCGGTGCTGATGCTGTCGTCAATGCGAAAGTCGGCGATCCGGCGGCGGCCGTCAAGAAGGCTACCGACGGCGGTGCGCATGGCGTGTTGATCACGGCGCCGTCCTTGAGCGCTTTCAAGCAAGGCGTCGGTATGACACGCAAGCACGGTATCTGCGTCCTCGTCGGCCTGCCGCCGGGCGATTTTCCGGTGCCGCTGTTCGATCTGGTCGCCGACTGCATCAGTATCCGGGGTTCGTTCGTCGGTAATCGCGAGGACCTTGCCGAGGCCTTGAGTTTCGCGGCCGAGGGCAAGGTCAAGGCCGATATCGAGTTGCAGCCGCTCGCGGCGGTCAACGATGTTTTCAAACGTCTAGAGCACGGCGACGTCGCGGCGCGCGTCGTGCTGCAGTTCGAGTGAGTCCATAGCGGTGGCCTAACGCGCTTACCGGATCGCGAGCACCGCCACGGTCAAGGATGCAAGGCAGACGAGGCTTTGGTCGGGTTTGCGGATGTCGATTTGCCATACCTGGCTGCGGCCGCCCCGGTGCACGGAACGCGCCGTACCGATCACCTCGCCATCCCGCGCGCTGCTCACGTGGCTGGCGGTCAAGGTCTGGCCGACGCAGCGAAACTGCGCGGGATCCACGCACAGCATGGCGGCAACGCTGCCGAGCGTTTCGGCGAGCGCGGCCGAAGCCCCGCCGTGGAGCAATCCGTACGGTTGGCGGGTGCGCGGTTCGACCGGCATCGTCGCCGTGAGACTGTGCTCGTCGAAGCCCGTGAAGCGGATCCCGAGCAGATCGACCAGCGTGTTTTCACCGAGTCGATCGAGGTCGGCGAGTTCGAAGGAACGGAACCAGAGTGACATGTCGCCTAGTTTAGCCGCGGTCGCGCTGTCTGTCTTTGTCCTACGCGGGAACCGGCGCCCAGCTTGCTGGCTGTCGGTGTGTGATTGAGGTACAACATCGTATGAGTTTTGCTCAAAAAACATGTACGAATTGAACATCAAGACGCGCCTAGAGGCGTCCTCGCGAGTCGGCAGCTTGCTGCTGGTGTTCCTTGTCGCGCTGGCCGCGCGACCCGCTTCGGCGCAGACCCCGGCGCCCTTGCAGGAATGGCAATACTCGAGCGGCATCGCACTTTATAAAATGTACCTTCCGGACGCTTTGTGGCAGGTCGATGCCGGCCTGGCGGTCGAACCGAGACCTTTGTACGAAGGCTCGGAACGCTATCGCACCTTGGCGGGGCCCGTGTTCGACGTTCGCTACAAGGACCTGGCCTTTCTTTCCACGGGCGAAGGCATCGGCGTCAATCTCCTACGCGGGGATAACTTTCGCGCGGGTGTGGCGGTAGGCTACGACATGGGTCGAATCGCGCATGATGATCTCGGCCACCTCAAGGGTCTCGGTGATGTCGGTACGTCCGCAACCGTCAAGTTATTCGGCTCCTACGTGATCTCGAAATCACTGCCGCTCGTCTTTCGCGGTGACCTACGCCAGTACACGGGGGGCGCGAGCGGTCTGCAGGGAGATCTCGACATTTACATGCCGCTGCCCGGCAGTTCCGAGCATATCGTGATGTTCGCGGGCCCTTCGCTGACTTTCGCCGATCGAGCGCACCTGCAGACGCTGTTCGGGGTGAACCCGAACCAGGCTCTCGCCTCGGGTTACGAGAACTACTCGGCGCACGGCGGTCTCGAGTCGGCGGGTTTCGGTTTCGCCGCGACCTGGATGATGAGCACGCACTGGCTGCTCGTTGCGGATCTTGCCGCCAATCGATTGCTCGGCAGCGCCGCCGACAGTCCCATCACCCAGACTCGGGTGCAAGGGGTCGCCGTGCTGGCTCTCGCATACAAATGGTGATCGCGCTGCGCATGACTGGTTGCCCGCGGCGCTTGCATATCATTCCTCGCGCCACCGCCCGAGGAGATCAAGTACGGCCGTAACCGCGGAAGGCAAGGCGCTCTCGACGGTATCCGACAGTGTCATGGACCAATCCACCCGTTGCGGCTGTATGCAAAGCAAGGCTCGCTGGGCGGGCACGCAGCGCAGCATTCGCGCGATGTCCATCAAATCGATCAGACCGGCTTCATGTGCCGTGCGGCGGCGAAAGCCGGACAGGAACTCGTCCATCGCGCGGCCTTCATACAGCGTGAAGCTTCCCGGTCTGGCATGAAAATCGGCAGCCTCTACGATCAGCATCGACCGCGCCGCCTCGACGAACGAGAGCAGGCTGAAGCTCATCGCGCCGCCGTTGACGAACTGAGCCACGCCGGCGTCGAGTTCGACCGAGAGCCGCTCCATCAAGCGTACGCCGGCCCCATCGTCGCCCAAGAGAACATTGCCGAACGCCAGCACCAAGACGTCGGGAGCCGGCGTGAAATCGGGTGATGCGGATTTGTCGGCGGCTACGCCCTGCCAGTCTCTTGCCATGTGTTCTCCAGGGATTGAATCATTGCAGCATCGGACGGCGCCGCGCGTCAGTGCGGTACCGAACAGAAGGACCGCGCCCACCGACCGGTCCTGGCTCAGGAGGTCGCGATTTCGGTCTTCAGCCGCGCGTACTCTTCGCGACTGAGCTCGCCCCTGGCGTAGCGCTCGTCGAGTATGTCGAGCGCCGGCTTGCGAAAGCCGCGCGCATATTTCGAGTGCGCTCGATAGGTGTAGCCCCAATTGCCGACGCTCGAAAAGAACAGAAAGATGATCCCGAACCACAGGAACCAGCCCCAGCCGAAATACCAATCGTTCCAATAACCTTGTGCCATGCGGGGTCTCCAGTGATCGCGGGATGGGAAGTATGCGGTCGCAGGCCCCTCAGGATCTGTACGCTGTCGTACGGCCGCCGCATGCGATGTGACGCTATGCTGCTGCATGCTGGGACTGGAGATAGCGCTGTTCGTGGCGGCGGCGGGACTTCTGGTCTGCGCCTTTCTGCGGCGTTTGCGCGTTTATCGCAGCCTGTTCGTCGGCGCCTGCGTGCTGGCGCTGAGCACCGCGCTGTACTCGGCGCGCGGCGAGTGGTTCGGCCGGGATCTCACGCCGGCGATGACCGCCGCGGACCGTGTGCCCGAAGAGGTCTTCGGTGTCGCTTGGTGGATACTCGGCGCCTGGCTGGTGCGCAGCGTATTGACGCTGTTCATGCGGCGCACGTGGTTTCCGATCGACGATCTCCCGCATGCTTGGCGGCTGTTCGCCGATCTTGCCTCGGCGCTCGTCTACGTCATCGCCTTCATCGGCATCATGGATACCGTGCTCAAGGTGCCGATTTCGGCGCTGCTCGCGACCTCGGGCGTGCTGGCGATCGTGCTCGGACTGGCTTTGCAGAATACCCTTGGCGACGTCTTGTCGGGTCTTTCGATCAACATCGAGAAACCCTTCGGCGCCGGTGACTGGATCACGCTCAATCCGCAAGTCGAAGGCCAGGTCATCGAGGTCAACTGGCGCGCAACTCACATCAAGACGCAAACGAACGACATCATCGTGATTCCAAACAGCGTCATCGCCAAGTCGATCGTGACCAACCACCGCCGCTTCCATGACCCGTATCTTTGCGTGCTGCGCTTCACGGTCGATGCGCTGCACGGTCCGGTCGACGTGATCGCGGCCCTGCGCGGCGCGACCGCCGCCGCCGCCGGCGTCGCGGCGGGTTCCGGGGCGGTCTACGCGACCGGGCTCGGGGACCGCTGCGTCAATTACGAGGTTTGGTTCGGTGTCAGTGACTTTGCCGATACCGCGACGGTTCAGTCGGCCGTCGTTGCGCAGGTGTATGCCGTCTGCCGGCAGGCCGAGTACCGGATCGGCGCGGCGATAGTCGATGTGCGGCTGATGGCGCCTGCGCTGCGCTCCGACGCTGAGTCGAAAAGTACTTCCCCATGTTAGTTACCGCACAGACAGTCCCTTGCGGCCTTGCGCATCGTGTCAGCATTCGCAGGCTGACCAGGAGGACGAGATCGTGGAGGAACCCGCCGTCGTGACCGACGCCCGCTATCGGGCCGAGACTCCCAACATCGCCCAGGTGAAACTCGCGCGTGCCGAGGCCCAGCTGCAGGCCGAGCGGGAAATGCGTGACCGCCTCGAGTACATCCTGCGGGAGGAAGTCGCCCAGGAACTCGCCGGCATCTCGCTGCTGGTCGCGGCTTTGCGCCGTCAAGCGGGATCCGCCGGCGCCATGGACCTTGCTTTACAGCAGATCGCCGCACTCTTGACGTCGTCGATAGGACGTTGTTGCGTCGAGACCAGAACGCCGCAGCGCGCTAGGCGCTGAGCGAGTCGGGCTCGAGCTCCGCATAGAGTTGCCAGAAGCGCGCCGCGGCCGCGCTCAGGTTGGCCTGCCAGTCGTCGGCGGCCGTGTGATCCGCACCATCGGTGATGTATTTGGCGCAGGCGAACCGTACCGCTTCGACCTGGCACACCTTGGCGAGCGCGTATGCTTCCATGTCGATCACGTCACAACTGACCCGTGGTATGCCGGTTTCGAAGCTATCCCCGCTGCCACAGACACCAACCGGCAATGCGGCGAAGCGACGCGGAAATTCCAGCCGGGCGGGAATGTCGTCGAACGGTGTATGACCCGGCGCGAAGCCCAAGGCGCTGACATCCATGTCGCGCTGAACGAAATGGTGGCATTCGACGAGTGCGCCGCGGGCGAAACGCCGGCTGCCGGCGGTGCCGAGATTCAGCACGCGCGGTGGTTCTCTTCCCGCGGAGCGGTATTGCGCGAGCTTGCGGGAGAGAGCGAGAGTCGCGTTGATCTTGCCGACTCCGGTATATAGCACGGGTACCCGGTGTGCGGCGAACAGGCCCTGGGACTCGATTGCCAATGCCATGACGATCAAGGTCGTCGGCAGTTCCTCATCATCCTCGCGCATCGTCGTCGCAGCATGCCGGCGGCGCGCGCAATGCGCAAGTCCGCCACCCGAGGCGCAGGCCTGAAATAAGTTGCGCGGTTCCCCGGTCCGTTCTCCTATATGCTGCCGCTGTCGACCTGCGGCTTACCGTGAACGGGAGGCTAGTTCTGATGATGCGAGTTCGCGCCCGCGGCTCCTGCGCGATGGCCGTCATGGGCAAAGCCTCGATCCCGGGCCGGGCGAAGACCCGTCTCGTGCCGCCGCTGACCTACCAAGAAGCCGCGCTGCTCAACACCGCTTTCCTGCAGGACATCGTTGCCAACATCGGTGCGGCGGCGAGCGAAATCGACGTGGAACCCTATGTCGCCTATGGCCCGGTCGGCAGCGAAGCCTTTTTTCGCGAGCATCTCCCCTCGGATGTTGGTTTGCTCGAGTCCTGTCTGCCAAATTTCGGCGACTGTCTCTATCGCGTGATCGAGACGCTGCTGGCCCGCGGATTTGCTTCGGTTTGCGTGATCAATTCCGACAGCCCGACGCTGCCGACGGCGCAATTGATCGCCGCGGCCCGCCAGCTCGCCGAGCCCGGTGATCGCGCCGTAATCGGGCCGTCGCTAGACGGCGGCTATTACCTGCTCGGCCTGAAGGCGGCGCACAGGCATTTGTTCGAGGGGATAGCCTGGAGCACGGCACGCGTTTTCGAGCAGACCCGGCAACGTGCTGCGGACCTGGCATTGCCGCTCGTGCTGCTCGAGCCCTGGTACGACGTCGACGACATTGCGACGTTGCGCCGCTTGCACGATGAGCTGTCGACGCCGAACGTCGCGGCGCCAATCGACGCGAGTCCTGCGTCCGCGATCTACGCTGCCCGGCACGCCCGGGCGGCGTTGGCTGCCTGTCGGTCGCTCGTCGAAGCGTCACCTGCATGACGCCAGCGGACGGCCTGCCGCGCGGAATCTGGCTTCCGGCAAGCTTGATGCTCGCGACGGCGGGCCTTGCGCTCTGGTGCCTCGAGGGGTGGTTTCTGCATGCGTATTGCGCGGTATTTCTCGCGCAAGTCGCCATCTACGGACTGGCCGCCTGGGTCTTGCTAAAAAGGGCGCCCGACCCGCGTACCCAGGGTCGTACCGCCCTGATCGCGATCCTGATCGTCGCCGCTGCGCTGCGTACGATCGCACTGTTTGCGCCCGAGGCTTTGTCGACCGATGCGTTTCGCTATGTCTGGGACGGACGCGTCCAGGCCGCCGGCATCAATCCTTATCGCTACATTCCGGCCGATCCACATTTGCTGTCCCTGCGCGACACGGCGATCTATCCCAATATCAACCGCGCCGAATACGCGCATACGATTTATCCGCCCACGGCCCAAATCAGCTTTTTCGGCATCGAGCGCCTCGGTGACGGCATTCTTGCCATGAAACTCGGCATGTGCGCTTTCGACGCCGTGAGCATCGCCTGCCTGATCGCGTTGCTGGGTAAGCAAGGTTTGCCGACAACCCGGGTCTTGCTCTATGCCTGGCATCCGCTGCCGGTCTGGGAGTTCGCGGGCACGGGACATGTCGATGCGATCGCCATCGCGCTGTTGTTGCTGTGCTTTTGGCTGGCGGCGCGCGGCAAGCCGATCTGGGCGGGAATCGCGCTCGGGGCGGCGACGCTGGCGAAGTATTATCCGCTGATCGCCGCGCCGGCGGTCTACCGTCGCTGGGATTGGCGGCTGCCGGTCGCCTGTTTGGGGACCATTCTCGTACTTTATTTACCGTATCTTGGCGTCGGCACCGGTGTGTTCGGTTTCATGTCCGGCTATGCGGACGAAGAGGGCTTGCGCAGCGGCAGCGGTTTCTTCCTCTGGGCGCTGCTGCAGGATGCATTTCATCTGCCAGGCGACGGACTGCGCTATTACCTGCCGTTCGCCGCGAGCGTCTTAGGGGCACTCGGGTTGTGGGCGCTATTGCGGCGTCGCGCTGCGCGCGGTGATCCCGGTGTGCTCGGCGCCTACGTGATGGCGAGCGCCTTCACGGTTTTGTTCTCGCCGCATAATGCCTGGTACTTCGCCTGGCTCGTGCCGTTTCTCTGCTTCCGCTTTTCGCTAGCGCACCTCTGGCTTACGGGGTTCTGCGTGTTGCTCTACATCCTGCCGTATCCGCTCAAGGTGGATGCGCAGCTGCTGCTGTATCTGCCGTTCCTGCTGCTCTTGCTGGGTCAATACGGCTACGCACGACACCGTGCGAATTCCAACTCATCGCCACCGGAGAGAATCGATGCGGACCGCCCCCAACGCACCACTGCTTGAGACCCCGAAGCCGGACCCCCGGCGCTATTTCGACGGCATCGGCGCTGAACGCACGCCGGTCGCCGCCGCGGCGCCCGTGTGTCTGTACTTGGAAACGACCAACCGCTGCAACCTCTTGTGTACCACCTGCCCGCGCACCTACGAGGACTTGGAGCCGCCCGCGGACATGAGTTGGGAGTTGTTCACGCGCATCGTCGACCAGTATCCCGAGATCTCGCGCGTCGTTCTGCATGGGATCGGCGAGCCGATGATGGTCAAGGATCTGCCGCGCATGGTGCGCTATCTCAAGGACCGCGGCACCTACGTGCTGTTCAATACCAACGGCACCCTGCTGCGACCGAAGAAAGGGCGCGAACTGATCGACGCGGGTCTCGATGAACTGCGGATTTCTCTCGATGCGGCCGAAGCCAAGGCGTTCCAGCTCGTGCGCGGCCGCGATTGGTTCGATCGCATCGTGCGCAACGTGCGTGATTTCGTCGCCTTGCAGCGGCGCAGCGGCGCGACGAATCCGCATCTGTCGCTGTGGCTCACGGGTCTGCGTGAGACGCTCGAGCAGTTGCCGGATTTCATCCGCTTGGCAGCCGACGTGGGTGTACCGGAGGTCCACCTACAGCGTCTCGTGCACTTTCCCGAAGGTCAGGGTCTCGCGCGACCGGAGTCCTCGCTGTTCGAGCGGCTGGAACGCGAGGAAGCGGTCTATCTCGCGGAGGCGCAGCGCGTCGCGACTTCGCTCGGTGTCGTGCTCGATGCCTCGGGCGCGGCCGAGCCCGAGGCGAGCCTGAAGCGCGGGCCGGGAGAACAGCCGTGGTCGATCTGCCGACGACCGTGGACCTTGATGTATTTCACGGCCCACGGTCGTGCCATCCCCTGTTGTATCGCGCCGTTCTCGATGCGGGGCTACGATAGTTTCACGCTGGGCAATGCCTCGCAGGACGCGCTGCGCGACATCTGGAACGGCCCCGGATATCAGAATTTTCGTGCCGCGCTGCTCAGCGATGCACCGCCCGCCGCCTGCGCGGGCTGTGGTCTGCGCTGGAGTCTTTGAGTCCCGTGGAGGAAGCGTTTTCGATCAGCGAGGGGCCCGTCGCCGCGCTCGACCGTGAGTTGCTCGTGGATGCGGCCCGACGCCTGGAACGGGCGATCAAACGCATGGACGGCTTTCTGGAACGCGAGGAGACCCGTCAACGCGGCGATGCCGATCCGACCAGTCTGCTCGGTTTCATCCTTTCGGACGAAGCGCGCCGCTTGCTGCGTGGGGCCTTGCGCCCGGAGAGCACGCGCACCGATGAATCGACCTTGCGTTCGGCCTATCGGCTCATCGGCACCCTCGCGAATCTCGCGGCGTGGAGCGCACCCGCATCCCGGGAGAGCTGCGCCCTGCATTCCTTCCCGTATGCGGCGGCCCGCGATACGGTCGCCTATGCGCGCTATGGCTGCCCGGAAACCGCGGCGCAAGAGCTCATCTACGCGAACCTGCTGGGCTTCGATCCGGAGCAATCTCGCTTGCTGTTGACTTCGTCCGGCATGGCCGCATACGGCTTGATCGAAAACTTCTTGCTGCGCGAAGTGCTCAGTCCGGGCGACCGCGTGCTCGTGCACCCGAGCATCTATTTCGAGACTCAGGAACAATTGCGCGCCCTGCGTTTTCTCGACATCCGGATCGCCGCGGGCACGCGTCGCGAGACACTGCTCGCCGCCGTCGAGGCACAACAGCCGAAGCTCGTATTCGTCGATCCCTTGACGAACTCCGCCGAGCTGCACCTGATCGATCTGCCGCGCCTGCTCGACGAGGCCGCGCAAGTCTGCACCGGGGAGACTTGGTTCGTGGTCGACGGTACTTTGCTGTCAGGTGGTTTCAATGCCTTCGCGTCGCCGCGTTCCCCGAAGATTCGCGTTTTGTACTACGAGAGCGGTTGCAAGTACCTGCAGTTCGGCATGGACCTCGGGCCCTCGGGCGTGGTGGTGGTCGAGGCGGCGCTGGCCGAGCGCTTCGAGCGCCTGCGGCGCGGAATCGGCGCGATCGCCGCCGAGCCGATGATCCTGCCGCGCGTGTCGCGTTCGGCTTATCTGGCGTACTTGCGGGCGCAGACGGCAAGCGCCGAGGCCGTGGCGCGCGCCGTCAATGCCTGTGCCGAGGAGGCCGGCGAACACGTCTTGCTGCCGGTCTTTCCGGGGATGACCGAGCATCCGGATCACGGCGAGGCGGCCCGCTACCCGCATCTCGGCGGTGTGCTCGCTTTTCGCTTTCGCGACGAGCGCTTCAATCGACGCGCCGCTCTCGAGGACTTCATCGACGTGCTCATCGAGAAGGCGCGTGATGCGAAACTCGCGCTCACGGCGGGCGTCAGTTTCGGATTTCGGGTGCCGCGAATCGGCGCCGCGTGGTCGAGCTACGACGAAAACAAGGCGTTCCTGCGCCTCTCGGCCGGCGTGCAACCCGAGGCAGCAGCCCGTCTCGGGGCACTCATTGCCTGTACTGCGGCCGAGGTGGTCGTCCCCGACCAGTACTCGATTTGAACGCGAGGCCGCCGATCGTGCTGATCGTGCCCGCGTATAATGAGGAGGCGGCGATCGGCGCGGCCTTGGCCGATGTACCGCGCGCGCTGGTCGATCGCATCATCGTCGCCGACGGCGACAGCCGTGACGGCACGGCGCGTGCCGCAACCGCGGCCGGTGCAGAGGTGCTGACGACCGGGCGGGGTTATGGGCGCGCCTGTTGGATGGGAGCTCTTGCAGCCCCTGCCGATGCCGTGTTGGTCTTCATGGACGGCGACGGCGCCGACCGGGTCGAGATGCTCGAGCAACTCGTCGCGCCGATACTCGCCGGCAGCCACGATTTCGTCATCGCGTCGCGCGTGCGCGGTACGCGCGAACCGGGCAGCATGGGTTGGCACCAGGTGTTCATCGGTCTCGTGATCGGTGCCTTGATCCGGGTGCGCTTCGGCTTTCGTTACACGGACATGTGCGCGTTTCGCGCAATCCGGCGCGAACGACTGGTTGCGCTCGACATGCGGGAGATGACCTATGGTTGGAACCTGGAAATGCAAATGAAGGTGCTGCGCCACGGGTTGCGCGTCCTCGAAATACCGGTGCCCTATGGTCGGCGGCGCGGCGGCGAATCGAAAGTGTCGGGCAATCTCGCAGGTACGCTGCGCGCGAGCGGACGGCTGCTCTGGACCTTTCTGCGTCTGGCGGCTTGAAGCGGAGGGACCGTGATGCGCGCTGCCTACATTTGCGATGCGTTGCGCACGCCGATCGGCCGCTACGGCGGATCCCTGGCCGCGATTCGCCCCGACGACCTTGCCGCCCTGGTCATGCGCGAATTGTTGCGACGCCAGCGCAATCTTGCCCCCGGTGCAATCGACGACGTGGTCCTCGGCTGCGCCAATCAGGCCGGCGAGGACAATCGCAACGTCGCACGCATGGCCGGTCTGCTCGCGGGCTTGCCTACTGCCGTTCCGGGCGTGACCGTGAACCGCCTGTGCGGCTCCGGACTGGAAGCTGTGGCTGGCGCCGCCCGGATGATCCAGTGCGGCGAGGGCGATGTGTTCATCGCGGGCGGCGTGGAGAGCATGAGCCGTGCGCCGTTCGTCATCGCGAAGAGTGCCGCGGCATATGGCCGGGATACTCAGATGTTCGATACGACGATCGGTTGGCGCTTCGTCAATCCCTTGCTAGCGCAGCAGTACGGTACCGACAGCATGCCGGAGACCGCCGAAAACATTGCGACCGAGTTCGGGATTTCCCGCGCCGATCAGGATCAATTCGCCCTGCGCAGCCAGCAGCGCGCGGCGGCGGCCCAGGCGGCGGGCTTGTTCGCTGCGGAGACGCTGGCCGTGCCTCTCGCGACCGAGGCAGGGACGTTCACCAGCGACGAGAGCCTGCGCGCGACGAGTTTGGTGGCGCTCGCCGCGCTGCCGACGCCGTTTCGTGCGGGTGGCTCCGTGACCGCCGGCAACTCCTGCGGTCTCAGCGACGGGGCGGCGGCGCTGCTGCTCGCGAGTGACGCTGCGATCGAGCGCCACGGGTTGAGGGCTCGCGCCAAGATCCTGGGCACGGCCGTCGTCGGTGTCGAGCCCCGCACGATGGGCATGGGTCCTGTGCCCGCGACCAGAAAACTATTGGACCGTCTCGCAATGCGGCTCGCGGATCTCGACGTCATCGAGATCAACGAGGCCTTCGCCGCGCAGGTGCTTGCCGTACTGCGTGCACTGGGGCTCGCGGACGATGCACGGCAGGTCAATGCGCTCGGCGGAGCGATCGCACTCGGTCACCCGTTGGGCGCAAGTGGCGCTCGCCTGGTCGGCAGCGCGGTCAATCAGCTAGAACGCATGGATGGCAAATTTGCGCTTTGTACGATGTGCATCGGCGTCGGGCAGGGCATGGCGATGGTCATTGAGCGCGTGGCGGCCTGAGAGCGAGGGCCGCGATGGTCGAGGCGCCCGGGTCCGTGACCGGTCCGGTCAATATCCCGCCGTCTTGTCGACCACGTTCTCCAGGGGTTCGCCGACGAGATAGCGATGAAAGTTCTGGACGAAGAACCGCATGCTCAAATCCAGCCAATCGGGATTCGTGGTCCGGTCGGTACAGTGCGGCGAGATCAGCACATTGTCCATGTCCCAGAGCGGTGAGTTCCTTGGCAGCGGCTCGTGTTCGAAGACATCGAGGGATGCGCCCGCGATGCGCTCCGATTGCAGCGCGCGCACGAGTGCGGCCTCGTCGATGACGGGTCCCCGGCCGACGTTGATGATGATCGCGCCGGGTTTCATGCAGCCGAACTCGGCATCGCTGATCAGGTGATGTGTCTCCGGCGTCAGCGGCGCGCTACAGAGCAGAACATCGACACCGGCGAGCATCCGGTGCAGTTCGTCGGGTTTGAAGATGAGGTCGAGCAGCGGGTCCTGCGCCGACTTCTCGGGGTTGCGGCGTAGTGCGTGGATCTTGAGCCCAATTGCCTTGGCAAGCAGGGCGCATTCTCGGCCGATCTCGCCATAGCCCACGACGCCCATGGTGAGCTCGTTGGCGAAGGTCACCGTGAAATCGTCCCAAACGCGCGTGCGCTGACTGTCGATCAGGCGTCGTACTTTCTTGGTGTGGAACAAAATGCCGAGCACGGCGAATTCGGCCAGAGAACGCTTGTACACGCCGCGCGCGTTGGTCACCGGCACGGAGCTCGCGATCAATTCCGGAAAAAGAATTTTCTCGACCCCGGCCGCGGTGGAATGGATCCAACGCAGCGCTGATGCACGCGCATAGATCCGACGAAAGTCGACACTCGCACCGGACAGACCGCAGAACAGAATGACCTCGGCCTGCGGCGCCAAGCGTTCTAGTTCCGCCTGATCGCTGCTGATCGTCATGTCGCTCGAGGAAGCCAGCGGCGCGAGGTTGCGCAGCGCATAGTGGTCGGGAGGCGAGATGACGAGAAGGGTGGGTTTTCGCATCACTCCATCGGTTTACCGCAGCGAGCGAGCACTCCCCGGAGGTCGCGCAAGGCCGGAAAAATCTCGTTGTTCCAATCGGTCCCTTGCGCGTCGTACGCACGTTGCTCGTGTTCGACGATGTCCTTGTCTTCGCGGAAAATATTTTCCGTGAACCAGGCAACGAAGGGCCAGACGAGGTGGATGATGCCGGGTATGCGCGGCTTCTTCACCGAGAGGTAACCGAAGGTTCGGTTCGTGCGTTGGGCCGCGTCGAGCGGGGTATAGCCCAGCCAGACCTCGAGCACCGGATCCGTGGTTTCTTCGATGTCACGCCCGACCCAGACACGCAAATTTTGGCTGGGATAGTCCGTCCGAATGCGCATGTGATCCGAGAAGTCCTTCTTCGGGGCGCCGCGCTTGCGCATCAAATCGACGATCACGGACTCGCCGATCGATTGTTTCCCGGCGGTGCGGCTGAAGCTGTATTCGACTTGCGCCCAGTGATCGCCGTGCTGCCGGCCGAGACAGTTCGCGCGGATCGAACCCATCTGCTTGCGGTGCATGAACTGGTGGTTCATGTCGAACAGGTTCTCGTGCATGAAAGTGTAGTGACACGCGACTTCGCGGTTCAATCGCCGGGTCTTGTAGTCTGGTCGCTGTGAGGCGCCGAGCCGCTTCGGTAAGCGGCTCTCGGCGAGCGCCGGATCGCCCGGAAAGACGAAAATCAGCCCTTCGACCTCGCGGGCTGGGTAGCTCTTGACGCCGTTCGGTAGGCGCACGGACCCAAGATACGGCACGTTGACACATTTGCCGCAGGCATCGTAGGTCCAGCCGTGGTAGTGGCACTTCAGCTCGTCACCGGCGACGACGCCGAGATGCAAGGGCACCTGGCGGTGCGCGCAGCGATCTTCGAGGGCGAACACCTTGCCGCTCGCGCCGCGGTATAACACGATCGGCTCCCCCGCAAAGGCCCTTCCCAACGTCCGGCCGGCTTTCAGCTCGTGCGACCAGGCGAGCGGATACCAATAATCCGGATGTGCGCCGATGCGACGCAAGTCCCCCGAGTTCGGTGGGCTCGGCTGGCGCATCGCGATCAGCGGCGAAGTTTCCTCAGACATTATGCGAGGGTATCGCGTTCCCGTGGCTAGCTGTCAAGTTATGATTGGGAGATGCCCATCGGCGCCACGCAGAAACTCGACGACTTGTACGCCAGGCAGCGTCTCCTCGAGGCGGAGTCCGACCGCCTCGACGCCGAGCGCGCGGCCCTCGAGGCCACGGGCGCCGACCCGGACCGCGTTTACTTGCTCGGCATCGAGAGCGAGGCCTTACGCGAGGAGGCTCTGCGCCTGAATGCCTTGATATCGGATATTCTCGACCGCGATCTGCAGCGCTAGCGAGCCGCAGCGCTAGCGAGCCGCAGCGCTAGCGAGCCGCCGGTGAGCCCCGGCCCGAGGCATCGCGCGCGCCATGCAGCCGCTGCCAGGCGTCGTTCAGCCGGTGTACATCAAACTCAGGCCCATGCGCTTGAGCACGCGGCGGTAAGCGACGGAGGTTCGGTCCGCGGCGATATGCACCTCCAGCGCAAGGTTCAAGGGAAGATCTTCCGGCCGTTGGGCCTCGACCAGCGCGCGATCCTCCTCGAACACACGCAGGTTGAACGCACGCACCGCCTCGACCGACGTATGCTTGTCGAAATTTCGCGCCAAGGGGCAGAACAATCGGGTCTTGCGCGCCGAGACGGGCGAGGCGGCGTTCAGAATCCACAGCTTCTGCTCGTCCGGAAAGTGCACGACCAAACGGGCCGCGAAGGGCGCATAGACTTCGAAACTGCGTCGCCAGAGAAAATCCGCCGGAGCGCGATCGCGTTGGTCCGGTCCGAAGTTACTGACCTTGCTCAAGTACTCCACGCGACAGCCGCGCGCCGTCTCCTCGACCGAGTAGTCCGGCACGAGCGGGTTGCTGCGATCGCCGAACGTACCCGTATGCGCCCACGCGAAATGCGCGACGTCGATGAATCCCTCGATCTGACGGCCCGAGGAGCCGGCGATGTCGATCGTGGGGCACATTATTTGCTGATAGCCGGGATCTTCCCAGGCTTCGAAATCCGGCAATGACGGTGACGTGCCAGTGAGGCTCGCCCAGACAAGGCCGTAGCGCTCGATCGACGCCACGACGCTGAGCGACAGACGAGTGGGAATCTTTGCGTCGGGCTGCGACGGGATCGAAGTGCAGCGTCCTTGCGCATCGAAATGCAGGCCGTGATAGGGACACACCAGGCGGCAATTCTCGATCCAACCGCGACTCAAGAGCACGCCCCGGTGAGGACAACGATCGAGCGCGACGACGACCCGGCCGTCGAGACGAAACAAAACGAGGTCCACGTCGAGCAGACAGGCGGCCGCGGGTTTATCGCCGATCTCCGCTGCGACGGCGATGGGAAACCAGTGAGCAGCCAAGATATCCCAGTCGCCGGCCTCGAACGTGCAGGGGTTCGGACGTGTGATCATGGCCATTCAGTGCAGCAGCGTGAAGCCGTAATGTCGAAAGACGAGGTCCGCGGCGGGCGAGCGCAGATACGCGAGGAATTGCAGGGCATCGGGGCTCGCGCCGGTCGTGAGGGCCACCGGATACGCGATGGGCGCGTGCGTGGCGTCCGGAAACACGTCGACGACGCGCACGCCCGGGTCGATCAAGGCATCCGTCTCGTAGACGATGCCGAGCGCGGCTTCGCCGCGGTCGACGAAGGCGAGCGCCGAGCGCACGCTGTCGGCGCGCACGAGGCGGTCGGCAACGCTGTCCCAAACCGCCAATTTCGTCAGCGCCTCGCGGGCATATCGGCCGACCGGCACGGCATCGGGATCACCGGTCGCGAGGCGCTGCTTGCCGAGGGTCGCCGCCAGCGCGAAGCCCGGAGCGATTTTCAACTCCAGGAGACTGTCGGCCGGTGCGATCAGCACGAGCCGGTTGCCGAGCAAATCACGCCGGGTCGCGGGCTGGATCAATTGACGCGTTTGCAAGTAATCCATCCAGTCCTCGTCGGCCGATACGAACACGTCGGCCGGCGCGCCGCTCTCGATCTGGCGGGCCAGCGCGGAACTCGAGGCGAACGAGAATTTGATCGGTATCGAGGTCAGCCGGGTGTAGCCGTCACCGACTTCCTGCAGCGCATTGGTCAAAGAGGCCGCTCCGAACACCGTCACGGGTCGAGGTTCGGCGGCGGCGATCGCCGACAGTCCGCGCAGCAACAGACCGCCCAGCAGTAGGCCGCCCAGGCGACGTACCGCCGCGCGCCGCGACGCCGCGGCCTTGCCCGCCCCGCGGATCACGGAGCGCTGCCCAGGCTGCCGAACTCGATCGGCGTCTTGATGTAAAACAAACGCACCGGGGCGGCCGCGATCCGCTCGAACAAGGCGTCGGCCTGGGGCCCGGTGACCGCAAAAACGACTTCTACCGGCTGATCGGTGAGTTCGAAGAAGCGCGCGGAATGGCGCTTCCCGTCGGCACCGACGCTCTCGCTGCCGGTCATGACGGTGGCGCCGACGATGCCCAGTTCCTTGGCGATGCGCAGCAGCCATTCGGTGGCCGTTTGGTGTTCGATGCGCAGACTCTGTTCGGTCATCAGCGTGATTTGAAAGCCCTGCATCGCGTTGCTCCCGCGCCGAGGGCAACCCTCGAGCGACGTCTTACCGGTAAGCTTGCATACGGGTCATGCCTTGTCAAACCGGGGGGAAGGAGCGGCATGCGGGTCTTGGTGGTCGAAGATGACGTGATGATCGCGCAGGGTTTGCAGACCGGTCTGCGTCAGGCCGGCTTCACCGTCGATGTCGTGCGCGATGGCAAGAATGCGGGCGCCGCGCTGCAGTCTTCGAGCTTCGATCTCGTGCTGCTCGACCTCGGTCTGCCGGGACGCGATGGGCTCACGGTGCTCAGGGATCTGCGCCGTCGTGGGGATGCGACCCCGGTGATCGTGCTCACCGCGCGCGACGAGGTCCAGAGCCGCATCGCTGGCCTCGATGCCGGTGCGGACGATTACATCGTCAAACCCTTCGATCTCGACGAAGTAACCGCGCGTATGCGTTCCGTGCTCCGGCGCGTCGCCGGTCGAGGCGAGACCGGCATCCAGCATCGCGACCTGCGGCTCGATCCGGTGACGCGCACCGTCGAACGGGACGGCAAGCAGGTGGCCGTCTCAGCGCACGAGTTCGCGGTCCTCGAGGCGCTGTTGCAGCGGCCGGGCGCCGTCTTGTCGCGCGCGCAGCTCGAGGATCGGCTGTACGGTTGGGAGGGTGAGATCGGCAGCAATGCCGTCGAGGTGTACGTCCACGGGCTGCGGCGCAAGCTCGGCACCGACGCGATCCGCACCTTGCGGGGGGTCGGATATTTCGTGCCGAAGTCATGAATTCCATCCGTGTCCGGCTGTCCCTGACCCTGATCCTGCTGCTTGCCCTCGTGTCGGTCTTCGTCGCGGCCGTGAGCTACCGGCGCGTGCTCACCGAGACCTCGGATCTGTTCGATTACCAATTGCGCCAGATGGCTTTGTCGCTTCGGGCCCAGGTCATGCTCGCCCCGCGCATCGAAGTGCCGCCCGACCAGGGAGACTCGGATTTCATCGTGCAGATCTGGGATTTGTACGGCGCGAGGGTTTATTTTTCCCGGCCCGGATTGCCCCTGATCAACCAGGCGGTGCTCGGTTATGCCGACCTGAAGCTCGGCGGCGAAGCCTGGCGAGGCTATGGATTGCAGACTGCGCAGGGCGTCATCGAGATCGCCCAGCCCCAGCGCGTGCGCGTGCGCATCGCGCGTGCAGCCGCGCTGCGCCTGATCACGCCGCTGCTGCTCGTCCTGCCGCTCATGGTCGCCTGCGTCATCTGGATCGTGGGCCGCGGCTTGAAGCCTCTGCGCCAATTGACGGCCGAGGTGCAGAGGCGCGACGCCGGCAGCCTCGCGCCACTCGCATCAGCCGAGCTGCCCGAGGAGATCGCTCCGCTCGTGGCGGAACTGAACCGCCTGCTGTCGCGCCTCGCGGCCGCCTTCGCGACGCAGCGTGCGTTCATCGCCGACGCGGCGCATGAGCTGCGCTCTCCGTTGACGGCCTTGCGCCTGCAGGCGCAATTGCTCGAGCGTGCCCCGGACGAGGCGGCGCGCACCGAGGCGCGCAACCGCCTGGCCGCCGCCATCGAGCGGGCCACCCACTTGGTGCAGCAATTGCTCACCCTCGCGCGCAGCGAGCCCCATCAGCAGGTGCCGAGCCGGGAACCCTTGGAACTCGGCGATCTCGTCGCCGATGCAATCAAGGACAGCCATGAGTTGGCACTGGCGAAATCGATCGATTTGTCGCTCGAGGCGGAGCCGGCGTTGACGATCCGCGCCGAACGCGACGGGTTGCGCGCGCTGCTGCGCAATCTCGTCGACAACGCGGTCCGCTATACGCCGCAGGGAGGCCGGGTGCAGGTCCGTACCCGGGCGGTCGCCGACCGCGCCATCGTCGAGGTCAGCGACACCGGCCCTGGCATACCGCCCGAGGACCGCGAGCGCGTATTTGACCGGTTCTATCGGCGCAGCGCCGGCTTCGATCCCGCAGCGCCCGATGCCGGCGGCACCGGTCTCGGCCTCGCGATCGTCAAGGCCGTGGCCGACCGGCATGGCGCCCCAGTGCGACTCGGCGAGGCTCCGGGTGGCGGACTACGCGTCGATGTGAGCTTCCGGCGCGAGCTTTAAGACTGCCTTAAGCTGGCCGTGCGAACTTGCAACCTGCGCGGAAGCCCGCCCCTTTTTTTTACAGGAGACTCTCATGCAATTTCGCAACAAGACTCTGGTCTGGTCCGCAGCCGGCATTCTCGTTGTCGGCGCGGCGACCGGCCTTTCGGCCCAAACCCTGCTGCAGCACGTAGCCTCGCCCGAGGTCGCACCGACCGTGGGTCCCGTGGCGCTTCTTCCTCCGGGCAGCGCCCCGAATTACCGGGCGATCGTCGCGAATAATCAGGCCGCCGTCGTCGGCATTACAACCCAAGGCGTGACGAAAACCGCGAACCAACCGGGGTTCGGCGGCCCGGGTGACAGCGAGGATCCCTTGGCGCAGTTCTTTCATGGCATGCCGAATCCGCGAGCGCGGGTCATGCGGGCCCAAGGCTCAGGTTTCATCATCAGCCCCGAGGGCTTGATCCTCACCAATGCGCACGTCGTCGCCGGCGCGCAGGAAGTCACCGTCAAGCTCTCGAATCATCAGGAATACAAAGCCAAGGTCCTAGGTTCCGACAAGACCAGCGACATCGCGGTGTTGAAGATCGACGCGCGCGATTTGCCCACCGTACAGCTCGGCAATTCCGACCAGATCGCCGTCGGCGATTATGTGCTTGCGATCGGTGAGCCGTTCGGCCTCGAGGAGACGGCCACGGCCGGTATCGTCAGCGCCAAGGGCCGATCGCTCCCGGGTGACGGCTATGTGCCGTTCATTCAAACCGATGCGGCTGTCAACCCTGGCAATTCCGGCGGACCGTTGTTCGACGCCAACGGTCGCGTGGTCGGCATCAACGCGCAGATCTACAGCAACTCGGGCGGTTATGAAGGCGTGTCCTTCGCCATCCCGATCAACGTCGCGGTGCAGATCAAGGACCAGCTGGTCAAGACTGGCAAAGTCGACCATGCGCGGCTCGGTGTACAGGTCCAGACCATGGACCAGACGCTCGCGCGCTCCTTCAAACTGGATTCGCCGAACGGGGCGCTCGTGGCGCAGGTTGTGCCCGACAGTGCGGCAGCGCAGGCCGGAATCAGGGTGGGTGATGTGATCCTGAAGTTCAACGGAACACCGATCATCGATGCCGGCCAGCTTTCGGCGCGCGTCGGCACGACCACACCGGGCAGCGTCGTGACGCTCGAGTTGTGGCGTGACGGCAAGCCGCTCAGCATCGAGGCAAAAGTGGGTTCGGACCCGGCGGATCTCGCCGACAACGGCGGAGCCGCGAACTCGGAGCACGGCAAGCTGGGTCTGAGCGTGCGACCCCTCAGTCCCGAAGAGAAGTCCGAATCCGGTCTCAGCGGCGGTTTGCTCGTCGAAGATGCGCAGGGCAAGGCGGCCGAGGCGGGAATCCAAGCCGGCGACGTCGTGCTGTCGGTCGACGGCACGGCAATCCAAAGTGCGGCGCAACTACGCAAGCTCGTCGACGCGCACTCGAAGGAAGTGGCCTTGCTGATCCTGCGCGGCCAGACCCGCATATTCGTACCGGTCGAATTGGGCTGAGCCATGCTCGGGGGTATGGATACCCCCGATGCCCAGCGTTCAGGTATCCTGCCCGGTGCGTGGCGGCGGGTCGCCCAAGGCGACGCTCTTACGCGATTGGCGCGCGGCGCGCTCCCAAGCGTCGCGTGCGGCCAATGTCGCCCGCGCCCAGGCGATCCGCGATTGTCCGATGTCGGTGTTCCATTCGTCGGAGAACCGCAGTTCCTCCGGATCGATATGCCAGTCAGACAGCGGGCTCTCGGCGCACTGGTGCCTGCGCTGTCGAATCCTTGCGAGCACCATCCGCACGTAATTGGCGGCGAGAGCACCGACGCACGCACCCGCCAGGGTGGCGATGACGACGGTGTTGAGGCCCGCGTATTTCGAAATCGTCAAGCCGCTGGCCGCTCCGATCAGCATCGCAGCGAGTAGCGCGCCCAGCGCGGCGCCGAGGCGAGAAGTTCGCAACGCAGTGATCATACCGCTCATGGCTGGAACGATATTCCCGATGCCCGGCCGGTAACGTCGGTCCGGTGAGCGATGTTTCGTCAGAACTTGCCTACAGTGCGCAGCCTTCGATCGCCCGGTCCGTCAGCGTCACCGCTGCGAGTGGCAGATGCGCTGTCATGACGATGTCGTCGCAATCGAGCGTGCGCGTCACATCGGTGTCGCCACCAAGGCCGCGCATGCGGTACTGCATCGCGGCGAGTTCCAGAGCTTCGCGGGCATCGTTGCGCGCCGCGAGGACTGCGCCCGGATGCGGTGTGCTCTTGCCGCTCAGGCGAAACGTGATCTCGCCGTTTGCAACGCCGACATTCAGTTCCGCCCGGTCGAGTGAGCCTCGGGCAAGCACGACCGCGAGCGCCGCCTGCAGCACCCGATAGATCACGATCGCAGCCTCGGGACTGAACGGTGGTTCCTCCTCAGGATAAGACTGACTCAAGACAAGACCCGCCCCGGCGCAGGTCTTGCCGAGCAGCCAGCGCAGGGCTGCGAACAGTCCGAAATTGTCGAGCAGGCTCGGCCGCAATTGCTCGATGATCGTTCGTTTGAGGTCGATTGCGCCGCGCAAACACTGCTGCACGCGCGCGAATTTGGCGCGGCTTTCCGCATCGATGTCGCTCCCCAGGCGCTGCTCGATCCAGGCGAGATCCATGACGACGGCCACGAGCATACCGCCCATCTCGTCGTGCAACTCACGCGCGAGCTGACCCTTTTCCTGTTCGGACCAGAGCAGCAACTGGTCCAGTAAATCAGTTGCAGCGACGGGCATCGGTGGCGTCTCTGTTCGAATGGGCGTTTCACGCCCGAGCTTGTTGGCGCGTAGTATCGATCGCCTTGAACGGTGATGCGTAGGGCGACACGCCGCCGCGGCGCGTCGGACGAATGCGCATCCACTCGTCGGCGATCCGGGTGCATTCGCGCCGCAGCAGGGTTTGTAATGTTTCGCCCGCCGTCCCGGTCTCCCGTTTAAGGCAAACTGGTAGGCGCGCAGGGCGCGACGCGGGCGAAATCGATGCTTTTAGTGACCTTGGTGTTTTTCGGCGGTGTGCTCACGATCCTGAGTCCGTGCATCTTGCCGGTCCTGCCGTTCGTGTTTGCACGCTCGGAGCAGCGCTTCCTCAGCAGCGGTCTGCCACTGCTGCTCGGCATGGCGGGGACGTTTGCCGGGATCGCGACGCTCGCTGCGGTCGGGGGCGCCTGGGCGGTGCGGGTCAACCAGTATGGTCGTTTGCTCGCCTTGCTGATGCTCACGGCATTTGCGGCAACCTTGTTGTCGCGGCATCTCGCCGACGCTCTGGCAAGACCGTTCGTGGCGCTCGGCAACCGGCTCGTGCCGCAAACGGGCGGGACCGGCGCGAAGTCCGGCCTCGTCTCCTCGCTGCTCTTGGGTGTGGCCACGGGTCTGCTGTGGGCGCCTTGCGCCGGCCCGATACTCGGACTCGTGCTCACCGGCGCGGCAATTTCGGGACCGACCGCGCATACCACGTTGTTATTGCTGACTTATGCCGCGGGTGCGGCAACTTCGCTGGCGGTGGCGATACTCGCTGGGGGCCGTGTGTTTGCCGCGTTGAAACGCTCGCTCGGCGCGGGCGAGTGGATAAGGCGCGGGTTGGGCATCGCCGTGCTCGTCGGCGTCGTCTGCATCGCCTTTGGCTGGGACACGAGTCTGCTCGCACGCCTGTCCTTGACGCGCACGAGCCAAATCGAACAGTCGCTACTCGACCATGTGCGGCCGAATGCTGCCGCGCAGTCGCCCACCGCCGTGTCGAGTGCATCGGGCGAGTTGCCGATCGAAGCTCACATGCCGTCGTTGAAAGGAGCGACCGCTTGGCTAAACTCCGCCCCGCTGACGACCGATTCCCTGCGGGGCAAGGTCGTCTTGGTGGATTTTTGGACTTATTCCTGCATCAACTGCCTGCGCACGCTGCCGTATGTGAAGGCTTGGTGGGAGAAGTACAAAGACCATGGTTTGGTCATCATTGGCGTGCATACCCCCGAATTCGCGTTCGAGAAAGATCCGGCGAACGTCCGTCGTGCGGTCCAGGAACTCGGCGTTGACTATCCCGTCCCGCTCGACGACGACTACACGATCTGGCGGGCCTTTAATAATCAATATTGGCCCGCAGATTATTTCATCGACGCCGAGGGTCGCATCCGATACCAGTATTTTTCCGAAGGGGACTATGCGGGATCGGAGCAGGTCATCCGTCGATTGTTGCAGTCGGCGGGGTATACCGATCTGCCGCCGGCCGGGACGCAACCGATCGGCGCGCAGGGTGCGCTGGCCGCGGCGGACACTGCCCAGGATCAGTCGCCGGAGACTTATGTCGGCTATCGCCGTGCGGAGAATTTTGCCTCCCGTGGAGGCTTCGAGCGCGACGTAGCACATGTCTACTCTGCGCCCTCCTGGTTGGATTTGAACCACTGGGGTCTGCAGGGGGTCTGGACCGTGGGGCCGCAGAGCGCCGTACTCGCTCAGGCGGGCGGCGGCATCCAATATCGGTTCGCCGCGCGGGATTTGCATCTAGTGCTGGGTCCCGTCGAGGGCGGCAAGCCGGTGCGGTTTCGCGTGCAAGTCGACGGCGCGGATCCGGGCGAGAATCATGGCGCCGATACGGATGCGAGCGGCTACGGGGTGATCACTGAGCAGCGGCTGTACCAATTGATACGCCAACGGGGAAGCGTCGGTGAACACGTTTTCTCGATCCAGTTCTTGGACGACGGCGTCCAGGCTTACGCTTTTACTTTCGGTTGAGGACCAGACAAATGAAATCGACGGACTCGAAAGCGACGGCAAGACTCGCAAGTCGGCGCCGCATCTTGACCCTGGGCTTCGGCCTTGCGGGCCTCGCGACGTTCGGCGCGGCGGCCTTGGTGTCCCGGCTGCGCGCGGCGCCGCCGGGTTTGCCCGCCGCGAGCGGCGACGTGAGCATCGAGAATTTCACGGCGGACGGCAAGAGCGCCGGCATCATCCAGGTGCCCAAGCTCGTCAAGACCGATGCCGAGTGGCGCGCGCAATTATCCGCGGAAGCCTACGATGTCACGCGCCACGAGGGTACGGAACGGCCGTTCACCGGTGAGTATGCGGAGAGCCGAGGTAACGGACTGTATCGCTGCATTTGCTGCGACACAGCCCTGTACGATTCGCAGACGAAGTTCGACTCGGGCACCGGATGGCCCAGTTTCTGGCAACCGATCTCGGCTCGCAACATCAACAAGAGCTCGGACTCGAGTTGGGGCATGCAGCGCGACGCGATTTCCTGTCGCCGCTGCGATGCCCATCTGGGCCATGTGTTCGACGATGGTCCGCGGCCTACGGGCTTGCGGTATTGCATGAATTCGGTCGCGCTGCGCTTCGTCGCGCGTGCCTGATAAGGGGTAGCCATGTCTCTTGCCTATTTGCGACGACCGGGTGTTTTGTTGACGGCGCTCATAGCCATCGCCGCGGCGGTTTTTTTCTCGCATTCGCCGCTGTACGGAGCAGAGTCCGCGGTGGTCCTGCCGCCGCCCGTGGTCGATAACCCGAAGGCGCCGGGTGGGCCGCAGCTTGCGGTGTTGTCGGGTGGATGTTTCTGGGGCGTACAAGGCGTCTTCGAGCATCTCAAAGGCGTCAAGAAGGTCGTGGCCGGTTATGCCGGCGGCGACCGCTCGACGGCGCAATACGAGACCGTGAGCGGCGGCGATACCGGTCATGCGGAGTCGGTCGAGATCAGCTTCGATCCGGCGCAGGTGTCATATGGGCAGATCCTGCAGATCGCGTTCTCGGTCGTCGAGGATCCCACGGAGGTCAATCGTCAGGGGCCGGACTCGGGCACGCAATATCGGTCCGAGGTGTTCTATCTGGACGATGCGCAAAAGCACATCGCCGAGGCGTACATTGCCCAGTTGGACAAAGCCCATGTATTCGCCCGTCCCATCGCGACGCGCGTCGATGCACTCAAGGGGTTTTATCCGGCCGAGGCCTATCATCAGGACTACTTATACCTGCACCCTTCGCAGCCCTACATCGCGATGTTCGACTTACCGAAAGTCGACAATTTCAAGCGCGTCTTTCCGGACCTCTACAGCCCGAACCCGGTGTTGACGAACGCGGCGCGGTGAGCGGCCTGGAAGCGCCCGCTGAGCAAGCCGCTTTCCTTCAGCGCGCCAGCGCCAACAAGGTATCGGCCGTGAAATGCGGCTCGATGAAGTCGGCAAGTCCGTCGAGCGTGTCATCCAGCGTCGGCGTGCGCGCGCCGAACAAGGCTTGCATGACTTCGGGGCTTTCGAACAGGCCATGCACATAGAGCGCAAGGGTCTCGCCGTATTGCCAACCACAATGCTCGTCAAGGGCAGGGCGCAAGGCGGGTGCGTCGGCGTCTGTGCCGGTATCCTCGGCGAGCGGCATCGTCAGTCCATGACGGATCTCGTAAGCGGCGAAGTGCAGGCCGCTCAGGCGCTGCCAATATCCGCCGAGCTCAGCGAATCGATAGCTCGTGTGGCGATGCCGTTTGCGTGGCTGGAATACCGTCGTGAGTGGCAGCAAGTCGAGACCGGCCGCGGCGCCCTCGACGCCGTGCGGATCGCGCAGGTCTTTGCCGAGCATCTGCAGCCCACCGCAAATCGCCAAGGTCGGCTTGCCCGCCCGCACGTGCGCGGCGATGGCCGCGGCGAGTCCCGTATTCCGCAGCCAGGCCAGATCTTCGGCGACATGCTTCGAGCCCGGCAAGATCAAGAGGTCCGCGGCGGCGATCCGGTGCGCCTCGCGCGCCCAGCTCAGCGAGACTCCAGGCACGCGCCGCAAGGGCGTGAATTCATCGAGGTTGCTGATACGCGGATAGGCGACGATCGCGATCGACAGACCGGACCCGGATGCTCGCGCATCGTACACGCCGTCCTCCTCGGGTAATCCGTGCTCGCGCCACATCGGCAGCACGGCCACCGTCGGCACTCCGGTCAGCGACTCGAGCATCTGCGGCCCCGGCGCCAACAGCGAGGCATCCCCGCGGAACTTGTTCAGGACGAAGCCACGAACGAGGTGCCGGTACTCCGCGGGCAGTAACTGATGCGTGCCGTACAAGTGCGCGAATGCGCCGCCGCGATCGATGTCGCAGACGATCAAGGTCGCAGCGTCGGCGGCCGCGGCCACCCGCATGTTGACGATGTCACTGGTCTGCAAATTGATCTCCGCCGGTGAACCCGCGCCTTCGATGACGACCAACTCGTTCTCTGCGAGCAATGCCTCGAGACTCGCACGCACCGTTGGCCAGAGGTGCTCCGACCGAGTGCGCCATGGGATGCACGCGAGATCATCCCGTCGCGTGCCCAGCACGATGACCTGACTGTGCGTGTCCTTCTCCGGCTTCAGCAGCACCGGGTTCATGCGCACGTCGGGAATACAGCGGGCGGCGAGCGCCTGAAAGTATTGCGCGGCGCCCATCTCGCCGTCGGCGACGACTCGCGCATTGTTGCTCATGTTCTGGGCCTTGAACGGAGCAAGCTTGAAGCCGCGGCGTGCGTACCACCGCGCGAGCGCGGTGACGAGAAAACTCTTGCCGGCACCGCTGGTCGCGCCGCACACCATGATCGCGCGCCCGCGACGCGGGCCATGCTCGCCGCTCACGGCCTCTTGGCCGGCAGGGGGCTCGCCGCCGCGAGGGTGGGGCGCCAGAGATAAACGCCCGCGATTTCGACGATGTCGACGCGCGTGCGAAACGCCGTCGACAGCCAATCGCCGTCCAGGGCTGCACGGACCGTACCGTGGCCCACGAGTCCCGTGGCGCCGAGCACGATCAAGCGATCCGCGGTGAGCGCCAAGGATAAATCGTGGATCGCGCTGAGGACGCAGACGCCGCAGCCATGTGCCTGGTCGCGCAAGATGCGCGCGATGTCCTCTTGGTGGGGTGGGTCGAGATGCGTCGTCGGTTCGTCGAGCAACAGGACGGGCGCTTCGACCGCCAAGACGCGTGCCAGCAAGACACGCTGGCGTTCGCCGCCCGAGAGCGTCGCCATGCGACGCGCCGCCCAGGGCAGTGAGCCGGTTGCGAGCATCGCCCGGCGCATCGCGGCATCGTCCTCGGTCTTGCGCGAGCCCAGCCAGCCGCTGTGCGCGAAGCGACCGAGTCCGACGACCTCGGCGGCGGTGAGATTCGTGGCTCCCGAGTCCTGGGCAAGCCAGGCGAGTTCGCGCGCGCGTTCGCGCCGCGACCATTGATCCAACGGGCGACCGCGCAAGAACACCCGGCCGGCGCGCGGCGCAGCGAGTCCCGCGAGCGCACGCAACAGCGTCGACTTGCCCGAGCCATTCGGACCCACGATCGCGGTCCAGGCGCCCGCCTCGATGGCCAGGGTGATATCCCGTAAGACGGTGCGCGGACCATAGCCCAGCGCAAGATCTTCGGTGCGCAGCGCCGCCGCTCGCGCTGCTTGCGCGGGGGTCGCTTGCGATGACGCGGGCTGGGATCGCGGCGCTTCAGTCATGGCGGCTGCGGCGCCAGAGAAGCAAGACTAGATAGACGCCGCCCACGACCGCGGTGACCGCACCGACCGGCAACTCCGCGGGGTGAATGATCCAGCGACTGACGAGATCCGCGGCTTGCAGCAAAGCACCGCCGCAGAGCGGCGCTCCGATCAGTAATTGCCGATGATTGACCGTGAGTGTCTCGCGCACCAAATGCGGCGCGACGAGACCGATGAAGCCGACGATCCCGACCTGCCCGACGGCCGCGGCGGTCGCGAGCGACAACACGCCAAGCAGGGTCAGCCGCAGCATCCGCAGTGATAGTCCCAGCGACTGCGCGGTGTCCTCACCAAGACTGAGCGCATCGAGGCCGCGCGACACGAGGATCGCCGGTACGATACACAGAACCAACGCGATGCCGAGCAAGGCGGCGCCGCTCCAGGATAAAAACCCCGTGCTGCCCAGCAAAAAGGACTGCATCGAGCGCCACAGATCCGGTCTCGTCAGCAGCAGCAGCGAAGTGACTGCGCTCAAGAGAAACGCGACCACGATGCCGGACAGCAGCAGACTCGCGGTCTGCAGCACGCCGCGGGACAGCAGGATCGTGAGCGCGATGGCGGCGCATGCGCCGACGCAGGCGGCGCCCGTGACGCCGACTTTCGTGGTCCAGGCCAGCGCGCCAATCGAGGCATCCGCGCCGAGCAGACTCAAGGTAACGCCCAGTGCGGCGCCCGAAGCGGTGCCGAGCAGATAGGGCTCAGCGAGCGGGTTGCGGAACAAGCCTTGTGCTATCGCTCCCGCGAGTCCGAGCAGCGCTCCCGCCGCCCAGGCACCGACGGTCCGCGGCAGGCGGATTTGCCACAAGATCACCGCAGACTGCGCATCCGGTGTGAACAGCCATCCCAGCGAAGTTTCGATGCTCGAGGTGCCGATGACCAAGCTCGCGGCCGTCAAGATCACGGTCGTCGCGACACAAGCCGCGAGCCAGTTCATGGCGCCACGCGCCGTAGACAATCGGCAATCGCTTGCATCCCTTCGGCGACGCGTGGTCCGGGACGCACCAGCGTGTCGCGAACCTCGGCTGGAAATGAGCAGTAGCGTTGTTCTTTGACCGCGCGCAGTTGGCCCCAGCCCGGACGCTCGGCGAGCGAAGGCGCATCGGTCGAGGAGACGAAGATCACGTCGGGCGGGTAGCGCACGACGTACTCTGGATTGAGCTTCGGAAAAGCGCCGAGATCCGCGGTGACGATGTTGCGCGCCCCGAGACGCGTCAATAGTTCACCGATGAACGAGGAGGGTCCCGCCGCATAGGGTGTACGATCCACCTCGAAATAGACGCTGGGTCCGTGGTCGTCGTGTTGCGCGCGAGCGGCGTCGCCGATCGCGCGCACCCGTGCAGCGATCTCGGAATTGAGTTGGGCGGCGCGTTCCGAAAGTCCGAGTATGGCGCCGAGCACGTCGATGCTGTGTTCGATGTCGGCATAGCGATCGGTCTCGAGTGCGAACGAGGCGATGCCGAGGGCGGCGAGTCGGTCCGTGATGCGTTGCGAGCGGCTCAAGATTACGAGATCTGGTTTGAGGCTCACGATCAATTCGATCTCGGCGTCGTCGAGTCCGCCGGCTTTCGGCAGGCCGCGCACCGCGGCCGGCCAGTCGGAGTAGCGGTCGGTGGCGACGAGACGGTCGCAGGCACCCAAGGCGCAGACCGTCTCCGTGATCGAAGGCAGCAGCGTGATGACTCGTCGCGGCGGCCGTATCAGGCGCACATCGCGTCCGAGATCGTCGCGCAGGCTCTGCGCATGGGTCGTGGCCGCCAGCCCGAACGCCAGCGCGAGGGATAGTCCCAGCAACACGGACGCGGCGATGAGGCCGTGCCTCCGCCGCTGTATTCCAAGCGATAAACTCAAGACGCTACTCCCCACTGCATGCACCCGCCGTGCAAGACTGGACCGTGGCTGGTTGCAGGTCGGTATACGGACTCGTGAGCGGATCCTTCCGGTCAAGTCGCCTTCCCGCGCATCGCGCAGTGGCATACAGACTTGACTTAACTCACTCACCGTTGCGGGGGCAGCGCCGGACTGGCCGCTGAGGGCGTCACCGGCTTCCCGTTTCACCCGTCGACACAAGCGCCGACGGACTCCTGAACGCGCGTGAAGTTTGCGCCGCTTGCCTGTTGGGGTCAACGAGTGTGCGAACGGTCGCCGCTCATCACGCCTCGCGCCCCGAGGCAACAGAAAAATTTGACCATCAGCTGGAATTGTTGCACTTTACGCCCGCACGACAAGTTCCCCGTGAGGGGATTCAAAGGGAACTCGGGTGAAATGCCCGGGCTGCCCCCGCAACTGTGAGCGGTGTGCCCTGCTTCGTATACCACTGGACCCGATGAGGGGCCGGGAAGGTGAGGCGGGGACTTCAAGCCGCAAGCCAGGAGACCTGCTTGCCGTTGTCGCCCATCGATCAGCCGGGGTGCGCTGAGCGAGCGGAGTTTTCCCGAGTGGCGACTGAGGAGGACTGCGCTTGCGCGCGGGCCGAAGTCGTCGTGCTCTTGTCGCGGGCGGGCGGCTGTGGCTCTGCATGCGTGGCGCGGTCCATCGATCGTAGCCTTGCAGGGGAGCCTTAATCTTGAAATCGCATCCGTTCGTGTTGATCGCGTCATTCGTCCTCGTCTCCTTCGGCTTCGAGCCTTGCGAAGCCTACGCCCAATCGTCCTCCGCACTCGACGAGGGGGCGGACTCACTCCGGGAGATCGTGGTCGTCGCGACCCGGAGCCCCGTTCCCTTGTCGAAGATCGGCAATTCGATCACGGTGCTCGACGAGCAGGCGATTCACGAGAGCCAGGCGGTTTCCGTATCGGATCTGCTCGCGACGACACCGGGCATCAACTTCGCGCGCAACGGCGGGATCGGACAGCAGACCTCGGTGTTCATCCGCGGCGCCGATAGTGACCAGACCGTCGTGCTCGTCGACGGCGTGCAGCTCAACGATCCGTCCAGCCCGTCTGGTGGGTTCGACTTCGCGCATCTGCTCACGGGTGATGTCGCGCGGATCGAGATCCTGCGCGGTGCGCAGTCGACGCTCTATGGGAGTCAGGCCGTGGGTGGCGTGATCAACATCATCATGAAGGAACCCGACAGCGCCTTTGCCGGAGATTTCTCGGCGGAAGGCGGATCACACGACACCGGTTACGCGGCCGGCGGAATCGGCGGCAAGGACGATCGTCTCTTGTGGCGCGTGGCGGCCGATTGGTACGGCACGAGCGGCATTCCGACGTTCGACGAGAAGCTCGGCGGCACGCGGCTCTCGGCGAGCCAGCTAGGTGGCCTCAACGGCCAGTTTCGCTACGATTTCACGCCCGATCTACAACTCGACCTGCGCGATTACTATACGCAGACTCGCACCGACTTCGACGGCTTCGATACGCCGAAATTCACCTTCGGCGACGACAACGAGTACGGTTGGGTTGCGCAGTTTCTGCAGTACGCGGGCCTCAAATGGCGCACGCTAGACGGAGCCCTGACACATCGCGTGGCCTTCCAGTACACGGACACCTCGACCCACAATTACGATCCCGATGCACCGGTCAACGAGGGCAGTCCGAGCACCGAGACCTACTACGGTATCGGACGCAACCTGCGTGAGGAGTACCAGGGAACCCTGTCGTTTTCCCCCGTGGCGCAACTCGTCTTTGGAGCACAGAATGAAAGGTCGACGATCGTCACGGATACACCCGCCTTCGATTACACCCCGACCGCGCCGCAGGACAGCGCGGCGACGCTCACCAGCGGCTATGCCCAGGCGCAGCTCGAGATCTTCCGCGGCTTCACGCTCACGGCGGGGGGGCGCACGGATCATCATAGTCAGTTCGGCAATCACGCGACGGGGCAGGTCGCCGCAGCCTGGGTATTGAACGACGGCAATACCATTCTGCGTTCGAGCTTCGGTCAGGGATTCAAAGTGCCGACGCTCTATCAACTCTACGGCAATTACGGGAATTCGGCGCTGCGCCCGGAGCTTGCCGAGACGTTCGATGCCGGCGTCGAACAGCACCTGTGGGACGGCAGGCTGATGCTGTCGGCGACTTATTTCGATCAATATAGTCGTGATCTGATCGAGTTCTTCGATTGCACGACACCGAGCCCGCTCTGCGTGACCGAGCCTTATGGTTACTACGCGAACATCGATCGAACGTCATCGGTTGGTGGGGAATTGCAAGGGTCGCTCAAAATCACGCCCGATCTGAACCTCGCGGCCAATTATACTTATACATACGCTGAGGACCGCTCGACCGGCTCGCCGACCTTCGGCAATGAGTTGCCGCGGCGGCCGCACAATCTTGCCAACGCGTCGATCGATTACCGCTGGACCATTCCGCTGACGACCACCGTCGCGGCGCGCTACGGCGGCCGCAGCTTCGACGACGCGGCCAATTCGATCGCCCTCGGTGGCTACGTGCTGTTCGATTGGCGCGTTGCATATACCCTCAGCGACCGTTTGGAACTCTATGGTCGAGTCGACAACGTCACCGGCAAGCACTACGAAACGGCCTATGAATACGGAACCCTCAGCCGCGTGGGGTATGTGGGATTTCGCACGACGTTTTGAGCGTGACGTGCCACACTCCCAACCATGCAAGGCAAGGTCGTCGCCATACTCGAGACCCGGACCGGCGCGCACCTCGGGGAGTTGATCGCGAAGCGCGGGGGCGTGCCCTTGCTCGCCCCCGCCTTGGCCGAGATACCGGACATCGATCCGGAGGCGCTGCGTGCACTGATACTGGATTGGCGCGACAGGCCCATCAAGCTCGTCATCTTTCAGACGGGGGTCGGCACGCGTGCGTTGTTCCAGGCGGCGGACTCACTCGCACTCGGCGACGAGCTCGCGACACGGCTCGCTGCCGCGACCGTCGTGGTCCGCGGCCCCAAGCCCACGGGCGAACTCAATGCGCGCCGGGTCCGGATCGACCGACGCGCGAGTTCCCCGTTCACGACCGACGACGTGCTGACCGCAATCGTGGACGTGGATCTTGCGGGTGTCCCGGTGCTGGTGCAGCGTTATGGCGCGGAGAATGCCCGTCTGCGCGCTGCTCTCGAAGCTCGGGGTGCAGTAGTACGTGAGATTGCAAGCTATCGGTGGGCCCTGCCTCAGGACCTCGCGCCGCTAAAGAGCTTGATCGCGGCGCTTGCCGAAGGTCGCGTCGACGCCGTGGTATTTACGAGCGCCGTACAGGTTCAGCATCTATTCGAGGTTGCCGCTCGCGAGGGTCGCGGGGACAGCGTGGGAGAAGATTTGAGTCGGTGCCTCATCGCATCGATCGGGCCCGTGTGCACGCGGTCGCTGATGCTTTTCGGTCTTCGTCCGGACTTCGAAGCGAGTCCGCCGAAGCTAGGGCCGATGGTCGCCGGGCTCGACCTCATGCTCGGCGGAGCAACGCCGGATCGTGCCTGACTCGTGCGCCGAACTAAGGGCGGCCACGATGGCCGCCCTCGGACGGGCTACCTGCCATCAATGGTGAGCGTGATGGTGGCGGTGATGATGATGGTGGTGATGATGCACGGGCGCGGCGAACGACGCATTCGCGGCGAACAACAACAGGGCGGCAACGACGGATAGTTTCTTCATGATGGCGATCTTTACCTTGCAATGATTTGGGCCTGCATGCCCTCGAGGCCGGGCAATACAGAAATAACTTACCGTAATAGTATAAACCCCGCGTCGCCATCCGCTCAACAACCGGTCGCCGCACTGCGCTCAGCGTCGAGCACTGCGGCGACCGGTGGCGTCCGCCAGCCGCTGCGTACGCCCCAGGCATAGAAAAACAGCGCGGCGATCGCGACACAGGCTTGGTCCCAGCCATAGGCCAGATACCCGTGACCCTCGAATTGCGTGCTGCCTGCCCACGAAAGGCCGGCCATCGCCGCGAAGTAGCCGATCAGCCACCAGGCGCCGCGAAGGTTGCGGCCAAAGTCATGCCAAGCCCCCTTGGCTTGATAGTAAAAGTACACAGGCAGCGGCAGTATCAGCAGCAGGATGATTTCACCCGTATGCGGCCAGCGCGCCCAGTAGAGCATCAAGCTCGCGAGGACGAAGGCCGTGGGACTGAGCAGTGCCAGCCCAGGAACGCGCAAGGGGCGATGTAGCCCGGGGGCCGTTCTGCGCAGCACCATGACGCTGATCGGCACGACGAGGTAGGTCACGATCGTCGCCACGGAGATCACCGCGGCGAGGCGGCCCCAACCACGGAAGAAGAACAGGAACAAAAACGAGACAAGGAGATTGAACCACATCGCCGGTCGCGGAATGCCGTAACGAGGATGCACCCGGCCGAATATCTCCGGGATGCTGCCGTTGCGCTCCATCGCGTAAATCATGCGTGCGGTGGTCGCGGTGTAAGTGCTGCCCGTGCCGCTTGGGCTTGCAAAGGCATCCGCATAGAGCAACAGGGCCAGCCAGTTGAGGTTCAGAGCGAGCGCCAGTTGCGCGAACGGCGAGCTGAATTCCAAACCCGCCCAGCCCTCGCGCAGATGCTCGGGTGCGACCGCCCCGAGAAAGGCGAATTGGAGCAACAAATAGACCACGGTGGAAAGCGCAATCGAGCCGAAGATCGCAAACGGGACGCTGCGGCCAGGGTCATGGGCCTCGCCGGCGAGGTTGACCGGGCTCTGAAAGCCGTTGTAGCTGAACACGATGCCGCTGGTCGCGACCGCGGTCAGGATGGCGGCGACATCGAGAACGTAGGGCCCGCCGTGGGCGCCGATGTGGAAATTCTCCCAGTGAATGCCTTGCAGCATCAGTGCGACCGCGGTCGCGGCCGGGACGATCAGCTTGAAGAACGTGATCGCGCTGTTGGTGCTCGCGAACACCTTGACGCTCCAGAAGTTCAGCAAAAAGTAGATCACGACCAGACAGGCGGCAATCGACAGGCCGGAAGTCGTCAGTTCGCCGCGCCCATTCGCGGCATGCAGATACAAGGCCTGCGCCCAGTCCCAAGGCCAGGAACTCATATACTGGACCGAGGCTTCCGCTTCGACGGGGATCACCGAGACGACCGCAATCCAAGTCGCCCAGCCGGCGACGAAGCCCACGAGGGAGCCGTGCGAGTACAGGCCATAGCGAACCGAGCCGCCGGATTCCGGAAACATCGCACCGAGTTCCGCGAAGGTCAGGGCGACGAACAAGATGATCACGGCACCGATGATCCAGGCGTAAATCGCGCCCGGACCGGCTAACTGGGCGGCGCGCCAGGCGCCGAACAGCCATCCCGAGCCGATGATGGAACCCAGGGCTGTGAACAGCAGGGCAGTACTACCGACTTCACGGCGTATGGATGTTGCGGTGCTCATCCCCCGAGTGTAACCGGAGGAGCTTCGCGGCGCGCAAGTCGCTCGCGGTCAGCCGTCAAAACACCGTCGAGCGGAATTGCCGTTCGAACAAGCGAATGCTCGATGCCGCGGCGGCCGCATCGCTGCGTGTCCGGTGGCGAGTCGCCGGTTTGCCGGCGTTCGTCCGCTGGGTGACGGCGGCCAAGAGTCGATGGGCCGCGGGTACGGCCTCGACGACGGTCACGCAGCCGGCATCGGCGCCGACGTCGCGGAAGGACTGAGGTGTCTCGAAGAATGCTCTGCCGTCGACGATGACCATCAGAGCGGGGTTCAAGGAGGCGGCCTGGGCTGCGCGGATCGTCGTCGTCATCGTGGCAAGCGCACGCTCGCTGCGTACGGCCGTGCCGAGCGACAGATCGAGTACGTCGAACCAGTGATTGCCCAAGGATCGGCCGAGTTCATCGTCGCTGGTCGGAAACTCGCAGCTGACGTCCCAGCCATCGCGCCAAAAGAGTTCCGAGGACATCGCCGTCCCGAGCCCGTCGGACTCGCCCGGTTCCGGGGCAATCAGCACGGAGTGATTCGGGCGTATCGCATAGAGCGGATGTTCGAACGAAGCGCCAAGCCGGCGCACCTCGAATTGCAGCCGCCCGAGTCCCGCGTGGATCTCGAAGGCCGTGCGGCGGTCATCGTCGCGTAGTCCGCCCAGATAGCGAGCGGCCGGCTCGAAAACCTCGCTGAACAATGTCTCGAGTTTGGCACCCTGATCGACCAGCCCGCTGATGAATTGAGCCGCCGCCCCTTGATCGACCGCCAGCGCAAGTCCGGCAAGTTCCTCGGCCGCGCCCAGTTCGGCATGCCAGATCGCGGCGACCCGGCGCGGCATCGGATGCCCCTGCAGGTGTTTGCTGCGCAGACCCGGGACGACGAGATCGGCGACGATGTCGTCCCAGGCATCGCGACTGAGACTCGAGGGCTGCACGCGAACCCGCTTCAGCAGATCTTCCGGCGTCTCGAGTACCGCGAGTGCGGTATCGATCCGACCACGCAGGCGTCGCGCGAGACGCATGTCCCATTCGCCGAAAAAGCGCTTACCGATGACTTGTTCGCGCAAGATGCGGATCTCGCGATGCCGTGGATCTCGGCTGATCGAGTTCCACACGCGCGCCAAGCCCTCGGCAGGCCCTTCTATCCATTGAAAAAAATAACCCTGGTCATAGATCAGGAGACCGGACAGGAGTTCGCTGCGATTGCGCTCTTGTGCACTGCGCAATAGGCGATCCAGATCCCGTTCGGACGGTGGCTCAACCGCGCGGCTGCGATACGCCATCATCGCAATCGGCTCGGACGCGAGCTGCGCGGAGGCGCTCGGACGAGCTGATGTCCAAAGCATGGACTCGTGATGGAGCATGGGGTGACCTGAGATCCCGTGGCGTGAGGGAGTCTCGTCCTTTGGTTTGTCGCCGTCAAGATGCGACGCAGGTATCGGTGGCCGCCGGGTGGGTTTGCAAAAATGCTGCATGCCCGCCAGTCGGCAGGGTGAATATCGCCGTTTGAACATCGGTGTTCGAGCTAGGTTTTCGACCATGGGAATACACTTCAGACTCAAGGCATTTGCTACCCACCTCCTCGGCAGCGCCGTGGTGCTCGGACTCGCGCTAGGGACGCTTTACCTCGGCTGGTACCATTGGCCGGGTTGGTATTTGAGCGGTGTGAAGAGCGTCATCGGCGTCATGGCGGGAGTCGATCTTGCACTCGGTCCGCTCCTCACGCTGGTGATCGCGAATCCCGGCAAACCTCGCGGTGAGCTGCGGCGCGACCTTGGCGTCATCATCGCGATACAGCTTGCCGCGCTGTCCTACGGCAGCTTGCAGCTATGGAACGGACGACCGCTCTACTACGCCTTTTCCGACAACGCGCTGTCGCTGGTTCAAGCCTACGACATCGAGCCGGAGGAGTTGGCTTTGGCCGAGAAGCAGGACGCGCCGTGGCGGCCGCATTGGTACGCGCTGCCGCGCTGGGTTGCGGCGCCCGCGCCCGCCGGCTACAAGCGCAGCGATGGTGAACTGACGGCGATGCCGCGCTATTACCAATCCTGGCAGTCGGGGCTGCCGGCGCTGCGTCGGCAATTGGTCACGATCCGCCAGTCGACGTTCTTTACGCCACCGGAAAAAAAATTGGCCGAGGCCCGGATGCGGGATGCGGGCTTGTCACCCGAAATCGCCAACGTGTTGCCGTTGACGGGCCGTTACCGGCCCCTGGTCGCGGTGTTCGATCCAAAGACCTTGGCGTTGCTCGCGATCGTTTCGGCGACCTGATCGCGCGCGGCCGGCGAGCCGCGTGCGGCGGGCGGATGCGAAGGGATTCAGCGTAGCTGCGCCGTGGTCCAGCCGCCGCCCAGGGCCTGGATCAAGGCGACGCTCGCCTGCAGTCGGTCGGACAGTACCGTGAGCTGCGTCTGCTCGCTGGTCAACGTCGTCGTCTGCGCGGTGATCACGCTGCTGTAGGGAACGGTACCGGCCTTGTATTGATTCAAGGTCAACGCCTCCGCCTCGCGCGACGCCTTGACCGCAGCATCCTCGACGACCGCTTGGCGCTCGAGGATCCGCAAGGTGACGATCTCGTCCTCGACTTGTTGCAGACCGGACAGTACGGTTTGCCGGTAGTCGGCGACGGTGCCGTCATAGGCGGCGCGCGCCTGCCGGACCTGGGCGCGGGTCGCACCGCCCTCGAACAAATTGGCGGTCAACGTGGGCCCCAGGGACCAGATACGATTCGGCAAGCGGATCAACTGGCTGAGCGAGCCTCCCGCGCGGGAATATTGATCGGATCCCGATAGCGTGAGACTCGGAAAATAGCCCGTCACCGCGACTCCGATCTGGGCGTTCGCGGCAGCCATCTTGCGTTCCGCCTGCGCGACGTCGGGCCGACGTTCGAGCAGCGCCGAGGGTAATCCGGGCGGGACCGTGGGCACGTCGCTGCGCATCGCGGTCTTCGTGACCGAAAAATCCGCGGGTTGCTCGCCGATCAACACGGCGATCGCGTGTTCGAGTACGCCGCGCTGGACTCCCGCGTTGATTTGCTGCGCCTGGGTCGACAGCAACTGCGCCGTCGCGCTGACCACGTCGGCTCTGGCAGCGACCCCGAATTTATATTGATTTTCTGTGATCTTCAGAGACTTTTGCTGGGCGGTGACCGTGTCGTCGAGCAGGCGCTGCAACTGGTCCTGGGCGCGCAGCTGAAAATAGTCGGAGGCGAGATCGGCCTGCGCGCTCAGCCGCGTGAAGGCGAGGGCCGCGGCGCTCGCCTCGGCCGAAGCAACATCACTTTCGACCGTGCGGCGCGTCTGCCCCCAGATGTCCAGCGTCCAAGCCAGAGACGCGCCTATCGTATTCGTGTTCGCGGTTGGTGAGCCGAGATCCGCGCCGCGCGCAGTCCCGGCGCTGACTCCCAAGCTGGGGAAGTATGCGGCACGCGCCTGACTCACGAGCGCCCGCGCTTGATCCACGGCCGCCACCGCAGCCTTGACGTTTTGGTTGGAGACGTCGATCTTGGCTTCGAGTGCGTCGAGATCGGCATCCTTGAACAGCTGCCACCAGGGGCCGCCAGCGATCCCGTCGGCAGGCTCGGTCGGCTGCCAATCGGCGGCTTCCTTGTAAGCGGGTGTCGTATCGAAGCTTGGTCGCCGATAGTCGGGTCCGACGGCACAGGCAGCGAGCAGCCCGCAGCCCAAGGTCGTCATCACAGCGATCATCACGGTTCGTGAAAGCTTCATGGCGCACCGGCTCCGAGAGGGCCCACACCCGCAGCGGCGCCGGGACGCTCGAGGCGCCGCTTGCCGCGGAATTTCCGGCGCATCCAGTCGCTCGCACGGCGTATCGCAAGATAGACGACCGGCGTCGTGTAAACGGTCAGTAACTGGCTCACGACCAGTCCCCCGACCACGGCGATGCCGAGCGGGCGGCGGACTTCGGTGCCGTCGCCGAAAGCCACGGCGAGCGGCAGCGCACCGGCGATCGCCGCGCAAGTCGTCATCATGATCGGCCGAAACCGCAGCGAGCAGGCGTGCGCGATCGCCGCGCGCGGGTCCATACCCAGCGTCCGCTCCGACTCGAGCGCGACATCGATCATCATGATCGCATTCTTCTTCACGATGCCGATCAACAGCAAGATTCCGAGGAAAGCGATCAGGCTGAATTCCGTACCGGTCGCGAGCAGCGCGAGCAGTGCGCCGACCCCGGCGGAGGGCAGCGTCGAGAGGATGGTGATCGGCTGGCTATAGCTTTCGTAGAGGACGCCGAGCACGAGGTAGATCGCGAGCAGCGCGGCGCCGAGCATTGCGGGCAGGTTGCCGATCGCCCGTTGGAACTCCTTCGCCGCCCCGTATGCGGCGCCGTGGATGCCGATCGGCATGTGAATCGCGTTCATCTTGGCATCGATCGCGGCGAGCGCCTCGCTCAAGGCGACGCCCTCCGGCAGGTTGAACGCGATCGACGTAGAAACCGAAGTGCCGGTGTGGTTCACGGTCACGGGCGTCGTACTCCTGCCGAAATGGCTGAACGCCGAGAACGGCACGATCGTCTCGGCGGCGAGACTGATCGCCGAGCCGGTCGACGTATTCCCGCGTCCGGAATTGGCCAATGAATTCGCGGCCAGGTTGCGCGCTAGATCCTCGGCAACCGCCGTGCTCGAGGTCGCACTCGCCGCCCCGGTCGCGGCCCCGCCGCTGGTGCTGGAGCTCTTCAGCGTGGTCGTACCGGCAACCGCCTGCGTCGCCTCGGTGCCGCTGACCGAGCCGCCCGCGGTGCTGATGTAGAGATCCTTGAGCGTCTCCGGGTTCTGCCAAAACTCGGGCGCGACTTCCATGACGACATGGTATTGCTGCGGGCTGAACGGGTTGTAGATCGTCGATACCTGCGACTGTGCGAACGCGTCGCCCAAGGCATCGTCGATCTGGATCTCGCTCAGGCCCAAGCGCGAGGCGGTGTCGCGGTCCACGATCAAGTCGGCCTGCAGCCCGCCCGGTTGCAGATCCGTGTCGACGTCGGTGAGCTCCGGCACGGTTTGCAGCGCGACCCGCAGCTTCTGCGACCAGGTGCGCAACTCCGTCAGGTCATCGCCCAACAAGGTGTATTGATACTGGGCATTCGCGGAGCGTCCCCCGCCTCCGCCGAAATCCTGGACCGCCTGCAAGTACGTACTGACGCCGGCGAGCTTCGCGAGTTGCGGGCGCAGCCGCGCGACGATTTGATCGGCGGAGTCGCTGCGTTCGGTCAGGGGCTTCAGGGTCACCGTCAGGTTGCCGCTCGCGCCGCCGCCGCCGAAGGGCCCGAAGCCGCCGCTGCCGACCGAGCCCGTGACCCGGTCCACGCCAGGGTCCCGCTGCACGATCACCGCGGCGTCCTGCAGCTTGGCCTTCATCGATTGGAACGATGTCGCGGCGTCGCCGCGCAGGCCGCCCTGCAGCTGGCCCGTGTCTTGCTGGGGCAGAAAGCCCTTGGGAATCACGATGAACAGGAAAATGTTCAGCGCAATGGTCGCGAACAGTCCGAACAAGACGGTCTTCTGGTGGCGCAGGGCCCAGTCGAGGCTGCGCTCGTAGTCGCGCCGCAGGGCTACGAAGCCCCGCTCGAAGGCGAGTCCGAATCGCGATCGCTGGCGGTCGCCCTCCCGTCCCAGCAGTCGCGCGCACATCATCGGTGTCGCGGTCAGGGATATCACCAGCGAGATCAGGATCGCGATCGACAGGGTCAGCGCGAATTCCTTGAACAGCAGGCTCAAGAATCCTCCCGCGACGATGAATGGCAGAAATACGGCGATCAGCGACAGGCTCATGGACACCACGGTAAAGCCGACTTCGCGGGCGCCCAAAATGGCCGCCTCCATGCGTCCCATGCCGGCCTCTATGTGGCGCGACGTGTTCTCCATCACCACGATCGCGTCGTCGACGACGAAACCGGTCGCGATCGTCAAGGCCATCAGCGAGAAGTTGTCGATGTTGAAGCCGAGCAGGTACATGACGCCGAAGGTGCCGGTCAGCGACACGGGCACGACGATCGCCGGGATCAACGAGGCGCGCCAGCTGCCCAGGAACAGATAGACGACCAATATCACGAAAACGACGGCGAGCACGAGGGTCTGCTCCACCTGGCGCAGGGAACCGCGGATCGTGACCGACCGGTCGAAGGTCACGACCAGATCGATCTTCGGGTCGATCGCCGCCTTGAGAAACGGCAGCTGCGCCCGGATCGAATCGACCATCTCGACGATGTTCGCGCCGGGTTGCTGGAAGATGCGCACCGAGATCGCCGGTTTGCCGTTGAACAGGCCATAGGTCCGGATGTTCTCGGTGGCGCCGTCCTGCATGTCGGTGACCGCCGCGACGTCGCCCAGGCGCACCACCGCGCCGTTGCGGTTGGCGATCACCAGCCGGCGGTAGGTTTCGGCATCGCGCGCGTTGTCGTTCGTGTAGATCTGGTAGTGGAAGCGATCGCTCTCGATCGCGCCCTTGGGCGCATTCGCGTTGGCGTTCGAAATCGCGGCGCGCACGTCCTGCAGTCCGATGCCGTACTTGGCGAGCGACAGCGGGTTCAATTCCACGCGCACGGCGGGCAAGGCACTGCCGCTCACGTTGACGCCGCCGACTCCCTTGACCTGCGAGAGCCGCTGCAGGATCACCGCGTCCGCCGCATCGTAGATCTGGCCCTGGGTCAGCACGTCGGAGGTCATGGCGATCGCCATGACCGGGAAGAGCGCGCTGTTGAGCTTGAAGTAGGACGGATTCTGAGTCAGAGAGGTCGGCAGATCGGCGCGTGCCGCCACGATTGCCGCCTGCACGTCGCGCGCCGCGCCGTCGATATCCCGATCGGCGCCGAAGGTCAGCTGAATGCTGGTCGAGCCGACGCTGCTCGAGGAGGTCATGTCGTCGACGTCGGCAATCGCACCCAAATGCCGTTCGAGCGGCGTCGCGACCGTGCTCGCCATGACCTCGGGACTCGCGCCCGGCAGGGACGCGGAGACGAAGATCGCCGGTACGTCGATCTTCGGCAGCGGCGCGACCGGCAGCAAGACGAATCCCCCCGCGCCACACAACGCTATCCCAGCCATCAACAGGATGGTCGCCACCGGCCGCCGGATGAAGGGCGCCGAGATGTTCATGGGGTGCCGGGCTGTAGTTGCGGCTGTGGCTCGCGGCGCAGGCGCCGGCTCAAGCGATCGAAGGCGAGATAGATCACCGGCGTCGTGAACAGGGTGAGCACTTGGCTGACGAGCAGTCCGCCGACGATGCTGACGCCGAGTGGATGGCGCAATTCGGAGCCGGTGCCGGTGCCGAACATTAGGGGCAGCGCGCCGAAGATCGCCGCGACGGTGGTCATGAGGATGGGACGAAAGCGCAGCAGGCAGGCCCGATAGATCGCCTCGCGCGGTGCGAGCCCATGGTTGCGCTGCGCGTCGATCGCGAAGTCGATCATGAGGATCGCGTTTTTCTTGACGATGCCGATGAGCAGGATGATGCCGATCAAAGCGATGATCGTCAGATCTTCGCCCGCGAGCATGAGCGCGAGCAATGCGCCGATGCCGGCCGACGGCAGGGTCGAGAGTATGGTGATCGGGTGGACGAAGCTCTCGTACAGGACGCCGAGAACGATGTACATCACGAGGACCGCGGCGACGAGCAACAATAGTTCATTGCTCAAGTTGCTGCGAAACGCCAGCGCAGCCCCCTGGAAGGTCGTATGCACGCTTGCAGGCGCGTCGGCCTCGGATTCGGAACGCTCGATCGCCTGGACCGCGGCGCCGAGCGAGGCGTTCGCGGCGAGATTGAACGAGACCGTGGTCGCGGGAAACTGTGCCAGGTGGTTGATCAACAGCGGCCGCGTTTCCACGTGCACCTTGGCGATCGCCGAGAGCGGCACCTGGCCGCCGGACGCCGAGGGTACGTAGATCGACTGCAGCGCATCGACGGAAGCATACTCCGCCGGGTTCGCCTCGAGGATCACGCGGTACTGGTTCGACTCGGTGAAGATCGTCGAGACGATGCGCTGGCCAAAGGCGTCGTACAAGGCGTTGTCGACCGTGCCGACACTGACCCCGAGGCGCGCCGCGCTGTCGCGGTCGATGGTCACATAGGCGGCAAGTCCGTCGTCCTCCTGATTGCTGACGACGTCCGAGAGTTCGGGTTGCCGGCGTAACACCTCGAGCAGCTTCGGCGTCCACGTGGACAGCGCCGCGGCGTCGGCGCTCTCGAGCGTGAACTGATATTGGGTGCGGCTCACCGTGTTGTCGAGCGTCAGATCCTGCACTGGCTGCATGTACAACGTAATGCCGGGAACGCCCGCCGTCTCCGACTGCAGCCGGCGGATCACCTCGGTAAGATTGGCGGCGCGCGCTTCGCGCGGCTTGAGGTTGATCAACAGGCGGCCGCTGTTCAAGGTCACGTTGTTGCCGTCGATGCCGATGAACGAGGACAGGCTCGCAACGTCCGGATCCTTGAGAATGGCCGCGGCGAGCGCCTGCTGGTGCGCGGCCATCGCGTCGTAGGAGATCGACTGGTTCGCCTCGGAAATTCCCTGAATGACGCCGGTGTCCTGGGTCGGAAAGAAACCCTTCGGGATGAGGACGTAGAGCAGTGCCGTCAGGGCCAATGTGCCGAGGGCGAAATAGAGCGTGAGACGCTGATGGTCCAGCACCCAGCCGAGGCGCAAGCCGTACCAGTCGACGACGCGCTGGAACCAGCGCCCGGAGGCATGCGCCGGTGCGCGCGGCTTGAGCAGCTTGGCGCAGAGCATCGGCACGAGGGTCAGGGAAACGACCGCGGAGATCAGGATGGTCACGGCCAGGGTGATCGCGAATTCTCGGAACAGCCGGCCGACGACGTCCTGCATGAACAGCAGCGGGATCAGGACGGCGATCAGCGAGACCGTCAACGAGATGATCGTGAACCCGATCTGGCCGGCCCCCTCGAGCGCCGCCTCGAGCGGGGATTTGCCGAGCTCGATGTAGCGCGCGATGTTTTCGATCATCACGATGGCGTCATCGACGACGAATCCGGTCGCGATGGTCAGCGCCATGAGGGTCAGATTGTTCAAGCTGAAGCCGGCGAGGTACATCACGGCGAAGGTGCCGACCAGCGAGAGGGGCACCGACAGGCTCGGAATCAGCGTCGCCGGCACGTTGCGCAGAAACAGCCAGATGACCAGTACGACGAGCGCGACCGACAACACCAGTTCGAACTCGACATCGGCAATCGAGGCGCGGATCGTGGTCGTGCGGTCGGTGAGTATCACGAGATCGATGCCGCCGGGCAGCGCGGCCTTGAGTTCGGGCAAGAGTTCGCGGACGCGGTTGACGACGTCGACGACGTTCGCCCCAGGTTGGCGCTGCACGTTCACGATCAAGGCCGGCGTGGTGTTCATCCAACCGCCGAGCTTGGTGTTTTCCGCACCCGAAATCAGCGTCGCCACGTCGCGCAGTCGTACGGGTGCGTTGTTCTTGTAGGCGATGACGACCGACCCATAGTCCTCGGCGTTCGCGATCTGATCGTTGGTGTTGACGGTATAGGAGATCACCGGTCCGTCGAGCGTGCCCTTGGGGCCGTTCTGGTTCGCGTTGGCGATCGTCGTGCGCAGATCATCGATGTTGAGGCCGTAGGCGGCCAGCGCCTTCGGATTCACGATGACGCGGATCGCCGGTCGCTGGCCGCCGCTGACGCTGACCACGCCGACGCCCTTGAGTTGGGAGAGTTTCTGTGCGACGCGCGTGTCGGCGAGATCCTCGACCTGGGTGAGCGGCATGACCTTCGAGGCGATTCCGAGCGTCAAGACCGGCGCATCCGCGGGATTGACCTTCGCATAGATCGGCGGGGCAGGCAGATCCTGCGGCAACAGATTCTGCGCGCCGCTGATCGCGGCCTGGACTTCCTGTTCGGCAACGTCGATTGCGAGCGCGAGATTGAATTGCAAGGTGATCACCGACGCGCCGGCCGAACTCGTCGAGGACATCTGGTTAAGGCCCGGCATCTGACCGAACTGCTTCTCGAGCGGCGCCGTGATCGCCGAGGTCATGACCTCCGGGCTCGCACCCGGATAAAAAGTCTGGACCTGGATCGTCGGGTAGGCGACCTCCGGCAGCGCCGACAGCGGCAGTTGAAAAAAGGCAATGAACCCGACGGCCAACAGCGCGATCATGAGCAGTGTCGTGGCAACCGGCCGCAGGATGAAGATGCGCGACGGATTCATGGCGCCGGGCGGAGCCTTGGAACGCTCAAACAGGCTCTCCGCTTCATTTCGAATGGGCGGCGTGCGGTCTTGCGGTCGCCGCGGCCGGTGTGGCTCCGGGCAGCTCGACGAGGGCGCCGTCGCGCAGTCGATCGCCGCCCTCGGTGACGACCTTTTCGCCGGGCTGGAGTCCCGCGCTAACGGCAAGCTGGTCGCCATCGGTCGTGCCGAGCGTGATGGGACGTACCGAGACCGTGCGATCGTCGTTGATGACGTAGACGAAATCGGTCAGCACGCCCTTGGGCGCGCCGCGATGCACGGCCGCGACCGGAATGATGATCTGGTTTTCGAGCAAGTCGAGCAGCAGTTGCACGTTCACGAACTGGTTGGGAAACAGGCTGCCGTCGGCGTTGACGAATTCGGCGCGCAATTTGACCGTGCCCGTGGTTGCATCGATCTGGTTGTCGGCCGTCAACAACTTGCCTTCGGCGAGCTTCGCGCTGTTGGTGCGGTCGTAGGCCTCCACTTTGAGGGGTCCGCCGCGCATGCGTTGCAAGAGAGCGTTGACGTCGTCTTCCGGGATGGAAAAGAGGACCGTGATCGGTTGCAGTTGATTCACGACCACGATCCCGTTCGCATCCGCGGCCGTCACGTAATTACCCTGATCGACCTGGCGCAAACCGACCCGGCCGGTGACCGGAGCGACGATGTGCGTGTAGACGAGATTGACCTCCGCGGTCGCGAGTTGCCCCTCGTCCGACTCGACCGTACCCTCGTCCTGTGCGACCACGGCCCGCTGGGTGTCGAGGGTTTGTACCGCGATCGAATCTTCCTTGACCAGTCCTTCGTAGCGCTTCAAGTCGAGGCGGGCGTCGGCAAGCAGCGCTTGATCCCGGCGCAGGTTGCCCTGCATTTGCTTCACGGCGGCCTCATAGGGCCTGGCATCGATCTGCGCCAGCAGATCGCCTTGGTGGACCAATTGGCCCTCCGTAAAAACGATTTTCTGCAAAATACCGCTGATCTGCGTCCGTACCGTGACCGAGGCGAGCGGGGTGACCGTGCCGAGCGCCGGCACGCGCACCTGGATGCTGCCCAGGCGGGCGACCGCCACCGAGACCGCGACGGGGGCGTCCTGAGGTTTGGCGCCGGACTTCGAGCGACCCCCCGGGCGAGGCCCGGACGCCTCGGCAGGCGCCTGCTGCTTGTGTTGCAGGTGGCGCACGGCCAAGATCATCACGACGAACAACACGACCGCGCCACCCATGACGAGCCAGCGCGTGGGTAACTTCACTCTTGACACGTTTTTACCAGTGGCCGTTGCGAGCCGCAAAACCGCACATTACCATGCCCGCGAGTTTCCCCATGCAAAAGCTATTTTCCGAACACCCGCGGCTCTGGATCGCGACCGGCGCCGGTCTGTTGATCTATCTCGTCTTGCCGACCCACTGGTCGACGATCAGCCGTGTGCTCGTCGCGTGGAACGCCGGGGTCGCCTCGTTCATGATCATGCTCTATTTCTGGATGACGCGCCTGTCGGCCGAACAGATATGCTCGCGGTTCATCGAGGAGGATGAGAGCGCCCCGGTCGTGCTCGTGATCGTGATCGCGGCGGCGCTGGTGAGCCTCGTGGCGATCGTCGCAATCCTCTCCACGGCGCGTAACTTTTCCGGCACGGCGCGCTTGCTGCACTTCGCGCTCGCCGGCGTCACGGTCGCCGATTCCTGGCTGGTCGTCCCGATGATCTTCACCGTGCAATACGCCGACATGTTCTACAGCGCCACGGCCGATGAGCGTCCGCTGTTGTTTCCGCGCACGACGATGCCGGTCTTTTGGGACTTCGCGTATTTTTCATTCACGATCGCGGCAGCCTGCCAGACGTCCGACGTTTCGACGACGGGCCAGTCGGTTCGTAAACTCGTCATCGCGCAGACGCTGATCTCGTTTCTATTCAATGCCTCGATCCTCGGCTTTGCGATCAATGTCTCGGCGGGACTGTTCGGCGCCTGACTCTACAAGACGCTGTCTGATCAGAGCTCGATCGCGCGCGGCGGCGCAGTTTCAGCGGCGCGCGTCGAAGGCTTCGTTCAGCAGCCACCCCAATCTCACCCCGGCCCGCTCGAGCTGTACGCGCGTGAGCGCCGTCGCATCGGCGACGTACTGCGGACTCAATTCGTAACGCCCGCCTCTATCCGCACGCGGTAATTCGCCGTAGACGCGCCGACGCGCAATCGCAAACGAATCCAAGGCCCAGTCGCGAGGGCTGCCAGCACGCCAGCGACGCCGGTCGTCCGGTGAAATTTCCGCCCAGAGGCGGTTTGCGACCGCCGCGCTGTCGGTACCGAGCGCCGCGACGAAAACTGTATCCCAGTAGTGATGCAAGGAGCCTTCCCGCTCGCCTGGCGCCCGTACGCGCTCATCGTTGCCGCCGCGATCGCGATCGTCGGCGGCATGCAGCGGCTGATGCAGGTCGCCGACGAGGTGCAGCAGGAATTGCAGAGCACGCAAGCGTTCCGGCGCGGGCGTATCCGAATCCCGGAGCTGAGCGCGGAATTCGTCGATCTTGCTCACGATACAACTGTGCTGACCGGCACAAGCCGACCCGAGGTCCGGGTCGCGCAACTCGAGGTTGACGTAATGCCAGCCGCGTGTGTTTGCGTCACGTACATGATCGGCCCAGGTAGCCTCGGCGGGGATCGACGTGTCCGCCGTGAGTCCGCTGTGGTCGGTCGCGAGCAGGGCGATCACGCGCTCGCGCGCATTCGGCGTGAGCTCACGGGCGGCGATCGCGCCGACTATCTCATGGCCCTCGTCACCAAATCCGAGACCGATCGAAGGGAGTAGTGTGATCGTGGGGAGCAGCCGGATCGCGGCCCAGCAGACCGCCCAACGCCTCACGTGAAGTTCTCGGTGTCTATCTCGAGCTGCGTTACCGCATTGTAGCGGGCGCCCGTGAGCGCCCGAGGCCCGAACAGCGAGTCCAAGCGACTGACCATCGACTCGTCGAGCTCGACGAAAGCGGCTTCGGTGTTTTCGTCCAAATGAGAGAGGCGGGTCGTGCCCGGAATCGCGAGTACGTGTTCGCCGCGCGCCAGCACCCACGCGAGCGCGAGCTGGCTCGGTGTGCAGCCGGCTTCCCGGGCAAGTAGCTCGTAGGCATCGAGCAACCGCAGGTTGTCCCGCCACACCTCGGCGGCGAAGCGCGGCATGGAGCGACGCAAGTCCTTCGGCGCGAGCGTCGCCACGTCGCGCAGCGCACCGGTCAGAAAGCCGCGACCAACCGGGCTGAACGCGACGAAAGTCGTCCCGAGCGCCCGGCACGCCTCCAGGACGGCGATCTCTGGATTGCGCGTGCACAGTGAGTACTCGCTCTGCACCGCCGCGATCGGATGAACCGCGTGGGCGCGCTCGAGCGTCGCTGCCGAGACCTCCGACAGCCCGATCGCGCGTATCTTGCCTGCACGCACGAGATCGGCCAAAGCCCCAACGCTCTCTTCGATGGGCACGGACTTGTCCCAGCGATGTAGGTAGTACAGGTCGATTACATCGGTACGCAGGCGACGCAGGCTGTCCTCGCAATTCCGTTGCAGCGACGCCGGCCGACCGTCGATGACTCTCTTGTTCTGCCCGTCGACGGGTATCCCGTAGATACCGCCTTTGCTCGCGAGCGTGAAACGGGCGCGGTGGCGTGCGAGCACGCGGCCCACGAGTTCCTCGTTCGCACCGAATCCGTACAGTGTCGCGGTATCGAAATGAGTGATGCCGAGATCCAGCGCACGCAAGAGCAACTCGGCAGCGGCGTCGAGCGACGGAGGCACGCCATAAGCATGACTCAGGTTCATGCAACCGAGGCCGATCGAGGAGACAGAAAACGGACCGAGGGCGCGCACGGGCGCGGGCCGATGACTCACGCTCATCGCCGCCTCACGGTGTCCACCGATAGACCGCGCCGGGGTAGGGCGGCTTGAATTGGTCGAAGGACCCGGTGATATAGACAGTCGCGACGCCGTCAGCCCCGAAACTCATGTTGGTGACGTAGGGCGTGGGTACCTCGATGCTGCGCACGAGTTTTCGCTGTTCGTTGACGACGAGCACGCGTCCCGAACCGTTCTGGGCGATGTAGTAATTACCGTCCGGTCCAAGTTTGAAACCATCGGGTCCGTTGTAAGCATCCTCGCCCGGCGTCGGCGGAATCAGATCCTGCAGGCGCGCCCAGACGCTGCGCTGCCCCAATCCGCCGTCCGCCTCGATCGGAAAAGAAAGTATCCGGCCGGCCAGGCCCTCGGCGACCAGCAGATGCTCGCCGTCCTCCGCAAGCGTCAGGCCGTTAGCATAGTCAATGGTGTCGGCGACTTCGACGAGGTTCTTGCCGTCGGCCGAAAGATGCAGCACCGCGCCCGTGATCGGCGCTGCCAGGTCATAGACGCCCGAGGCGGAGAAGTAGACGCCGCCCTTGCCATCGGGTGCGAAGTCGTTAGGTCCGATGAACGGTTTGCCATGACTGTCCCGGTCGATGGTGCGCAATTCGTGGCCGTTCGCATCCAATTCGACCAAAGAATTCGTGTCGTAGCAGGCCACGAGCAAGTGATGATCGCCGAACGCGATCAAACCGGAAGGTCCGCAATGCGCGCGGCTCCAGTAGGTCTTGAAACTCTTGCCGTTCCAAACCTTGATCCCGGGTCCCGCATATTCGACATAGAAGAGCTTGCCGTCAGTAAACAGCGGTCCTTCCGGATAGGCCGCTTTCGCATCGAGTACGTCGAGACCCGCAAAAGCCGCCGGTCCGGGCAGCAGGCAAGCCGCCGCACAACAACTCATCCACCAACCCGTCATCCGGCTCATGCAGTACCCCGCGCTGTTTCGCGCGGGAATCATAACTAATGATGATCGTGCTCGTCAGGATGTTGTTGTTCGTGCGGCGGAGGGGGCGGCCGTTGCTCACGCGACGGTTGTTGATGAGGCGGTTGCTCACGCGACGGTTGCTCATGCGAAGGTTGTGCACGCGGCGGTTGCTCACGCGCCGGCGGGGCGGCGCGAGCAGTCGGTGCTTCACGTGGCGCCGATGCTTCGCGTCGCGCCGGTGCTTCGCGTGGCGCGGGTGCCTCGCGTTGCGCGGGAGATTCGCGTTGCGCGGGAGATTCGCGGGTCGGTGACGCTTCGCGTGAGGCGCGTGCCGGGCGGCCGGGCGACGCTTCGGGTGCCTCGCGTGAGGGTGCGCCCTCGCGCGGCGCGACCCCACCGTGCGCCGCAACCACGTGGCTGCCGTGCAGATCCCCCGGTCGGTCCGTGGCTGCAATCGCAGGATGGCCATGGTTCACGTTGAAGTGAAGCGAGGCGTCCCCGCGCGCCGCATCGATGTGCTGGCGCTGCGCCTCGGTGGCCTCGACGTGCGGGCCGCGGGTCGCCGCCAGTTGCGCCGGCGTGGGTCGCGCACGGATCCCGCCGCTACCCCCGTTGAAGCTCACATGAGTCGTGGTGATGTTGACGACCCTACGGTTGTAGACGTTGGTGATGTGGACACTGCCAAAATTGTTGGCGGCACGGTTATAATACAAATGTCCACCGCGCCAGTAGCCTCCCTGGAATCCGTTCCCACCGTAGCCGAAGCCGTAATTGACGCCGCCGTAAAATCCGACGGTTGGACCCCAGAAGCCGCCATGCCACAAAAACCGGCCACCATCGGCCGCCCAATATCCTGGAGTCCAAAGGTAGCCCGGCGTGGGCGGGAGAATCCAGGTTCCGGGCACCCAATAATACCCACCGTCCTCGCTCCATGCCCAGTAGCCGGGCGTCCAGAGATAGCCCTCTTCCGGAAGGGGTGGTTGCTCGTAGACCGGCAATACTGGTGGCGCGAGGTTCACGGATAGATTGAGAGATACTTGTGCACAGACCACGATCGGGCTCGCCAAGAGCAATGCCGCGAGCAGCGCGCGAATCGACAGCAGTCGCGTCAGGTTGGAAAAATGGGGTCCAGCGATTCCTAGTCTTGCTGTTTTCATGTCCGCGAGCCTAGCGGAAGTGCGGCGAAGCGCGCCATCGGAGGCGCGCAGTGTGCGCCGTAGGAAACCGCCGATAGCGTCGTGGATCCGGGGGGCAGTATCGACCGTGCGCTAGCAGACAGAAGCGCCGACCTCCCGCGTGGCATCGTCCCCTGCATGCGAGAGCCATCGCCAAGCGGTTCGGGCTGGACTACGCAGATTCGTGACGGCGACTTGCTCCTGGTATTGAGCCGGGACTGGACGGAGACGGGGTTCAATGCGGCCGATCTCGAAGCCACCGAGTCGCTGCTGGCACAGGGCACTTGGAAGTCCATCCGTTTCGACTCGACCGGGATTGGTGTGTGGGGAAGTTCCCTGCTGGCGTTCCTGTCCTCGTTGCGGCAACTTGCACGGCGGCGAGACATTGGCTTCGATGAGTCGGGTCTGCCGGCGCCCGCTCGGCAGCTCATCCATCTCATCCCCGAAGTCGTGCCACCGATGCTTACGCCACGGCGGCATGTCGGCGCCATCGAGCGGCTGGGCCAATCCGTGATCGATGCCTTTACGGAAGTGTCTGCGACCACGACCCTGGTGGGTCAGGTGCTCTTGCGCACGGGCGCCGCGTTGCACGGGCGGGCGCGCACGCGCACGGCAGACCTGCTGGCCTGTGTGACCGAGGCGGGCGTTGCCGCCTTGCCGGTAGTGGCGCTGGTCAATGTCTTGGTTGGCGGCATCATTGCCTTCGTCGGAGCCATCGAACTACGCCGGTTCGGTGCAGGCATCTACATCGCCAATTTGATCGGTGTCGCGGAGGTACGGGAGATGGCGCCGATCATGACCGCGATCGTGATGTCCGGACGCACTGGCAGTGCTTATGCCGCAGAGATCGCCACGATGCAGGGAACCGAAGAACTCGACGCGCTGCGCGCGCTCGGGATTGGCGTCGAGGATTATCTCGTCCTGCCCCGAGCGATTGCTCTTTCCTTCATGATGCCGCTGTTGAACTTGTACGCGGCGGCAGTCGGCATCTGCGGTGGGTTCTGTGTCGCGATCTCGATGTTGCATATCTCGCCGGAGACCTTTCTGGAGCAGGTCCGCGACTCCGTCGTCGTCACCGAGGTGCTGCTCGCCATCGTCAAGAGCATCGCCTTCGGTGCTTGGATCGCGATTGCGAGCTGCCGCATAGGATTGCGCGCCGGACGTAGTTCCCGTGACGTTGGTCATGCAGCGACGACCGCCTCGGTGGTGGGTATCGTCGGCGTGATCGTTCTCGACGCGATCTTCGCGGTGTGCGCGAACGCCTTGAATATCTGAACCGATGCCGCAATCGCCCTCAAGTCCGAAGATCCGGGTGCGTGACCTGAGTGTCGGGTATGGCGTCGAGCCCGTGCAAAAGTCGGTTTCTTTCGACGTGCGGGCAGGTTCGATCTTCGCGATCATGGGTGCGAGCGGCACGGGCAAGAGCACGATACTCCGCGCCATGATCGGTCTGCTGCGTCCGAGCGCCGGGGATATCTGCTTCGACGACGTAAATTACTGGTCCTTGAGTCCCGCCCAGCGTGAGGAAGGCGGGCGTCGTTTCGGGATGTTGTTTCAAGGTGGCGCCTTGTGGAGTTCGATGAACGCGGCGGAGAACGTCGCCTTGCCGCTGCAAATGTTCACGAAGCTCACACCCGCCTCCATCGACGCGCTCGTTCAGGTCAAGCTGTCCCTGGTCGGACTCGACTCGGGACGGGACAGCATGCCGTCGACCTTGAGCGGCGGCATGCGTCAGCGGGTTGGTCTCGCGCGCGCGTTGTCATTGGATCCGGAAATTCTGTTTCTGGACGAGCCTTCGGCGGGTCTCGATCCGATTTCAGCAAAACGCTTCGACGACCTGATTCGCCAGCTGCGTGACGGTTTTGGCGTGACGGTGGTCATGGTCAGTCACGAGTTGCCCAGCTTGTTCGGGATTTGCGACGACGGAGTGTTCCTCGATGCGAAAACCAAAACCGCGATCGGCCACGGTGCGCCGCTCGCCCTGCGTGATCATTGCCTGGATCCGACCGTGCATGCCTTCATGACGCGCAGCGTCCCCGCCGTGGAAACCTCTCGATCGGCGGGAGGCTCCGATGGCGCCGGCTAAACCCCTGATCGTCGGTTCGTTCGTGGTCGGTGGCCTCGTGCTCGGTGTGGCCGGCATTCTGCTGCTCGGCAGCGGGAATCTGTTTACGCAACCCACGCGGGTCGTGGTCGTGTTTACAGGCTCCGTCGCCGGCCTAGACGTGGGTTCACCCGTTACTTTCCGGGGAGTCCGCATCGGAAAGGTCAGCAGCATTCGCGTGCAAATCGACGTCAAGCGCCACGAAGACTCGATTCCCGTCTATTTGGACCTCGATCCTTCCTTGGTGACCTGGACCAACGGCCGGGAACCGTCCGGGACCAGCGATTTGGCTGTGTCGGTCAAGGCCGGCCTGCGCGCGCAACTCATGTCGCAGAGCTATTTGACCGGCCAATTGACCGTGAATCTCGACACCCACCCTGATTTGCCCCTGATCGCGCAGGTTTCGATCGACGGGGTCCCGGAGATCCCGTCGATTCCCTCGGATCTTCAGGATCTCAAGGATGAATTCCGCCGTTTGGACCTGCCCGGACTCGGCCGGCGAACCCGCGACGCCTTGGTGAGCATGCAGCGCACCCTCGATACGCTCAATGGCGCGGTCGGTCCGGTCGCGCAGAGTCTGCAAGCCACCCTGGCAAAGACGACGCAGGCGGTGTCCCAGGTCCAGACCGATGCGACGCGGACACTCGCGACGATCGACCAATTGGCGGCGGACGGGCGCGGCCAGCTCAAGACCAATGGCGATGATTTGGACCGCCTGCTGAAAACTGCGCAGCGGACCGCAACCGAGGCGGACAGCTTGCTCGCCTCGCTCAACGACATGACCGACGCCCATTCCGAAATGCGCGGCGATCTGCAGGCTTCCATGCGCGACCTTGCCGCCACTTCCAGTTCCTTACGCAGTCTCACCGAGGATTTGCAGAGGAATCCCGTCGGAACACTGCTGCGCGGACACTGAGCATGTGGCGCAGAGTCGGGTGGCTGCTCGTGCCGCTGTTGACCACCGCTTGCCTCGGCGGTTCGCACTCGCAAATCTTCGTTCTCAGCACGGCGACGACCGTGACGGATCTTACTCCGAATCGACCGGAGACCCCGGCTTTGCAGGTCGAGACGGTCCTCCTACCCGCGTACCTCGACAATACCGAAATTCTGCTGCGACTTGGGCCCCACCGGCTCGAGTCGACGCGGCTGGGTCATTGGGGCGAGCGACTCTCCTTGAGCTTGACGCATGCACTCGCCGCGGACTTGAGCGGCGAACTCCCCCAATACCGCGTCAGTTTACAGCGGACTGAAACGGCCACGGGTCTTCGGCTGCGCTTGTCGGTCGATACGTTCGATGTCTTCCCGGACGGGCACTGCGTGCTGGTCGCCGAATGGGCAATCGTCGAGCAAAACCGAGGGGCGGTGCCGGTGCTCGGGCGCGGGACCTATGTCACCCCGCCGCTCGCGCTCTCGCACCCCGACGATGCGGCGCTGGTCGGCGCCATGAGTGCCGCCGTCGCCGCACTCGCCGAGGGTGTCGAGCGGAGTTTGTGAGGCTGCGCCGTGAACGCTCAATCCCGTTGCTGCGAGTTCCAGTCGCTGATCCACTCAGGCAAGGCGATCGAGTCTGCCGTTACGCCGGCCCCGCTCAGCACCTCCTTTGGAGAGACCGACCCGCCGGTTCTCTTCAATACGCGCGCGCGCAGTGCGGCTTCGGCCACACAGGCATCCTTTCTCCAAAACTTGTGCTGCACGATAAACGCCTCGGCGTCCCAACTCAGGATCGAAGTTTCGACGGCAAACGAATTGCATGGCCGCAGCGACTCTCCGCAGCGAACGGTTTTTGCGGTGACGACCGGATACCAGGCATTTCTCGACAGATGCGACGCCATCCGCGATCGCAGCAGCAGATCGGCGCAGGCCACGTCGAGGATCGATAAGTGCTTCTCGCCAGGCATATAGCGAAACGGCGTCAGACACGGCCCAAGAGCCGGGACGGGCGTTCGAAATCGCGCGCAAACGATCACCCAACACAGTCTTGAAATTGAATACAAGGAGACTCCGGCGCGCGGATCGGCCACGCCGAATGATAACAAGAATCGCGTTGCTATCCGCTCGACACACCGCACTCAACCGGAGGTGCCGGTCCGTGAGATAATGTTGTTCCGTGGAGGTCAGCCGTGAAAAAAACCATTCTAGACGTCGTGCGTAGTCCCGCCGGCCATTGGGTCGGCGACGGTTTTCCGGTTCGCACCTTGTTCGCCTACGACACACTCGGACAGGAGCTCAGTCCGTTTCTGATGCTCGATTATGCGGGTCCCATGGAGTTCCCGCCGGCCGAGCGCCCGCGCGGCGTGGGGGAACATCCGCATCGCGGCTTCGAGACCGTCACGATCGTTTATCAAGGTGAGGTGGCGCATCGGGATTCGGCCGGAAATCAGGGCGTGATTCGTGCCGGCGACGTCCAATGGATGACCGCGGCCTCGGGCGTCGTGCATGACGAATTTCATTCGCCCGATTTCACCCGCCGTGGCGGCCTGCTCGAGATGGTGCAACTCTGGGTGAATCTGCCCGCAGCACATAAAATGTCGGCGCCGCGTTACCAGGCGATCGTGGCCGGCGACATCCCCCAGCTCCCGCTGCCCGACGGTGCCGGACGGGTGCGGCTGATTGCCGGCAAGCACTCCGGAATCGCCGGACCCGCCCGTACGGTTACGCCGATGAACGTTTGGGACGTTCGGCTGAAGGCCGGCGGCAATCTGCGGGTGGAACTGACCGAGTCGCACACGGCCGCGTTCGTGGTACTGCGCGGCGCCGTGACCGCCGACGGAAGGCGCGCCGAGGCGGCGCAGCTGATGCGGTTTTCGCCGACCGGCAGCACTCTCGAAGTGCGGGCGGAGATCGACAGTGTCTTGCTGTTGTTGTCGGGCGCACCGATCGCCGAGCCGATCGTCGGCTGGGGACCGTTCGTCATGAACAGCCGCGCGGAAATCGAGGCCGCGGTTCAAGATTTCCGGGCCGGCCGCTTTGGTGGGTTGCCGGCGATGAGCGTCGCGCGAAACACGCGGGGGAACGCTCTTACGCCAGCGGGTTGAGAAGTCCCAAAATCGGGTTCGACGCAAAATTCGCCAAATTAGGCAAGATCGCGAGAGTTTCCGAGTGACTCAAGCCCACCCAATTTGCAAGGGTCGCGGCGTATTGATCGACCGAGAAATCGGGCAGCCAACGACCTTCCGTGGCGACATCGAGCGGACCCACGGGTCCGGTGCCAAATGGATTGAGACTCGGCAAGCGGCCCACGATCGTCCGCGCTCTTGCCGATCCGCCGATTACGAACTGGTGATTGCCCCAGGCGTGGTCCGTGCCGCCTGTCTCATTGGGGCGATAAGTCCGTGAGAAATCCGACATCGTGAACGTCGTGACGTTCTTCGCCAGCCCCAGTGCGGCCGTAGCGGCATAAAAAGCGCTGACCGCATCGTCGAATTCTGCGAGCAGAAGGTTCTGTGTGAAGAGTTGGTCGTGATGCGTGTCGAAGTTGCCGATGTCGACATAGAACACCTGGGTCTGTGCGGCCAACTGCGACTGTTGCGCAATGAGCTTGGCAACGGCATGCAACTGGTTGGCAAGACTGGAAGTGAGCGTCGCGAACAAGGGATCGACTATGGCACTGGTGCCGGTGAGGATGGGATTGATCAGGCCGCTTGCGGCGACACCCGAGGCAGTCAGGGATTGCACGGCCTGGATGGCATCATTGCCGTAGCGAGTTTCGGACTCGGAATGCAGTGCTGCGGCCGCCGCGGTCACCGTGCGGCTATAGGTTCCCGCGAAGTCGTAGATTTTGAAAGGTCCGGTCGCCGGCAGGCACAGTGGTTCCTGTGCCGACGCGAGCGTAAACAAGTCGGGTCCCGCGAAGGACAGCATCGGCGCGACATCGCCATTGCCGGATGCCGCGAAATTGCTCGCGAGGCGCCCGCCCCATCCCGTCATGCTCCCGCCTTGGTAGACCGCCGACTTCCATTCATTGCGCTGGTCCTCGTGCGAAAAAAGATTCGCCGGCACCTTCGGTCCCGTTGGATCCGCGTTGTAGGCGGCCACCGTCAAACCCGGCTCGATGCTCGTGCCCACGTTGAGCAGCAGCGACAGGTTGCCGCTGTCCCACAACGCGCTGGTCTTTTGCAGCGCCGGATGCAGCCCATAAGAGGTAGATCCCAACGGCAGCGGAGCGTCGGCGTTCGCAGCCGTCAGCGCCAGTTCGCCGCGATACTGCTGGTATAGCGGGTAGTTCGCCGGGTCCAGCGGAATGATCGTGTTGTTACCATCATTCCCGCCATACATGAAAATGCAGACCAAGGCTTGGTACGCGCTCGGCGATGAGGCCCGAACGAGGCGCGGAAGAAAGGACAGTTGGCCGGCAAGGAGGCCGCCGCCCAGGCCTTTGAGCAGATCTCTGCGATTGATCGTCATGTTTAGCGCTCCACTTGATATTCGGGCGAGGTCAATGCGAGATACAAGGCAGCTCTGGCGCGGTCGGTGGGATCCGTTTCAGGAATCTGGTTCAACACGTCGCGCAGAGCCCTGCCGAGGCCCGCCGACATGGAGCCATGGAAAAACCGCGTGTCGATGGCGTGAATCAGACTCGCGGTGTCGGGGACTGCTTCCCAGGCCGAGAGATCCAGCGACGTGCCCGTGGGGACCACGAAAGTCACGGTGGGATCCGGCGCCACCGGCGCATAGAGCAGACTATTCAGCACGTTGTAACGAGCGAAGGCGGTGGCACCATCGTAGATCCCGAACGGCGGACCGTTCAGCGTCGACTCCGGCAGCGGCAGAGGGTAGCTCGGCGGATAGTAATTGAACACGGTGCTGGCATCGAAAATCGGCTGCGCCATCCGGTTGGTCGCCGAACTCAGGTACTCGCCATCGCTTTGCGTCGCACCCCCGATGCCGCGCAGCACGCTCGCGATGAAAAGCGCGGGCTCGCGCAATTTGCCGCCCGTCGGGGCGCGTTCGTCCTGCAAGCCTGCCTCAGGGTTGGTGAGAATCTCGGTGATTACGGCTTGCAGGTCGCCACGAACGCCGTGGCCGTTATCGTTGAATTTGTCGGCAACCGCTTTGACGTAGGCGGGGCTAGGGTTGCTCGTGACCAATTGTTGGATCAGTTGTTTGCCGATGAATGGACCGACATTCGGGTGCTCAAAAATGTTTTCGATCGCCTGATCGAGGTCCGTGCTTTGACTGCCATTCGCTGGTAAAACGACTCCATTGAGCAGCGACTCGCCGCCGGCATTGTCATGATGTGTGGGCACAGCGCTCATCACGCCGTCGTAATTGAGGGGATTGGTCCATCGGCTGGTTTCGTGGGGTCGAGGTGCATAGGTCCAACCGGTGAACACCGCCGAAAATCCTTCGACTTGGTCCTGGCCGTAGGTGGGGATCGTGCTCGACGCGTCGGCCGGATTGCTGAGCTTCGGTGTCCCATCGTCGTTCAGCTCGACCAAGCCGATGGAAAAGAGCTGCAACACCTCGCGGCCATAATTTTCATCCGGATCGTTGGTCGGGGAGCTGGGATTCCAATTGTTGTCGGCCATGTTGAGATACGCGCCCATGACGGGGCTCAAAGTCACATCTTTCAGCAACTGCCGGAAGTTGCCGAAGGCATCGTTCAACAAGAGGTTCTGATAATCCGCCATCCCGTAGGGCTGAGAAATTTCCGTACCTGAAACCACGAAGATTTGCGACAGGGCAAAGGCGACGCGCTGGCGCAGTTGGTCCTGGCCGGTCAGGGCGTTGCGAAAGAACTGCATCTGAAGGGGAAAAAGACTGTAGTTGTCACGAAGACAGGTGGTGAGGGCGCCCGGGCAACCCAGGGTCGCGTTCGGCGTCAGGTACGAATAGCCGTGATATCCGGTTGCCGGCGTGGCGAATTGAACGCTTAGATATCGGGCGATTCCCATCCCGCGCAGCATCGCTATCGAAGCGGTCGTTGGCCCGAAACTGCTATGGTCCAGAAAGTTGACGGCTTCGCGTTCGGTAATCGGCGCCGTCACCGGAATTGCGGGCAACCCCGGCGATCCCGGGTCGGGCGCGAACGGCGAGGCAGCGAACGCCGTGCTCAGGGAGGACAAGACGCCGAATGTCATCGCCACTGCAGGAGCGGGCCATCGTGCCGGCAAGGAAGGTTTCATGGTGAGTGTCTCCGTGGACTCAAAAACGCTGCCGAGATGCGTGCTTCAACGCGACAAACCAAGCCCCGTTGACAGGAAATGGGCGATCGATCGGCTGCCCTTGCGCGCAGCTGCGCGTGCGCGGAGCTGCGCGTGCGTGCGATAACGCACCGACGTCTTCGCCTTGCCGAGATAGCATGCTGCTCGCGACCTTCAGATCCGAGGACCTGCCATCAAAAGAGACCTGATCGTACTCGCGCTGAACAGCGGCTCTTCATCGCTCAAGTTCGGCGTCTATCGAGTATCAGCGGGCGAAGTCCACCGGCTGATTGGGGGCGAGGCGGAATCGATCGGTGAGAAAACCGGCTCGTTCCATGCAGAGGACCCTGGCGGCGTCACGGTGGTTCGCGATCTCGCGGCACTAGCCAGTCAAGAGGACGCACTAACACGCATCGTGAGGCTTCTGAGCGATCTGCGGATGCCGGTGCCGCAGTGTATCGGTCACCGCATCGTCCACGGCGGTCCGAAGCTCCGGTATCACTGCCGCATCGACACCGCGGTACTGGCCGAACTCGCGACCGCCGTCGTGTTCGCGCCCCTGCACATGCCGGCCACCTTGTCGGTGATCCGCAACTCGATCAAGCATTTTCCAGAGTTACCGCAAGTTGCATGCTTCGACACCAGCTTTCACGCGCACATGCCGGACATCGCCCGCGTGCTGCCGATCCCGCTTGCGCTGCAGGCTGAGGGTGTCGAACGCTATGGTTTCCATGGACTGTCCTGTGAATCGATAGTCCACCAGTTGGGAGGCTTGCTGCCGCGCAATCTGCTCATCGCGCATCTTGGCAACGGCGCCAGCATCACTGCCGTCAGGGAAGGCAGATCGGTCGACACGAGCATGGGCCTGACCCCGACCGGCGGGATCATCATGGGAACGCGTTGCGGCGACCTCGACCCCGGTGTATTGGTCTATCTCGCGCGCGAGCATGAACTCGATGCCGGCCAGCTCGAACAACTCGTCGACCAGCACAGCGGTCTGCTCGGTGTTTCCGGCGTCTCGGAAGACATGCGGTCCTTGCACCAAGCGGCCGGCGCCAGTCCCGCCGCGCGACTGGCGATCGACATGTTCTGCTATAGCGCGGCGAAACAACTTGCGGCCATGAGTGTCGCCCTCGGTGCGGTCGATACCCTCGTCTTCACGGCCGGAATCGGAGAAAACGATGCCATGGTCCGGACCCGCATCGCGGGGCATCTCGGCGTGCTCGGGGTCCGCATCGACGAAGCGCGCAACCACGATGGGCGAGATCCGATCAGCGAAACCGGTTCGGTCTGCCAGGTGCGTGTGCTGCCGTCCAAAGAAGAGGAGCAGATTGCCCGCCATGCGGAAGCACTCTGTTGAATCAATCCGGATCCGTGAGACTCTTGCGGATCGCGTGCAACTCCCGGCGCCGCTTCGTATCCGCTTCGGGGTAGGAAATTTTGAGCCGATCGAAGGCATCGGTGAGAATTTGCGACACGATCAGTCGCGCATTCTCCTTGTCGTCGGCGGGAACCAGATACCAAGGCGCATGATCCGTACTCGTCGCGGCGAGGCATTTGGCGTAGGCCCGCATGTACTGCCGCCAATATTTTCTCTCATGCACGTCCGCTTCGCTGAACTTCCAATTCTTGTCCGGTGTATCGATCCGCTCGAGAAACCGCCTCGCCTGCTCCTGCTTCGACAAGTGCAGAAAAAACTTGATGATCTTCGTGCCGTTGCGATGCAGGTGTGCCTCTAAATCATTGATCGAACGATAGCGACCGGCCCAGAAGCTCTTCTGGTCGCGTGACGCCGCCGGGAGATCTTGCTTGTCCAGTATCTCGGGGTGGACGCGGGTGATCAGCACTTCCTCGTAATACGAACGATTGAAGATGCCGATTCGTCCTCGCTCCGGCAGCCGGCAGTTGCTGCGCCAGAGAAAATCATGCTTGAGTTCTTCCATGCTCGGCTGTTTGAAGGCGTAGATCTCGCAGCCCTCCGGATTCAAACCCGACATGACGTGCTTGATCGCGCCGTCCTTGCCGGCGGAGTCCATCCCCTGAAAAATGAGTAGCACTGCATAGCGACCGGACGCATAGTGCAGGTCTTGCCGCCGGCTCAACGCCGCAACGTTCTTCTCCAGAATCTCGTGGTAGTGCTTCTTCGACTTGAAATAGGGGGGCACCTTGGTCGGCCATTTTGCCAAGTCGACGCTCGTACCGGGCACGATGCGAAATCGCTTCGAGCGGATCTTCACGTCATTGCCGCCTTGGCCTTCATGCGAGTTTCTCCGGAGGTCCGAGGGCGGCGTCGACGGTGGCTTGTGCCTCTTGGAGAATTTGCCGAAGCGGCTCTGCGCCGCGAAAGCTTTCCGCGTAGATCTTGTATATGTTTTCCGTGCCCGAGGGGCGCGCCGCAAACCAGCCGCTCGCGGCGCTGACCTTGATGCCGCCGAGGGGCGCGCCATCCCCGGGCGCGTGATCGAAGATGCTCTCGATCTTTTCGCCGGCGAGCGCGGTCAGCTTGACATCATGCGCACTGAGCCCCGCAAGTCGCTGCCTTTGCTTCGCGGTCGCCGTGACCTGCACGCGATCGTCCGCCGGCTTACCGAGTTCGTCGGCCAATTCGGCGTAGAGCACGCCAGGATCCCGTCCCATGACAGCGGTGATCTCGGCGGAGAGAAGCGCCGCGATGATGCCGTCCTTATCCGTGGTCCAAACCGATCCGTCACGGCGCAGGAAAGTCGCGCCGGCGCTCTCCTCACCAGCGAAACCCAGACTCCCGTCGAGCAGCCCTGCGGAAAACCACTTGAACCCCACAGGAACTTCGAAGAGCCTGCGTCCCAGCCTGGCTGCAACGCGATCGATGAGGCCGGTGCTCACCACGGTCTTCCCGACTCCGGCCTGTGCGGCCCAGTGGGGTCGGTGGCGAAACAAGTAATCAATGGCAACGGACAAATAATGGTTCGGGGGCAGCAAGCCCGCCCCCGGGGTCACGATGCCGTGCCGGTCGTGGTCGGTATCGCAGGCGAAGGCGATCTGAAATCGATCCTTGAGGTCTATCAAGCGCTGCATCGCATACGCTGAGGACGGGTCCATGCGTATCTGCCCGTCCCAGTCCAAGCTCATGAACGCGAATCGCGAATCCACGATCTCGCTGATCACCGTCAGGTCCAGTTGGTAGCGCTCGGCAATCACGGGCCAGTAGTGCACGCCCGCACCCCCCAAGGGATCGACCCCCAGTCGCACACCGGCAGTTCGAATCGCGTCCATGTCGACGACGGCGGCCAGATCGGCGACGTAGGCGTTGAGATAGTCGTGGCGATGCGTCGTCCCGGCGTGCAGCGCATCGCGATATGCGATTCGCCGGATTCCGCGCAACCCCGCCTCGAGATACCGGTTGGCCGCGGCTTCGATCCAGTCCGTGATCGCCCGATCCGCCGGGCCGCCATTCGGCGGGTTGTACTTGTAGCCGCCGTCGCGCGGCGGATTGTGCGACGGCGTGATGACGATCCCGTCGGCGAGGCCGGAATTGCGCCCGTGATTGTAGCCGAGAATGGCGTGCGAAATCGCCGGGGTCGGCGTGAATTCGTCGTTCGTTGCGAGCATCACCTGCACGCCATTGGCGGCGAGCACCTCGAGACCGCTCGCACAGGCCGGCGCGGAAAGCGCGTGGGTGTCGATGCCGAGGAAGAGCGGCCCGCCCAGATCGTGAGCGCGCCGATGATCGCAGATTGCCTGCGTGATCGCGAGAACGTGCCATTCGTTGAAGGAGCCATCGAACGCCGAGCCGCGGTGGCCGGAGGTCCCGAACACGACCCGCTGCGCCTTGCTTGCCGGGTCGGGCCTGATTTCAAAGTAGGCCGTGACCAGCTTCGCAACGTCAATCAGCGCAGATGCCGGTGCCGGCTTTCCGGCCAGCGGATTGATCTGGGTAGACATCGCCTGAGAGCCTACGGCATGCAGAGCGCGCGTCCGTGCGCCAGCGAACGAACATCCAATCCAACCGTCAACTGGCCCGCCGCGTGATCACCGGGTGCGGTTCGTAGCCGGGTCCCAGATTGGCGACGACGTCGGTGGTCGCCGCCGGATCCGTCTTGCGGGGAATCCACTTCCAATCACGAATCTCGGGCATGTCCTGGCCGTGTTGACCGATGTAATGCTTGTGCTCGATGAGCTTGTCCCGCAGCGTCTGCTTGAGGTCCGCGCCCCGAGCGGCCAGGTGCGGTACTCGATCGATCACGTCCATCACCAGGTGGAAGCGGTCGAGATCATTCTGCACCCGCATGTCGAAGGGCGTCGTGATCGTGCCTTCTTCCTTGTAACCGCGGACGTGCAGGTTACGATTGGTGCGACGATAGGTGAGACGGTGGACCAGCGACGGATAGCCGTGAAAGCCGAAGATGATGTGTTTGTCCGTGGTGAACAGCGAGTCATAGTCTAACTCGTTCAGTCCATGCGGATGCTCCGAGCAGGACTGCAGCTTCATCAGATCGACCACGTTGACCACCCGGATCCGAAGATCCGGGAAGTGCTCGTGCAGGATCGAGACGGCAGCCAGGATTTCCAGCGTCGGCGTGTCGCCGCAGCAGGCCATGACCACATCCGGCTCGCCGCCCTGATCGTTGCTGGCCCACTGCCAGATGCCGATCCCTTCGGTGCAATGGATCACGGCCTCGTCCATGGTGAGCCACTGTGGCAGCGCATGCTTGCCGGCAACCACGACATTGACGTAGTTGCGGGTGCGCAGGCAGTGGTCGAACACCGACAGCAGGCAGTTCGCATCTGCCGGCAGGTAGACCCGTACGATGTCGGCTTTCTTGTTGATCACGTGATCGAGGAATCCCGGATCTTGATGGGTGAAACCGTTGTGATCCTGCTGCCAAACATGCGAGGCTAGCAAATAATTCAGAGACGAAATGTCCCGTCGCCATGGGAGTTCCAGGCACACTTTGAGCCACTTCGCATGTTGACTGAACATCGAGTCGACGATGCGAATGAAGGCCTCGTAGCTGTTGAAGAGGCCATGCCGTCCGGTCAAGAGATACCCCTCGAGCCATCCCTCGCACTGGTGCTCGCTCAACATCGAGTCGAGCACCCGTCCCTCCGGGGCGAGCCATTGGTCATTGCCGAACTGCCGTGCGTCCCATTGGCGATTGGTGACTTCGAAGACGGCGCCCAATAGGTTCGAGAGCGTCTCGTCGGGACCGAAAATGCGGAAGTTTCGTTTGTCCTGATTCAGCCTGGACACGTCGCGGAGAAAAGCCCCCAAGACTTGGGTGTCATTGCCGACGACCGCGCCCGGAGAGGTCACGGTCACGGCATGGTCGTGATAGTCCGGCATGATCAAGTCGTGCAGCAGCATGCCGCCGTTGGCATGTGGATTGGAACCCATCCGATGCGCGCCTTCCGGGGCAAGCGCCGCCAATTCGGGGATCAATCGGCCGTTCGAGTCGAACAATTCCTCCGGCTTGTAGCTGCGCATCCAGCTCTCGAGCAAGGGCACGTGCTCGGGATGGTCGGGATCCACGATCAGGGGCACTTGATGCGAGCGAAAGCTTCCCTCGCTCTGCAGTCCATCGACGAATTTCGGTCCGGTCCAGCCTTTGGGCGATCGCAGCACGATCATCGGCCATCGCGGTCGGGCGGGATCCACGCGGTCGCGTGCCTGCTTCTGGATCCTCAAGATCTGCTCGATTGCCGCATCGATCGCCGTCGCCATGCGCTCGTGCATGAAATCCGGATCGTGGCCCTCGACGAAGATTGGCGCCCAGCCGCATCCGCGCAGGAACTCCTCCAGTTCCTCGCTTTCGATGCGCGCCAGCACCGTGGGACTGCTGATCTTGTAGCCGTTCAAATGCAGGATCGGCAGCACCGCGCCGTCGGTGATGGCATCCAGGAACTTGTTGGATTGCCACGAAGTGGCCAGCGGGCCGGTTTCCGCCTCCCCGTCGCCGATCACGCAAGCGACGATAAGACCGGGATTGTCGAAGACCGCGCCGAACGCGTGACTCAACGAATACCCGAGTTCGCCGCCCTCATGAATCGAGCCCGGCGTGGTCGGGGCGACGTGGCTCGAAATGCCGCCGGGGAACGAGAATTGCTTGAACAACTCCTTGAGTCCGGCCTCGTCTTGGGTGACGTTGGGATAGAATTCGGTCCACGTGCCTTCGAGGTACACATTGCCGACGATTGCGGCGCCGCCGTGGCCGGGACCGGCAACGTAAAACATGTTGAGATCGTACTTCTTGATCGCGCGGTTCAAATGCACATAGATGAAATTCTGGCCCGGCGTCGTGCCCCAATGGCCGACGACCAGCGGCTTGACGTCGCTCAGTTGCAATGGACGCTTTAGCAGTGGATTTTCATACAGATAGAGCTGTCCGACCGATACATAATTGGCCGCACGCCAGTAGGCATCGATCTTGTGCAGGGATTCGGGTGTCAGAGTCGAGGTGTTCATGATGCGAGGACTCCAGTTTCAAGCGCGTGAGCCTAAGGTCACACAGGGCGCGCAATACGCCTCGCCATGGGCGACGTCCGGCCGCGAGAGTGAGCGACCGCGGTCGCGATCGTCTGTTCGCTGACCCACATCGGCCCGCGCCGGGGCGTCGGCGTCAGGGCGCCTGCCCGGTCCTGAACACGGTCCATAACCGGGTCTGCAGGCGGGCGTATTCCGGCGTCTCGGAAGACAGCGCGCGGAGTTTCGCGCGGTCCTCCGTCGGCGGATAAATCCCCGGATCCGTCTTGATCCGGGCGTCGACATAGGCCAGGGCGGCAGAGTTGCCATTCGGATACCGGACCGAGTTGGTGATGCCGGCCATGACTTGCGGCCGCATCAGATAATCGAGCCAGCGCTGCGCATTGTGCGGGTGGGGGGCGTCGGCGGGAATGGCCATCATGTCGGTCTCGAGCAGCGAACCTTCGTGCGGCAGCAGATAGCCGATCCGCACGCCCTTGCCGGCTTCTTGCGCCCGTTCCCGCGCCTGCAGGACGTCGCCCGACCAGCCGAGTGTCAGACAAAGACTGCCGTTGGCCAATTCGCCGATGTATTCGGTCGTTTCGATCGAACGGACGTAGGGGCGAATTTTCATGAGCACGGCGAGCGCCGCCGCGGCGTCGGCCGGATCGCGGCTATTGGGATCCCGGCCGAGAAAGATGAGGGCGGCGGCGAAGACTTCCGCGGGTGAATCGATCACGGAGATACCGCAGTCCTGCAGCTTGGCCGCGTTGGCAGGATCGAACAACAGTGACCAACTCGCTCCGGGTGCGGACCGCAGTCGCTGCGCGACCTTGTCAAGGTCGTAGCCGAGCCCGACCGTGCTCCAGAGATAGGGGAGGGCGTGCGCATTGCCGGGATCGTGCAAGGCCAGCCGCTGCAAGATATCCGGGTCGAGGTTGCCCCTGTTGGGCAGTTCGTCGACATCGAGCTTGCGAAATACGCCGACGCGTACGAGTCGCTCGAAGAAAGTGTCCGTGGGCACGACGATGTCGTAATTCGTATGCCCGGTCAGAAGCTTGGTCTCGAGGACCTCGTTGCTCTCATAGGTGTCGTAGCGGACCTTGATGCCGGTCTCTTTCTCGAAGTTCGCCACCGTGTCCGGCGCGATGTAGTCGGTCCAGGAATAGACGTTGAGAATTTTTTCCTCGCCGGCGGGGCCCTGCGGCGCGCGGCCGCACGCCGCAAGGAGCACGAGCCCGCCGAGCGCGGCGAGCATTGCTCGGCTGGGCGAGTGAGGTCTCGAACGCAAGTTCGCCGCATGCATGCCCGATGGTGTCACCGATGGCCGGCGCCGGTCAATTTCCGGTGGCGACCCAATCCGGTCCATTGCCGGTCGGCGTGGAGCTCAGGAAGTTCAACGTTCCGTCGGAATTGAACGAATATTCGAGAATCGTATTGCTGCCCTGGAGCGATGCATACACATATTGGCCGGTGGGATCCATATTGAGCGCGGAAGGATTCGAGTTCGCGCCCGTGCTGATCGTGGTGAGGAGCGTCAAGCCGTTCACAGGATCGGCCGAGTACTCGGAGATGGAATCGCCGTAGACATTGGCAACGTAAACATACTTTCCCGTGGGATCGACGATGATGGATCGCGCGTAGACTCCGGCGGAAACCGTGTTGACGAGGGTCAAGTTGCCGGAGGTCTGATCGATCGTGTACTCCATGACTTCACCGACCGTTCCGCTGGGAGTCGAGTCGCTGCCGTACTGAGCCGAGACGTAAGCATGGGTGCCGGAGGCATCGATGGTGATGAGCTCGGGAATCATCGCGGTTGGACCGGCGCCCGGGATCTGGATGGAGGACTGGTAGCTCAGCAGTCCTGTCGTGGGGTCGATGGAATACTGAACCACGTTCCCGCTGACCGAGCCGAGGACGTACATCCAGGGCTGCGTGGGGTGGATCACGAGGTCGTAGGGCGAGTAGAATCTCTGCGTCGGGCCGCCGGCCACCGCCCCGTTCAGGGTGAGCGCGCCGGCGTTTCCAACTTGATATTCGTTGATCGCGTCGGTGCCCAAGTCGGCGACGTAAAGGAAGGTGTTGCTGCCCGACGTGTAGAGGGTCAGATAGTCCGGATTCCCGAGATTGGCGTTGTAGGTGGCGGTTTCCGTCAGGGCGCCATTGGTAGCGATGGAGAATTGCGCGAGGCCGTTCGAGGCTGCGATGTTGGTGACGTACATGTAGCCGAGAATGTTGGAGTTGCCGGTGTTCTGGTCGATGGCGATTGCGAAGGGCTGGCTGCCATAGCTGCTCACGTCGGTGCTCCCGACCTTCGTCAAGCTGCCTGAGTTGCCGATCAAGAAGGTCGAAATGGTATTGTCGCCGTGATTGGCGACGTAGGCATACTCCGGCAGTGCCACGGTGACCGTTCCCGTGGAGCCGCTGATGCCGTTCTCGGTCGCCGTGACGGAAACGCTGCCCGTGGTCAGTGGCGTGAGTTGACCTTGGGTGCCTGTGGCGTTGCTCTCGGTCGCGACGGAAGGCGAGGAGGAAGTCCAGACGAGTGAGGGTGAGGCGGTGATGTTTTCCGTACTGCCGTCGCTATAAGTTCCTGTGGCCACGAAAGGTTCGGCGGCACCGACGAACACGGTGGGATTCGCCGGCGTGACGGCGATGGAGACCAATACGGCCGCGCTGACGTTGAGGCTCGCCGCGCCTGAGATGCCGTTCTGCGTGGCCGTGATCGTCGTGCCGCCGACGGTCAAGGTGCTCGCCACGCCTTGGGTGCCCGCGGCATTGCTGATGGTCGCCACCGTCGTCGCGGTGCTTGTCCACGTCGCCGTAGTGGTCAGATTCTGATGCGATCCGTCGCTGTAGGTGCCCGTGGCGGTGAACGCTTGTGGATCGCCTTTGGCCACGCTCGCAGTGGAAGGGGTAACCGCGATGGACTGAAGAACGGCCGCGGTCACGGTGAGGCCCGTCGATCCGCTGACTCCCTGATAGGTGGCGGTGATCGTCGAGTTACCGGTGCCAGCCGAGGAGGCGAGGCCGTTGCTCCCGCTCGCATTGCTCACCGTCGCAATGCCGGTCGCCGACGAGGACCAAGTGACGGCCGTCGTCAAATCGTGCGTGGAATTGTCGCTGTAGGTGCCGGTCGCGGTGAATTGTTGAGTGGTGCCGCTCGCGATGCTCGACCCGGCCGGTGTCACCGCGATGGACACTAGAGTCGCGGGCGTGACGTTCAGGGGTGTGGATCCGGAGAGGCCGTTCAGAGTCGCCGTTATCGTCGTCGTGCCAACGGCGGAGCCGCCGGCAACGCCTTGGCTGCCGGTGGCGTTGCTGACCGTGGCAATCGATTGCGCCGAACTGGTCCAGGTGACCGCCGCGGTGATGTCGTGCGTCGTCCCGTCGCTATAGATGCCGGTAGCCGTGAAAGCCTCGCTCGTGCCATCGGCGATGCTGGGATGCGACGGGGTCACCTCGATGGATTGCAGCACGGCCGCGGTCACGGTGAGGCCGGTCGAGCCGCTGACTCCTTGGGACGTGGCGGTGATCGTCGTATTGCCGGTGCTCGAAGAGGCGGCAAGACCTTGCGTGCCGGCCGCATTGCTCACGGTCGCGACGCCGGTTGCGGAGGACGACCAGGTGACGGCCGTCGTCAGATTTTGCGTGGAATTGTCGCTATAGGTGCCCGTCGCGGTGAATTGCTCGGAGGTCCCGTCGGCGATGCTGGGCGACGCGGGCGTCACGGCTATCGACTGCAGCACGGCCGCCGTCACGGTCAGGCCGGTGGATCCGCTGATTCCCTCATAGGTCGCCGTGAGCGTGGTCGTGCCGGTGCTGAGCGCCGTCGCGAGACCCGAGTACGCACCGGCATTGCTGATCGGCGCCACTGCCGGATTGCTCGATGTCCACACCGCTTGCGTGGTCAGCGGCTGGGTCGTACCGTCACTGAACACACCCACCGCCGTGACTTGCTGCTGCCGGCCACTGGGTACGCTGCCATTGGCGGGAGTGAGGCCGATGGAGATCAAGGTCGGCGCCGTCACGGTCACGGGCGCAGAACCGGAGACGCTGCCGAGAGCGGCGGTAATGGTCGCGGCGCCGACACTGCTCGCGCTCGCCAGGCCGCCGGCGGCAATGCTCGCGGTGCCGGAGGCGTTCGACGACCAGGTCACCGACGAGGTGACGTCCTCATGGGAACCGTCGCTGAAGGTTGCCGTCGCCGTATATTGCTGCGTCAAGCCCTTGGGCAGGCTTGCGCTCGCAGGTGTCACCGCGATGGAGACGAGCACGGCCGGCGTAACCGTCAGAGGCGCCGAGCCGCTGACGCCGCTCAGCGTGGCGGATATCACGGTGCTGCCGGTGGCAGCCGCCGTGACCACGCCGTTGCTGCCCGCGCCATTGCTGACCCCGGCGATGCCCGATGCGGACGAGGTCCACGTGACCGCTGAGGTCAGGTCATGGTGCGAGCCGTCGCTATAGATGCCCGTCGCCTGAAAGGGCTGCGAGATTCCGGCGGGCACGCTGGTGCCCGTGGCCGTGACCTCGATCGACACGAGCACGGCCGCGGTGACATGCAGCGTCGTGCTGGCCGAGATGCCGTCCAGTGTGGCGCTGATCGTCGTCTCACCCGGACTCAGCGTATTAGCCGTTCCCGGTATGAGGGTCGACATCGCGGCCGCCGTTGCATTGCTCGAAAACCAGGCAAGCTCGCTCGCGGGCAGTTGCTGTTTGCTGCCGTCGCTGTAGATTGCGCTGACCACGTACTGCTGGGGGTAGCCGGCCGGCAGCGTGGCGTACGGTGGTCCGACCGACAGCGACACGAGCGTCGGTGTGGGCGAGGCGAGCGGGTTACACGTCGAACCGCTGCAGCCCACCAGTGCCCCAAACGCTGCGATCGCAAAGAAAAAGCGAACGAGCCCCACACGCCATGCATTGAGTATTGCCATACGGCATTGTTAGGAAACGCCTCGGAGCGCGATGAGAACTGGGAAACACTCGGCGGGCGGTATCTTTTGAGTCATTTCACATATCTGAAAACTTGACGGACCGGAGTCACTTGGTCGGGCCTTCTTCATTGTAAGGTGCGGTATCGATCATTCAGGAGCACGGGTAAATGAAACGGTTTTTGTTGATGGCCGCTCTCGCAGCCGCCTCCGCCGGGGTCGCACATGCCGGCGACGCTGCGGGTTCTTGGTATGTAACTCCCTCGGTACAGTATTGGGACCTCGACGAGCATCGCCGTGCCGCCGATCACGTCGCCGCTCAATTCGCCCTAGGCTATGCCTACGACGCGAAGTGGGCCGTGGAGATCGAGGCGGCAGGCGCTTCGTTCGCGTCCTATTGTGGCTGCGCGTTGACGCTCGCCACGGTCTCTCTCGACGGTGTCTACAAATTCGGTACCGCCGAGGCCCTGCGGCCGTACGTGATCGCCGGCGTCGGCGTCATGCACGACCAAGTGGACCGTTCGCCGAGCAGCACCGGACCGGCGTTGGAAGCGGGCTTGGGTCTCTTGTCGGCGCCGCGTGCGCTCGCGCGCAGCGTGGCCTGGCAATTTCGCAGTGAAATCAAGTATCGGCGTGAGTTCAGCGACAAGACAGCGACAACCGCGAGCGTCGGTGACGTCGTGGCCGGGATCGGGCTGCAGTTCTCGTTCCGCTAGGCGCCGGCCATGAGCTCCGTGACCGCGCGGTGTGCTTGATCGATCGCCACGTTCGTATAGGCATCCCAACCCGAATCGGAGTTCGCGATCGTGATCCTGCCGATGCGCCGTCGCGCCAAAGCGGCGAGGCGCGCCTGTTGCCGCGGTTCGTCGAACAGCGGCGTAGGGGTATAGGCGTAGCCATGCGGCCAGCGGTTGACCGTCAGAGCGGCGACGTCGCGATCGAAGTTGAAGCCTGAGGAATTCAGCATGCGGCCGAGTTCGTCGCGGATCTCGCGCTCGAAATCCGCGAAGCTCGTCGTGTAGAGGCGGGCGCGCCCGGCGCGAAATTGTTGGCGCATGTCGAGACCCTGGTTCGGCAGCGTCGGTGTATGCAAAAGGTGCAGACAAGTGGGCTGCGACGGATCGGGCGAGAATTTATAGGATCCGATGCTCACCGGGAAATCGAGATAGGCGGCGAAGGTCCCGCCGGGGTTGTCGATGTAGGCGACCCCGAGCTTGGCCCAAGGCTCCCAGTTGCGCACCGCCACGTTGACATAGACCAGAGGCGCCCGGACGTTCTGATGCAGGGCCGCGCGCTGCTCGGCGTCGGTCTCGGGCGCGATGTAGGGAATCATCGCCTGGTAACAAGCGAGCACGCAGTCATGCGCCGCGACGCGCGTGACACGGCCCGCATTCACGTACGCCACTTCGACGCCCTTGTCGACGTTGCGAACCTCGACGGCGGTCGAACTCAAACGGATCCGAACAGCGCTTTCCGGCCGGTCGAGTCGATCGTAGGCGAAGCGCGCCGTCACGATGTCCTCCATCGTCGATCCCGGGGCGCTGTCGGGAATCAAGCGGCGCACGAGCAGCCGTGCGATCGAGGCGTTGCCATCCGGGAAGTGGTAGATATAGGGCTCTTCGGCCTCCTGCGCCAGCGCCTTGCGCTGCGCCCGCAGTCCCGGCAGGTTCAGGGTTTCGCTCGCGGGGACGGCATCGATTCCCACCGCCCATAAATCATGAGTCCGGGTCTGTAAGTACTTGAGGACGTCGTCGTCCGCATCCCAGTATTTGCGCAGGAAATCTCGATAGCTGATGTGCTCGAGAACTTCGAGTCGTTGCGCGCGGGTCAACCCCTGCAGCACGTCGCGATCGGTCCCGCACATGGCGTAGAGTTGCTCACGCGCCCGCTCGTTCAAGGGCATGGCCGAGATATGCGCCCGAAGCGCGCCATCGTCGCCCTTCTCGTCGGTCCAGTCGTTCCAAGTGCCGAAGGGCCGTCGCACGAGCGTATCGACACCGAAGGCCTCACGCTTGAAGAAAGTCGCGTGATTCAATTTCCAGCGGTCGTAGAAGCCTTGATCGAAATCCGCTTCGAAGCGCGACAGTTCGATGCCGAGATCCCGCAGCAGATCGCGCGCGACGTGACTGTATTTCGTCTTCGGCGAGTCGATCGACTGTGTGCCGCCGTAGCCGATGATCGTCCGGCCGTCGACATCGAATTCGTTGCGCTTGGCATGTCCGCCAAAATCGTCGTTCGTATCGAGAATCAGGACGCGCGCAGCAGGTCGATGGCGTCGGTAGAAATGAGCGGCTGCGAGGCCGCTGATCCCGGCGCCGACGATGATCAAATCGTAGTGCTCCGTCACGCTGGCGCCCGCGAGATCGAACGAGCCACCGTCGCGCAGGCGGTGTGCCGCTTCGAACGAACCCACGTGACTACCGCGCAAGCCGCTCTTGGCGGGCGGATAATCCGCCCCCGCTGATTCGGCCGCCGCGCCCTGGGCTCGTCCCAGTTCGATGCCGGAGAGGCTGGTCACGGCGATGGCGATGCCGTTCATGAAGTCGCGACGCGTGATCATACCGAGACTCTACCCGATCGCTCAGAGCCTGCGCTACTTCACCCACGCTTGCCTTTCGGTACAATATCGCATGGAAAAGAAATGGCTCCTGCCGGCAGCCGTGTGCGTCTTGCTCGTCGCCGGCGGGCTCGGTTACTTCTTCTGGTCTCGTCATGCGCCGGTGCCTGCAGCGGAGTTGCCGGCGACACCGCCACCGCCGCCGCCACCTGCGCCACCGGAACCAGAGACAATGCATCCGGTTCCGGGTGACGCGGTCGTCGCCAAGCAATCCCCGCCCTTACCCGCCTTGAACGATAGTGATCCGGCGCTGCTCGCATCTCTCGATGAGATTCTCGGGACGCAGACGGTCAAGAAATATCTCATCCCTGAAAACCTGGTCAGGCGGATCGTGGTCACGATCGACGCGCTCGGTCGGCCGAAGTTGGCGCCCCAGAAAGATCCCATCGCCCCGGTCCCCGGCGTACTGGTCGTCCAAGGCGACGAACTGCATGCGACGCTCTCGGCACAAAATTATCTCCGCTACCGACCTCTGATCGCCGTTCTCCGGGATCTCGACCTGCGGCGCTTGACCGGCGTTTATTTCCGTTTTTATCCCTTGTTCCAAGATGCCTATCAAAGCCTCGGACTCCCCGGCCATTATTTCAACGATCGCCTCGTCGAAGTCATCGACAGCCTGTTGGAAACGCCGGAGTTGAGTACGGCACCCGATCTCGTACGGCCCAGCGTGATGTATCAATTTTCGGATCCGGCGCTCGAAGCCTTGCCTTCCGGCCAGAAAATTCTCTTGCGCATCGGGCCGGAAAACGCCGCGATCGTCAAAGCCAAACTCCGGGAACTGCGTGAGCTGGTGGTTGTTGTGGTACCGCGCAAGACCTGAGCGCGTCGACTGATTCCAGTGACGCATTTCGACGACAGGGCGTTGCCGGGCCCCTGATCGACTATCATCCGCGGCTACACGAACGAAAACGACCGCGAACGAAACCAACGATGCCTCGCACGCAGATTACATTTACGTCACGCGCGTAGGCGCTTTCGCTGCGATGCACGTTAGCCGCTATGAGAACCCGCAAATGGCGCTGCAAACGCCACTCGCATTACTAACAGGATGGTAGCAATGTCCATGAAATTCAGCAGCATACGACTGTCCGCGCTCGCGGTTACGGCCGTACTCAGCGCCTGCACCGTACAAGAGAGAGTCTACGAGCCAGCCCCGCGTCCGTATTCCCCCCCGCCCCCTCCGCCGCCCGTCGCGGCGGTCGAGGTCGAAGCCGGTCCGGTCGAAATCACGGCGACGGAAGCGCCGCCGCCCTTGCCGGAATACGAGCAGCCGCCCTGTCCCGAGGAAGGCTATCTTTGGACGCCAGGTTACTGGGCCTGGGGTGGCGGCGGTTATTACTGGGTTCCGGGCACTTGGGTTCAGCCGCCGCGCGTCGGCGTCTTGTGGACCCCCGGATACTGGGGTTTTGCCGGCGGCGTGTATGGATTTCATGCCGGTTACTGGGGTCCGCACATTGGCTTCTACGGCGGCGTCAACTATGGTTTCGGTTACGGCGGGGTGGGTTTCGAGGGCGGCCGATGGGATGGTGGGCATTTCGCCTACAACACCGCGGTCAACAACGTCAACGTGACCGTGATCCACAATACCTACAACCAAACCGTCATCAACAACAACGTCACGGTCAATCGTGTGAGCTTCAATGGCGGAGCCGGGGGCGTGCAAGCGCGGCCGACGCCCCAGGAACGCAGCTTCGCACGGGAACCACACATACCGCCGACCGCCGTACAGGTCCAGCACCACCAGGAAGCGATCAAGAACCCGGCACTGGCGGCACGAGCGAATGGTGGCCATCCGCCGATAGCCGCGACCGCGCGGCCGGCACAATTCTCGGGTCCGGGCGTGGTCGGAGCTCATGGGGCAGCGAACGTTCATCCGGATACGCCGCGCGCTGGCGGTTTCACGCCGCCGGCTGCAAACGCCGCGGCGCACGAACCTGCGGCCCGGGAGGCTGCCGGGCGGGAGCCGGGACCGCATGCGCCGGCGGTGCAACCGAGCGTGACGCGTCCGCCCGTCGCGGCTCAAAGCAATGCGCCTCGCGCGCCGGTTGCCCCGCCCAGGCCGGCCGTGGCCAAACCGCCGGCGCCGAAACCGCCAGCGCCGAAGCAGGAGCCGAAGAAGCAATCTGAAAAGCCCAAGGAGTGAGCCTACGCCGCGCTGGCATCAGTTCATGCCAGCGCGGTCTCCCAGGTTTTGATCGCGCGGATCTCGCGTGGTGAGGTGCGGCAACAGCCGCCGATCAGTCGGGCGCCGGCGCCGTACCACGTGCGGGCCGCCGCGGCAAAATTCTCGTGCGCAGCGCGCCCATGCCAGACCTTGTCCTTTGCGTCGTAGCGCTCGCCGGAGTTCGGATAGGCGAGCAGCGGTTTGACGGTGCGCGCCCGCAGCCGGGCGAGCAAACTCGGAACGTGCTCGGGTGCGGTGCAATTGACACCGATGGCGGCGATTTGGGGATATTCTGCGAGGCGCGCCGCGCATGCGCCGATCTCTTGCCCCTCGCAGGTGTGCGCGCCATCGCGGCAGGCGAAGCTGATCCAGGCCGTGGTTTCCGGAAATTCCTCCAGCACCGCGGCTAGCGCGAGCGCCTCGTCCAGGCTCGGTATCGTTTCGCAGGCGAGCAAATCCGCGCCCGAGGCGGCGAGCACGGCGATCCGTGGTCGATGAAAGTCCTGCAAGGTCCGTCCGTCGACGCCGTAATGGCCGCGATATTCCGATCCATCGGCCAGCATCGCACCATAGGGGCCCACCGACGCGGCGACCAGCGGTCGCAGGCGACTCCGGTGCTCATTCGAAGCGGTCGAGGTGGCCCAGAACTCGTCGCGCGCGGCGACCGCGAGGGCGACCGCGAGACGCATCAATTCCGCAGCTCGCGCCGCATCGAGTCCACGCCGCGCGAAGCCTGCGAAACTTGCCTGGTAGGTTGCCGTCGTTGCGACATCCGCACCGGCGTCAAAATAGTCGCGATGCACGTCTTTGATCAATTCCGGGCGCTCGATCAGCGATTTCGCCGACCAGAGCGGATCGTGTAGAACAGCCCCGCGGCTCTCCAGTTCCGTGGCGAGTGCGCCGTCGAGCACCAGCAAAGGACGTCGCGCGAGAGCTGCGGCTATTGGGTCGATCAGCATCGTATGAGCGCTGCGCATGGCGGCCGCGATTCTGCCATACTAAGGTCGAGTTTCGGTGGCAGCGAATCCACAACAAGCGACTCCCCAGCTCCACACGGCCAGCTCCAGACGGGAATAGGATCCATGCTCACCGCGAAAACCATCCAAAGCCGGTATGCGCACGTGTTCACGTTCCTCGCCGGCAATCTCGAGCGCACCGCGACCCATGGCCACGCGCTCGAGGACGCCGGTGTCGACAGCCTCGTGTTCGTGAGCGACGCGACCAAGCTCGCCGATATTCTGGATCGCAATCCTGCCATCGTGATCGTGCACGCCAAGCTCGCGCAAGACTTCGATCTCGGTTCGCCCAACGACACATGCTGCTTCTCCGCGTGCAACATGCCGATGGGCATGGCGCTGCTGTTGAAACATTTCGACCGTAAACGTTCGCGCTTCGCCCAGTGGGGTGAGCGGCACGCAACGGCCGTCGTGCACGCCGATGCGAAAATCGGCGCGCGCGTCCACCTCGGTCCGTATTGCGTGATCGGGGCTGATGCCGACGTCGGCGACGATTGCATGATCGGCGCGCACACGGTCGTCGAGAACGAGGCGCGCATCGGCGCCGGTTCGACCTTGCATCCCCACGTCTTCGTGGGTTCCGCATGCGAGATTGGCAAGGATTGCGAGATTCATCCGCATACGACGATCGGCAGCGATGGATTCGGCTACAGCGTCGACGCGGATGGCAAGCCGCGCAAGATCACGCATCTCGGCAAGGTCGTGATCGGTGACGACGTCGAGATAGGCGGCAACTGTGCGATCGACCGGGCCACGCTGGCGGCGACTTACATACGCTCAGGCACGAAGCTCGACAACATCTGCCACATCGCGCACAACTGCGATCTCGGCGAGAACGGCTTCTATACGGCCGGATTCATGATGGGCGGTTCGACCAAGATCGGGCGGCAGTTCATGACCGGCGGCAATTCGGTGGTCACGGCGCATGTCACCGTGGCCGACAACGTTACACTACAAGGTCGCTCCTCGGTCACCAACGACGTACTCGAGCCGGGTGCCTACGGCGGCTATCCGCTACAACCACTCAAGGTGGCGATGAAGACCGCGGTCAGCCTCTCGCATCTCAACGAGATGCGCAAGAATCTCCACCGGATCATGAAACATTTGCGGCTCGCCGACCGCCGCACGGTGGAGGCGCCCGCGGAATCGATCGAACCTTAGTTCGACGCGATTGCGATGTCACTGAGACCTTGGTCGCGGGCCTCCCCGGTCGCTGTTCCCGTACTTTCGCTCGTCGTGGCGATGCTCTTGTTCCAGTCCGGCGCGGCTATCGCCAAGACCCTGATACCGCTGATCGGCGCCACCGGAATGGCTGCGTTGCGCGCGGGATTCGGCAGTGTTCTGCTCGCGATGTATTGGCGACCCTGGCGCACGCGCGGATTCTCCGGCGGCTGGCGGACGCTCGTCGTTTATGGGGTCGCCTTGGGCACGATGAACCTTCTCTTCTACGCATCTCTGCAGCGTCTGCCGCTCGGCGTCGCGGTCGCGATCGAGTTCACGGGTCCGCTGGCCGTTGCGATCGCTACCTCGCATCGAGCGATCGATTTCCTCTGGGTGGGGATTGCCGCGCTCGGTCTGCTCGCGGTGCTACCCCTCGGGTGGACCGCGGATCACCTCGATCCAGTGGGCCTCGGCCTAGGATTCGCCGCGGGCGCTTGCTGGGCGATCTACATCGTCTATGGCAAGCGTGTCGGTGCGCATTTCGGCGGCATGAGCACCGCCCTAGGGATGCTGATCGGCGCAGCCGTGCTCGTACCGATCGGCCTCTTCACCCAAGGTGCCCGCTTGTTCGCGCCGGACATCGTGCCGGCGGCGCTGGCCGTCGCCGTGCTCTCGAGCGCGCTGCCGTACTCGCTGGAGATGTTCGCCTTGACGCGCTTGCCGACCCGCACCTATGGCGTGTTGATGAGCCTCGACCCGGCGCTCGGCGCGCTTGCCGGTCTCGCCTTCCTGGGCGAGCACCTGACGACCGTGCAATGGCTCGCCATCGGCTGCATCGTCGCAGCGTCGGCCGGCAGCGCCGCAACCGCACGCCCCGATCTCGCTGCCGAACCGCTCCTCTAGCCGTGATCGGGAAGTCTACGGGCTCGCGCCCGCGCCCATCAGGGCGTTCTTGAGATCGGCCTGAACCGGCTTCGCCCCCAACCACACGTCGAGCAGCGCGCGCTGGAAGGCGACGCTCGCGATCGGCGCGCCGGTAGGCTTGCCGTCCGCGGCAACCCGCGTGGTCCCGTCGGAGAGAAAATCGAGCGTCAACAGGGACCCTTTCTTGGCCGACCCCAGGGTATTCATCGTCGCGAGCAGCGCGCCGATCTGCGGAGCCAGGGCGGCCAGCTCCGCCGGTGTGCGGTTGAGGCCAATGCCCTCGCGCAGCGCGGTGCCGAGCTGCTCGGCGCTGAGGTCGCGCAGCAAGCGCAAGGTCAGGCGCTTCGGCCCCGGCGCCGCGACGACCGTCGCCGCGCTGCTTTCGTGCTGTGGCAGATATAGCGCGGCTACGTACACGTCGAAGATGAACCGCTCGCGCTTGCCGGCGCCGTTCAGCACGAGGGGCGTCGCGCCTTGCAGGCTTCGGTCCGGGACATCGACGCCGGCGACTTGACTCGCGTGCGCCGCGAGAGTGACCGCGAGATAGAGCACGGCCGCGCCCGCGATCGTCGTCGCCGTGGTCAAGAATTGCGGGTGCGCGTGATAGCTCTCCGGAATCAGATCGCTCGCGCCGATGAACAGAAAAAAGCCGGCGAACAGGCCGAGCACGTAGCCGAACATCGGCGCCGGCAGCGTAAATGCCAGAGTCGAAGCGATACCGAGCGCCGGCGCCGCAGCGTCCGCGATCAGCCAGCGCAGCGCCGATCTGCGTGGCGCGCGATTCTTGATCAGGATATTCATGGTGTTCACTCCGTCGGAGAAATCATGCGTGAGTACCGCGATCGAGACCACGACACCGATTGGCCGCGAGGCCTGAAAGGCGAGACCGATTGCGACGCCGTCGAGCACGCTGTGGACGCACAGGATACTCGCGCCGATCGCGCCACGCGTCGTCAGCGGCCGGCCATGCATGAGCAGCGACCGATCGAGAACGAGATAAGCGAAGAACCCGGCTGCGGTCCAGGTCAGCAGCATGGCCGGCGAGGCGCAGGTATGCGCCGCAAAATCGATCGCCTCGGGCAGCAGATCGAAGAACGCGACGCCGATCACGGCGCCCGCGCTGAAGCCGAGGATCAGGTGCAACTTGTCGCGTAGCTGCAGTGCTAGCAGGCCACCGCCGAGCGTGCTCGAGAAGGCGGCGCAGGCGATCGCGGCGAGTAGCACGGTCCTTGAGATTCCTTCGAGATAGGGGGCATATTATATTGAAGCCGTGCGGCACGCATTGCGCGACAAGCAAAAGCTTCCGAACCGGGTGCGTCGCATCCGGGGTCAAGTCGAGGCGATCGAACGCGCGCTCGAAGCGGGCGCGGCGGCCCGCGGTCCGAAATCGTGAGGGCCGCGGCAGATTGCAGTAAAACTTTAGCCCGATCTGCATGAATTGCGAAGGTGGTCACAACCTGATTCCAAGATGTCGCAACAATACGACGCATCCGGTGATTTTCCGGCGAAATGGCGAGAACAGTGCGACTTTCTCAATCAGGAGTTTTCATGCGTAAGTTTGTTTCTGCGACTCTGGCGGTCGGCATCATGACGGCGGGTGTTGCTCATGCCGGTTCGGCATCGGCGACTTTTGCGGTGACCGCGACGGTCGCTTCCACCTGTTCGGCCTCGGCGACGGCCCTGGCATTCGGTTCGTATACGCCGGGCGGCGGCGCAATCGCCGGAACGAGTGTCGTCAGCGTCAACTGCACGAAGGGCACGCCCTATACGGTGGGTTTGAACGGCGGCGCGACGACCGGCGGCACCGTGGCGCAGCGCCTGTTGGCCTCGGGCACGAATACCTTGCAATACAACTTGTACGCGGACAATGGTCATACCACGGTCTGGGGCAACACCACCGGCTCCTGGCAGTCCGGCACCGGCGCGGGCGTGGCAACACCGAACGCGCTGACCGTTTATGGCCAGATACCCGATAGCGCGACCAACCAGGCGGCGACCCCGGCCACGACCTACGCCGACACGATAACGGTCACGGTCAGCTATTGATGTTGTTTGGTCGGCGACACACCCCATGAAGTGGCGAAGATCTTGGTATGCGGTGTTGCTGACCGGTGCATGTGCCTGCGCGCAGGCAAGCACCTTCAACATCTCCCCGATCCGCGCCGAGTTGGGCGGACCGCGGCACACGGCCGTGCTGACCTTGACGAACGCAGACACGGAACCCGTCGTCGTGCAGGTCAGCGTGGTCCAGTGGTCGCAAATCGATGGCGCAGACCAACTCGATGACACGCGCGAAATGCTCGCTACGCCCCCGGTGTTGCAGATACCGGGGATGAGCGAACAGATCATTCGTGTGGCGCTGCGCCGTGCGCCGGAGCCGGGCCGCGAACTCGCCTATCGCGTGATCTTGCAGGAGGTGCCGCAGGAGGCCGCGGCGGACTTCACGGGCCTGCGGGTGGCGCTGCGGCTCAGCGTGCCGATTTTCGTCGCGCCGAGCGACGCCAAGGCGAATGCCGACGTGAGCTGGGAGGCGCATTGGTTGCCCGGCGGCGATCTCGAAGTCGCCGCGAGCAATCATGGCAACGGGCACCTACAGGTCATCGACTTCGATCTCGCGCTGCCCGGGGCGAGTGCGCCGCTACACGGGAATACCGCAAAATATATTCTTCCGGGCAACCGCATGGTGTGGACGCTCAAAGCGCCCGCGGACGCGAATAAAGCCGGACCGATCAAGGTCCATGGCCGCAGCGATCAAGGGGATTTTTCCGCCGATGTAGCCACGCCCGGTATGTAAACCGGCTGCGGTGGTTTTTCGATATGTCGACAGCAGCGCCGGCTTCGCTCCGTCAGCGAACGCATTCTGCCCCTATCTGCCGGGCCTGCCTCACGATCCTGGTTTTTTGCCTCGCCACGACGTTCGTCGCCGTGCGCGCCGCGCAATCCGTGCCCGAGGAGGCGGAGCCCGACGAGGCCGTGCTCGAGGTCACGCTCGAAGCCGGGACGCCCGGCGAGACGATGGTCGTGTTGCGCGGACCGGGCGCGGCGATCTATCTCGATGCGGACGATTTCGCGAAGCTGCGTTTGTTGCTGCCGGCGGCTGCGCCGATCGAATACGCCGGCAGGCGGTACTATTCCCCGGCCGCGATCCGCGGCTGCCGGATCGAGATCGACGAGACGCACGAACGCGTCGTGATCACGGCGCCGGCTGCGGCTTTCGAAACCACTCACCTGAGCGTCGCGGACCGACCGCGCCCGAGTCTCACACCCGCGTCTCCGGGCGGGTTTTTCAATTATCAGGTCTATACCCAGCAAATCGCCGGTCAAACGACTGCCGGCAGCTATGATGAGCTGGGATTGTTCGCCGGCGCGGGCGTGTTCACGAGCACGGCGGTCGGTCGCACCGGCGATGGCGCCTCGAACCTCGTGCGCCTCGACACGACCTACACTCAGAACTTCCCCGGAACGCTCGAGACGTTCAGCGTCGGTGATGCGATCAGCGACACCGCCGCTTGGGGCGACGCCGTGCGCTACGCCGGCATCCGCTGGAGTCGCAACTTTTCGTTGCGGCCTGATCTGTTGACCACGCCCTTGCTCAGCGCGAGCGGCTCGGCAACCGTGCCTTCGACCGTCGATATTTTCGTCAACGATCAATTGGCCACGAGTGCGCAAGCACCGGCCGGGCCGTTCGTGATCGATAGGCTGCCCGCGGTCACGGGCAGCGGCGACATCAGCGTGGTCGTCCGTGACGTCTTGGGGCGGGAAAGCGTCATGACCCAGTCGTTCTATTCGAGCAACAGCCTGCTCGCCCCGGGCCTGACCGCGTACTCCGTGAATCTGGGGAGTCTGCGCGACGACTACGCGCTGGCGAGCGATCACTATGGTCCCCGCCTCGCCGAGGTGAGCTATGGACGAGGCATCACCGATGGTCTGACGCTGTCCGGGCACAGTGAATACCTCGAGCATTACGCCCATGCGACGGGCTGCGATGCGATCTTCGCCGTGGCCAAGCTCGGCGTGATCGATCTGACCGCGGTCGAGGGCGGCGATTCGAGTGGTTCCGGGTGGTTGACCGGTATCTCGGCTGAACACAAAGGACAGCGCTTCAGCGTCGTCGCGAGCAGCGTCTGGGCGGGCAGCGCGTTCGCGCAGGTCGGGCAGGCCCCGGATCCGGCGCAGCGCATGCGCGAACGCAGCCTGATGCAGACCGGAGTGGCCCTCGGTCGATACGGCGCCTTGTCGCTGGCCTATGTCCGCGAGGCCTATCGCGACTCTCCGACCCAGCAGACCATCGGTTTGACGCACAGTGTCAGCCTCGGCGCGAGCGGCTCCTTGAACCTCACCGTGACGCGCATCATGAGCGCCGCCGGCGCACCCGGCCAAGCACAGTCTCAGCAAAATTCCACGAGCGCCTACTTGATCTATGTTCTGCCGCTCGGCGGGCGCAGCGCCGCGTCCGTGACCGGCTTTGGTGGCAGCGGCGCAGGGGCGCCGCGAGATGCCTTGCTCGCCACCGTCTCGGAAACCCCGCCGATCGGGCCGGGGTACGGTTATCGGCTCAGCGCGGCGACCGACGGCGATTACGATGCGGATTGGAAACAGCAGTACGCGGCGGTCGGCGTCGAGGCCGAGGCGGCGCGTACTGCCGGTGTCTCGGGGCGGAGTGCCTATGCGACCGGCGCGGTCACCTGGCTCGACGGCCAGTTGCATCCCTCGCGTCAGGTCACCGGCAGCTTCGCAGTCGTCGATGTAGGCGGCTTGCCGGACGTACCGGTCTACGTGGAGAACCAGTTGACGGCCACCACCGATGCGACGGGACGTGCCTTGCTCTACAACCTGCGCCCGTACGAGGATAATCAGGTCAGCATCTCGCCGAGCGACCTGCCGCTCGATACCAGCATCGCGGCAACCAGCGAGAACGTCGCGCCGCCGTTTCGCACCGGGGTCGTCGTACGTTTCCCGGTCGAGCGCATCCGCGGCGGCACGCTGCGCTTGCGACTACCCGACGGCCGGCCCGTACCGGCTGGAGCGACGGTCCGCCTCGCCGGGAAGTCCTTTCCGGTCGTGCTCGATGGGGTCGTCTACGTGACGGGTCTGGAGCACGGCACGGGCGGCGAAGCGACCTGGGTCGGTGGTCGCTGCGCCTTCCGCGTCGCTATGCCCACGGGCGAGGACCCGGTGCCGGACCTTGGCACAGTGTCCTGCGATTCCCGCTAGAGCGATTCCAAAGGGCGGGCGAACATCCGGACCGGCCATGGGTAGCGGCCAGGGGACAATCCGCCAAGCAAGTCGAAGCGCATATGGATTGCGAGGTGCACGGTTTGCGGGTGTTGCCAGCGTTGCACCACGACGCCGCCCTCGGCGCCGAGGCGCGCTTGGCTGTCGAGGCCGTCGATTTGGATCCCTGCGACGATCGGGGCGACCGTGATGACGTCCAAGGCGAATCCTTGGGCGCTGTTACTTTGCACCACAAGGGCGAGCGTCTGCGCGACGTCGAGGTAGCCGCGCTCGAGGTCGGCCGCAGAAATCTGCAGGTCGGGCGGCGCCGTTTGTTGCACAATGCGGGCAATCGCAGTCACGCTCGCCTCCACGCTGAAGCTGGTTCGCGTTTCTTTCGCGGTTGCGCCGGCACAACCGATCGCCGCGATGCAGAACGCTACGCGGGCCATGAGCGGCCTGGCGCCGAGGCGGGCGCGGCGACGAGTCAGGGGATGAGAATGGTGATTCAATCGAGACGATATCGGCATGGCCGACGCAGACTTTAATTTCTGTGCGCATCGCGCCAGTGGACATAAGCGGAAGCTGCTCGTAAGAATCCGCCTCGAGTTACTGATGGCCCCCCTTTCCGCCGGTCTCGCGTTTGCTGCCAGCGCCGTGGGCATCCCGAGCGCCGCCGGCGCGGACGCCGTCGGGGGGGGCGACGCACTCGACTTGCACCCGGTCGTGGTCACGGCGACCCGCACACCGGAGCCCAGTCTCGACCTGCCGATGGCGATCGCGTCCGTGCCTCGAGCGCAAATATCGGACGGCCAGCCGCAGGTCAACTTGTCCGAGTCCTTGGTCGCCGTTCCTGGCGTATCGGTGGAGAACCGGCAGAACTATGCGCAGGACCTGCAAATGTCGATCCGCGGTTTCGGAGCCCGCTCGAGTTTCGGCGTCAGCGGCCTGCGCCTGTACTCGGACGGCATTCCGGGCACGATGCCGGACGGACAGGGCCAGTTCTCGCAATTCGACCTGGGGTCGGCCGGCCGCATCGAGGTGTTGCGCGGACCCTTCTCCGCGCTCTACGGAAACTCCTCGGGCGGCGTCATTGCGCTCTTTACCGAGGACGGGCCGCGGGGCAATGTCGCCGACGCCTCAGCCGCCTATGGCAGTTTCGCAACCCAGCGCTACGCGCTCAAGGACGCGGGCGACGACGGCTCGCTGAACTACGTGGTCGACGCGGCGCATTTCCAAACCGACGGGTACCGCGTGCATAGTGAAGCGGAGCGGAACAATTTCAACACGAAATTACGCTTCGATCTGCAGGGCGCAGGCACCTTGACCCTGGTCGGTAACGCGATCCAGACGCCGAGCAACTTGGATCCGCTCGGTTTGACCAGCGCGCAACTGGCCGCGAATCCGACGCAAGCCGGTGTCGGCGCACTCGCCTACGATACGCGCAAGTCCCTGAGCCAGGAACAATCGGGTGCGATCTACGATCGCAGTCTCGGCAGCAGCGACTCAGTCACGGCGAGCCTATATGCCGGCCATCGCGCGACGACGCAGTTCCAGGCGATTCCGGAGGCGACCGAACGACCCCCCTCCAATCCGGGTGGGATCATCGATCTGTCGCGTAATTTCTGGGGCATCGACGTGCATACGATCGATCATCATGAGTTGTTCGGTGGTCCGCTGCAGAGCACCATCGGTTTGAGCTACGAGGATTTGGAGGAGGCGCGCCGCGGTTATCTCAATTACCTGGACGGCGAACTCGGCGTCGAGGGAGCTTTGCGGCGGGACCAGGCGAATCATGTCTACGATGCCGACGAGTACCTGCAGCTGCAATGGGACCCGTCGGCGCGCTGGCGCCTCGTGGCCGGTGTCCGCAACAGCTTCGTCGGCGTGAGCTCGCACGACCATCTCGACCTCTCCGGCGACCCAGACAGCGGCGTGCACTACAGCGCGGTCGATCCCGTGGCCGGAATCACCTACGAGATTCTGCCCGCGGTGCATTCCTATGCCTCCTACGGCAGGGGCTTCGAGACGCCGACGCTCAACAATCTCGCCTATCGATCGACGAATCCCGATCTGACTGGGTTGAACTTGGGCCTACACCCGGCACGCAGCAATAACGTCGAGCTCGGCCTCAAGGCCGGCGAGAGCTGGCTGCGCACCGACGCCGACGTCTTCCTCGTCCACACGGAACACGAATTGGCCGTGCTCGCCAACGCGGACGGTCGCTCGGTCTACGAAAACATCGGAACCACCGAGCGGCGCGGCTTCGAACTCGGCGCTGACGCGCTGGGGCCGCACGGTTTGAGCGCACGTCTGGCCTATACCTACTTACACGCCATCGTATTGCAGTCCTACGAGAGCTGTGTCGGCTCGCCTTGCAGACTCGAGGCGGTGCCAGTGGGAAGCTATCTTCCGGCCGTTCCCAAGAACGCCGTTTATGGAAGTCTCACCTGGACCCATGCGCCGCTAGGGTTTTCCGTGACGCTCGAAACCCAAGGCCGGGCGGAGATCTTTGCCGATGATCGCAACGGTGCCGCGGCGGCGGCCTTTTGGGTGGAAAACCTCCGCTTAGGTTGGCAACAGGAGCGCGGTCGCTGGCACTACAGCGAGTTCGTGCGGGTTGATAATCTCGCCAACCGGCACTACGTCGACTCCGTGATCGTCAACGACAGCAATGCACGTTATTTCGAGCCCGATCCGGGGCGAACAGCGATGATTCTGTTTACGGCAAGCCGGCGAAATCAGTGATTCCACCACGCGGTGCCGGTGGCGGATTTTGTCAAAGCAACGGTGCACCGTTCGCTGCGAACCGCGTTGTTTATTGAATGTCGGAGTGATTATCGGTTCATAATCGGTTCAGCGCCGGCCCGGCAGGGTAGGAGTATCAGGTCATGAGTTACAAAATCGGACGCTTCATTGTGGCGGGTGGCGTGCTCGGTGCGCTGCTCGCAATCGGCGCGCCTGCGCTCGCCCAGGGTCATGGCGGCGGGGCGCATGGCGGCGGCGGTGGCGGTCATTTCGGCGGCGGCGGGGCGCATGCGGCTGGTGGTGGCGCGCGGGGCTTCGGCGGAGGCGCGCACGCGCCGGCAAGTCGCGGCTTTGGCGGCACTGCGGTTGCGGGTGGCGGTCATGGCGCTTATGCCGGAGCTCGCGTCGGTGCGGGCTACGGCGGCGGCTACGGGGTCCACGCGAACGCTGGCCATGTCGCCGGCTACGGCGGCGGTTACTATCATGGCTACTCGACCGGCGCCTACTGGCACGGTGGTTATTGGCATGGCGGCTATTGGCCGCGTGCCTATTACGGCTTGGGGTATGCGTGGTTCCTGCCCGTTTTGCCGCTCGCTTACGCCACCTACTGGTATGACGGGCTGCCGTATTATTACGCGAACAACGTCTATTACACCTGGGACCCCAGCTACGAAGGCTATGTGGCGACCGATCCCCCGCCGGCCGCCGACCCGTCGGGCTCGGCCGTGGCCCCGGACTCGAACAATGCCGCGGGGCCGGCTGAAGTGCAGGGCGCTGCCGGGCCGTCGGGCGGACAGGTGTTCATGTACCCGAAGAACGGGCAGAGCGAACAGCAGCAGTCGACCGACAAGCAGGAATGCCAGCAATGGGCCGCCTCCCAGGCTGATCCCTCGCGCGTCGACGATTATCGGCGTGCGATGATGGCCTGCATCGAAGGCCGGGGTTACAGCGCGCAGTAGTCCCCAGCAGGCGCGCGCGGCCGGGCAGGCACGCGCCTGGGAGCTTCGCGAGCGCAGCAGAGCGATTTATGGGCGGCGCTTCGCCCTTGTCGGGACCCTGCCTGTGACCGGGTTCTCAGTTCCTGCTTCTGCCGGCGAGATGCAAGCTTGGTGCAAGCTAGATAACCCATAATCCCTCCGTGAAAACTCGATTCACGGAGACCGACCGATGTTGAC